>Ga0255040_10000183_pt1 | contig 14783 bp, 18 predicted proteins | sample BC1_12_2_MG_FD_181711 | JGI IMG/M metagenome (GOLD analysis project Ga0255040, IMG submission 181711) | Seawater microbial communities from Strait of Georgia, British Columbia, Canada - BC1_12_2 | ecosystem: Environmental > Aquatic > Marine > Strait | place: Canada: British Columbia | collected... | reverse complement strand
CTCGTACGCCAGGCCGCATCCCCGGTGCGCTGGGCCGAAACGGTGCAACGCATGGCGCAGGACGGCGTCACGCACATTGTCGAGTGCGGTCCCGGCAAAGTGCTGACGGGCCTGGTGAAACGGATCGCGCCGCAGGCGCAGGGGCTGTCGCTCGGCGATCGGCAATCGCTCGAGCACGCGCTGACGGAGATTCAAGGCGCATGAGCATGCTGGATGGGAAAGTCGCGCTGGTCACCGGTGCGTCGCGCGGGATCGGCAGCGCGATTGCGCATGCGCTTGCGGAGCAGGGTGCCACCGTGATCGGTACCGCGACAACCGAAGCCGGGGCACAGGGCGTGACGCAAGCGCTCGCTGCCTTTGGTGGGAAAAGCGCAGGCCGGGTCCTCGACGTGCGCGACGCGGCGCAATGCGATGCGATCGTGGCGTCGGTCCGCAAGGACTATGGCGACATCCTGATTCTCGTCAACAATGCCGCCGTGGTGCGTGACAACCTGGCGATGCGCATGAAGGACAGTGAGTGGGACGAGGTCATTGAAACGAACTTGCGGGCGGTGTTTCGCCTCTCGCGTTCGGTGATGCGAGCGATGATGAAGGCCCACTGGGGACGGATCATCAATATCACCTCGGTCGTTGGCGCATCCGGCAATGCGGGGCAGGCGAACTATGCGGCGGCCAAGGCTGGCGTCGCGGGGATGACGCGGGCGCTCGCGCGTGAGCTCGGCAGCCGGAATATCACCGTGAATTGCGTCGCCCCCGGATTCATCGACACGGATATGACCCGCGGACTCTCCGACGCGCAGCGCGCCGCGCTGCTCGCGCAGATCCCCCTGGGTCGCCTCGGCGCGGCAGACGACGTTGCCTCGGCGGTACGCTATCTGGCCTCGCCAGAGGCCGGCTACGTAACCGGTACCGTCCTCCACGTCAATGGTGGCATGTACATGAGCGGCTGAGTGCGCGCGCGGTCCGAATGATGCGCTCGCAGCGTCGACGGTTTGGTAGAATTCAGTCCGCTTCGCGGACGTCAGGCGGAGCCCCAGAGGGAGGAGCAGAAGATGGAGAACATCGAGCAACGCGTCAAGAAGATCATTGCCGAGCAGTTGGGCGTAAACGAGGCGGAGATCAAGATTGAGTCCTCTTTCGTGGATGACCTTGGCGCGGATTCACTCGACACGGTCGAGTTGGTGATGGCGCTGGAAGAGGAATTCGAGACCGAAATTCCCGACGAAGAGGCGGAGAAGATCACCACGGTCCAGCAGGCGATCGACTTCATCACGACACACCAGAAGGCCTGACCCACCACGCGCCGGCCGGTTGCAGAGCGCCGCGCCTAAAGCAGGACGCACGTTGTCTCGTCGCAGAGTCGTCATCACCGGGCTCGGCGCCGTCTGCCCGGTTGGGAACACGGTGGACGAAGCCTGGCAAAACGTCGTTGCCGGGCGCTCCGGAATCGGCCCGATCCAGCGTTTCGACGCGTCCGCCTTTGCCTGCCGGTTCGCTGGCGAAGTCAAGGGGTTCGACGTCACTGCGTACCTGGCCGCAAAGGAGGCGCGACACATGGACGCCTTCATCCATTACGGGCTTGCAGCCGGCCTGCAGGCGTGGCGCGACTGCGGCCTCGACGTCACGGAGGCGAACGCCGAGCGCATCGGCGTGAATATCGGCTCCGGAATCGGCGGCCTGCCGATGATCGAGAACACCCACACTGAGTACGTTAGCAAAGGACCGCGACGAATTTCACCGTTCTTCGTACCGGCAACGATCATCAACCTGATTTCCGGCCATCTGTCGATCATGCTGGGGATGAAGGGCCCGAACCTGGGCATCGTGACGGCGTGTACGACCGGATTGCACTCGATTGGCCTCGCGGCGAGGCTGATCGAGCGTGGTGATGTGGATGTCATGGTCGCCGGAGGGGCCGAAGCGGCAATCTCGCCGCTTGGCATCGGTGGCTTTGCCGCGGCACGCGCCCTGTCGACGCGCAACGATGACCCGCAGACCGCGAGCCGTCCATGGGACCGTGGCCGCGATGGCTTCGTCCTGGGTGAAGGCGCCGGGGTGCTGGTGGTCGAGGACTACGAGCATGCGCGCGCGCGCGGCGCCCGAATCTATTGCGAGTTGGCGGGTTTCGGCATGAGCGCCGACGCGTTTCACATGACCGCGCCGAACGTGGACGGGCCGCGCCGCTGCATGCGCGATGCCCTGAACGATGCGGGCCTCGCCCCGGACCGCGTGCAGTACGTGAACGCGCATGGCACGTCGACGCCGCTTGGCGACAAGAACGAAACTGATGCCCTCAAGGCGGCGTTCGGTGCGCACGCGAAGTCGCTCGTCGTCAGTTCCACCAAATCGATGACCGGACATTTGCTGGGCGGCGCCGGCGGGATTGAGTCCGTGTTCACGGTTCTCGCGCTCCATCACGGAATCTGTCCGCCGACAATCAACCTCAGTGATCCCGACCCCGAATGCGATCTCGATTACTGCGCGCACACGGCGCGTGACCTCAAAATCGACGTCGCGGTAAAAAACAACTTTGGTTTCGGCGGGACGAACGGAACGCTGGTTTTCGCGCGCGTGTGAACGCACGCAACCCCCCGATCATTCGCAACATTCGCGCCATACGCGATGTACGAAACGCGACGCAATTCCAGTTGACGTCATCACGCTGGATCGCAACGTTAATCGTGTTTGCGTACGGCGCCTCGGCTGCAGCCTTGCTCGCGCTGTTCAACGAGGCCATCGGATGGACGCTCGCAGCGCTGACGGCCGCTCTGGGGATCGCGACGGCATGGGATCGCGCCCTGCTGCGCGCGCGCCGGTCGGTCCGGGGATTCGAAATCCAAGGGCCGGGCCGGATCGTGCTTGAACTCTCGGATGACGGGCGGCTTGCCGTTCCTGTGGGGTCGCGGCGCTGGGTCAGCGCGCACCTCGTCGCGCTGCCGATCGCCGCGCCACGCCGACGCACGCTGCTGATTGCCGGGGACATGCTCGACCCGGATGCGTTCCGGCGCCTGCGCCTGTGGGCGCTTTGGGGGCAACTGCCCGGCGTCGCGCCCCTGCCACCTGAACCGCGATGACCGGGAACCGATTGCGCGTGAACTATTTCCCTCTCAGCCTGTCTGTGGCAAGTAGACGGTTCGGCGGGACGCGCCTCGCAGCGGGTCAGGCCGGGTCGGACACGGGCGGGTCGGCGGGTGGCCGTGTCTGAGCGCGATATCGACCGTCAGCTGGTCGAGCGGGCGCAGCGTGGCGACAAACGAGCCTTTGAGTTGCTCGTCGATAAGTATCAACGCAAGCTCGGACGGCTGCTGTCTCGATTCGTTCGGGATCCGTCAGAGGTCGAGGACGTGATGCAGGAAGCGTTTATAAAAGCCTATCGCGCATTGCCGACGTTCCGCGGGGACAGTGCGTTTTATACCTGGCTTTACCGCATCGGGATCAACACCGCCAAGAATTACCTCGCCGCCATGCGCCGACGGGCGCCAACCTCGACCGACGTCGACGCTGAAGACGCCGAAGGCTATGAAGACGGCGAGCGCCTGAGGGATCTCAATACGCCCGAGCACATGCTGCTCTCCAAGGAAATCGCGGACACCGTAAACGCGGCAATGGAGGCGCTGCCGGAGGAATTGCGCACCGCCATCCAGCTACGCGAGATGGACGGCATGAGCTACGAGGATATTGCACGCATCATGGATTGCCCGATCGGCACGGTGCGATCGCGGATTTTCCGGGCACGCGAGGCGATTGCCGAGCGGCTTCGCCCCTTGATTGGGACGTCGCAGGACAAACGCTGGTAACGGTAGTAATGATGGTGGGTGATCATCCGATGAAGACAAAGATCTCTGCATTGGTGGACGGCGAGTTGGATTTGCGCGAGCTGGACACTGTGTTCGATGCGCTCGACCGCGACGACGTGCCGCGCGAGACCTGGCGCTTATATCACCTCCTAAGCGACGCGATGCGCGACACGTCGCTGCGATCGGCAGGATTTTCGGCACGGTTTGCCGAGAAGCTGGCGGTCGAGCCGACGGTCTTGGCCCCGGGTCGCCTCCCGGCTGAACGTGGGCGGTGGATGGCGCTGTCCGCAGCGGCAAGCCTGGCCGCGGTCGCCCTCGTCGGGTGGCTTGCGTTCGCGCCGGCACCGGGCACGGCCCCGGGTGTGTTGCCCGGCGCGCCGCTGGCGAGCGCGCCACAGGCTACACGGGTGCATTCGGCCTCGACCGAGGGCGTCCGGCCCGTCATGCGCCAAACGCTCGAACCTCGGCGCGCTTCGGCGCCGCTGCCGATGCGGGTGCTGTTGCTCGAGGCGACGAACGACTATCTACTTGCGCATCAGGAGTTTTCACCGCGGTCCTCGCTGCAAGGCATGGCGCCGTACGTGCGCACGGTGTCGGCGCCCATTGTCGAAGGCATGCGTCGATGAATGGTGCCGCACTCGGCGCGCGTGTCTTGGCGCTGTCGCTCGCATGGACGGCCGGCTGCGCCAGTGCGCAGACAATGCCAGAAGCACGCGCGTTGCTGAACAGGGTCTACGAGGCGACGCAGACCTTGTCCTACACGGGAACATTCGTCTTCCAGCAGGGTCAGCGTAACGAGACCTCACGTGTGACGCGCCGTGCCAGTGCGGCGGGCGACGTCGAACGCCTCGAAGTGCTCGATGGCTCGCCACGGGAGATCGTGCGGACCAAGGACGGCGTGCGCTGCTATCTGCCGCAAGCCCGCACGCTGAAAATCGGTCATGGTGGCGGGGCACGCGGCTTTCCGGCGCTGCTGCCGGCACGAATGGATGCGCTGTTGCAACATTACACGGTACGCCTCGGGCCCATGGATCGCGTCGCGGATCGCGCGTGCAAGACCCTGACGATGGAACCGAAGGATGACTTTCGCTACGGCTATGCGCTGTGTGCCGACGCAGAGAGTGGCATGTTGCTTCGCGCGATCACGCTGAACGAGGCCAATGTGCCGGTCGAGCAATTCACCTTCACGCGACTCGTCATCGGCGATGTTCACGCGGAGGCAGTTGAACCGCGGTACGCGACCCGTTCGTGGCGGATCGAAGAGGCATCGGTACGACCGGCAGATCTGGCGGCCGAAGGCTGGCGCATTGAATCGAACCTGCCGGGGTTTCAAAAGATCGTCGAGGTGGTGCGCGAGTCGGGAGCACGACACCGCATCGGCCAGATCGTGTATTCAGATGGCCTTGCCGCAGTCTCGGTGTTTGTTGAGTCTGCGGAGGGACGGCGCGAACCGCTGTCGAGTGGCGCGGTGAACGTAGGTGGAATTAACATCTACGTGCGTGAAGTCGGCGATCATGTCGTGACGGTCGTCGGCGAAACGCCGGCGGCGAGCGTACGACGCGTGGCCGACCACGTCCGCTATCAACGTCCGCAGTGAATTTTCCCGTGATGCGTGAATCGAATGTTGCAGACTGTTTATCGAAAGGAACCCGTATGCAGACGGTAAAAAGTTTCGTATTGCTTTGCTTGTTCGCCATCAGTGGCGCGGTCCTCGCGCAGGCGCGCGAGCTGCCCGATTTCACGAGTCTGGTGGAGCAGCAGGGCCCGGCGGTCGTCAATATCAGTACGACACAAACCATCCGGCGCAGCAGCTTGCCGCAGGTCCCCGGCATGGAAGACGAAGAGATGCTGGAGTTTTTCCGGCGCTTCATCCCGCGCTCGCCGGGCGTGCCGCGTGAGAGCCACTCGTTGGGCTCCGGTTTTGTCATCAGCGCAGATGGTTACATTCTGACCAACGCGCACGTCATCGAAGGTTCCGATGAAGTCAATGTTCGCCTCACCGACAAGCGCGAGTTCAAGGCAAGGGTCATCGGCGCGGACAAGCGCACCGATGTCGCGCTCGTCAAGATTGAGGCCAATGATCTGCCGACCGTGCGCTTCGGTACGCCGGGCGCACTCAAGGTCGGCGAATGGGTCGTCGCAATCGGCTCGCCCTTCGGTTTCGATAACACCGTCACGGCGGGGATCGTGTCCGCCAAGGGACGCTCGCTGCCGCAGGAGAACTTTGTTCCCTTCATTCAAACCGACGTTGCGATCAATCCTGGAAACTCGGGCGGTCCCTTGTTCAATCTGCGCGGCGAGGTCGTCGGCATCAACTCGCAGATCTACAGCCGAACGGGGGGCTTCATGGGCTTGTCGTTCGCGATTCCGATCGACGTCGCGCTCGACGTCCAGAGCCAACTGCGCGAAAGAGGGCATGTATCCCGTGGACGCATTGGCGTCGTCATTCAGGAGGTTACGCGCGACCTGGCGACGTCCTTCGGGCTCGATCGCCCGCGCGGTGCGCTCGTCAACTCGGTCGAGAACGCGAGTCCCGCGGACAATGCCGGCATCCTTGCCACCGACATCATCACGCGCTTCGATGGCAAGCAGGTGGGGTCCTCGAGCGACCTGCCGCGCATTGTGGGGGGCACACGACCGGGATCGAAAGTGGACGTGGAGGTGTTGCGCAACGGCGAGACGCACGCGCTGGAAATTATCGTCGGTGAACTGAAGGAAGATCGAATTGTCGCGCACGACACGACCCCCAAGGGACGGCCGAAGGCGAGCGCGGCAAATCGACTCGGCATTGTCGTGGCGGAACTCTCCGATGAGCAGAAGCACGAGATGAAGCTCACGCACGGTCTGATCGTGACCGAGGTGCGCCCGGACGCGCGTGCGGACGTACGCCGCGGCGATGTCCTGCTGACCCTCGTGCACAGCGGTCGGCAAACCGCGCTCAGCTCGGTTGGCGAGCTGAATCAGCTGCTGCGCAAGCTCGACAAGAAAACCGTGTTTACGTTGCAGGTTCGGCGCGGCGAAAACATGGCCTTTGTCACCATCGCCGGCCTTGAGGACAAGGGATAGCGGCGCGATGCGCCTGCGCATCTATGGGCGCAGCTACTGCCACCTGTGTGACGATATGGTTGCCGGCCTGCGACCACTGCAGGCGGCGCTCGGCTTCGAGCTCGAGGTGCTCGACGTCGATGCGCACCCGGACCTGGAGCGCCAGTTCGGTGAACGCGTGCCGGTGCTCGTCGACGCGCAGGGCGTTGAAATCTGCCATTACTGGCTTAGCGAGGACGCCCTGCGGCGGCACCTTGGGCTAGAATAGCGACCCAGTACGACAAAGGGTGCCGCAGGCACCCTTTTTTGTGATGCCTCAGAGCCGCATCCGCAACTTTTCGATCATCGCGCACATCGACCACGGCAAGTCGACGCTCGCCGATCGCTTTATTCAGCTCTGCGGTGGCCTGTCCGAACGCGAAATGGATGTGCAGGTCCTCGATTCGATGGATCTGGAGCGCGAGCGGGGCATCACGATCAAGGCGCAGACCGCGGCGCTGAACTACGTTTCGCAGAGCGGGGAGTCCTACCTGCTGAATCTGATCGACACCCCGGGGCACGTCGATTTCTCCTACGAAGTCAGTCGCTCGCTGGCGGCCTGCGAGGGCGCTCTTCTCGTGGTCGATGCGTCGCAGGGCGTCGAGGCGCAGACGGTGGCGAACTGCTACACCGCCATCGAACAGGGCGTCGAGGTGATCCCGGTCCTAAACAAGCTCGACCTGCCCTCAGCCGATCCCGACAAGGCGATACAGGAAATCGAAGACGTCATCGGGATCGACGCCAAGGACGCGATCCGTGCCAGCGCGAAGACCGGCGACGGTGTGCGCGACATTCTCGAAGCCGTCATCGCGCGCGTGCCCCCGCCGAAGGGTGATCCACGGGCACGTCTCAGAGCGCTCGTCATCGATTCCTGGTTCGACGTTTACATTGGGGTCGTCATTCTGGTACGGATCGCCGAGGGTACCTTGCGATCCAAAGATCGCATTGTTCTGATGAGCACGCGCGACGCGTACGGTTGCGACCAGATTGGCGTGTTCACGCCAAAGGCAGAGCAGCGCGACATGCTCTCGGTAGGCGAGGTCGGGTTCGTCGTGGCCGGCATCAAGGAATTGCGTTCGGCCAAGGTCGGCGACACGATCTCGCACGCCGATCGGACGGCGGAGGCGCCGCTACCGGGCTTCCAGGAGGTTAAGCCGCAGGTCTTTGCAGGTCTCTATCCGGTCGAAGCCAATCAGTACGAGTCATTGCGTGACGCCCTGGAAAAGCTGCATCTAAATGACGCCTCCCTGCATTACGAGCCGGAAGTCTCGCAGGCCCTGGGATTTGGCTTCCGCTGCGGCTTTCTCGGCCTGCTGCATATGGATATCGTGCAGGAGCGCCTCGAGCGCGAATATGGCATGGCGCTGGTGACGACCGCGCCGTCGGTCGTTTACGAAGTCGAACTGCGCGACGGTAGCGTCGAGCAGGTGTCGAACCCGGCGCGAATGCCCGACGTCGCCAAGATCCTGGAAATTCGCGAGCCCATTATCGGGACGACGATCTTTGTTCCACAGGACTATGTGGGCGCCATCATGACGTTGTGCACGCAAAAGCGTGGCGTGCAGACCAATCTTCACTACTCGAGCCGCCACGTCATGCTGTCCTACGACATGCCGTTGAGCGAGGTGGTGCTCGACTTCTTCGACCGACTCAAGTCGCTGACCCGCGGCTTTGGCTCGCTTGACTACGAATTCAAGGAATATCGCCCAGCCGACGTCGTCAAGCTGGACGTGCTGATCAATGGCGAGCGGGTCGATGCGCTGTCGTCGATCACCCATCGCGCGAGCGCCCAGATGCGCGGCCGGGATCTCGTTGCGCGGCTGCGCAAACTCATTCCACGTCAGATGTTCGATGTCGCGATTCAAGCGGCAATCGGCGGCGCGATCCTGGCGCGCGAAAACGTAAAGGCACTGCGCAAGAATGTGCTTGCGAAATGTTATGGCGGTGACGTCTCGCGCAAGCGGAAGCTTCTCGACAAACAGAAGGAAGGCAAACGCAGGATGAAGCAGGTCGGCGCGGTGGAGATTCCCCAGGAGGCGTTTCTCGCAGTGTTGCAGATGGGCGAGAAGTAGGAGCCAACGCGTTTGAACTTCGCGCTGTTCCTGTTTCTGTTGTTGGCGCTGACCGGCGCAGTCTGGGCGCTCGACGTCGCGGTCCTGCGTCGTCGACGCCCGACCGACGCACGCCAGCCGTGGTGGGTTGAGTACTCGGTTAGCTTTTTCCCGGTGATTCTTGCGGTTTTCATATTGCGCTCGTTCATCGTCGAACCGTTCAAGATCCCGTCCGGCTCAATGGTGCCCACGTTGTTGATTGGCGACTTCATTCTGGTGAACAAGTTCACCTATGGAATCCGTTTGCCGGTTATCAATCGCAAGATCGTCACGCTGAACACGCCGCAGCGCGGCGACGTCATGGTCTTTCGCTACCCACCTGATCGGTCGCTCGACTACATCAAACGCGTCGTCGGCCTGCCGGGAGACCGGATCGAGTACCGCGGCAAACGGCTGACGATCAACGGTGCGCCGGTCCCGGTACGACAGATCGGCGACTATCTGTCGCGCGAACGGATGCAGTACTCAAACCGCTTTGTCGAGCGCTTCGGCCTAACCGAGCATGAGATTTTGACTGACGCAGATTCACCCGGCATGCCGCCCTTCGCGCGGGCATTCCCGTACGCAGCCAATTGCAACTACAATAGTGAGGGATTGTCGTGCGTCGTGCCGCCGAATCACTACTTCATGATGGGCGACAACCGGGACAATTCCAGCGACAGCCGCGTCTGGGGTTTTGTGCCGGATGAGAATATTGTCGGCAAGGCATTTTTTATTTGGCTGAACCTAAACGAACTCGGACGCTTTGGATCCTTCCGTTAGCGCCCACACAGGGAGGCATCATGCGAAACAGGCAAACCGGCATCAGCCTCGGCGGACTTCTGCTCGGGGGATTTGTCTTGATTTTTGCGGCCTTGCTCGGAATGAAGCTTGCGCCCTCGTACATCGAGTACTTCAATGCGAAGAAGGCGATCAATGGCATTTCGCAAGATCGTCAGGAAATGTCGCCGACCGATATGCGCAAGTCGTTTGAGGCCCGTGCGACGATCGACGACATCACCTCTATCGGGCCCGCCGATATCGAGATCACCAAGGACGGCGGGCTTCCCGTGCTCTCGTTTTCCTACCGCAAGGAAATCCCACTCTTTGCCAACGTGGCTGTCTGCATCGATTTTGCGGCCAGCACGCGGGAGCCGTAGCACCCTTTGTCCCGGACGCAGGATCTCGAGCAGCGCATCGGTTACCGCTTTTGCGATGGCGCGCTGCTTGAGCAGGCGCTCACGCATCGCAGCTACGGCTCGCCACATAACGAACGGCTCGAATTTCTGGGCGACGGCGTTCTTGGCTGTGTGATGGCCGAGGCGCTCTATGCGCGCTTTCCGGCGCTTCCCGAGGGACACCTGACCCGCCTGAGGGCCGCCTTGGTGTGCGAGGAGGCTTTGGCCGAAGCGGGCAGGGCCCTGGACATCGCGCTCGAGATTCATCTCGGCGACGGTGAGCGCGTTCAGGGTAACGCGGTACGTGCATCGATCGTGGCGGATGCACTCGAGGCGCTCTTCGGCGCGGTGTTCCTGGACGGCGGCTATGAAAAGGCACGCGAGGTGGTGCTGGCGACCTACGCGGAACGTCTTTCCAGCATTGACCCGGCGGCCGCGGGGTCGGCCAAGGATCCCAAAACGCGCTTGCAGGAACTCATGCAAGGCCAGCGCAAGTCGCGTCCAGAATACCGCATCGTACAAATCCGCGGCGCGGCACACCGACAGACCTTTGAGGTGGAGTGCCTTGTCGCCGACCTTGGCTTGTGCGCAACCGGATCAGGAAGCTCACGCCAGCGTGCCGAGCAGGATGCGGCGACCGCGGTGCTGGTGAGCATCGAACAGTGACCACCTATCGTTGCGGAACGGTGGGCATCGCCGGCAGGCCGAACACCGGAAAATCGAGCCTCGTCAATCGCTTGGTCGGGCAGAAACTTTCGATCGTATCGCCCAAGGCGCAGACCACACGCCATCTCATTACTGCAATTCTGACGATGGACGACGCCCAGCTCGTATTTACCGATGCCCCTGGACGGCCACCACGCAAGCGCAGCGCGCTGCATCGGACCCTTGGACGGCGCGCGGTCGAGGCGGCGCGTGATTGCGACGTCGCGCTATGGGTAGTCGAAGCGCTGCACTTTGGGCCGGAGGATCGCGCAGTCTTAAATGCCATCCCGGTGAATCAGAACGTCATTGTCGCCGTCAACAAGGTCGACCGCGTACGCGGCGCCGCACGGCTGCTGCCGTTTCTTGAGCGTCTTTCCAAACTGCGCGACTTCGACGCGATCGTCCCGGTCAGTGCGCGAACCGGAAAGAACCTTCCGGAGCTCCTGCGGGTCCTGGTGGCGGCGGTGCCCGAGGGCGCCGCATTGTATCCAGCCGACCAGATGACCGACCGCGACGAACGCTTCTTCGCCGCGGAGCTGCTGCGCGAGAAGCTGTTTAACGCGCTGGGCGAAGAACTTCCCTACCGATGCGAAGTGACCATCGACGGCTTCCGCTTGGACGGCACGATGCGCCGTGTCGATGCCACCATTTTCGTCGAACGCGAGAGTCAGAAGGGTATCGTCGTCGGTCGCGGCGGCGCCGCGCTTAAGCGCGTCGCGCAGGATGCGCGTCGCGACATGGAACAGCTGTACGCTGGCAAGGTGTTTCTCAACGTCTGGGTCAAGGTGCGCGAAAATTGGACCGATGACGCGCGCGTGCTGCGCCAGCTTGGCTACGCCTAATGGCACGGCGTCGGATCGAGCAGGAGCTAGGTTACGTGCTTCACAGCTATGCGTACAAGGAGACGAGCCTGATTGTGGAAACGTTCTCGCGGCGCTGCGGACGCGTTGGCCTTCTTGCGCGCGGCGCGCGGCGCCCGAGGTCAGCCATGCGAGGACTGCTGCTTGCCTTCCAGCGCCTGCGCCTGAGTTGGAGTGCCTCCTCCGAACTCGGCACGCTGACCGCGGTGGAGTGGGCAGGCGGACTGCCCGCGTTGCCAGGCATCGCCCTCATGTGCGGGTTCTATCTGAACGAACTGCTGTTACGTCTTCTGCCACGCGAAGATCCTCACGAAGCGTTGTTTGACAGCTACGATGCCAGCCTTGCCCGCTTGAGCGCCGGACAGGCACCCGCCGACGTGTTGCGCGCCTTCGAGCTCAGAATGCTGGCGGAACTCGGGTATGCTCCCCTGCTCGAACTGGAGGCGAACGGCCGGGCGCCGGTGGATCCTCGTCGACGCTACCTATATGAGCCCGAGTTCGGGCCGGTGCCCCTGAACGGGGACGGCACAGCGCCGCCGCCGTCGGGCAGCTGCGTGGTCAGCGGCCAGACCCTGCTCGATGTCGCACGTGACGATTATGCGCGTGCGCAGACGCGGGACGAGGCGCGAACGCTGATGCGCACCCTGATCGCCCAGCGTCTTCCCGGCCAGACACTGCATACGCGCAACGTGCTCATGGAGTTGCAGGATCTATGATCGAACTCGGCGTCAACGTCGATCACGTGGCAACCATTCGGCAGGCGCGGAAAACCTACGAGCCCGATCCGGTCTGGGCCGCGATCGAGGCGCATCTCGGCGGCGCGGATGGAATCACGGTGCACCTGCGGGAAGATCGTCGACATATTCAGGACGAGGACGTGCGACGTCTGCGCGAGTTGACGCACATCAAGCTCAATCTCGAGATGGCGGCGACCCCTGAGATGGTTGCGATTGCCGAGCAGCTCAAGCCCGAAATGGCGATGCTCGTCCCGGAAGGCCGGCACGAAATCACCACCGAAGGCGGACTCGATATCGTCGCCCAGGAAGTAGCGCTGCGCGAGTCGGTCGCGCGGCTTACCGGCGCCGGGATCCGGGTGTCGGTGTTCATCGACCCGAAACCGACCCAGGTCGAAGCTGCCGCGCGGATCGGCGCAACCGTATGCGAGGTGCATACTGGCCCCTATGCCCACGCCTTTCATTCGAAAGGCCGCGACCGCGAGAGTCCGGCGGTCCTCATGGAACTCGATCGGATCGGCCGGGCGGGCAATGCAATCCGTAAACTCGGGATGCGCTTCAACGCAGGCCATGCCCTCAATTACTTCAACGTGCAACCGGTTGCCGCGCTGCCTGGCGTGCGCGAACTTCACGTCGGGCACGCGATCGTCAGCCGCGCGGTGTTTGTCGGCATGCGGGAGGCCGTGCGCGAGATGAAGCGCCTGATGGTCGACGCCGCGGCGCACGGGAAGCTGGTGAACCCGCCGACCCGGCCAGGCAGCGCGAAGGTTGCGCGATGATCTACGGCGTGGGTACCGATATCGTCGAGATCGGTCGTATCGAACGGGTGCTTGCGCGCTTCGGCGAACGGTTTGCCGAGCGCATCTTGTGTGCGCCGGAAATGGAGCGCTTCCGCGCGATTGGCCGCCCGGCCGCCTATCTCGCCAAGCGTTTTGCCGCCAAGGAGGCGTTCGGCAAGGCCCTGGGTTCGGGCATTCGTGCGCCGGCGCTCTGGCATAGTCTGTGGATTAGCAACCAGGATACGGGGCAACCGCGCCTGGAATTTTCCGGGTCACTTGCGTCATTGCTCGCGGCACGTGGCATTCGCCGCAGCCACTTGTCGCTGAGCGATGAACGGTCCCTCGCGAGCGCAATGGTGATTCTCGAATGCGACGCATAAGGAAACGCGTCCCCCTCGGACCCGTGGTCCTCGATCCGGCCGCTGCTGCGCTGTCCGACCACGACCGGCGTCGGTTGCTGCACCCCGCGGTGGGTGGCGTGATCCTGTTCGCCCACAATTTCGAGAGCCCGGAGCAGTTGATTGCACTGACGGCGGAGATTGCGGCACTTCGCGAACCGCGGCTTTTTGTCTGTGTCGATCACGAGGGCGGGCGTGTGCAGCGGTTTCGAGAAGGCTTTACGGCAATACCGCCGATGCGGACCCTGGGCCGTCTATGGGATCGTGACCACGGGGCGGCGACCGCGGCTGCGCGCGCGGCAGGGTACACGATTGCCGCAGAGCTCGATGCGCACGGCGTCGATTTCAGCTTTGCGCCGGTTCTGGATCTGGATTACGGCGCGAGTTCGGTGATCGGGGACCGTGCGCTACATTTCGACCCGGGTGCGGTGGGCGCGCTCGCAGCTGCGCTTGTTCAGGGCCTGGACGACGGCGGGGTGGCCGCGGTCGCCAAGCATTTCCCAGGCCATGGGTTTGCGGCGCTCGATTCGCATGTGAGCGTGCCGCGCGACGAGCGTCAGACTGACGAGATCATGCGCAAAGACCTCGTGCCCTACCGTCCCGTCATCGCGGCCGGGCTAAAAGGCGTCATGCCGGCGCACGTGATCTACACGCAGGCCGATGCGGAACCTGCCGGCTATTCGCGCTACTGGTTGCAGACTGTGCTGCGCGGCACGTTGGGGTTCGAGGGGCTGATCTTAAGCGACGATCTGTCGATGGAAGGTGCAAGCACCGCCGGCGGCGTTCCCGACCGTGCGCGCGCCGCGTTGGCGGCAGGCTGCGACATGGTCTTGCTTTGCCAGGATCCCGCGGGACAGGACGCCTTATTGGATGCGCTGGGGCCGGTTTCGCTCGTGAATCCAGAGCGCGCCGAGCGCATGTGGTCGCGCCACGGGCGCGATCTGCGCAAGAGTGTCGCCTATCGGCAGGCCGCCGCGACCCTCGAATCGCTCGCCTGATCCACGCGCTTCAGGCACGCTCCATATAGCTGCCATCGTTGGTGTTGACGCGAATCTTTTCGCCTTGATTGACGAACGGCGGCACCTGGACCACGAGCCCGGTTTCCGTCGTGGCGGGCTTGAAGCTCGTGGTAGCGGTGGCGTTTTTGATCCCGGGTTC
>Ga0255040_10000182_pt1 | contig 14863 bp, 13 predicted proteins | sample BC1_12_2_MG_FD_181711 | JGI IMG/M metagenome (GOLD analysis project Ga0255040, IMG submission 181711) | Seawater microbial communities from Strait of Georgia, British Columbia, Canada - BC1_12_2 | ecosystem: Environmental > Aquatic > Marine > Strait | place: Canada: British Columbia | collected... | reverse complement strand
CATCGCTGCGCAGGCGGCGGCGAAAGGCGTCGAGTTCGTCGTGTCGCTCATGCCGGAAGTGCCGCACGCGGTGCGAGGCGATCCGCACCATTTGCGCCAGGTACTCATCAACCTCGCCGGGAACGCCGTCAAGTTCACCGAGCGCGGTAGCGTCACGGTTCACGTTTCGGTGCAGGAGGAGACCGAGCGCGACGTGGCGCTCAAGTTTTCGGTGCGCGACACCGGCATCGGCATTCCGCCGGAGGCGCAGGCGCGGATCTTCGACAGCTTCAGCCAAGCCGACCAGTCGACGACGCGTCGCTTCGGCGGCAGTGGACTCGGCACCACGATCGCGAAACAACTGGTCGAGCTGATGGGCGGACACATCGGCCTCGAGAGCGCCGTGGGGCTCGGCAGCACCTTTTCGGTCGAGCTGATGCTCGAGAAGCAGTACGAGCGCCCGGGCGTTGCCACCGGCGAGCTGGCCGGTGCGCGCATCCTGCTGGTCGGGTTTCCGGCCGTCGAGCGTGGCATCCTCGCGAGTACCCTCGAGGGCTGGGGCGCCGTGCCGGTCGTGTCCGAGCGCATCGAACGTGGCGTTGCGCGCATCGTCGCAGAAATCAGCCGCGAGCGGCCCTACCGGAGCGTGCTCGTGTACAGCGCGGACGGCGACCTGTCGCTCGCCGACCGGTTCCGGCGGGCGGTGCCTGCGCCGGCGCCGCCGGTGGTGCTCGCGCTGCCGCCCGAGACAGACGTTGCGCGTTTCGACGCCCTGTCGGCGGGCTTCGCGGCAGTGCTCGAGCTGCCGTTCGACAAGCGGCTGCTGTTCAATATCCTGCACGCCGTCAGTGCCGGCGAGGAGGTGCGCGAGGGCGTGATCCGCCTGCAGGACTACGCGCAGCAGAGCGTCGCGGGACGCGCGCTGAATGTACTGGTCGCAGACGACAATGCGACGAACCGCGAGGTGCTCGGGCGGATCCTGGAGCGCGCCGGACACAAGCCGAAGCTGGTTGCCGGCGGCGAAGCAGCGCTCGACGCGATCGAACAGATGCGCTACGACATCGTCCTGCTCGATCGCAACATGCCCGACATGGGTGGTCTCGAAGTGTTGAAAGCGCTGCGTGCGATGTACCCGGCGGACGCGCGCGTGCCCACGCTGATTGTCTCGGCCGACGTGACCCCGGAGTCGCGCGACGAGTGCATCAAAGTCGGCGCCGATGGCTTCCTCGGTAAGCCGATTGAAGCGAGCCGTCTGCTGATTGAGGTCCAGCGCGTCGCGGGTGCGGCGCCGAGCGAACCGGCGCCGATTACGCGTTCGCGGCTGCCGCGCGTGGGCGTCGAGGGTGCGGTGGCTGTCGTCAACGTGGAAACGCTTTCGCATCTTGAGGAGCTCGGCTCGTCGCCCGGCTTCATCGAAAAGCTCGTTGGCGTTTATCTTGCCGACAATGCGACGCTCGTTTCGAAGATGGAAACAGCGGTTTCTACCCAGGCATTCCAGGACTTTCGCGATTTCCTGCATGCGCTGAAAGGATCGTCGGCCAGCATGGGCACGGATCGCCTGACGCGGCTGTGCGCCAACCTCGGCGCAATGAACGACGGCGACATTCGGCAGCAGACGCCGGCGCTGGTGCGTTCGCTGACGCAGGAACTCGCCGCGGCACGCGCAGAACTCGAGCGCTATGTCGCCGAACGCCGCCGTTCGACCGGTTGATCCGCAAAAACAGCTAGAGGGTACAATCCGCTGCGCCCCGCTGGGCGCGCAGTAGCCTATCTATTTGGACGGGACCGCATGTCGTTCTTCATCACGCTGATCGAGATGACCGACGCCGAACGGCGTTCGCTCGAGAACATCCCCAAGATGCACACCATGATTCATCACGGGCTGACGCTCGAGGAGTACCGCGCGTTCCTGCATGACCTGTATCACATCGTCTGGCATTTCTGCCCGATCATGGCGGCGGCGGCATCGCGGCTCGACGACCGGTTCCGCGGCGTGCGCTACGATCTCTATCGACGCATTCAGGAGGAGCAGGGCCATGAAACCTGGGTCCTGGAAGACGTCGAGGCGGTTGGCGGCGACGTGGAGCGCGTGCGTCGGGGGCCGCCCAGCGCGCCCATCCAGGCGATGATTGCGTTCAACTACCACATGGCAGACCGTGCCCATCCCTGCTCAGTTCTCGGCATGCTTTACACGCTCGAGGTGGTGGCCTCGGTCTACGGTGGCCGTGTCTCGGACTCGATCGCGCAGGCGATCGGGCGCAACGTCGACGCCGGCGGGTTCAAGTTCCTCTCGTCCCACGCGACCATGGACGCAGACCATGTCGCGGAGATGAACATCCTGATCAAAACCGTCGACGATCCAATCGCCCAGGAGGCGATCATCCGGTCGACCCGGGTCAATTTCTACCAGTTTGGCCTCATGTTCGGCGACGACGGGTTTGTGGCCCGCGCCGCCGGTTGAGGTCGCGCCCTACGCCGCGCACGCCACACGCTCTTCTTCGAGTGCCGTCGCGGTGACGTCGGTGACGTCGCCGATTTCCGTGCGCCGCATCTGCGCGCGAACGATACGACCCATCATCTTGAGGTCACGCTCCTGCAGGCGGAACGCGGCGTCTACCCACACGTCGGTGATGGAATCGAGTTCGTCGCGCGTGATCGGATTGACGCAACGCCGGGCGCGAAACGCCGCCTGTATTCCATTGCGACGCCGGTCGTTGCGCGCAATCCATTCCTGAACCGCGGCCTCGCCTTCGCCGTCTTTCGCCAGCACGTCGATGACGCCCATTTCGTGGAGCGTCTTTGCCGGCAGGACGCGACCCGAAAGGATCATCTCCTCAGCTGCGCGCATGCCGATCTTGCGCCCGAGCAAGCTGTAGGCGCCCATGCCGGGGAACAGGTTGAACAGGATCTCGGGGAAGCCGAGTTGAGCGCTTTCTTCCGCGACGATGACGTCGGAGGCGAGCGCGCATTCAAAGCCGCCGCCGAGGGCGTCGCCCTGCACCAGGGAAATCATCGTCATCGTTGGGCTGAAAAAGTTCTGGCTGCGCGGGTACATGTTGTCGATGCACAGCCGCGCGTAGTGCGCCAGTGCATCCCGATCGCGCGACTTGATCAGCAGCACGAACAAGGCGAGGTCGCCGCCCAGATTGAACACGCGCGGTGCGCGTGAGCCCGTCACGTAATAGTGCGCCGGGTGCATGGCGTCGCCGATTTCAACCTGCGCGCCGTTGGCTGCGAGCTGCACGTCATGCGCAAGAATGTCCTTGAGCATGCCAAGGCTGTAGCAGGCCGTGCCTTTGGGATTGAAGTAGCCCCAGACCGTGCCGGTGGCGGGTTCGAACTCGGTTTGATACTGGCCATTGATCTTGCCGTAAGGCACGCGCAGGCCGAAGACATCGCTCATGTTGCTCATGTTGCTCTCCCTTACCTTTAAAAAAACAAAGCCCTCGAAGAAAACAAAGCCCTCGCTTTGGACGAGGGCTACTCCTGTGCGCAAGACAAAAAGTGAACATTTGTCATGCGCTTAGGGCGATTAAACGCCTGATTTCGTGCGTAATGCAATCATACGGACGGGTTGTCGCCTAACGGCGACAGTGTGAATGTGAACTAATTCACGCGCAGCGCCGGCCGTCTGGCGCCCGCGTGAACCCTGTCACAAACGCATGCGTCCTGTTTGCGCAACGCGTCGCGCAGTTTTGGAACATCGATCGCGCACGGCTTGACGCCGCGATTCGCGACGCGTGACGCACAGGCCAGCGCCCTGACACGTGGACCCCGTATTGCCGACGCGCGTGCAGAACACTGAGCTGCGCGAGGGCGCGTCGCAGGTGATATGGCGCGCAGGCAAGTCGTCCGTCACGCGACACGGAATCGCGACTGTCGTCGGTTGCGAGAACTTCGCAATTACGTGAACTGAGATTTCGCGCGCCGTCGCGCGCACCCTAGTAGGTTCCATGCTCGCCACGAACTAAGCCAACGTCGCAGTCCGCCGGTTTGCGCGCCGACACGCCGTACGCCCGACAGTGGAACATTCGAGCGGCTTGGGTTACAGTCGAACGTGACAGGGTGCGAACGCACGCGTTTACGTCTTCGAGGGTGGTTGCATGTACGCGATCGTCTACAAGGATGATGGATTTCCGATCTGCCGGCAGCTGCCCGGCGTGTCGCCAGACCCGGTCGTAACCTGGAACAGCGAGGACGCGGCCGCGGCGTTCATCAGTTCGAAGGGTGGCGAGGCCGAGTTTCAGCCGGTACCGCTTACCGATGACGTCATGGACAAGATGGCACAGGCTCTGGGCTATCCGGTCGAGTCCATGACCTTCGACCCCTATCCGGCTTAGGCCGTCGCTGTGCAGGCGGTCCGGCGCCCGGCGCGGACGGTCAACCGACGTTGAAGAATTCGCGGCGCGATTTCATCCCGCGCATGCGCTCCACCAGCAGCTCGAGGTCGGCGTCCCGGTCGACGAAGTTTAGGCTCTCCGAGTTGACGATCAGGACGGGTGCGTCCGCGTAGTGGTAGAAAAAACGCGCGTAGCTTTCGGCGAGCAGCGCGAGGTATTCAGTGTCGATGCCGCGCTCGAATGGCGCCGCGCGGCGCCGTACGCGATCGACGAGGGTTTCGGTCGGTGCCTGCAGGTAGATGACGAGATCGGGCGCCGGTGCCTGCGGGCGGAGCGCCTCGTAGACGCGCTGGTAGAGCGCGAGTTCGTCGCTGGACAGCGTGAGGCGCGCAAACAGCGGGTCCTTATCGATCAGGAAGTCGGCCACCGTGACGCGGCTGAACATGTCCCGCTGCGCGAGCGGCTCGAGCTGCCGCGAACGCTGAAAGAGGAAAAACAGCTGCGTTGGCAGCGCGTAGCGTGCCATGTCCTGGTAGAAGCGCCCGAGAAACGGGTTCTCGCCCGGTTGCTCGAGGAACAACTCGGCGCCCATCCGCGTCGCCAGGCGCCGTGCAAGCGATGTCTTGCCGGCGCCGATTGGCCCTTCCACCGTGATATAGCGATGGCGCTCCATCAGTCGATCCGCTGCAGGCGTTGGCCGAGGCAGCGCTCGAGCAGCTGCGCAACCGGGCCGTGTCCCGGAACCTGCAACCCGGGGTCGACTTCGAGGAGCGGAGCGAGCACGAAGCGGCGTGCGTGCATGCGCGGGTGCGGCAGCTGCAGTCCGGGACCATCGCGTGTCGCGCTGTCATAGAGCAGGAGATCGAGATCGAGCGTGCGCGCTGCGTTCGGGATGGTGCGTGAACGCGCGTGACGCGTCTCGATCGCAAGCAGCGCGGCGAGGAGTTCGTCCGGCGCAAGGCGGGTCTCGAGGCGGGCGACCGCGTTTACGTAATCCGGCTGCGGTGGGCCGCCGATCGATGCGCTGCGGTACAGCGAGGAGCGGCCCGACACGCGGGACCGCGGCAGCGCATCGAGTTCGTCGAATGCCGTGCGCACGCGCGCAAACGGTCCGTCGAGATTTGAGCCGATGCCGACGAAGGCGACGTGCGTCACGCCGGCGAGGCGTCGCGCGCGGGAGCGGCCTTCTTGCGCCGGCGCCGGCGGCGTTTTTTCGTCGGGCCCGTCTCGGGAACGAGCATCGCCTTGCGTGAATCGGCGTCGGCGCTTTGGAACGCGCGCCACCAGGTTTCCAGCTCTGCAGGGACCTCACCGCTTGCGGCGCGCAGCGCGAGGAAATCGTAGGCCATTCGAAAGCGCGGCGCCTCGAGCAGGCGCTGCGCACGAACCCCCGAGCGTTGCTCGAACCGCGGCTGCATGACCCAGACTTCACGCATGGTCGCCGTCAGGCGTCGGGTGATGGCAAGCTTTTCGCACTGCGCGTCGAGTACCTCGTCCATCGCCTCTTCGAGGGCCACAATCGGACGTTCACCGCGTTTCTCGCGGGCACGCCACGCGGCGAGGACTTCGTGCCACAGCAGTGCGGCGAATAGGAATGCCGGCGAGACCGGTCGGTCGGTGAGCACCCGCTCGTCGGTCTGCGCAAGCGCGAGCGTGACGAAACGCTCGTCCAACGGTTGTTCGAGAATCACGTCGAGCAGCGGGAGCACACCGTGATGCAGACCCTCGTCGCGCAGTTGCCGCAGGCAGGCGCTCGCGTGGCCCGAAAGCAGCAGTTTCAGCATTTCATCGAACAAGCGTGCGGGTGGCACGCGCTCCATCAGCGGCGCGAGCCTGCGGATCGGCGCACGCGTGTCGGCGTCCAGGGTCAGGCCAAGCTTGGCCGCGAGCCGCACGGCGCGCAGCATGCGGACCGGGTCCTCGCGATAGCGCGTCGCCGGGTCGCCGATCACGCGGAGCACGCGCTTTTTCAGATCCGCCAGACCGCCGTGGTAGTCGATCACGCCCTCGGTGGCCGGATCGAAATAGAGCGCGTTGACAGTGAAATCGCGCCGCCGCGCATCTTCGGCCTGGGAACCGAATACGTTGTCGCGCAGTACGCGACCGTGCTCATCCTGCACGCGTGTGCCCTCGGCGCGCGCCGACCCCGCGACGCTGGTCTCTGGGTCGGCGGCGCGAAACGTCGAGGTTTCCACCGTTTCGCGCCCGACCATGACGTGCACGAGGCGGAAACGCCGTCCGATGATCAGGGCACGGCGAAATAGCGGTTTGATCTGCTCAGGACGCGCATCGGTGGCAACGTCGAAATCCTTCGGCTCGGTGCCGAGCAGCAAATCGCGCACCGCGCCGCCGACGACGTACGCGGAAAACCCCGCCTCGCGCAAACCGTCGCAGACCTTAAGCGCGCCGGGGCTGATTTCCTCGCGCGACAGGCCGTGCTTCGACCGGGGGGTACGGATTGGGGCGTCTCCACGCAAGCCAAAGACGCGTCGAATGAATCGCTTGATCATGCAGCGGGGCGGATTCTAGCAGGGGGCCTGCGCGCAGGACGGGCGCCGCACTCAGCCCCGCAGGGAGATGACCGGCCAGGCGCGCCGGGCGGCTTCCGCAGCAAGCTGCGGGTCGGGGTCGACCGCAACCGGTCGCGAAACGCGCTCGAGCAGCGGCAGGTCGTTGTGCGAGTCGCTGTAAAATGTGCTTTCTTCGAATCCTTCGAGCGGCTGCCCCAGCCCGGATAGCCACGCGTCGACGCGCGCAATCTTGCCCTCGCGAAAACACGGCGTTCCCGCGACGCGCCCGGTAAAACGGCCGTCGCGCGATTCGGGCTCGGTGGCGATTAGGTGCGCGACACCGAATTCACGCGCAATCGGCGCAGTGACGAAGCTGTTCGTCGCCGTCACGATCGCGCAGAGGTCGCCATGCTCGAGGTGGCCGCGCACCAGTCTGTGTGCCGCGGCACCGATCATCGGCGCGATGCGCGCGCCCATGAACTCGCCGTGCCAGCGGGCCAGGTCCTCCGGCGTGTGTTCCGCCAGCGGGCGCAGCGCAAAGCCGAGATACTCGTGAATGTCGAGCGTGCCGGCCTTGTATTGCTCGAAGTATTCGGCGTTTTGCGCTTCGTATGCGGCGCGCTCGAGCACGCCGCGATCGACCAGAAACTGACCCCACTCGTAGTCGCTGTCGCCGGCGAGCAGCGTATTGTCGAGATCGAATAGCGCGAGCTTCACCGGGCGTTTGCCTGCAGGAACTCGCGCACCAGCGGCAGCGTGATCTGCCGCTTGCGTGCGAGCGAATAGCGATCGAGCAGCGCGACCAGTGCGGCGAGCGAGGGCAGGTCGCGCGGCAGCCGGGTCAGCAGGTACTCGATCACGCCCTCACCGAGCTGCAGCCCGCGCCGGGCGGCCTCCGCGCTCAACCAGGCGGCCTTGTGTTCGTCGCTTAGCGGCTGCAACTGGTAGACAAGTCCCCAACCGAGCCGGCTCGCAAGGTCGGGACGCAGCGCGAGCTGGGCGGGCGGCGCGTCGCCGGCCGCGAGGACCGCGCCGCGCCCTTCGCGCGCGGTGTTGATCGCCATAAAGAGCGCCTGCGCGGCCTCCGCATCGAGCGTGCCGACGTCGTCTGCGATGACGAGCGGCAGCCGGCCCGCCGCAGTTCGGGCCGCGGCGTGCAACAGGTGGCTGCGGCCGCTGCCGGGTATACCCCAGAGATAGACCAGGCGTTCGTCCAAGCGCCCGTCAGCAAGCGCCGATACGCGCGCAAGCGCTTCGGCATTGGCGCCCGGAATGAAGTTCTCGAGCGTCGGCTCGGGCGGGGGTGCGATCTCGAGCGGTAGCTGCTGCATCGTTTGGGCGGGGGCGGCCCGCAGCGGCAAGGTAGAATTCCGCGGAGGCGAAACTCTATCACGCGGCAGTGCTGCGCCGTGTGCACGCACCATGACGCAGGGCCTTTCCTATCGTGACGCGGGCGTCGACATCGACGCGGGCGACGCGCTCGTTGAAGCGATCAAGCCGTTTGCCAAGCGGACGCTGCGTCCGGAGGTGCTGACGGGGATCGGTGGGTTCGGCGCGCTGTGCGAGATCCCGGGCAAGTACCGTCACCCGGTCCTGGTCTCGGGAACGGACGGGGTCGGCACCAAACTCAAGCTCGCGTTCCTGCTCGATCGCCACGACAGCGTCGGCGTCGACCTCGTGGCGATGAGCGCCAACGACGTGCTCGTCCAGGGCGCGGAGCCGCTCCTGTTTCTCGACTACTTCGCCTGCGGAAAACTCGACACGCGTGTTGCCGCGGATGTGATCAAGGGCATCGCGCGTGGCTGCGAGCTCGCCGGCTGCGCGCTGATCGGCGGCGAGACCGCAGAGATGCCAGGCATGTATCCGGCCGGCGAATACGACCTCGCAGGTTTCTGCGTCGGCGTGGTGGAAAAGGACGCCATCGTCGATGGCCGGACGATCGTGCCGGGCGACGCCCTGATCGGGCTCGCCTCGAGCGGCAGCCACGCGAACGGCTATTCACTGGTGCGCAAGATTCTCGAGCGCGCGCGGCCCGACCTGAGCGCTGACTTTCATGGACGCGCGCTGGCCGACGTCCTGCTCGAGCCGACACGCATCTACGCCAAACCGGTACTCGGTTTACTCGCGCAGCTGCCGGTGAAGGGACTGGCCCACATTACGGGCGGCGGCGTGACAGGCAACGTACCGCGCATGCTTCCCGATGGACTGCGGGCGGTCATCGACGGCCGCGCCTGGCCGCGCCCGCCGCTCTTCGATTGGTTGCAGTGCGAGGGCGGCGTGGCCGAAGACGAAATGTACCGCGTGTTCAACTGCGGGATCGGCATGGTGATTGCCGTCGCCGCCGACGACGCAAAGCGCGCGACCGCGCTGCTTGCCGCGGCGGGCGAGACGGCGTTCGAGATCGGCAGGGTCGAGGGCCTCGCCGGCGCGGCAGCCGAAGCAATCATCGTCTAAGCCACATGCCGGCCGTAGCCGCGGCCGCGGCCGCGGCTACGGCGTCGGTGGCGGTGTGAGCAACCGGCGCGGCCTAGGCCGACCCCCGGCGCGCGAGATAGATCCCCGCGAGGACAACCCCGCCGCCCACCATCTGCAGCGCCGCGAGCGGCTCGCCCAGCAGCGTCCAGGCGAATAGCGCCGCGAGGACGGGCTGGAACAGCAGGCTGACCGACAAAAATGCGGCCGGTAAATGGGCCAGCGCGTAGGCGATCAGGCCCTGACCCGCCGAGTGCGAGATCAGCGCGAGTCCGAGCAGTTTCCACCAACCGAGCGCGGTGCTTGGCAGCAGTGCCTCGCCCGAGGCGAGCGCGACGGGTAGGAGCAGCAGCGCCGTCAAGGTTGTGGTAACGGCCATCAGCGTGAGGACCGAGACGCCGCGGTCGCGGAGACCTTTTACGGCGAGCAGATACCAGGCGTAGAACATCGCGGTCACCACGCCGAGTCCGTCGCCGAGCAGCGCGGTAGACGAAAAATCCAGGCTCGAGCGCACCAACATGCCAACGCCGCAGAGCGCGGTGATCAATCCGATCAGGAATACGCCGCTCGGGCGCTGGCGCCAGAACAGCCACAGCGCGAGCGTGACGAATATTGATGCCAGATTGGCGAGCAGCGTCGAGTTGGCGACCGAGGTGTACTTGATCGACCAGTGCCAGAAGGCGAGATCGCCCGCGAATGCAACGCCCGCTGCGAGCAGCAGCGTCCAGTGGACGCGCATCCCGGGCTCGCGCCGACGCGGTCCGAGAGGAACCAGCAGCCAGAGCGCGGGAACCGCGAGCGCCACACGCCAGAACGCGCTTGCCGTGGGACCGACTTCCGAGACCCGCACCCAGATCGGCGAGAGTGCGATGCAGGCCGCGCCGGCAAGCAGCGCAGCGAGCGCGAGGCCATCGCGCGCGCCGGCCCGCGGGGCCCCCGAGCCATTCGCCGTGGACATGGCGTGATTGTGCGTTCGGAACGTCACTCGCGTGGCGTTTATTTGCGCAACTGCGCGTACTGAGCCGCACTGAGCCAGTGTAGAATTTTCGTTCGATGACCGCGCCGCGTTTCGTCCACCTTCGGCTGCACAGCGAGTACTCGGTGGCGGATGGAATCGTACGCATTGACGATGCCGTAGAGCGCGCAGCGGCCGATGGCATGCCGGCGTTGGCGCTCACCGATGCGGGCAACGTATTTGGCATGGTGAAGTTCTACGAGGCGGCGCGCGCTGCCGGCGTGAAGCCCATCATCGGGGTGGACTGTTGGCTGCAGAACGAGGCCGATCGCGACAAGCCCTTCCGGATCCTGTTGCTCGTCGCGTCACGGGCGGGTTACCTGCACCTGTGCGAATTGCTTTCGCGCGCCTGGCTGGAGAACCAACACCGCGGACGGCCTGAACTCGCGCGCGACTGGTTTTCGGCGCAGGACAGCGAAGGGTTGATCGCGCTGTCGGGTGCCGCAGCGGGCGATGTCGGCCAGGCGCTGCTCGCGGCCAATGATGCTGCTGCGGAACGCCTCGCCGCGGGCTGGTCCGCACTGTTCCCGGGGCGCTACTACGTCGAACTGCAGCGCGCCGGCCAGCCGCAGGCGGAGGCGCTGGTTGCGCGTTCAGTCGCGCTGGCCGTCAAGCTCGACTTGCCGGTCGTCGCCACCCATCCGGTGCAGTTTCTCAACGCGGACGACTTCCGGGCGCATGAGGCGCGGGTGTGCATCTCGCAGGGCTACGTGCTCGGTGACCGGCGCCGGCCGCGCAGCTTCACCGCCGCGCAGTATTTCAAGACCCAGGACGAAATGGCGAGCCTGTTCGCCGACGTGCCGCAAGCGCTGGAGAATGCGGTCGAAATCGCGCGCCGCTGCACCCTGGAGATTACGCTCGGCACCAGCCGACTGCCGGATTTCCCGACCCCTGAGGGCGTGACGCGCGACAGCTTTCTGCGCCAGCAGGCCGCCGCGGGCCTCGCCCTGCGTCTCGAAAAGCTCTACGCCAATGTGGCCGCGCGCGAGTCGAATTCGGCTCGCTACCGCGCGCGGCTCGATTTCGAGATCGAGACGATCGTGCAGATGGGATTCGCCGGGTACTTCCTGATTGTCGCCGACTTCATCAACTGGGCGAAGCAAAACGGCGTGCCGGTCGGGCCCGGACGCGGCTCGGGTGCGGGATCGCTCGTCGCCTATGCGCTTGGTATCACCGACCTGGATCCACTGCGATACGACTTGCTGTTCGAGCGCTTCCTGAATCCGGAGCGTGTATCGATGCCCGACTTCGACATCGATTTCTGCCAGGATGGGCGTGACAAGGTAATCCAGTACGTACGCCGCCGCTATGGTGAGGACTGCGTCTCGCAGATCGTGACCTTCGGCACCATGGCGGCGCGGGCGGTGGTACGCGACACCGGGCGCGTGCTCGACCTGGGTTACAACTTCTGCGACCAGATCGCGAAGCTGATTCCGTTCCAGCCCGGCAAGACCATTACGCTTGCGGACGCACGGCGCATGGAGCCGCTGCTCGCCGAGCGCGAGAAGAACGAAGACGAGGTGAAGGAACTGCTCGCGCTTGCCGAAAAGCTTGAAGGCCTCGCGCGCAACGTTGGCATGCACGCGGGCGGGGTGCTGATCGCGCCGGGCAAGCTCACCGATTTCTGCCCGCTCTACGCGGCCGAGGGCACGTCGAACGTGGTGTCGCAGCTCGACAAGGACGACGTCGAGGCGATCGGTCTGGTGAAGTTCGATTTTCTCGGCCTTACGACGTTGACCATCCTCGACTGGGCGCAAGGCCATGCGCGCGCGCTCGGGAATGCAGAATTCATGCTAGACGCGATACCGCTGGACGATCCCGAGACCTACCGCCTGCTGTCGGCCGGCAACACGACCGCGGTGTTCCAGCTGGAATCGCGCGGCATGCGCGACATGATCCGGCGCGCGAGACCGGATCGCTTCGAGGACGTGATCGCGCTGGTTGCGCTGTATCGACCGGGTCCGATGGATCTCATCCCCGATTTCATCGCCCGCAAGCACGGCCAGCAGCGCGTCGAATTTATTGACCCACGGCTCGAACCCATACTGGGGCCAACGTACGGAATCATGGTCTACCAGGAACAGGTGATGCAGATCGCGCAGGTTATCGGCGGGTACACGCTCGGCGGCGCCGATCTGTTGCGGCGCGCGATGGGTAAGAAAAAGCCCGAGGAAATGGCGGAGCAGCGCGACATTTTCGTCAGCGGCGCGCAAAACAACGGCCTCACGCACGGGCGGGCGACGCAGCTGTTCGACTTGATGGAGAAGTTTGCCGGCTACGGTTTCAACAAGTCGCACGCCGCCGCGTATGCGCTACTCGCGTACCAGACCGCCTACATGAAGACGCACGATACCGCCGCATTCATGGCGGCGAACCTGTCGGCCGTGATGGACGATACCGATAAAGTGCGGGCGATTTACGACGACAGCGTCGCCAACGGGCTGCGGGTGCTGCCTCCCGATGTCAACACATCGGCGTACCGCTTCGTTCCGATCGACGCGAAAACGATCCGTTACGGTCTCGGCGCGGTGCGCGGTACCGGAGAGTCGGCAATTGCCGCGATTCTGCGGGTTCGCGCACAGGCGCCGTTCACTGATCTGTTCGATTTCTGCCGGCGTATCGACAAGCGCATCATCAACCGGCGGGTGATCGAGGCGCTCGTGCGTGCGGGCGCGTTCGATGCGATGGAGGAGAATCGAGCGCGGCTGATGGCCTCGGTGGGCCGTGCCCTGGAGCTCGCCGAGCAGGCCGAGCGCCAGGCGTCGCAAGTGAGTCTGTTCGGTGACGCCGATGCGGCCGCCGGAATCGCCGGCGTGTTGATCGACGCGCGGCCCTGGGATCTGCGCCAACAGTTGACCGAGGAAAAGACGGCGCTCGGATTCTGCCTGTCGGGGCATCTGTTCTCGATTTACGCGCGCGAGCTCACCGGGTTTCCGCGCGTGTCGCTGGCCGAGATTACGCCCGCCGAACATCGCGTATGGCTCGCCGGCGTCGTCGCGTCTGCGCGCGTGCAGATGACCCGACGTGGACGCATGATGGTTGTGGTGATCGACGATGGGACCGCGCAGGTCGAACTCACGGTGTTCAACGAGCTGTTCGAACGCCATCGCGACAAGCTCAAGGAGGACACGCTGCTCGTCGTTCAGGGCAAGGTGCAAATGGACAATTTTTCCGGCGGCCTGCGCGTCACCGCAGAGGACGTACTCGACCTCGCCGGTCTGCGGTGCCGCTACGCGTCGCGACTGCGCATCGCGCTAAACGGGCAGGCGGACGCGCAGCGCCTGCGCGAGCTGCTCTCCCCCTATCGGGCCGCGGGCGAGGGCGCCTGCCCCGTGCACGTGCATTACGAGAACGCAAAGGCGGCGTGCGACGTGGTGCTGGGCGACAGCTGGCGCGTGCGTCCGGACGGCCCGTTGATCGAACGCCTCGCCGAGTGGTTGGCGCCGGAGAATGTTCAGGTGGTCTACGCAGAGGCGGGCTGAGCGCGCGCGAGCATCGGGTGGAGGGCGAACGGGCCTATGCGGTCGGCCGCTGGACGACGCGGGCGGTCGGCGACGGCGTCGCGTCGACCAGCTCGACCCGCTCGACCCGCACCTCGGTGACGCGCGCCGCGGTCGGTCCGTGCTGCGACCAGCCGATCAAGGCCTCGACGTCCTCGATCGCCCCATGTAGCTCGGCCTCAACGCAGCCGTCGCTGCGGTTACGAACCCAGCCGCTGAGCCCGCGGTCCTCGGCCGCCGCACACAGCGCGGCCCGAAAGCCGACGCCCTGCACGCGTCCCGCAATCCGTAGACGCCGCGCGATCTTGCCGATTTTCACCATTCGATGCGCACGGAGCTCCCAGGCGTCCATGGTAAGCTGGGTTTGAAACGCTAAGGCGATTTTGGAGGGAGCATGCGTGCTGTTCTGGTCGCCGTTGCCGTACTGGCGCTGGCCGGGTTTCTTGCGGTTGCGGTCGTCCTGCCGATGATGGCGGATGCCGAGTCGAAGGAAGCGGCGCAGGCGCTGATCGCCGGGAGCGAGCCGGCCAAGCTGAAGGTCGTCGCCGCGGCGGAAAAGGCCAAGAACCTGGATGGATCAGGCAAGGGCGTGAAGCTGCCCCCGGTCATCGACGCGAAGTTCGGCGAGTTGAAGTGGATCGTTGCGCCGAGCGGAGAGGTACGTGGCTGGAACGAGCAGAACGCCATTGAGATCGCGCTGACCCCGGTCATGCAGAGCGGCAAAGTGTCGTGGCGCTGCCGCGGCTACCCGAACACGGTGATGCCCCCGGCTTGCGGCGGGCGCTGACTGCGCAAACTAAACGCGGTAAACGGCAAACGGTAAACGGCGGGCGGCTTCGGCCGCCCGTTTTGATTTAGCGGAACGGCGCGGTCCAGTCTGGGCGCGCGACCGATTCTCTCGTTGCTATTTCACCTGCATGCCGGGCGCCGCGCCCGCATCCGGTGCGACGAGAAAGATACCGGGCCCTTCGCCTGAGGCCGCCAGGACCATGCCCTCGGAGACGCCGAAGCGCATCTTGCGCGGCGCCAGGTTGGTCACCATCACGG
>Ga0255040_10000179_pt1 | contig 14912 bp, 17 predicted proteins | sample BC1_12_2_MG_FD_181711 | JGI IMG/M metagenome (GOLD analysis project Ga0255040, IMG submission 181711) | Seawater microbial communities from Strait of Georgia, British Columbia, Canada - BC1_12_2 | ecosystem: Environmental > Aquatic > Marine > Strait | place: Canada: British Columbia | collected... | reverse complement strand
CAAATCGGTACAAATCCACTCAACTCAACACAAGTCGATTTCTCAACAGTTACGTTTGGCCCAGACAGTGCCTCTACTGCCCATGATGGTCATGTAAAGGACGTTAATGACGACGGCTTTATGGATGGTAATTCACTTCAAAACCCAAGAATCGGCTATTGCCTGCGGCGATACCGAGGCAACGCTGACAGGCGAGGCCTAAAGCACGAGTGTTAGCGAGGATCGATACGAATCAGAGAAAACTCCAAACTTCTTCACACGGCTAAAGTCTGTCGTTCCCTGACGCTATATATCCAACGACAGGCCCGGGTTTGCACGACTACTGCGCTAATACATTTAGCGTTACACCGGGCAAAGCAATCTCAGACCCTGTTTGAAAATCCGATACCGCGCTCTGCATAGCTTCTCGGGCAGTAACTTGTTCGCCCTGTGGGAGCGATTCGATCAAAGTTGCAATCGCACCAGCAACTTCCGTCAAGAACCGCCAATAACCCTCAAAATCACGATAGCGCCAGGTGATTGGTACATCCTCAATGATGTGTTCACTGAAACCCGTTTCAGCCAGTAAACTGCCTAAGCGCTCCCTATCCCCTAATGCAAGAATTCCTGGTGACCCGGGGACCGGTGCTTCCATGAAACCTCCTTCAATTAACGTTCTTGACGGTAACGCCGCCCACGGATTCTCTTCAGGTCCTGCGAAAACCGAAAAACTTAGCCGCCCCCCAGATTTCAACACGCGCCTCGTTTCTTTCAATGCCTTACTCGGGTCACTCATCAACATGTATCCCCAGCGACACAGGACACCATCAACACTTTCATCCTCCAGATCCATGTTCTCAGCATCCATTACATAAAACTCGGCATTTGTTATACCAATTTCATCAGCTCGACGTCGAGCACCATCAACCATGGCCGGGGAAAAATCAGTTGAAATCAAACGACCTTCATCTCCCACTAGTTCAGCGGCAACAAAACCGGTATCACCCACCCCAGCCGCTAGCTCTAATAGAGTGTGTCCAGCACTCGGCGAGAGCTTCTCGACCATCCATTCTGCAACCGGCTTTGACGTTTCCCACATATATTCACGGTTAACATCCCAACCCCGGGCCATCTTGTCCCACACATTCTTGCTTGCTCTGCGAAACTCATCATTATCCATCTCAGGTCCCTCCCGCCTCGAATACTCGTAGGTCTGAGGCTAACACAAAAGAAACCGATGCCTAAGTATCCGTTTGTGGTGGTGGGTTCAACTGGTAGAAGTAAAAGAAAAGCAATCCAGAGCAGACGCCCAAATTTGAAGTATCCGGATCTGAATCCGATCGATTTGCTCCTTTGTTTACTATTTCCTGTAGAAAAACGTTAGTCTTCGAGACACCGGCATGAAAGATGTATTGCTTAACATCTCGTGATAGGTATATTCTTGAGGACTACAGGACGCTATTAGAACAAAGATTAAATGAGTAACAGATTTAGCAACGATTTCGGACTCGTCGATGGTCAAACTTATATCATAGGCAGAGAAGGTGATGCTCATATAGACGGCCATATCTATATAAACTCCCCCACTGTCAGCAGACGACATGCCGCGATGAAAATTAAAAATGGACGAATTTACCTTCTCGACCTAAATTCAAGCAATGGCACCTATTTGATAGACAATAATAGCCTGGTGCCCTTCAAAGAAGGATATGTGAGTCCATCTCAGTCCATAGCGATAGGCCATGTAAAGTGCACGATTAATAGCCTGCTAGCGATTGCCGGCGTCTATTCTGCCTCAAAAAATACCACTTCTAATTCTGATGAGACGCAACTAATACCCTCCAATCAATAAGACATGGTTAATGCACTATTTTCTACTCCCTGTTTTCAATAGGTCGTAGTGAATTGCCTCTTGTGTGGGTCATGTTTCTTTGCGCAGTCGATTTAAATCACTAGCCGGATGAACAGAAATTAAAAGAAATCCATTTATATCGTTAATACGTAAGGTCCGTTCCTGGCCGTAGATGGTGTATGTCAAGGTATTTGCGCTCATCACAAATTCTTGAGCGTCCGTTATATACGGCGAAAACCGACCCACCTCAAACTCTTATCAACATCCATAGCAGTCATTTTCCTGACTGAGCACGCTTGATACTAAGCTATCTTTGCAGAGCGGTCGCTTGATCAGAATTAATGTTGGAAATACCGTGGAAATTAATGACTTAAGACGGTAAAACTTATCTATACTGGTTGGAGAAATAAACAATGATGAGGAGTTTGTTATGTTGAATAGGTTAAGAAGATGTCGTTTTCTTACCGCATTACTTGCGGTATCAATACTGTTTGTTTCAGTTCAACCGGCTGTGAATGCGGCGATAGTTTCTACATCGGATATGGTTGCAACCGAGCAGTCTAAGATAGACAGAGAGTATTTGTTAAGTTCGCTTGAAAGAGAAGAAGTGCGAACTGCATTAACTAGCCAGGGCGTTGATTTGGAAATGGCTAAACAACGTGTTTCCAGCATGACAGATGAGGAAGTCAGGGCATTAAATCAAAGAATGGATGAAATGCCTGCAGGTGGTGGTATTGTCGGTGCAGTAGTTTTAATTTTCCTGGTGTTGTTAGTCACAGATATCGTCGGCTGGACTGATGTTTACCCATTTGTGAAGAAATAACTTATCCAGGAATGCAAAAAGTTATTAAACCCATCATACTTTTGTTTGATGGGTTTTTTATTGCCTTAGTTCAAGGTTGTAGTTCAGTTTCTTTACAATCGGAAGAGGCCTCATACTGCAAACGATGGAATGGCCCCTGCTATTGCTGAAGAAAAACTTAATTTACTGTCCGGAATTAGTTGACCACTACAAAACGATACACAGAAGAATTTAAAATTGAAGCTGTAAAGCAGGTCATAGAAAGGGGCATGTTGACAACGAGCTTTATCATTACCTTGCATACAATGATCTACTGCAATTGCTCCCTTCCGCGCGCAGCTTTCGTAACTGGTTAAACGCCGCCACCTGAATCGACATTAAAAGGGTAATAGGAATCCTATTACCCTAATACTGAAGATAAGTTTCTTTTGGCTTATCCCTATGCGAACCACCAGCGCTCGGCCGCCTTGTAGCCGTCATAGTCAAAGTTGCCAGCCAGTTTGTCGTGCATAACGCTTTTATCCAGCGCCAAAATAAAATTGGCAAACATCGGTACCAGTGCGCCGCCATGATTACTCACAATTTTCTGGCATTCGTAGTAAAGTACACGGCGTTTGTTGGTATCCAACTCGGCACGCGCCTCTACCACCAGCTTGTTAAAAAGGTCTGCCTCGGCACCGGTGTGCCAGGCAGTGTCATTCCATTTGCCTCCGGCTGTGTAAGCCGCAGAAAACATCCAGTCTTCCGTCGGGCGACCACTCCAGTAGCAGGCAGACCAGGGTTTTTTATTCCAGACATTCGACCAATAACCATCTTTCGGTTCACGTATCACGTTGATGTTGAGACCTGCCTTGGCGGCCGAATCTTTCATCAAAAGCGTTGTGTCGACGGCACCGGCGAAGGCGGCGTCTGACGTGCTCAAATCGAGCGTAATACCTTCCATACCTGCTTTCTTCAGGTGATAACGGGCCTTGTCTGGATCATAACTACGCTGGGGTAAATCGCCATTGTGATAGGGGTTGGCAGTGGAGATCGGATGATCATTACCCAGTGCACCATGGTCCAGCAGAATCTTCTGAACCAGTTGTTCACGATCAACCGATAGCTTGACCGCCATGCGCAAATCATTGTTGTCAAACGGCGCAACATCTACGCGCATTGGAAAGGTGTAGTGCAAAGTACCGGTTGCCTCGACAATTTTTAAATTGCTGACCCGAGCCATCAGATGTACCGTTTTCGGATCAACCCGACTAATCGAATGAACTGCACCATTCATCACTGCATTTTGCCGGGCAGTAGTATCCAGTAACGAAAGCATTTCTACTTCGTCAAAATGCGCGCGGTCGGATTTAAAGTAATTGGGACTTCGTTTGAGCGAGGCGCGTACGCCCGGTTCGAAATTCTCGAGTGTAAATCCACCTGTTCCAACATATGATTGCCAATCCAGCACTCCATCATTCGCGGGCACGATCGGAAATTGGCCACTACTGACAATAGATGGGAAATCAGCATTACCTTCTTCGAGTTTGAATTCAACCTCGTACTTCCCTTTCTTGGTGATACTAGTCACCGCAGTCAGGAAAGCTTTCCCAGCAGATTGCGTATCTTCCCCGCGATGATGGTTGAACGAGGGAATGACATCATCAGCAGTCATGGTTTTGCCATTGTGAAACTCGACGCCCTGGCGTAATTTGAATACCCAGGTTGTGGCGTCGGCGTTGGCTTCGAAGCTTTCCGCCAGTTCTGGTATCGTCCGCCCGTTGTTGTCGATTTCGGTCAACTGATTCTGGAAGGCGTAGGACAAAGTTGATAAAAAGCCATTTTCATTCTGGCCGGGAACCAGCGAGTCGGTGGTTGAACCGTAACCCAGGCCCATCACAATTTTGCCACCCTTTTTCGGGGTTGCGGCCTGTACCGATTGTGACAGTAAGCTGGTTGCAAATGGTGCGGCAACACCTAAAGCCGCTGCGCGTTTGATAAACTCACGCCTGTCGAGTTTGCCTTGCCTGGCCTGACTTTCAAGGTCGTTCAGACCCAATTGCTGCAGTGATACGGTATTACTATCGTCATTTTTCATTTGAGTAACCTCCAGTTGGAATTTCTTTCTTATCTTTAACACTCCGAAAACAGGATGCTTATGTTTAAAAAGACTGCTTGGAAAACAGCAAATAAAGCGTCAGCCAAATCTGGTCTTGATGTCATACCTCATCAGTAATTTTGTGCCAATGCAAATGCCATGACTCTTATGGCTACTGAACCCGGTTAAACCCTGGCTGTGAAAACGAATGCCGGGGCCATTCATGGCGTGATTGAAATCAATCCACTCAGTCATCGAATTGCACCCAATATGGCCTGTGATCGGAACCGACAGCTTCGGTATCGACCCAACAACGATTCACCTTTGACGCGAGCTCAGTACTGATAAAACAATAATCCAGCCTCAATGGATGTCCGGGTAATCGATCGGGTGGATCAGGCCACCAGGACTCAGGTGAACCCGTTGTTTCACGCGCAACACTCCAGCTATCAACAAAGCTGTCGCTGTGCACGACGCGTCCGAAAATTGGGTCTGCTTCACCCACAAATCGAATGTACTCGGCGCTTTCCTCGGTACTATTAAAGTCACCCATGAATATGGTGTTGACAGGTTTTGGTTGCGGTGGTTCGCCATTGCCCCAGTCCAGATCAACAATATGCTGTGCTTCTGCCGGGTTGCTGTGATTGCCGGCGGCCATCATTACCGTGCCACAGTGTTCAATCACCTTGTTCATTTCAAGAAGCGTATCAATCTGCAGCAAGCGTTCGCGTGGCGAGAGTGCAGAAAGATGAAGCGAATATACCCGCAAAGGACCTTGCGGTGTTTCAATAACACATTCAAGTGCACCGGTGGTCATGCTAATTAGTTCAATAGCGGGTAGTTGGGGAAGCACCAGCGTTCGGGCGGAACGAATCGGCCAACGTGAAAGCATCATCGGGCCAAATTGGCGACGGCGATTTAGAACGCTACCATCTCCATTTACCGTGCTCGCGTCCACGTCAAATGCCGGGCAATAAGCCCAGTAGAATCCTTTAAGCAATTCGCCGAGCACCTGTGGTTGATCGACCATACCACTGCGCCGCCAGAATCGTTCGACCTCTTGCAGGCCGATGATGTCAGCACCATCGACTTCCGTGGCGATTCGCTCCAGGTTGAAATCCTGGTCAAGTCCCAATCCAAAACGGATGTTATAGGTGACGATTTTCATGCTTTGCTTTTCATCACTTCCCAAATGCCCAAACCCTGGTCACTCTCTTGAAATCTACGCATCTTGCACGGAGATTATTCAATAATTAGGCTGGTATAAAGATCCATTTTGCATAAAAATGAGTAGCCCAATTATGAGTTATTGACAAGCAGATGCTACCGAGCACCACTGTTCAATTGAGCAGAATCAATATTTGCAAGGGTGAGCAGGAAACAATAGTTCACCAACTTAGCCGGCAGATTCGCGAAATGATACTTTCCGGCAAACTGGCAATCGGTACTCGCATTCCTTCTACGCGTGAACTCGCGAATGAGCTACGAGTTTCTCGTACTACCATTCGAGAAAGCTATGAACAGCTGGTCGCGGAAAGTTATTTGTCGTCATCAGTTGGGAAGGGCACATTTGTCATTGATCACCCGGTACTACGAGCAACATCCCGGGAGCGCAACGTCAGTGTACTAGCGCCAGACAAGTCGAAAAGCATTCCCTTTCGAATCCCGCCTCAATTGTCAAAGCGCGGCAATCAGTACCTGGAGTATCCGCGTTCCTACACTTCTTCCAAATCTGTGCCGTTCAACCCCGCACTACCTGATTTCAGTTTGTTCCCTTATTCGAAGTGGATGAGAATACTTAAAAAAACCCTGATCAATCCTGAGTCTACGGCGATGAATTATGGCGATGCGGCCGGGTATCCACCGTTAAAGCGAGCCATTGCAGAAAATTTGCGCTTAACGCGCGGACTGAACTGCGAACCCGACCAGGTGATTATTGTTGCCAGTTCAGAACAGGCGATTCATCGAATCGTGACGCTGGTATTAAATCGTGAGGATTCTGTCTGGTTTGGTGAACCGGGTATGACCAGCCGTCGAAATGCATTTGCCTCGGCAGATATTAACACGCTTACGGTGCCCATCGATGATGAGGGAGTAGTCGTGGAGCGAGCATACAGGTTCCAGGGAAAGGCAAAACTCGCATATGTACTGCCCTCGCGCCACTACCCACTCGGGAAAATAATGTCGTTACCTCGGCGGCTTGAACTACTCAATTGGGCATCTTCTACGAACGCCTGGATACTCGAAGATGATTATGGTTGTGAGTTAAATTTTTCGGGGCAAGCGCCGCCTCCAATCCAGACCATGGATTTTGATCAGCGCGTTATCTACATGGGCGGATTTGGCATGACATTGTTCCCGTCACTACGACTCGCCTATATTGTTGTTCCCCAGTCCCTGGTGAAAGTCGCCAATAACATGGCGCAATCCGAACTGTCGGTGGCGACAGTTCAGCAACCCGCACTGGCTGAATTTATCAACCAGGGACATTTTATGAGTCACATCCGAAAAATGCGCAAGACCTACCAAAAGCGGGAACAATTTCTCATACAGTTGTTGAAAAAAATCATTGGTGACATAACCACGATAAGCGGCACCGGGGGCGGGTTAAATTTTATACTGAATTTGCCATCGCAGATTAACGACGCCGAACTCAGTCAGGAACTCGGAAAAACCGGTATCATCGCCCATCCGTTATTTGATTATTATCTTCAAGAAAACGTTCGGCAGAAAAATCGCCTGAATGGTCTGGTGATGGGATTTGCCTGCGCATCCAGGTCTGATCTCCAACAATGTGCAATGACGCTGACAGAAAAAATAAAAAGCTACTGATCAATTAAACTCTGATCGGCGACTAAGGATCAAAGGGAAAGAATCACGCCGAGATACTCACGGTTCGAGCCTTTCGCTGCTAGCAACAGTTCACCTCTGAAAGTCAGAACCTCGTCGTACGTGTCCAGTTCGACGCAACACCATCAGCAATCGATCAAGCCTGAGCGCCACTCCGGGCAGATTTATTTAACTCCAGATGAAATTTGTAACCGGCGTAGGCACGGCCAAAAAATTTGTATCTGTCCCGATTTCAATTCGAATTACACGGGTACGATCAACTGACAACGCACGTGAGTGAGACAATCTGTACCTATCTTTGCAGCATTAAACTGGTCTACTATCCTGTTGTATGAAACTTAACCGTTGTTGCTTGCTCGTATGTGTCATCACATCGATTACGTCGACTGCCCAGGCAGATATCTATGGCAAGGTGGTAGCGGTAACCGATGGCGATACGATCAAAGTTCTGGACACCAACAACGTCCAACACAAAGTCCGTCTGACAGGTATTGATGCACCGGAAAAAGCGCAGCCATTCGGTAATGCGTCACGCAAACACCTGGCGTCGCTGGTGGCCGGGAAAGAGGTCCGCGTTGAATCTTCAAAGACTGATCGTTATGGACGAGTGCTCGGCAAGGTCTGGGTGCAACCAGTCGATTGCCCAGGCTGTGGCAAGTCGTTAGATGCCAACCATGCTCAAATCCTTTCCGGGATGGCCTGGTGGTATCGGCACTATGCCAAAGACCAACCCACAGAAGACAGGGAGCGCTATAAATCCACTGTGAGTGAAGCTAAAGAAAAGAAGCTCGGTCTTTGGAGTGAACCGAACGCTATTCCACCCTGGGCCTGGCGAAAGGGTCAAAGAATTTCAAATACGAACGTGGCAGCAACCAGGTTCCAATGTGGCTCCAAGCGCTATTGCCGGGAAATGACATCATGTGAAGAGGCAAGGTTTTACCTTCGTCAGTGTGGCCTATACAGGTTAGACGACGACAAGGACAGTGTACCCTGTGAGTCGATCTGCAGGTAACAGGGCCACTAAAATAAAAGCAAAACAAGAGCAAGAAAATGAAATTAAAAATATTAACTTTGATCACCATTGTGGCAATGTCCGTTAGCGGCCCTGGCAACACTGGATACTTCACTGGCAGGGATATTCTGGATCTTTGTGAAAGTGAGTCGTTTGGTAACCGGGAGAGTTGCGTAATGTATTTATCTGGTTTAATTGATTTACAGGATTCGCTCTATAAATGGAAAGATCTAACTAAAAAATATTATTGTATTCCTGTTGGCGAAGATATCAGCCAAATACAGAAAGTCTTCGTCAAACACGCCAGCAAAAATCCAGACAAACTGGACTGGACAGCGACCAGTGTAGCAATTCACGCCTTTGCCGAAGCATTCCCCTGCAAGTAGATGATGAAAATGAAAAAAATATTGATAGCAGTAACTTTACTGACGATGTCGGAAAATACCGGGAATTGATGAAATTCACTATCTGCCAGGGGGGTCTCTTTTTTCTAAACTGATTTCGCTTTCAGAATCCGGCTCTAATTGCATAGACATATATCTCCCAACGATCATTGCGATAATAACTGCCATATAAATACTGCCCATGGCGGACTCGAATACCGCGAGTCTTTTGGCAAATGCGGATACGGGTAATACGTCACCGTAGCCTACTGTTGTCAGGGAGACGAAACTGAAATAAAGTAAATCGCCGGATGCAGATGTCACAGAAAAGGAACCCGGCGAAATGCCCTCCACGATTGTATAAATACCGGCCCACCCGATCCCGATCAAAAGATAAATAGATATCGCACAATATACCAGGTCAGCGGTAACCACTCTGATCGATAGAAGGATTTTCATTAATAAATAAACGATATAAAAATACAGAACTGTCGCAAAGCTAAATGCGACAATCATCAAAAGGTGACTTGTGAGAAAAAAATTAAGGCCATCAAGTATCACAAAAGGCGCGGCGATGAAAAAAATGACAATCGATTTGTCCCTGTTCTGGGTCAGGGCAAAGGCGCTCGATAAAGGTATCATCGCTAGAAACAAGGTGGAAAAAAGGTGACCGAATAATCCGAGGGGTCGGAGAAATGGATTGAACAGCAATACCAATAGGATCGCAAAAACGATGTAAATAAACCGGCTCTTCATTTTGACCTGCCTGATGTCGTTTAGTGTTTGTACAAGATAATATTTTGGTGAAACTAGCCTGGCAATTAAACTTTATACAATAATATTGCCGGGAATAATAAACAATACGTACGGCTCTGCCAGCGTTTTGGTTTAGCCTGTCCGGGATACTACTAAATCGGCAAAGCTGCTTGCTGCACATTTCTGTAGCGAACTGTTATGCCATAAAACGCCAGTTAATCGGGATTAAAGTTTTAGATGTAGTGTGATCAGCTTCTCGCTGCAAATTCATCGATTTGGCTAAGCTGTCTTGATAATAAGGCCAAGACTGCAAACTCTGATATATGAATCGAACTGTTTCTAAAGAATTTACGCCCTCAATGACCAGGTCGGACCTGGTCAAAGTTCTGTCAAAAAACCAGAGATATCTGGCCTCCAGAGATGTTGAGGTCGCGGTCAAGAGCTTGTTAAACATATTGAGCGATAGCCTGTCTTCAGGTGAACGTATAGAAATCAGGGGATTTGGTAGTTTCAATCTGCAATATCACCAACCTCGAAGCGGAAGAAATCCACGAACCGGGGAATCAGTTAATATTTCAGGCAAGTATGTTCCACACTTCAAACCCGGCAAAGAGTTACGCAAAAGAGTTCTGTAGCACCTGGTGTAAAGCCTCGGCCGTTGATTGCCGTTGGTAAGAGACTTACCAGTGTCTGGAATGGAGAAAATAGACCCTGGAAGTCCTTGGTATGCAGAAGTTCAGGCCAGGTCGGCCTGACGCCTGCGGAAAAAAGACACCTTCGAGAACGACCGGTGCTGGATACCCGTAACAACCGCAGAAGTCTGTCGGCGCTCGGACCATCCATCAAGCCAGCGCGCGATCCTTTCAAGCTGCTCGAGGTCGAGGCGAACTCGAGAGGGTTGCATTTCATGCAAGCCAATTCCCTTATCAGCCGAATCCACGAAATTCTGACTATCACGAAGCACCCCTATGATGGGAATGCCGAGTGAGTCGAGAAAACACATAAGTCTCGCGAGGCTTTTGGTATGTTTGCGCGTGCGATTCGCGACGACCGCCAACCTGCGATCATTACAATCGATATTCGCAACCAACAGCAGGTCAGCGATGCAACGCGAGGCGGCGTCAATGTCCATGGACGACGGCAAGACAGGAACCAGTATCGTGGTCGCGTCCCGCGTGATCTCACGCAGCTCGTCCTGGCTGATGCCGGCCGGCGAATCTACGATCACGGTGACTGTGTCGTCGGGCACGCGCAGTTGCCAACTACGGGTAGCCTGCATGGTTTTTTTAAAGGCCGCTATGCCATGAATGGTGGGCAAAGCCCCCGGGCGGCGCTCGAGCCAGGTTATCGTCGAGCCCTGTGGATCGAAGTCCATTATGGTCGGCGTCCTGCCCTGCTGTGCGTAGAAAGCTGCCAGATTGGTTGCAAGCGTTGACTTGCCGCAACCTCCTTTGGGGTTGAGGATGACGATCTTGTTCAGATTGTTGTGTCGAGGCGATATCAGCATGGGCTCAATGTCACGCAAAACGAACAGATTTGATCGATCTCTAATTGATCGCGAGAGAAGGGATTTAACTCGGGCTCTTCGAGTATGTGCGCGTCCAGATTATGCAACATCTCATCCATGGCTGGTTACAGTATATCTCTCACTTTTCGTAACTCGAATATCGAATCTTGATCATGTTCAAGATATTGAAGATGCTCTTTCATCGATTCTTTACCTGGCATTTTGCTACCCCACAAAAACAAAACTTATTTTTCGGTTAACCCCACTCTCCTTTTCCCTGGAATTTATGTAACGTCATTATTGTTGCAGGCCGTTTTGAATACCTGTGGTTTTTAACCTCAGTTACCAGACTCTAAATGATAATAATCAATTTTGTCAAATACTTATGGAATAATTCTAGAATTATTCTAGTGTTTAAAATTAGGAATTAACCGAATTACGGTGACAGTTAACTCAAATAGAATCGCTACCCATCAATAGATTGAACCAACCTATTTGAGTTTCCGTCACCGTTTGGGAAACCGATTTTTCGGATCGGACTCAAGCAGGACGCATCACCAAGAAGACACCGTCCTGATGGTACCTGTTGATAGTACTGCCGCATTTACCTGGCCACTGCGGTAATCTCAGTGTTGTCGATACTGTAAATTGATTGTGGTTTTTATTGTGAACAATATCGCTTCGATTTATTTAAAACTCAATTAACATACTGGCAATTACCCTACCCAAGGAAAATTTAACCCGGCCAATGCGCCGGGTTTTTTTTGGGGGATAAAATATATTTCGCTACGAATTAAATAGTTTGTGATATATAGACTTGAGGCGTGATCCAGGACGCTGCTTATCCTCGATGTGTTCACGCACCAGGTCTTCCCTGAGTTTGTCCTTTCGACGTAATGCCCGATTCTCACTCGACATATTAGTTAATGTCTGGGAAATATCGGTTATCAAACTACGGTGGGAATGATCTGTAAAATCGAATTCTTCCCAGTCTGATATTGTAGTGTCCTTGTCATAGTTCATAACTTGAACAGTTTGAGTTATGTAGATTTGGGAAACGATGGGGGCAATTGCTGCCCCCCGATATATTTCTCCACCAGTTCTTCAGTCTCATAATCCAATGGTTGGGTAATATCCGGCTGGGTAGTATCCGGCTGGGTAATATCCGTTTTCCGTCTCCGGTAATTGGCGCCATCAGTGATATCGAACTCTTCCATTCCTTTCCTTAAGTGGTGTCAACAGTCATTGTAAACAATCAAATAATTTCATTGAGTAGTTGAAAATAAGTATTTAGCGGCTCTATTAATGTGCCCTGGTTCACATCTTCTTTAATGCGAAAAAGGAACTACATACGATTCATAGTATTGTCTCGACAACTTCCTTGCACAGGAAATTTCCTCTACAGACAAATAGGGTTCGATTTTTTTGAGCTTTAATAATGCTCTGCGCGAGTGTTGCCAGGCAGATACCTTGCACCATGCGTAAGCCTTAATGTAATTTCTCGTAACGCCAGTACCGCGCGCATACATTGTGCCCAATCGGTGTTGTGCCCTGCGGTAGCCGTGTTTTGCCGATTCCATATACCATTTGAAGGCTGAACTATAGTCACGCGTCCTATCGTCGCCTTGCTGGAACATTTCACCAAGTTCGAATTGTGTGATACAACTTCGGTCTTCGACGAACTGAACCATAATTATCCCCCTCCACGTATTGTCGCAACACCCTGGTACACATGTTAACCGATGTGAGGTTACATTTTTGTGACCGAATTAATATTTGAACAAACAGTGAAATCTTTGTTTACCAGGGAGACAGGTTTTGCGACCCCATATTCAACTGCCATGGAAATTAATAGTTTTTGTTCCCTTGTTATTTACAGATACGGCCTTTCGCCTCCGGGTGGATAAGTCGATAATACGCAGCAGCAGTACTGCGCAGATGATCAGCCTCCCCCATATATGTATTCGCAAATTCGCAGTCTTTAATCGATATTGCAGTTGAAGCCGAGCGAGCGACGCATCTTCTGACAGTAGTTTTCTTAACACTTTGATCGCCGCTCTTTTCGCTTACTGAATTCGACTAACACTACTAGCTTGGCACTGGCAGTGGTATAAGCAGCAAAATTGAATCCACAAGTATTAGTTATTTTGTTCATGGCCGTCCTCAGGCAGACTCCTCCATAATCCTCCATTTATGATTATTTTTTGTGACCTGGCTCACGAACTTAGTACGGGCATTCACAATACATTCTATCGAAGGCGTGGATAAGGAGGAGCAAGATGTTGGTACTAGGCTGTACAAGTCATCAATCTGTCATCATCGATGGTGTCATCAAAGTAACTGTTCTTTACAACAAGCGAGGGCAGGTTGTACTTGGGATTGATGCCCCAGACGGCGTCGAAGTCCATCGCGAAGAAGTAGATCCTCAGATCCAGGAAGCTGAAATACCACAAAATGTTAGTTTCTAGCTATGGCTGCTAATCAACGAATTCTAGAAAAAGAAGTCGGTCGGCTATCGCAGATGATGGTAGCGTCTCCCGATGACTGGTTTGAAGTTATGGGTGGGGTTGGTTTAAAAGACATTGATAGAGAAAATTTTAATTCTGCCTTTGAATCCTTCATAGCGGGCTCGTATGACAGAGCATTTAAAGGATTTGCCAGGCTATCTACCAGGGGTTCTTCTGTTAGCCAGTATCATTTGGGGTTAATGTATTTAAAAGGCGCGGGGGTTTTGCAAGATTTTTGTCGAGCGCACTTGTGGTTCAACATTGCTTCATCGCAGGGTCATAAGAAGGCTGGAATACAGCTTGAAAAACTGACGAATAAAATGAGCGTTCATCAAGTAGCAGAAGCACAAAAACTAGCCAGAGCGTGGGCTGCGAAAAACAACCGGGTCTACTAAGCTGTTAAATTGCACTGAAAAGTGACCCACCTTCCAATGACCTCGGCCCTGGATTGTTTCCAGCAGGGCCGAGATGCTGAATAGCCACACCGGAGGCGTATCTCCTGCTAAAGATACATCGACAGCGATGCCGGAAAAGCCTAATCTCCGACAAACCTGTGAAGAAAATCACATTGGTAGAATTCCAGGAATCAGGCCCCGATGGCACTTACTTAAGTTCAAAAATATGGTTTATCGAAAAAATCCAAAATATAAATGCCAGGTAAATCTTATGGCCGGAGAATCGGTGAAAGTTTTTGCGAAGTAAACCGCAGGCGGCGTAGCCGCCGAGGCATTCGCGAAAACTTTCACCGATTCTCCGGTCATTGCTGGCCTGGTGTAACGATAGTTGCAAGCTTAAGTAAGTGCCATTGGGATCAGGCCCGGTAATTTGCCTGAACGATGGATTGATTGAAGTAATCAACAAGGCCTGAAAAACAAACTTCCTTGAATCAATGTTATTACAAGGATGATTTTCAGTTGTATCTGACCCCTTATTTTTTTATGGTTAAACGATCCTCGCTACCATGAGCCCTTCATACACGGCCTCCTCTGCAGACCGGGGACTGAGGCAGTCCCCTGCCAGATGAACCTCGACATCAGTTTCCACCAGTTCCTGTTCCAGTGTTGTGTCTGGCTGATGCCCCTGCGCGATGACCAGTGTGCCCATGTTTTCACAGATAATTGGCTCGCCACTGGTCGTATGCTGGAAGTAGGCCGTATCTTCATCTGCACCGAAAAAGCGGGCATAGG
>Ga0255040_10000177_pt1 | contig 15006 bp, 17 predicted proteins | sample BC1_12_2_MG_FD_181711 | JGI IMG/M metagenome (GOLD analysis project Ga0255040, IMG submission 181711) | Seawater microbial communities from Strait of Georgia, British Columbia, Canada - BC1_12_2 | ecosystem: Environmental > Aquatic > Marine > Strait | place: Canada: British Columbia | collected... | reverse complement strand
AGATGCCATCCTTGCCGGGCAATTGCAGGTCGAGAATAATCAATTCAAAGTCTTCACTGCGTATCGCATTTAGCGCCTGCGCACCATCGGTGAGCCAGTCGACATGATCACCATCGCGCATCAGCGCCTTGCGAATGCCAGCGCCCAGTTGTTTGTCGTCTTCTACCAGCAGTAATCTCACAGCCTGTCCAATTATTGAAGACGGGTTGATCACTGCAGAGTAATCAACCCGTCAACATCACTCACAAAATAAAATCAGGAGCCAGTCAACTGCGCACGCAACTTGAGCGCCTGCTGCCGACGACCCTGATCTGCCACCGGGCGATCCACCATTGGCTCTGCCTGCAGTGCGAGCTCGATGTGTTCCAGCGCGAGCATTTCCTCACCCTGATCAACCAGGTACTCGGCGAAAAAATAATTGATGTCCAGACCCTGTGGATTGATCGCCAACGCCTTCTTGAAATACTGTTCCGCCTTCTCGTCATTGCCGAAACCGATCGGCCATCCCGGCACCTTGGAATACAGCGAACCGAGGCTCGCGTAAACCGAGCCACCCAGAACTTCCGGATCGATTGTTTCCGCCTGCTCCAGTTGGCGCTTCGCCTGCTTGACCAGGCCAAGCGCCCCAAGACCACCTTTCTTTTCCGCCAGGGTCGACAGCACGATCGCATCCCAGACCAGCACCTCCGCATTTTGCGGATGTTGCTGCGCTAACTTGTCAGCCTGTTGCGACAATGCCTGCAACTCACGGAAATTTTTGTTAAGAAATTCATCTACGTAATAAAGCCTGGCCCATTCGCTTTGGATTTCCCGCACCTCGGGCATTTGCGCTGACGACGAAACACCGGCAACGCCGGGCTGCATCACCAGCAGTGCCAGCGACATTAAAGCAATTTTCAGTGATTGTTTATACATTTTGCACCTCTTCCGGGTAGTTATTGGACAACAGGCCAATCAAGCTGTGTATTGCTTGATCAGTGGCAGTTTCTTTGAAATAGCATTACCGATCAGTGTCGGGAACACCGAATTGAGCCGCACCAGCAGCTTTTCGGGCCAGCCCAGCGCGAGCTCGGCACGACCGCTGCAAATAAACCCGAGCACGGCAGCGGCCACCTGCTCCGGGGGATCCATGGTCACTCCCATACGCCGATTCATTTCGACCACGCGATCACTGTTGATCGCTGTCCTGGCCGCGCGCGGCAATATGCAACCTACTCGAACCCGGGTGTCGGACAATTCGCGCCCCAGCGCCTGGGAAAAACCACGTATGGCATACTTGCTGGCTGAGTAAACGCTGTAACCGGGAAAACCAAGCGCGCCGAATGTGGAGGCAACATTGACCACGCGGGCCGCTGGTTGCTGTTTCAGCTGCGGCAGTAAACGACGCGTCAGTTTCATCGGCACGATGCTGTTCAGCGTCATTATTTGCTCGATGTCACGGTCGCTTAGCTTTTCGAACATTTCGAATTTACAAATGCCGGCGTTGTTGACCAGCACGTTGATCGCTCGCTGCGACTGTTCGATCGACACAATCCAGTCATCCAGCTGCTTGTCGTCGGTCAGATTCAGAGCACGGACTTCGATAGTCTGGCCGCTACAAGATTTTGCATCGAGTTCATCTTTAAGTGCCGTCAGCGAAGCTTCATCCATTCCACACAGAAACAGGCTGGCCCCGGCCGCCGCCAGTTGCCGCGCGAGCAGCTGACCGATACCGCCGCAGGCACCGGTGAGTACCACAGTCATTTGTTCAGGCTGCATGACTTTTCTCCTGCAAACTTTGCTGCGGGTTCTTCTGCACGATCGGCAGGGCCTCGAATATGCGCCTATACAACTCGTAGAAAACCCCTGCCGAATGCAATACCGCAGCCTGGTCATCAGCATCGTCGAGGCGATTCATCAGGCGTTCGAAATCCTGCATATGGGCCACGTCGAGGCTACCGTGAGAGACCATGTAGGACATCGCGTTTTCTGCAAGATCCAGTGCCGTCACAATCTGGCCGGCAGCATAGGTAGCTATCGTGGAGCTGGTCTTTTCGAGCGTGTATACCATGCCGAACAGGCCCAGCGGATTGTTGCGCGCGATCGTATCGTAGGCATAACTCACCATCAGTTCAGTGGCCAGCGCCGGCTTACCATGCCTGACCATGTCTTTGTCTACACCGAGGTGGTGCAAATCATTCAGAATCCATTCCTGGTGACCTACTTCTTCCTCGATGTAATGCACAATCGCCTCGCGTAACCATTCGAGTCGCTCCGGCAGACGGCTGCCGCAGGCCATCAGCAGGGGCACAGTGTGCTTGACGTGGTGGTAGGCTTCGATCAGAAAGGCCTGATAAGTCTGCATGTCAACATCACCACCAAGGCAGCGCGCAATCGCAGGGGATTGTTGCAGACGCTGCCGGGCAGCTGCGGTTTGCGTTTCTATCCGGTTAAAAAACAAATCCTGCGTTACTTCGTGGTCTGATACGTCCTGATCTAACATGGATTGCTCTCCTGAAATGAAAATTGGTCACCACTGCGGCCGGGAGTCGGCGAGGCATTGCCCGGCGACAGCAGCTGCGGTAACTGTTGTGCGATCTGTTGGCGCCTGAGTCGGCCATTGGCGGTCAGGGTCTGCGCTACGCGCGAGAAGGGTGTTGTCAACCGATGCCATTCACGCACACGAGCATAAGCGGGCAGATCCTGGTTGATGCAGTTGATGGTCGTTTCGAGCTCAGCATCCGTTGCCGAACTGGCCAACAACACCGCCAGCTGTTCCCCGTCGTCGCTGAAAACGTAACTTTGCAGGATTGACGACGAAGCATTGAGCTCGGCTTCAATCCATTCGGGTGAGACATTGCGCCCGTTCGCCAACACGATAAGATTCGATTTCCGGCCGTGCAGCTGAACAAAGCCATCGCCATCGATACTACCCAGGTCACCTGTTCGAACCAACGCCTGCCGTCCTTTTTCGGTCTCGCAATGCAAGTCACGCGCCAAACAGATTTCACCGTCTTCGGTGACGCTCACGGAAACTCCAGGTAAGGGTTTGCCGACGCTGCCGACGCGATCGTTGCGCGGCGTATTAAGCATTGCGACCGAGCCGAACTCGGTTAATCCATAACCTTCGTAGGCCGGGATTCCAGCCTGGCGAGCGCGCTGCAGCAGGGTCGGCGCAACCCGCGCTCCGCCGACCGCGACGAATTCCAGGCAATCAGGATTGATCGCAGCATTGTCGACAAGTTGGCACAGCAGCTCGAGCAACTGCGGAGTAATAATCAAGCTATTGGGGCGCACCCGATTGAAACAGGTCACTAATTTCGCCGGATCGAGCCCAAGCACATCGTTTAGGCCGATATCAGCGGCCGGCTCGGCATGCACGCATCGTCCAAGTAACAGCGGCACGTAGATACCTGCAATATTTTCCAGCAAGGTCGCATAAGGCAGGATGCTCAAATGGACATTGATGTCGAGATCTGCAATCGCCTGACATAACGAGGTAGCGGTTTGTTCGATGAAGTCAGCACCAAGCTCAACACCTTTCGGTGCACCGGTGGAGCCCGATGTATAGCTGATCCTGGCAGGCGCTGGCGTGCTGCTCGCTGGCGTTTCCAGCGATCTCGGCGCAAGCTTGGCATGGCGAGATTCTATGCACTGTATTCGACTGTCGCTGAATCCGGGCAATGCAATGCCGCTTGCGATCACACCGATCGGCAGCTCACGATCGAAAACAATACCGTCGAGATTGGCATCGTCGATAGCATGTGCGATCTGCGCAACGCTGAAAAATCGCGGTAGCGGCACCGCGGTAATACCGGCGGCAAGTGCGGCCAGGTCAAAAATTATCCAGTCGAGTCCATTGTCGAGATACAGGCCGATTCTGCGTAGTCCGAGGCTTCGCACCTGTTCCGTGGCATTCGCGACTGCATCCATAAGCTCAGCGTAACTCAAGCGCAAATCGCGTGATCGCACCGCGTCGGCGTCGGGCTGCGCGGCGCAACGTTTCAGCAACTGGGCGATTAAGCTGTTCACGCTTCCAGCACACCGTCGAATGCTCGCAGCCCGAGACCCACGCGCCCGGCAACGACATGGGGATTGTCTTCATAGTATCCGCCCCAGGTCTGTTGATCTGTCGGCAGACGCGATTGCAATGCACGCCCGAGACCCACGGTTTCAATACCCAGAATTGAGAACATCCGCTGCAGCGAACTACAACCGGTAAATACGGCCCAGTGGAAGTCTTCGCTAGACAAACGGCGCGCCAGCAGTTTGAACAGGTGGCGACTGGCACAACGATCGATGGAGGCAAGATTGCCAATTTCGATAATTCGCTCACGCACTGCAACGGTGCCGGCCGGCTCAGCCCTATCTGCAATCGCCTGCTCAACCGATGTATCGAGGTAATATTCCAGAAACAGGCGTTCGACACCCGCATCGCGCATGCCGACCGCGGCACGAACATCACCCTGATCGTCAAACAACGCCAGCAGTTGCGGCATGAAGACAGAAATGTGCGCGCCATGCACTTCACGAAATTGGCGCGCAATAAATGCCTCAACAATTTCACGCCGTGGATGCGTCAGGCCGATAATACCGGCCACGCCGGAGCTTGATTCGAATGGCGTCGGTTCGACGCTACCGGCGTTTGCCAAAGCTGCTAAGTCCAATGTTCTCGCCTCATAAAATTTATGAAAGCAAGTATCGACTCAGAGTCTTAAGGGAACCTTAAATGTAATTAATTAACATCGCAGACAGGATTGGCATCACGTTTTTCAACAACCCGGTCGGTTTGACACTATTGCGCAGTAGCAAACCCTTCCAGTTTCTCGATCAATGACAATGGCACTTCAACACCTTTCGAGTCGGCCAGGGCCCGACATTCGTGGCGTCGCGCACCCGGCAGCCGCGCACCCGGCTCGGCCGCCAGCGCACTAAGCATGGTTTCGATACGAGTGTGGTAGGTCGAATCGCCACCGGGCGTGATGTCACCGGGGCAAATGGCGATAAAAAACTGACCAACCTTCGGCTCGCCACCCGTATTGTTCTTGAATACCGGTGCCTGGAAAGAACAGTTGGGACCGCTCAGCACACCGGCGAGCACATCGACCAGCAATCCCAGCAACATACCCTTATAGCCACCGGCAGGCGCAAGCGCGCCACCATTAATCACGGCCGCCGCATCGGTGGTATCTCGACCTTCGGCATCGTAACCCCAGCCCAGCGGAATCGGCTTGCCTTCAGCAGCTGCCTTTTTGATCGTCACCAGTGCCACCTGACTGGTCGCCATATCGGCAATTACCGGAGCGCCAGCGCTGCGCGGCAATGCAAATGCCATTGGATTGGTGCCAAAAAACGGACTCGCACCCGGTGCCGGTGCGACCGCCGAGGGAGAGTTGGCGAAACCGATACCGATCATGCCGGCGGCGGCCATGCGCTGCACAAACCAGCCGACCACGCCCGCAGAATAGGAATCGACGATCGACAGGGCCGCGATTCCCTGACTTTTAGCGAGCGCGTAAAAGTCGGATTCTGACTCGGCAAAGGCGGCATGGGCGAATCCATTGTCAGCCTCGGCACGTAACGCGCCCGGCGCTATTTGCGCATGCTGTGGCGCGGCGTCCTTATTTATCTTGCCAACCTGCAAATGACCGCAGTAAAGCGGCAGATAATTGAGTCCTACCGTGCGAATACCGTCACATTCGGCATCCAGAACCGATTGCACTGCTATATCGAGTTGCGCACCATGCGCGCCACAACCGGCCAGGGCTCGTCGCGTGAGACTGGCGACTTCAGCCAGGGTCAGGGTTTTAGTCGGTTCAGACATACTGTTTCCTCGGAGAAGGGTACGCAATCAATAACATCATTTTGGGTAGCGCGATGCTCTACGGCGTACTTTGATAAGATTCACGCTTGCGCGGGAATGGCGATGATAATTTTTCGCGGCTAGCCGCGGAGTTCATCCAGTGTTTGCTGCGCACCGCCGAGGATGAAGCCGGCATCGGTACCGGCACAGATCAGGTGGTAGCCCTTGCTGGCATAAGCCTGCACCGATTCAGCGCTAGTGCCGAAATAACCCAGCGCGATCTGCCGCTGCTGACAGGCACGACCGACCCGATCGATAGCCTCGACCACCTCGGGATGCTCCACCTGGCCCATCAACCCCATGCTCGCAGACAAATCATAAGGACCGATGAACACCGCATCGATACCGTCCACCTCGACAATCTCGTCGATATTGTTGACTGCGTCGATATGCTCGGCCTGGATGATCACGGCAATACTGTCGTTGGCGGTCTCCATGTAATCGGCAAAGCTTCGTCCGTAACCCTGCGCGCGCGCCAGCCCTACTCCACGAATGCCCTGCGGCGGATACTTGCAACAGGCAACCAGGTGACGCGCTTGCGCCGCGGTGTTCACCTGCGGTGCGATGATACCTTCAGCACCGATATCAAGAATTTTCTTGATTTCACGCTCACTTTTGTCCGCCACTCGAATTATCGATGCACTGCGTCCCGCCACCGCCTGCAGCATTCTTTGCCAGCCAAGCGTCGACAGATTTCCGTGCTCACCATCCATGAACAGCCAGTCATATCCGCAGCTGGCGATCATTTCGGCCACTTCCGGTGATGGCAGCGTCAACATGGTGCCCAGCAACAACTCATTCTGACGTAAACGTTGCGTGAAATTCATATGCTCACCCGTAAATTGAAACGCAAGAATATCAACTGCCGAAACCTCGCGCCATTAACGAGGCACAAAGTAGAATCCCGGAAATCAACATCAGTTCCCAGTGCAGTGCACGGCGCAGCAGTTTCAGCTGAGCAGCACCCAGCGCGGGCGCCGTTCCCTGATCGAGGTCACGCTTCCAGCGCGCAAAGCTCAAGCTGGGGTAAATCGATATCAGCGCCGCCAGCAAAAACAATCCGATCTTGATCTGAAAAAACAGGTTATCGATATAATACTCGACACCCTTTTCGAAATAAATGACGCGCAGGGTTCCAAACAGCAGCAACAAACCGGCAAACAGGCCGGCAACACGATCAGCGCGTCGAACTCGGCGCGCGGCCTCGACACTCATCGACTCCGTTAACAACGAAAGCTCCACCACCAGGGCCGCGGTCAGCGCGAAAAAAGCAAGAAAATGCCCGAAGGCGATTAGTGCAGCCGCCAGCATTAGTACCCTTTCCAGGTAATATTGTCGTATCCGGTGAGCCTGTCCGCGTTCATGGGCAGCGTTGTTTCTCCTGCAAAGGGCACTAGGGAGAAATCCTCAGCATGTTCCAGCCATCTGCTTCGGACTGGTAAATGATACGGTCATGCAGACGGTTATCCTGCCCCTGCCAGAACTCGAAGTAGTCGGGTACCAGTCGATAACCCAGCCATCCCGCAGGACGCGGAACATCGCCGTCGGGATATGCCGCGCGCAAGCGCAAAACCTCGTCTTCGAGGGTGGAGCGACTCTCGATCACAGTGGACTGGTGGGATGCGGCGGCACTGAAACGACTGCCCTCCGGGCGCATCATGAAATATTTATCGGCTTCCTCTGCGGAGAGCATGGTAGCCGCTCCGTGAACGCGCACCTGACGGCTCAGGTCACGCCAGTGAAATAGCAAAGAAGCCTGTGGGTTGGCTTCGAGTTCACGACCCTTCTGACTGCGCGAATCGGTGTACCAGCAGAAACCGTCATCGTCGAAATGCTTCAACAACACGATGCGGGCCGACGGTCTGCCTGCGGTATCTGCCGTGGCCAGCGTCATTGCGGTTGCATCCAGCAGCTGCAGGTCGCGGGCGCGCTGCAGCCAGTGCCCGAACTGCATGAGGGGATCTGACTCCATATCCTTGCGGGACAGGCCGTGCGACTCATATTCGCGTCGCACATCGGTTAAATCCATTTCCATCGCCATTAGAATACTCCGTTAAATAAAGACTGCATCGCGGCCCATGATTTGGCATCCGCCTGTGGCTGATAACCGAGATCGAGTCCATATTTCTCGGCATTGGCATCCGCCCGCGGGTTACTGAAACCGTGTTTTGCATCGGCCAGCAGCAGAACCTCACAATCGGCTTCAGCCTGGCTCATTTCCTGCTTGAAGTTTTCCAGATCATCCATCGTCACCATGGTATCGGCCGCTCCGTGACAAACCAGAATTGAAGGCTTGATAGTGCCGGGTTCGGCACGGTGAAATGATCCCAGCGAGCCATGAAAACTGGCGACCGCGGACAGCGGCAGGCCGATTCGCGCCATGTGCAGCGCCATGGCACCGCCAAAGCAGTAACCGACCGCAGCGGTGCGCTCGGTATCGACACCGACCTGATTCAGCAATAGCTGGTAGCCAGCTTCGAGGGCTCTGGTGCCACTTTCCATGTCGTTTAATACCCCGTTCATCAGCGTACCGGCCTCATCGGGTGTTTCGGCAACGCGTCCACCGCCGTACATATCAACCGCGAGTGCGACATAACCGAGCTCGGCCAGCATATGTGCCCGCCGCACCATGTATTCGTCCAGACCCCACCATTCGTGCACGATGAGTATGCCCGGCCGCGTTGCACTGATTTCATTGTCGTAAGCCAGGTAACCCTGATGACTGACGTCCCCGACCTGATATTCGATTCGATTGGTCAAAATGTTCATGCGCGTCACCTCGCTGTGGATGCAGGATCGAAATTCTACCGCGGAATACTGTTAACCGATAGCATTGTGATTTACCATCAACTTCATGAATTGTCTCGACCATATTGTCGTCGCCGCAGACAACCTGCAGCAAGGTGTCGACTACCTGCAGGCTACGCTGGGTATCGAAATTCCAGCCGGTGGCAGGCATTCAAGCATGGCGACCCACAATCTTGTCATGCAACTGGGTAACGACGCCTACATCGAAGTCATCGCCATCGACCCCGATGCCCGGGCGCCCCGGCATCCACGCTGGTTTTCACTCGATTCGGCAGACATGCGCGCCGCGATCCGCGAACAACCGCGCTTGATCACCTGGGTAATGAACACCCCTGATCTGCAGTCTCTTGCCGGCCAGGCCGGTTTCGACATCGGTAAGCCGACCAGCCTCAGCAGAGACAAGCTGAGCTGGGAGTTCGCCCTGCCCGACGACGGGCGCCTGCTGGGTGATGGTATGCTCCCCTATTGCATCCAGTGGCACAGCTCACCGCACCCGGCGCAGAGCATGGTCGATCTCGACTGCGTACTGCAGGACCTGACCATCCATCACATCCGCCCGCGCTGGCTCAACGATCGTCTCGAAGCACTTGGGGCAAGCCACCTGGTTAACATCGAGCAGCTGCCCGATACCCAGCCTGCCTACCTGTCGGCCACCATCGACACCCCAAACGGCCGCGTCGTACTAAGGTCATAATCGGCATAATCGGCGACAGATCAAAATGGCGATCACTTAAGCAATCACCCCCCATGACATTCGTTCTGGTCGGGAGAGGTCGGATGATTGGGGGATTTTTTCGCGAAGTAAACCGCAGGCGGCGAAGCCGCCGAGGCATTCGTGAAAAAATCCCCCAATCATCTGACCATCGTCAAGTTCTGAGTGCCATTTGGGACAAACTACGATTGTTCTCGAAGCTATTAGCGCTTATACAACCATTCGCGGGGGCCAAAGGTAGCCGGACGGAAATAACAGATCATGCGGCCATCAGGTCCGGCTACCGCTGTGTCGCTCCAGGGTGCCATGCCGTGTAGCACCAGTCGATGCGCCAGGAACACCTCGCCGGGACGAGCATGAATTTCTACACGTTTACACAGAGCAAAGGCCTGCTCGCGCGCGCCATGGTAAACCTCGGTGATATCTTCCTCGCCCCATTGCTCGGGCGCGATAGCATCGAAGCGTTCGGCGAAACGTGAGCGTATGATTTCATGTGAACCTTCCCAGACAACAAAGGGTGACGCGGCCAGATCAAATTCGACCATCGGGATGCCGAGGATAAACCCGTGGTACTCACGCAGATGACGGCGCATCCGGGGACCTTCGCGCAGCAGTCCATCGACGTGAGCCGCATCGCGATCCCGTCGATATCGCGCCCGGCCTGGCGATTCGCCAGGCATCGGCTGAGGATAACCGGGGTAACAAATCGATACTTGTGCACGGTCCCAGGCGAATCCCTCGAGCCCGAGCTCGGCGGCGATGAAGTCAACCACCTGACCTTGCAAGGGACCACTGCCAGCAACTTCAGCGGCAGCATTATTGTCCAGCGCATTGACACCGGCGAACCAGGTGCCCTGGTAACGCAGCCATTTAGCCTGCGCCGGATCGTGGCGCACTGCGCGCGCCGCAGGCAACGCGGCCTCGATCCAGCGTAACAGGCTGGCATCGCTGTCGAACTTACACCAGCCCCGGTTAAAAAAATGCTTCGCGTGATTGCTCATATCGTCGATGCTATCATGCCGCCATCGCTACGCGGAACACAGATCAAAGATGACTGTCACTATCGAAAATTCCACCCAAAATACCACCGACAATCGCATCGCCGCCCTGCCTTGCTGGAACAACCCGGTCGCCATCGAACCGCTCAGCGGCGGCATGACTAACCTCAACTTCAAGGTCACCGACGGCGATCAGGACTTCGTGGTGCGCCTCGGTGAGGACGACCCCATTCACCTGATTTCGCGCACCAATGAAATCGCCAGTTGCAATGCCGCTTTCGCCATCGGCGTGAGTCCGGAGCTCGTCTATCACGAAGACGGAGTGCTGGTCGTGCGTTTTGTCGAGGGCCGGGTTTTTGACGAGGCCGACGTGCGAGAAGCGCACAATCTGACACGTATTATCGATGTACTGAAGCGCTTTCATTACGAAGTTCCGACTCGCTTTGATCAGGTTCCCGTCATGTTCTGGGTGTTCCAGGTTTTGCGCCACTACCATAATCTGCTGGCGCGAGGAAAATCTGCGCATGGCGCACGCCTGCCCGAACTCGCGCAGATCGGTCGCGAACTGGAAACGGCGGTGGGTCCGATCGAAATTGTCTTTGGCCACAATGACCTGCTGCCCGCCAATTTCATCGACGATGGCGACAGGATATGGCTTATCGACTTTGACTATGCCGGCTTCAACAGCCCGTTGTTTGATTTGTCGAATCTCGCGTCCAACAACGAACTGGATGAAGACCAGGAACAGGCCATGCTGGAGAGTTACTTCGGCGTTGCCACGAATCAGACGACGCTCGCCAGTTATCACGCGATGAAATGTGCCTCGTTACTGCGCGAAACTTTATGGTCAATGGTGTCCGAACTCTATTCCAGAGTCGACATGGATTTTGCCGACTATACACAGAAAAACCTGCAGCGTTTCGAGGCGGCTTATGCCGACTATCGCAAACGTTACCCTTAAGGAGCCGCTGATGAATTCTGGACCATTCAGCTGCGCAGTGAACATCCACCAAATCAAGACACCAATCTCTGGTAACAGCCAGTCCATTGCCAAGGTTGGCAACGTAGAGTTGGCGGATTTTAACAAGCAGATGTTGATTCATGAATTGATCAGCGGCTCCTTAAGCCCCAACCATCCCAGACCAACAAACATTAACCCCCGAGATCCTGCTTATGAAACTTGATATTGACTTTGTCCGCGCCCAGTTCGACCAGCTAAAAGACGATCCTGACTTTGTCTTTGCCTCCAATGCAGGCGGCAGTTACGTCAGCAACCAGGTTAACCGGGTAATGGAACACTACAACCATCACACCCGGGTACAGCCTTATTCACGCTTTACGCCATCGGCAGAAGCTGGACAGGAAATGGATCGTGCTCATTACGGCTGGGCGCAGGCGCTTAACATTTCACCCGAGGAGCTCACCATAGGACCCTCTACCTCGATGAACACCTATGTCATGGCACAGGCCATCGGCGCATCCTGGAAGCCAGGTGACGAGATTATCGTCACCAACCAGGATCACGAGGCCAATAGCGGCGTCTGGCGGCGCAAAGCAGAGGAAATGGGCGTCACCATTCGCCAGTGGGAAGTCGATGCGGATACCGGTTTGCTGGACATCGATTCGCTCACTCCGCTGCTGAACGATAATACTCGCTGGGCCTTTTTCACCCATTGCTCAAATATCGTTGGCACCGCCAACCCGGTGAAAGAAATCACCAGTACCATCAAGGCCGCCAGCAATGCGCGCGTTTTCATCGATGCGGTTGCCTATGCACCACATCACATTTCCGATCTCAAATCGCTCGGCGTGGATGGCTATACGTTCAGTCTGTACAAGGTTTTTGGCCCGCATCAAAGCCTGCTCTACGTCAATGCCGACGTCCATCCGGAAATGACCTCGCAGGCGCATTATTTCAACCGCGGCCATCCCACCAAGGACTTTAATCCCGCCGGCCCGCAACACGCCCAGGTTGCCGCCTGCGCCGGCGTGCTCGATTATTTTGACGACCTTTACCAGCACCATTTCGGCAGCACAGAGAAAAGCCGCAATGCACAACTGCAGGATATTCACCAGTTGATCCTGCAGCACGAGAATGAGCTGGGTGCACCGATTCTGGATTTTCTCGCCGACCGTGCCGACGTGCGCCTGATCGGCAAGCCGCATACCCGCGATAACGATCGTGCACCGACCATCGGCTTCCGACCACTCAAACAGAGTTCAGGCGAACTGGTGCATAAACTGCAGGATGCCGGCATCGGCACCGAGAATGGAAATTTCTATGCACATCGCCTGGTCGGCGATCTCGGTATCGATACCGAAGACGGCGTGGTGCGCTTGTCGCTGGTGCACTATGGCAATCAACAGGATGTCGAACGCATCCTGACGGCACTGGACAGCGCGCTGTAAGCGTTCGCCAGAACCCGGTCGCGCCCAAACGACCTTACACGGGTGACGCAGGCGTCGTCGCGGCTTTCAACTTACTGCGGCGCGCGGCCTGGGCCTCGCGATGGGTGAGATAACTGACCGCGGCGACGATGATCAATGCGCCGATAATCACCCAATTATCGGGGACTTCGTCGAACACCCAGTAGCCGATCGCTATCGCCCAGATCAGCTGCAAGAATGACAGCGGCTGGGTCACGGTCAGCGGCGCCGCGGCAATGGCGCGCGTAATCGCATAGTGGCCAGCGGTCGCAAACACCGCGACCAATGCCAGCCAACTGATTTCCGTCAGGGTCGGTGGTCGCCAGACGTAGATCGCACCCGGTAGCAGCGCCAGTGTGCAGAAAATACTGAGCATCACCAGAATGTCCCCTGAACTTTCACTCTGCGTCATACGCTTGGCCAACAGGAATGAGCCGGCAAAGAAAAAGGCGGCAATCAACTGCGCCAGCGAACCTGCCTCAATGCTCTGGAAACCCGGCCGCAAGATAATCAGTGTGCCGATAAAACCGGCGGCAATTGCCAGCATGCGACGCGCCTTGACCTGTTCATGGAATATCAAAATAGCGCCCAACGCGGTAAATACCGGGGTGGAGAAACCGATAGCGGTCACTTCCGCTAGCGGAATGCGCGCCATCGCAAAGAACCACAGCATTACCGCGATGCCATGCACCAGTCCGCGCAGCGCATACAGGCGGATACTGCCGCGCGTCAGGCCGAAGCCGCGAAAGCGCATGCGCCACAACATTGGCAACACCAGGATAACGCCGATGAGGTAGCGTATAAAAGCTGCTTGCACCGCGGGCATATCCGAACCGAGCAGCCGCACCAACACGGTAACGGCAACAAACAGCAGGCCCCCGGCCACCATCCACAGGCAACCGCGTAAATTTGAGTGTTGCGACATGCGCCTGATTGGAACATCATCCTGTTCGTTAAGCCAATCTTTACCCAGATGAATTGATCATGACTACGACACTGGCCCATCATTACTATCACCAGCCCGAGGTGTTCGGCTACGAATGCGAGCATATTTTCAAACGTCACTGGTGGCTGGTGACAACAGAATCTTCATTTGTCGAGAATGGCGATTACCAGACCTTCAAACTCATGCAATGGCCGTTGCTGGTGGTGCGCGATCAGCAGGGGGAGTTGCGTGGCTTTTATAACCTGTGTCGACACCGCGCAGGGCCGCTGGTGGATGACGCCTGCGGACGGCGCCGCGATTTCGTCTGCCGCTATCACGGTTGGCGCTATGCCTGTTCCGGTGAGTTACTCAAAACGCCGGGGTTCGACAAGGATGAAATAGCAAATCCCGAGAACATGGGCTTGCTGTCGATCCGCGTGGCCTGCTGGAATGGCCTGGTATTCGTCTGTCTCGACGATTCTGCGCCTGATTTAAGCGACTGGCTGGGCGATATCGTCGACATCGCCGCGGCTTACGACACCACCGCGAGCATGAACTACGATGGCGATGTCGAAAAGACGGCGCAAAGTAACTGGAAGACCTACGGCGATAATTCCTGCGAGGGCTACCACGTCGGTATGGTGCATCGGGCGCTCGGTTCTTCGATGCTGCGGGAGTCAGTAACAATCGATAATTATGACAACGGCCAGTTCGTCGGCTTTGATGTCAGTTATAGCGATGGCAGCGACACCAGCCGCGCTGGCAAGGGTTTCTGGATTTACAAGTTTCCCGGGCTGTTGCTGCACTTCGCCGAATACGCCTTCAACGCCGAAAGCGTGTTCCCGCTCGACGCCAATAGTATCCGTCTGCAGCGCTGGTTCTGGTCACATACCGAGAAAGCTGAACAACACGGCATCGATACCGCTTCGATTCGGCCGAACTCGGAAAAGGTCATCGATGAAGACATCATGATCTGCGAACGCGTGCAGACCAATCTGGCCTCCGGCGCCTACCCCGGTGGCCTGCTGTCCGCGGCCCAGGAACCCGGTACCATTTATTTTCAGCAACTGGTACGCGCCGCCCTAAGTGACTTTACCGAGGCGGAATAATCCCGCACTGACGGCCGAGACCAAGGCAACCAGCGCAGCGATCAGCATCGCCGGCTCATAGCCGGCGTAGCCGTCGTAGATAACCCCGGCACTCCAGGGTGCGACCAGACCGGCAAAACCCCAGGCAATAAAAACCCGCCCGTAGGCTTGCGGACCCTGTTCACCGAAGCCATTGGAAATCGCCA
>Ga0255040_10000176_pt1 | contig 15018 bp, 19 predicted proteins | sample BC1_12_2_MG_FD_181711 | JGI IMG/M metagenome (GOLD analysis project Ga0255040, IMG submission 181711) | Seawater microbial communities from Strait of Georgia, British Columbia, Canada - BC1_12_2 | ecosystem: Environmental > Aquatic > Marine > Strait | place: Canada: British Columbia | collected... | reverse complement strand
CATACACTATGTCTTGCTAAAGACATTTGTGCTTCATTGATTCTATAACTTCCTTCATATCCTAATCGCGATGTAAATACACCTATATCGTGGTCACTTAGAAAAAAATGTATAATACCACTTCCTACTTTTATAACTCCGCTATCATTATCCTCTACTAATACCCAATCACTTACTTGTGTTGTATTTCTTCTTATAGTTCCGTTGTCTGTTAATATTCTTGTATAATATTCACTTGAAGTTAGTTCTCCATTAGTACTATCTACTAAATGTGCTTCCAATCTTCCTGTTGTTGCTGTTGTGGTAAATCCAAAGTCAAAATATAACATATAATGTTGATTTGTTCCTTGTGTTGTAGATGTTAATGTAATTTCATTTGTTCCATTATATGATGTTCCAAGTGTGAATTGTCCTTCTTCTACTAAAACACATCCTAATTCTCCAACTGTATCAATAGCCCCAGATGGTTTGAATGTTCCTCCATCAACATCACCTGTTACCTCTAAGTCCACCAATGTTCCTACACTTGTTAAAGAACTATCCGTAACATTTACTCCCAATGCGGTTGCGCTTAATGTTTCTGTGTTTGCTATTTGTAATACACTACCAGAAGACAAATTAAATTCACCAGTTGATTTAAATCTTGCTACTTCTGTATCATTAGTTTTTATGATAACATCAGCAAGGTCTCTGTTATTGATATTTAAATTGTTTGATGCTCCTACTCTAAATCTTGAACCTAATGTTGTATTGGTGGTTTCCATATCTAAATCTACTGTTGTTGATACACCTGTTACATTTAGGTTTCCTGTATTTGTAAGGTTTCCTGTATTAGATGTAATAGAAGAGTTGATTACCGACGCACCTAATGTATCTTCTGTTAAAACATCAACATTGTTAAATTGAATTCCTCCTCCTGTTTCAAAATCTAATTTACCTAAATTATCAATTTTTGCTCTTAAAGTATCACCTGTATAAAACTGTATAGCTGAACCATTTCCTACAATATAATCATCATCACTTGTATCCAAAATAAGTTTGTTTCCGGTTGATAAATCAATATCAACAGACGCTTGTATTGCTGTTGTAGTTAAAGTCATTTTCTTTGTATCTCCAACATAAAATTCCATATCATTTCCATCACGTTCTTTAAGTTGGAAGTTGTTTGATGAACCATTTATTCCAAATTCCATTCCATTTGTAGAAGAACCATTTGTGAATTTTACTTTTACATTATCAGTTAATCCATCTCTATTTAAATGAAGTGCTTGTGCTGGTGAGATTGTTCCAATGCCTACTTCTGCTGTTGAAGCATCTACAAAGAAGGCATTTGTATTTACTGTAACATCATTCAAAACATCCAAACTTGTTAATGTTCCTACACTTGTTAGAGAACTATTTACAACTCCTGAACCTAATCCAGTTCCACTAATTACCTCTGTTCCACCAACTTGATAAACGCCTGAAATAGAATTAATATTTCCTGTTGATGTTAGATTAGTAAGAGTTCCTACACTTGTTAGAGAACTATTTACAACTCCTGAACCTAATGTAGTTGTATTCAAAACACTTGAATTTGCTATTTCGTATTCATTACCAGAAGCCATATTAAGGTTTCCGGTGTTTTTAAATGTTGCTATTGTTGTGTTATTAGTAGCGATTACAACATTATCATTATCCATATTATTTAACACAAAGTTGTTTCCTGCTCCTACTAATAATTGAGAACCTAATGTGGATGAATCGCTCATAATACTCAATGCTGTTACTGTTCCATTATCCAAAATTAAGTCACCATTCATAATACTATCTCCAATCACCTCAAAAGGGACTGTTGGTCCTGTGGTCCCAATACCAACTCTTGAATTAGTGCTATCTACATAAAAGGTATTTGTATCTACTGTTAAATCTCCATCAATATTAGCATCTCCTGTAATATCTAAATCAGTTATATTCAATGTTCCTAAACTTGCTGTTCCATTAACCACTAAATTATTCTCTACGGTTGTATTTGCTGCCGTAATATTAAAAATAGAAACATCATTTCGTGCGATATGAAATGTTCCAGCATCGTCCTCTAACATTGTAAATACACTATCCTCATCGTCTCCTGGGTTATCTATTGTTAAAACATTCTGTATAGTTGCGTTATAAAAATATTCACCTCCAAATCCGTATCCTAAACTATTATTTCCTCTTGGCATTTTCTATTATATATTACTATAATATAAAATTATCTTTAAATGATTATCTAAGAACGGTTTAAATATCTTTGTAATTGTTTAGCGTAATCTCGTTGTTCTTTTCCTCGTGTATCTGTAATACGTCTCTTTACGTACTTGATTTTTTCTTCCAATCCAGGCTCTCTATAACTATCCATAACTGATTTCAATAAGGTGTCCAATTCGCTTTCTGGATACTTTTCTTCTTCTAATTCAATATCTTCTTCCTCTTCCCAAATATTCAATATAACATTTGTTTCATCTGGTAAATCCATATAAGAGTTAATATATTCTTCTTTTTTGTCTTGTAATAACTGAATCAATTCAGCCTTTTTCATCTTCTTCAAAATCTTCATATCAAGACCGTATTCTTCACATAACATCTCTCTCAATTCTGTAACCTTCATATTGGTAATATATATATTACTAATATGATTTTATTTCCTTAAATTAATTTAATTGTATTCTGGTGGTGGTGTGTTCTCTTCCATAATGCTATTTCTTACCAAAGTCATACTATGTTCTTCACAATACCTATTTACAATACTCATTTCAATTTCATCTTCTGGTAATTGAATTCGATAAAAATCATTAAATGCTCCTACATCATTTACAATCTCATCTGTTAAATTATATAACTTAAATAAATCGTCTTTATATTTATGATATTCTTTATCAACTTCTAATAATTTTACACCTTGTCTTAATTTATGAATATTCCCTCTCATAATACCTTTCTTAATCTTTCTATGTGCTCTTTGTGTATAATATAAAAAATTAACTATTCTCATTCCTGCCGTTACTGGTTTTTTTAAGAACTTCAATATCATTCCTCCGCCTATTACTCCTGCTGATGTTAATACTACTATTCCTATTGTCGACGCTATGAAAACCATTTTATCTATATAATAATAATATGTTTTTATTTTTAAATTAACTTATTAATTAATTTATTACTAATATTAATGATTTTACAAAAGTATTTAATAATGTCGTCATCTGTTGTGTAACCATTATTTACGAGATATTTATAGAATGACGCTTTTGCTAAACTATCTGGTCTTGTATTTACAGTGTTATTTGAAATGACTTTATTATATAATAAAACAAACTCTTCTAAATCTATGTCAATATTATTCAATTTGAATGTTCCAATGTATTTTCTAATATGAATAGGTATGTAAAGTTTCTGGATTTCATCGAGTTCTGTTGATAATTTATCAACGGCATTATTAAAATTCAAAATAGAAATATCACAATACTCCATAATTTCTAATAAAGGAATGGGTTCTTTTAATTCAATTGCTTTTTGGTATAAGAAATATAAGAAAATAGATGTCTTAATTTTTCCCCGTGTTCTTACGTTTTCATTTAAATATATTTCTCTTACTTGGTGGTCTATGTATTTTACCCATTTATCTAATTTAAATTTCTCACATATATCTTTTATGATTCTATTACAATTACCAATGAATACTCTTCTGTTATCACTTGACTGCCATATATGTAACCTTTTAATATTACTTCTTCCTCCTGATATGATTGTTGGAAACATAAAATGTTTATCTTTATTAGGGTTATGTGTCTCAAATATATTGATTGGGTTTTTGTATAATACATCTGGATTATTAGAACATAATCCACATTTCATACAAACATCTTGATAATTATCAGTAACGAATTCGTGTTCGCATAAATTATCAGTCATCTCTTTTAATGCCTTATCTGCCTCTTCTTCAATTTTTTCATTAATCTGGTTATTGAAGTGCGTATCAAAAATACTATAATCAAAGTCTTCCATTGTATATAAATAGATATTATATTATTGTTAATAAATTTTAATTTTAATAACAATACAAACTATGCCCGAATTTCTTTTTAAAGTTGGGGGAGAATTAAGACCCCTGTATGATTGAATAACCATATAGGGTTTGTATTTAATGTGCGATTAGTTGTTTTTCAATTAAGTCAATAATATCACTCTTTTTATGAAATACGTGAGATGTTCCTCCAATTGTAATAACATACCGGAACTTCTTTTTATTCTTGTTATATTTCTCTTTATTATTTGTATAATATTTCTTAAAGTATTCTTTCTTTCCCATCTTGTTAATTAACATTGTTGATTGAGTTTGAGAATCCATTGTATTTATCTGTATATATATTAGATATTATTTTATTTTTAATACATTTAACGACTAATATTAATTAAAAATCACGAACATTAATAACGCGTCTTCCTGGTTTTCTTTTATGACTTCTTTTTATAATTGACGGAACCATTGATGAACCACTTACTACGTTTGGTTTTACAACAGTTATGATGTCTTTTATCGGCACAATATCTCTTTGTCTTTCTTTTGGTGCGAGTGCTACATCTGCTTGTAATAGTTCTCTTGACATCTGTTCTGTTTCTCCTGACGCCTTTTTTGATGTTACATCAGGTCTTGGGTCGTTTATAAATGATGAAAATGATGGTTGATTTGTAGAAGGACCTCTTCCTCTAAATGTTTGTTTTATTTTTAGTTGGTTGTTCTTATCACTTGATATTATCTTTTCTGTGAATAGACTTGCTCCACTTCGTCTTACTCTTCTGGAACTCATTTTATAATATGTTAATATGATTTTAAATTAAATCTTGTTTAAATTTAAAATGTGTATATATTTAATTAACTTCTCATTTCATCAATAAACTTGTCGTGTAATCCACATTCTGTTAATTCATCCCAATTTACAATACCTCTATTTTCTCTCAACCAATCCAAATTAATTGATTCATTATAATAAATTATAGACGTCCATTCAACTTTATCATACATTTCTTTAATAAAACCAATTGACAATTTTTGACAATGTGATATTTCAAACCAGTCGACTTTATCCTGAAACTCTCTAATAAAGGGTTCGTTTAAAACCTGATTCATTGAAATAAAACACCAGTCGACTTTATCCTGAAACTCTCTAATAAAATTCTCACTTAATTCTTGGTCGCGGCAAATATATTTCCAATTAACTTTATCCTGAAACTCTCTAATAAAATCTTCTCCTAATATTACATATTCACTAATATTATCCCATTTACCGTTGTGTTCTTTAATAATATCTATCCATTTATTTGTTTTATCAAACTTCATATTATATATAATAATAATATATAATTAATTTTAATTAATTTTATTTAAGCAGCCATACGATATGTTCTTCGTGCCATTTTCAAGTTATGAAACTCTTTTGTAATATGTAATTTATTTCTTTGTTTATCATCTAATGGTTCATAAGATGGTCGAGTCATATTGTAACGAACAAACAATCTTCGTAAGTCATTCATAATAAATCTTCCGCTTACTCCTGCTACCTTCATCATACGTGTTGGTAATTTTGTAAATTCTTTTGAGGTATATGCCTTATGTAAATCTTCTGTTACAAACTTCTCATTGTAAAACAAATACTCTTTATTATTCTTAAATGCGATATACTTTTTTATTTCTTTTGTTATTGATACCGGTAACTTCTTAACCATTTTACCATAAGCCCCTACATTTTTGTAATCGTTCCACCACATAGTATTTCCCTTGATTTGATTGATGTCTTCATTCTTTTGAGATAAACTTGTAATGATTTTAAATGTTCTATAACTAAGACGCTCTAAGAATCCTGCTTTGAAAATCAATAATGAAAATATGTATAGTTCATACAAATTCATAATAGCCTTATGACTTCCTCCTGTCTTTAATATTTTATTCAATTTCTTTTTTAATGATGTTGTTACTCTTTTACCCAAAACAGTCCATTCAAGTTCATCTAATCTTCCCTCTAATACTTCTGGAACCTTATTCTCTTCCTGTTTTGATTCGTGTTCTTTAATACCTTTCATCATCTTTGCTCTGTATATTGGTGTGATGTTCTTGAATCCACGGCGTCCTTTTAATAAGGTTACTATGGCACTATAAGCATTTCGTGGGTCTTTATAATTATCATCAACAAACTGTATAATACCTTCTGTTTGTTTTAAGAATGTTGTTGATTGTGCTTCGAAATCTGTATGATTTGCGATAGTTGTAATATACTTTAACATAGAGTTAATGGAAGACTTTTTAAGAGGTTTTCCTTGTTTGGTAATATGCTTTTGGTAAATTGCGGTTGCTACTTTGATTAATTGATTAGACATTATATCCCTTTTTATATAATATAATAATATATTATTTTTAAGTAAAATCAATTTTAATTAAAAAAATGTGTATATTTAATTAGTATCCATATTGTATTTCAAATTCATAAAACCTCATAAATCCATTAATGTGGATACAGGCATTACTTTTCAAATCAATAATTACCATAACGGAACTATGATGTATTCCTGAATATTGTGATTTATGGACCATCTTTACTGAATTAATTTCCAACCCTCTAACTTCTCCATCCTCTATAAGTTTAATTATAGCTTCTTTATAATATTTAAACATATTTTCTTTATACATTGTAAATATTTGAGACATATATTTTTCATTTAAAGAGTTATGATTCAAATCATACCCAAACATACAATTAAATTTAAATCCTTCAAATAATTTATTTATGTGTTCGGCATATTCAAATTGTTTTTTATAATCCATAATAATATCTACTATATAATCTCCTCCAACTTTTGGAGACATAAATTCATATATATCCTCAAATTCACTTATTTCTTTATTTAAGTGTTTATTACCCATAATAATATTATCCATATTATATCTGTATATATATTACTTATTATTTTGTTTTTAAAAGAATTTATGTTGATGGTGCGTCAATCTCTCTTACATAGATTCGCTTGTAATATGAATTTCCATATACTTCTCCGTTTCTAATAAACACCATACCTTCATCTACAAAAGGTTCGTCTACATCTACATTCCAACTGTTATCATTGGCGGCAGGATATGCTCCATATTCATCTGTAATATCAAAAACCAACTCCCAGTTATCTAAATCATAATTAGCAGGTATGCCTTGACTATAAGTATCTATGTATAGTTTTAATCTTACTTTTGTATCATTGTCAATATTATAACAAATTGCTTTAAGACCAATGAATACTTGTGTTGGCATATTTCCTGTGAAAAATTGTGTTGATTCCATAACGGCATATCCATTCGAATGACCTTGTTCTTTGGCTATATCAATCTTCCCATCGTGCCGGATTCTAAAATAATAAGTGTTTGTTTTAGTCCAATCCCCTCCTGTTAAATGACCGTCTTCCGGACCTCTCATACCAAACGTGATTCCATCACTTCCTTTTCCTTCATCCAAGTATTTTCTATAATACATTGTTGCCTCTACATTTTTATATAGGTTATTAAGTAAATACATTCTTGGATAATCACCTGTCATATTGACTCTTGTATTGCCTGTAAAATCCCATTCACATTCACTACCTCCGTGTAATTTTAACATATCAAGAGGGTCATCTGTGACCATTGTATTTGGACCGTGTGTAACAGGAGTCATACTATTGAAAAAATCACTATTCCATTCTGTGCCTCCTGTAACAGTTTCAAAAAAGTCGTTATCAGTATTCATAGAACGCTGAACTACATTATTCATTTTTGAAAACATCATTGGATTTGGTGGACTTCTTTTGACCTTATCTTTCTTATTTGACTTACTTCCGCAAATTCCCATTTTTTATTCTGTATACTATTACATAATAAAATAATTTTAAAAGAATGTTTATTTATTTAAGGAAAATTGAAATACATACAAATTTCATAATTATCTGTATAAGAAATTCCTTCCAGATGTTCCATCTGTTTTCCCACAAGACCATAACACATTGATATTTGAATTCCACGAATTCCATCATACTCTTTCATAATGTATCTGTGGATTTCTTGTTTCTTTTTAATCACCTGAGAACAACATTTTGTTCCATATTGAATACATCCTGGAAAATTCTTCTCAATATCACTCATTACCAATTGGTGAATCTTATTATCTAATTTATTATTAATCTCAAACTTATCACAATAGTTATCCATATTTCTCTGTATATATTACATATTATTTTATTTTTAAAACAATTAAAATACTTTTTTAATATGTTTGTGAATATCATTTACTGTATAAGGATTCGTGCCATTTCCAACTTTCTTACAATATTCAGCATTTATGATAATCCAACTTACACTATCCAATGTTCCATTGTATCCAGTAACGTGACGATATCTTCTTTGGTCTTTAATAAACTCCCGCTTAATCCTTTCATAAACTTCTTTATATTTGACATACTTTTCAACCAACTCATAATTCATAATGTATATATAATAATTAGGATTTTAAATCTTAATTATAATTAATTTAATACTTGTTTACTCCTATTCGTCATCCTTTAATAATGAATTCAATGTACAAACTCCTCCAACACAAATCCACAAAATACCAACCCACGGTAATAAAATACCTGTTGTTAATACCACAATACCGCCAGCTAATAATGCTAAATTATAAATCTTGAATAAACCCATTGTATTTATATGTATATATTAGATATTATTTTATTTTTAATACATTTAAATATTAAAAATCTTGTGACCTGAAATCCATATATGTGACCTGAAATCTCCCAGTGTGACCTGAAACCCCAAAAGTGTGACCTGAAATGGCTGTTTTGTGACCTGAAACCCCAAAAGTGTGACTTAAAGCCTTTTTTGACCTGTTTTGAGCCATATCTCAAAAATGCCTGTGACCTCTCCAATATATTAGTATTTTTATTAAATATATTGGGTTTTTGATATTTTCCCTATGGTAAATGCCTTACGTTTTACTACCATAAACCTATGTTTTGTGACCTGAAATCCAAATATGTGACCTGAAACCCCAAAAGTGTGACCTGAAATCCATATATGTGACCTGAAATCCATATATGTGACCTGAAATCCATATATGTGACCTGAAATATTTAGACATATTTATTCAAGAACTCTCCTAATAACTTACCATTACTTGTTGCCTCTTTTGTTTCTATTCTCTTGATTTTTTGATTCTCTCTCTTAACAATGATATCTAACTTCTTCATTTCATTTTTACATAATGGCATTGCCTCTTCATCATCCAAATCCAAATCCTTAATCAATCTTGTTCTAAACTTATCAATATTGACTGTTTCTTCTGTAAGGATTTTCAAGTTAATTAACTTCTCCATAAGTTTCTTATAACTGATTTTATACTTCTTCTTTCTCTTCTCTGTAAATGGTGTAATACAATTATAAAGCATTATCTCAACTTGATTTTCAAATGTATCGAATCCATAAGACTTGGTGATTGTATTTTTATCCTCTAAGTATTTTTTGAATAATCCATATAATACCTTTGTTTCAATAGTCATATATTCTGGCTCAATCTTTGTACCACGAGCCATATAGTCATCTAACGGGAATGTACCTAATACAATATCTTTGAAAAATGTTTCTACTGGCGATAAACTATTAACTAACTTCTCTGCCTTTGTAATAGGTCTTGATGTAGTCCAATCATTTCTATCTTCCCAATCACAATCAATCTTCTCTAACAATTTACCGAACATACTAACATAAACATCATTGTTATAAATCTCTTTGAGTAGTTTAGACATAACATCTCTGTCTTTCTTGTTGTTAATCTTCTCAAATAATAGGTATAAGAATCGGTTCTCCTCACTATCAACTACATTGAAACTATTCAATTCATTGGTTATGAAAATGAATCTATTATAGTCTTTGCCTTTTTTCATAGTAATATGTTTCTTATTGATTTCTTTTTCTGTTTCTGTTATTAGGCTTTTAATTTCATTATAAGCAGTTAGTGAAAAATCCTTGCGTGTAATTTCATCATAAATACTTAATACACTTTGGTCTCCATTGTTATCGAAATCACCTAATAATTTATTAAGTTTGCTGAAAATACTATTATCCATTCCTACGACTTTACGCAAGAATTCAGCAAATGCTCCTTTGCCTGTTTGCTTCTCTCTTGAATAGAATACAAAAGCAATACCGTTCTTCTTTGTTGGATTGTAAATAATATCTCTTAACCACTTCATCAAGTAAATATATGTGTTATAAGACTTACTACAAATGTTATTGAAAATGTATTCATTGAATTTCTTGAAATTCTCTTTAATGATTTCTTGTTCTTTTTCATCTTCAATTGATTCATCAATATCTTTATAACCAAAACCTCTAAACACATTATAATCATTGATTTCATACTCTTCGTCAGTGATACCACGAGGTAAGAATACCAAGTCATTATATCTCTTGAAATCTTCATCCATATAAATAGCGTTAGTAAATTTCGGTGTCTTCTTTAATACTTTTACATATTTTCCAACATCATTTTCATCATCTACTTCTACCAATTTCATATAAGTAAGATAATCCATCTTCATTTGTTGAATTGGAGCATACGAAAACTTCTTTGTTGTTCTATCATATTTCTTGGTTAGTGTATCACCACTATTATTGAAATATACATAAAACTCACTGAAATATGCTCTCTTGATTTGATAATCATACTTATCGCTGAACTTTGTAATATACTTGAATAAGTCTGTATTGAAGTTCATAATATCCTTTCTTGGATATTCCTTCTTAAACATACTCTTAATGTATTTCAACTTTAACTTCATCATTTCAACAGGATTACAAACAGATTTATAATATGATGGATTGTGTTCTTTTAACATATAGTAAAGTGTTCCAATTCTATAAGTGGTTGGAGCATCTACATCAATATTGTTATAAAAGGCATTGTTCTCCTGTTTAGAAGATAATGACAATTTTCCAATGTTTTGTTCGATAATGTGTATAATCTCATCACAATAGAATCCACAGTTCTTTAATACCATAACAAGTTTCTTCCACTCTTCGAATCCATTGAAGTAACCGTCTTTGAACCCTCCCATAATAGTATAAATGCTTTCACGTGTATTTACATATAGGTCTTCGATATTAATTTCTGGCTCATCATTATTAACAACAACCTTTTTCTGTTCTTTTAATACTAAGAATGCTTGTCTTAGTTCGGGGCTGATATCTTCAATGGTTAATATGTTATCAGGAGAGAAGTTCTTATTCAATTCACTTGAAGATATTGTATCCAACAAGTAATTCTTAATAAGAGCCTTTGTTTTGAAATGTGTATATTTCTTTCTATTGATATCATATTTTAAGTATCGTGTATTGGATTCTTTCTTGTTAGTTAAAGATATTCTTAACATCTTTCCTGGTAATATATCAAAGAACTCTTTTGCGACATCTCCAACGGCATCTACCAAAGTAGCCTGAATGCCTTTTCTTACAATCTCAGCGTCTTCACGAGACATAAATATCTTATTGAATATTACGTGGTAATTGTCCTTACCTTCATTTTTCTCTATAATGTAACTTGTATCGTGTTCCTCAAACATATTAGTTACAACATCGATTGTATGATTGATTATCTCTATAACATCTCCGTCATACTTTCCTACGAAATCAAAATCAAATGTTAATACTGTATAAAGACCATCCTTATAAACAGGAACAAATGGATAATCGTAATTCTTATTTACGAGTTCATTAGATAACCATTCAAAGAACTTCTTCTTATCAGTTACATTGAACTTACCTCCACTCATACTATTCAAATCATAAACTCCTTTACTTGCGTTCTTGAAACCTTTTTGAGACATATTGTATTTATCTGTATATATATTAGATATTATATTATTTTTAATATAAAATCAATTTTATTATTAAAAAAGCGAAATAATAATAAAAATGTGTATAGTTATTTAGTATAAATCAATTATTTTAAAGTCATTTGGGAAATTTTTATTTATAAAAACTAACTCATTTGTAAATCTAAAAACAAAATGGATATAGTCCGGTGTATAACCTCTATAACTTTCCGGGTCAGTATCAAGGTCTAACCATTTAATATTTGTTATTTTTTCATCAATTATTTCGTCACTACTCCAACAACCATATAATTCTTCTAATAATTTGTTTAACTTACAATTATATATTTTACCAATAACATCTCTATCTCCTCCATTAACTAACATATTCAACTTTCCTTCTTTTTTCAAATTCTTTAATCCATCTTCAAAAATATTAATATCTTCCATATTATCTGTATATAAATAGATAATATATTATTTTTAACATATTTAACCACCCCCATAAATATGTTCCATAACCCCTAATTGAATATATATGTAAGACATTGGATTTGACCCATCATATAAGTCATTTGCCAAAAAGTATATATGTCTATATTCAGTTGTATCCCATTCAGGATGTGCTGCTCTCAATACACCAAGTCTTGTAAAAATAAAGTCAATATCTTCTGGACCTACTTCGTCTGTAATACCTTCTAATATAGTTGAAATATCTCTATAAGAAATTACAGGTAATTGATGTTCTCTCATATATGTATCGATTAAAGGAGATATATTTTGTTGTCTTTCTAATTCAGGGTTTTGAAAACGTTGTCGCTGTTGTGGAATGGTACGTTCAATATTATTGATTGGTCCATAGTTATTGGTTATCAAAACTAAATTACTCATTCTTTCATATTGTCTCAATACTCTTTGTAAATTACTACTTCTACCACTCCCTACTATACTCACCATAAGTTCTTGTCCCATCTCAATTCTATCAAGTCTATCTATAACCTCTGTAAAATCAAGTACATCAAAATCTTCATCATCCATATTCTCTATATCTAATTCCTCTTGATTAGGTCCTCTTAATTCGTGTCTACAAACAGGACAAGTTCTTCCAACTTCCAACCATCTACTTAAACAATGACTATGAAACAAATGTTGGCATCCAAGAGTGGATACAAATCCATCAACACTTTCACTACTTTCCAAACATATCGAACATACGTTCATACTATTATTATCCATATACTGTATAATAATATATTATTCTCAAAAGAATTTAAAAACCAAACTTTTTTTCAAAATCGAAAAATGACATATATTCATTCATTCGTAATATTTCATTTCCATTTCCATAAATAACAAAAACAGGCGAATCTCTATTATGATATATAATAGTATTATGTATAGAACTATCAATATCAAAATTAAGTATTTTATATACATCTATTATGTTTTTATTTATATATTTTATTATAACTTTTTCATAAAATTGATACATATTATAAATATACATTCCAAACATTTCATTCATATATTTTTCGTTTAAAGAATTATGATTTAATTTTAATTTCCATATACATTCAAATTTTAATTCATTAATAACATATTTTAATCTTTTATCATAATCTTCCATTTCCTGTTTATATCCAAAAATCATATCAATAACCCCATCTTCCAATACTAAGTCTTTTAACATATCTTTCACTGAATCCATATCATTATCCATATACTGTATAATAATATAATATTTTTAAAAGAATTTAATTTTAATTTAACCCCACATTGCTTCTTGGGTGTAATTAATAAATCTATATGAGAAAAAATCGTTAGTCTTTTCATTCTTTCTAAAACTACCATTTCCTGCTGTTACATTTCTATTAATACTTGTATAACTATCCATTGCTCTTTGGACTTGTAGAAAACCGTTTTCTCCCTCTATATAAAATTCCAAAGAAGCACCTCCACTATTTAATTGATAATTAACACCTCTTAAAAAAGCAGCATTAACTTTTGAAAAGTGTGTTAAAAATTCATTAACCTTTTGAAAGTTCTGGTTAATATCTTCTTGTGTAAATCTTCTTTTTAATAAATGTGCTCTAACTTTCTTTTCAGCGAACTTTAATTGAAATTGATATGTTCCATCTCCATTCTTCATATCTATCTCATCCATATCATTTTTATCGCTCATAATCATATCACGAACTCCTGACTCCATTGTCAAATCTAATAACTTATCCATCATACTATCCATCTCTTTTTATATTGTGTATATAAATACATAATATATTATTTTTAAAAGAATTTTATTCTGTTTTATGAGTTATTAATCCTTCTGCGATACTACCTTTTTGATATATTACAAATGTATGTTGAGTATTGTTTATTGTAATATTAGATATTAAATAAATTTTAATTAAATTTAAATCAAGAAGTTTACCAACCTTTACTAAATGGTTTAAATTTATATGAGAAAAATTGAGTAACAGATTTATCTATAAATGGTCCACCACTATTTCCTATCCCATATCTAAATTCATCATTGATACCTTTATCAACATTGCGCTGAACTTGAATAAAACTACTCATCCGTGTTACATATATAATAACTTCTGGTTGACTTCCCTGTTCGAACTGACATCCATATATAACACAATTTTCTGTATTGAGAATTGTTTTATATAATTTACGAACATTCTTATTATTTTTTTCAATATCATCTTGTGTAAATCCTTTTTCAATAAGATATTGTTTAAGATTACCCAATAATACTTCAATCCCCGATGATAACCTTGAACCAATCTCTACCGCAAATAACGATTTGCGGTCTTTATCCAATCCTAAATCTAATAACTTATCCATCATACTATCCATCTCTTTTTATATTGTGTATATTAATACATAATATATTATTTTTATAAGAATTTAAAAAATATAATATTTTTAACATAATTTATTTTGACTTATTTATCGCATTATTATGTTGTGGACAATACGCTCCATACATAACATCCCTATTACATACATCCACATAACCTTCAATATACCGTTCAAATACGATATAACAAACCAAACTATACAAATAAGTCCCGAAATGACACAAACTATACAAAAAACCCCCAAAAC
>Ga0255040_10000175_pt1 | contig 15031 bp, 19 predicted proteins | sample BC1_12_2_MG_FD_181711 | JGI IMG/M metagenome (GOLD analysis project Ga0255040, IMG submission 181711) | Seawater microbial communities from Strait of Georgia, British Columbia, Canada - BC1_12_2 | ecosystem: Environmental > Aquatic > Marine > Strait | place: Canada: British Columbia | collected... | reverse complement strand
TCCAGTGTGATCGTTGACCCAAGGACATGTAATATCGAATCGTCCATCGCTGCGTACCTCTTTGATGTGTACTATTTCTGGTATGTTAATTAGCGGGTGATCAGATACAGATGCTGCACCATCGACCCTAGCTTCTCTTCTTACCGCGTCTAAGTCAACGCTAAAGGGTAATGCAAGTTCTTGTATTGTCACTCGACGTGCAGGTTCCCACGTAGACATGCGACACTTGAAAGGTTGACCGTTCACTAGCTTACTCGACTTGTTATTAACACCGTCTGGTAGACGAACGTAACGAGTAACGCCTTTCATGCCGGGGTCTCTGCCGTCCGGCGCTAGACCATTAGCTACAAGACCATCTAGTAAGTTCTCAACTATTGCTCTATTCGTACAAGGTGTGTCAAGGATATAACCCCACTGCTCAGATCCGTTGGACGTCTCAAGTACCCACGCTGGTTGGGGCAGTTTGCGCACTTCATTCATTGAAAGTTTTTCTTTCACATCATCGAGTACTATACATGGTGTTTGTTTGTATAGAGCTTTGCGTCTACGTGCTTGTTGTTCGTCGTCACAGTAGAAAGTACTAATGGTAAAATACTGATTGCTGTTTTGCTCGAACTGATAACGACAATAGTAATCACCTTTCCATGCAATGAGATGTTTGTTTTTTGGTATGTCACCGGGATCGTAAGTAAAATCTGTTACATGACACCAACGTGAATCATCGCCGAAAATGGTTTCTATGAATTCTTTATTACTGACTTGTACGTAATTTGTATAAAACATATGAATGACCTTTTAAAGTGTTTGACCATTGAGAACGTGCGCGGCAACCCGGTCAGAAGGCTGTTTCCTAAATGTACGGTCTAGGATAAGCCGCGTTTATTAGTTAAGCATTCTTCTTTACATAAATCAAATTTAAATGTCTTGTGTAACTTTGTCAAACTTTTTTGTTGACATGTTCATTTTTGTACCACTATAATTCTAATTGTCGGACAAACAACACAAGGGGACAATGATGTCAGACGAGGAGAATACAACACTCGATGGTGATTTGCGTATACGCATTCAACAAACCAAGAAGGATATATTTGTTAAAAAGTCGGAAAGGGTAACGGGTAAACCTTATCAGTTATTCTTGCGCGAAATGATTACAGCTTTCAATGACGGTCGATTACGTATCGTCCCAACTGAAGAACAAAAAACTCAACTAGGAGAACTATATAATGTCGATCGATAAAGAACTTGTAATTAAACTTGTGGCAGTCATGTTATCTAACCCTAGCACTGAAGCCCGAGGCGCTAGACTAGCACATGAATTAGCTGATATGTTCACTGTTGATACCGCTAACGCAAAGACTACAGAGGATGCTCCTGCTCCTGCTCCTGCTCCTGCTCCTGCTCCTGCTCCTGCTCCTGCTCCTGCTCCACCTGCTCCACCTGCTCCGCCTGCTCCACCTGCCCCGCCTGCTCCACCTGCTCCACCTGCTCCTGCTGCGGCAACGCTGATCATGACTGCTGAAGAGTTGAACGCCGCATTAGTGATGGAGTTCAAACGACTTGGTAACCGTGATGCAATAGTTGCAGCTATGAAAGAGATGGGTGCAACGGGTGTGAATGACTTGACATCTGACCAGTACTCAGTGTTACTAGAAAAAGTCAAGGCTCTCTAAGATGGGTGGTCACGCGCGGCTAGGACCGTCTAACCACCGGTGGCCTCATTGCCCTGGCTCGATACGTGAAGAAGCTAATTACACTGACGTATCAGGCGAAGCGGCAATCGACGGCACAGGTAGTCACTTATTACTAGAGATGTGCTTGGACAATAATGTTCTCGCTATACAATACGACCAGCAAATCATCGGGGCTAACCACCCCGACAATACCAGTGGTTGGCTTGTCGGTATTGATAGATGTGAACGGGTACAAATGTGTCTTGATTATGTTCAGCGACGAGCAATGGAACTAAAGGAGGAACACGAAGGTTGTTCGGTTATTGTTGAGACTGAGTCCAAAGCAGATCCCGGTGGTATGTTTGGGAGGGATGATTGGTACGGTACTTGTGATGTCACATTAACTTGTGTCCACTTGCAGACAAATGAAGTGATGTTCATTGAAGTCATTGATTACAAAGATGGCAGAGGTTGGGTACATGTCAAGAACAACTCACAACTACTATCATATCTTGCGGGTAAGATGAGACCTTATGTCACAAGCGGACCAGATCAAGTTAGACCTTTCAAGACCGATGGCGTTAAAGGTTGTCGAATGACTATCGTCCAGCCGAAAACTAACCCAGTTGTCAGATACCAATGTAGCACTAATGCGGGAGACAATCTAACGCCGAAGGACGTCTTAGATAAAGTTACGGCACTCAGTGTCGCGGCAAAGAAGACTGACGACCCTGATGCACCATGTTTTAGTGGGAAGCACTGTCAATGGTGTAAAGCAAATCCGAAACGAGGTGGTCACTGTGTGACTGCTACAGAGAAATCAATCAAAGTGGTGACGAAAATGTTCGAAGAAGTAGGCAACACCGATGTTGTATCTACTACAGAAGACAACACTGGTGTCGGTGTACACGCGTTCGAATACATCAGCAAAGTTGTATCTGATCCTAGGTCTCTAACATCTGAACAACTGTCAGAGTTGATGAGTTCTAAAGAAGCGCTTATGTCTGCATATGATAAATGTGAAACCGAGATAGTTGAAAGACTAAACTCAGGGCAACATATCAGTGGTTACGCAATGCAACCTGGTCGAAGTAGTAAAAAGTGGAATGAGTCTGAAGAAGAGATTGCTAAAAAGCTTAAAGCTAAAAAACTTAAGCTTGATGATATCTATCCAAAGAAACTCATATCACCAGCACAAGCGTTGAAGCTAGATAAACTAACTGATATACAAAAGAAAAAGTTAGAATCTGAACTCATCAGCGTTGTTGACGGAAAATTAACTTTGAAAAAAGTATCACATTCTGTTGCACAAAGTGACACAGATAGGCTACAATCAGTACAAGAGATGTTTAAAGATGTCTCAAATACAAATGTTGTCTCTGACAACGGTGACGAAATATCATTCTTTTAAGGAATAAATTATGGCGACTATCAAAGGTATATTAAGCTTCCCTAAGATCTTAACACCTAAACCAGCGAAGGGTTCCACTGAACTCAAATATAGTGTAACAGTGATGATACCACCAACGGACCCGCAAGTATCATCACTGCTAGCGGAAGTCGAAGCTGCCAAAGCTAACGCTTTCCCGTCTGGCTACACTGGTAGTGATGAATGCTTTTTTAGCTACGAAGATAAGTACGCGGGTAAAGAGTATTACGATCCACGCTTCGCGGGCTGGTACGTATTCAAATGTAGTGCTAAAGAAGATAGTAAACCCGCAGTAGTAGATATGAATCATCAACCCATCATTGACCCATCAAAAGTATATGCAGGGTGTGTAGCGTATGTTAACGCAGGTATCAGTGGATATACTAAGGGGACTGGAGGCATTGGCGGTTGGCTGAACGGTGTAATGATTACAGAGGAAGAACCGACAATGGGTCGCTTAGACAGTAAACCTTCAGTAGAACAGATGTTTGCGGGGGTGACTGGTACTACTCCACCTGCTGCATCTGCTCCACCTGCTGCACCTGCTGCACCTGCTGCACCTGCTCCACCTGCTCCACCTGCTCCACCTGCTCCACCTGCTCCACCTGCTCCGCCTGCTCCACCTGCTGCGGCAACGCTGATCATGACTGATAAAGCGGCGGGTGTAACACTTGAGCAGTACTTAGCTACACCGGGTTGGACTGAAGAACTACTGATCGAGCAAGGGTTAGCAATCCGTCCTTCATTCGGTTAATCAATTGACAAGGCCCTTCGGGGCCACTCCTCTTAATTAATTATCAAAGGTGACAATTATGTGTGGACAAGCGTTTAAAGAACCGAAACTAACCAAGCGTCAACGTAAAGCGTTGAAGATGTACGCACCGGGGTCTATGGTTAGTCGAGTTCTCAAGACTGGTAAAAGTATAATGGTAGGTGACACTGAGTACTGTGGGCGACCACCTACATATGGTCGAGTGCCTAACAATCTCGTTGAAATGTTGTTCAAATTAGATAAAGGTATACCGTTTGTGAGGGTTAGAAATGGCTAATGACTCTTGGATGACACCACCGAGTATCATCGAGTCAGCCCGTGAAGCTATGGGGTCTATCAACACAGACCCTGCATCTAACGAGCTGGCGCAGCAAATAGTAAAAGCTGATCGGTACTTCACAAAAGAGATGTCTGGTTTATCTGGTGGCTGGACTGGTAACGTGTGGCTAAACCCACCGTACAGCAGAGGTAATATGGAACCGTTTCTCGAAAGACTGGTGTACTTCTACTTATGGAATCATGTAGAGCAAGCTGTAATTCTCACCAACACAGTGTATACAAGCCAGTGGTGGAGAAGAACATCAGTATCCGATTACGCAACAGCATATTGCTTACCCCATGAACGTATATCGTTCATCGACTCTGTTACGATGGAACCTCAGAAAGGTAACGACCGAGATCAGTTAATAACATATGTCGGTCGGAACCCTGAAAAGTTCTGTGAAGCATTCTTTAAACACGGTTCATGCTCTGTAGTGTATAGACCAAAATTTTAAGGTGATAGTATGAACACTCCTGATTTTCTATTCGGGTTAGTAACCGGTGATATTTGCTACGATGAAGAAACATTCCCCAACATTTTCACAGTTGGGTTCGTACATGAAGTCACTAAACAAAAGTGGTTGTTTGAAATAAGCGACAGACGTAATGACATTCAAATGCTTTGCTTGTTCATTGAGTCGGCAGCTAGAAACAAATGCAGACTGATCGGTTACAATAGTTTAGGATTCGATTATCCTGTGTTGCACTTCATTTATAAAAATCGTAGAGCTTGCATTACCGTTAAAGATATTTACGACAAAGCAATGTCTATTATCAACGCACCACATAATACCAGGTTCTCGCATTTAGTGTGGGAGCCTGATTGGTTGGTTGAGCAGATTGATCTTTACAAGATTCACCACTTTGATAACCCTGCTAAAGCAACAGGTCTTAAAATGTTAGAGTTCAACATGGGTATGGATAACATCGAAGACTTACCGTTTGAAGTAGGTACTGAGTTGAACAATGAACAGTGTGATATTTTAATCTCATACATGTGGCATGATATCAAAGCGACATCAATGTTTGCTGAAAGAACCAAAAGCCAAATCACAATGCGTGAGGGTTTGTCTAAAACGTTTGACAAGAATATGATGAACATGTCGGATGTTAAGATCGGTGAAGTGATACTGGTTACTGAGATGAAAAAAAACGGTATCAACTGTTTCGAGTACGTCAACAACAAAAAAGTCAAGCGTCAAACTAAACGTGATAGCATTGATTTGAATCAAGTAATATTTCATTATGTTAACTTCGAACGAATTGAATTCCAAAACATTAAAAACTATTTAGCTAATCAGGTAATCAAAGAAACTAAAGGAGTGTTCAACGGGTTAGTTGCGTCAGTTGAAGGTGTTGATTATAAGTTTGGTACTGGCGGCATTCATGCGTCTATTGAATCGCAAGTGGTCTACACAAATAACACTCACCAGATTGTCGATGTAGACGTAGCTAGCTTTTACCCTAACTTGGGTATCGTTAACAAACTTTATCCCGCTCACTTAGGAATCGAATTCTGTGATGCTTACCTCAGTGTTTATAACACTCGTAAAACTTATGCTAAAGGTACACCTGAAAACGGTGCATTCAAGTTAGCACTCAATGGTGCGTATGGTGGTAGCAATAATGAATACAGTCCGTTTTACGATCCGTTTTACACAATGTCAATTACTATCAATGGGCAACTACTACTATGTATGTTAGTCGAGCAAATGTTAAAAGTACCAGGTCTTCGAATGATTCAGGCTAACACCGACGGTATAACTTATCTTTGTCCACATAATTATTTGGAACACACGCGTAGTCTATGCAAATGGTGGGAGCAGTTAACCAATCTTGAGCTGGAAGAGGTTCTTTATAATCGCATGTTCATTCGTGATGTTAACAATTATATGGCTGAAACCACGGACGGTAAGTTAAAAAGAATCGGTGCTTACGCTTATGTCACTGCTGAAGAAAACCCAGGCACACGCGAGTTACCGCATAATAAAGACTGGTCAGCACGAGTAGTCAAGAAAGCATCTGAAGCCGCACTAGTTCGCGGTGAGGATATCCGAGAATTCATACTTAACCATGATAACATATATGACTTCTTCCTCAGAACTAAAGTACCTCGTAGTAGCATCCTTGAATGGGGTGGTGAGAAAGTAAGTAATATAGTCAGATACTACATCAGTAAGACAGGTCAACCGCTTGAAAAGGTTATGCCATCGGCGGGTATAATAGGTGAGTATAAGCGTGCAAGTAAATTAACCGACGGGTTCTTTAATAGTGTAATGGATGAGATCGGTTTAGGTGCATGGGATGAACGTATCCACACCAAGAATAAATCAGTTTACGGTGAACGTAGAGCAGGTATTAATACGGGTTGGGTGGTTAACATTTGTAACAGGTTAGACCATAGCATTGATTACTTTGAAGATGTTAACTACGAGTGGTACATACAGGAAACTGAGAAATTAGTTAAACCTCTCATCAATAATATTTGACACAGGTGGAACAATGTGTAACACTCACTATATACCAACGAATGAGTAAAGCAAAATGAAATACAAATTTACTGGAAAAACTAAAGAGCACTACGGCACCACTTTAAATCAGATCGTTTGTGTCACGGCATTCGGTAATATCAAAGAAGGTGAAATTGGTGGCTGGATAGAGAGAGAGGGTAATCTATCTCAAGAGGGTAACTGTTGGGTTCGTGATGACTCGGTGGTTATGAATAATGCAGTGGTTAGTGATAATGCATGGGTTAGCGGTAATTCATGGATTTTTGATAATTCATTGGTTGATAGTAATTCAGTGGTTATTAATTCAAAGGTTCGTAGTTCAGTGGTTCGTAGTTCAGTGGTTAGTACTTCAGTGGTTCGTAATTTAGTGGTTGATAATTCAGTGGTTAGTGGTAATTCAGTGGTTAGTGGTAATTCAGTGGTTAGGGGTGAATGATATGGGTATGTTCGGAACAATACAACGTAAACTATTCAGTGAAATAGAGAAGGGGTTAAGCCCTACTGAGGTTCATGTGTCGCTAACTGTAGCACGTAAGATGTTAATGGAAACTGACAGAGAGTTATGGGAAGCTAGACGTTTAGTACTACTCGCCGATGAACAACTAACGGACTATTTTAACAAAGGTGCTCCGCATGAAGTCTACGGTTTAAAACTGATAGTCAGTTCTGACTCGACAGACATAATGGTGATTTGAGCATGGGTGTTCGTGAAAACAAAGTCGAAAAGTATCTCAACAAAAGAGTTGAAGAGATCGGAGGTATCACTCGTAAATGGGTTAGCCCTGGTCGCGACGGTGTGCCGGATCGTATCGTTATCATCCGTGGTAGTGTGATATTCGTTGAAGTGAAAACTTCTGATGGCAAAATATCCACCGCGCAGAAACGCGAGCACGAAAGATTACAGTCAGAAGGTGCCATAGTTTACACTATCTACGGTGAAAAAGGTGTAGACAAACTGGTGGGGCTATTATGCATGATTTAGTTCGTGAACAAGATGAGTACTTCTGTATCCGTTGTCACAAGCGTTGGAGTGTTGGTGAACAAGAGCCGTACTGTGTCAGTGATTTCAAAGCAAAACGGTTGAAGAGTATTCACCAAGTACAAAAACTTAAACGTAAATTGAGGGATTCAAAATGATTAATAGATGGATGACGTGGTGTAGTGATAAACCACACATTGAAAGGGTCGATGTTAAGTACCGATGCTGTAACTTCGACGGTTTAGCATACGGGCGTACACCTCACGAAGCATACCTGAATTGGTCTGCATACATGGAACGTATCTGGTATGTTATCCCTGCAGGATACGCCCGTAACCATAAGGGTTCGAAACGGTATAAATTGAGGGATTCAAAATGAAAGAACTCCTGCATCCTCACATGCTACACGATTACCAACGCCTGTGTGTATTGCACCAGTTACAACACTGTGACTCTATGCTGTGGCTTGGTATGGGACTTGGTAAAACACCGATCACATTGACTACCATTGTCGATCGTATGCGAGCAGGTCAGATAAAGAAAACACTTATCTTCGGGCCACTCAGAGTTATACAAGCGGTGTGGGCGCGTGAGGCTAGAAAGTGGAGCCACACACAACACTTACGATTCAGCGTAGTACATGGTAATAAAGATAAACGAACTCGTGCTTTGTTTGCTGACGCTGACATATACCTCATCAACTATGAGGCCATGAACTGGTTGGCTGAAACACTGGACCACTATTATTTATCACAAGATAAACCGATCCCGTTCCAAATGATTGTGTATGATGAAGTGTCAAAGCTTAAGAACTCTACTACGTTACGTATGGCTGGAGGTAAGCGTGACAGAAAAGACGGACGTGGTGAACCTGTGTCAATCAAGATTACTGGTTGGCGTAAGCTCATAGACCACTTTGATTTTCGTACAGGTCTGACGGGTACACCTGCATCAAACGGCTACCTAGACCTACATGGTCAGTTCCTCGCTGTTGATGGGGGGGATCGGTTAGGTAAATTCATAACTCACTATAAAGATTCATACTTCGTCAGTGATTATAGCGGCTGGAAATATTCACCTACTGAACTAGGTAAACAATGGATAGAGCACAAGATCAGCGACATCACAACTAAGATGGATGCTAAAGATTACCTTGACTTACCTGATTGCAAAGTAACTAACATCATGGTGGACCTACCCGCGAAAGCAAGACAAGCGTATCAAGAAGTAGAAAAGAACATGTTTACACAACTTGATTCAGGGCAAGAAGTCGAAGTATTTAGCCGATCGTCTGTATCAAATAAGTGTCTTCAATTCTGCAACGGTTCACCGTATCTCAGTAGTGAGTCACCAGAGTTTGAGGCGGTACATGATGCTAAGCTCGAAGCGTTAGACGAAGTACTTGAAGAAGCGTCGGGCTCACCTGTACTTTGCAGTTATACATTCAAGGCGGATGCTGAACGTATCATGCAGAAGTTTAAAAAGTATAAACCTGTTAACCTCACTACCGCTAAATCCGCCGACACTGAACGTATCATTAACGAATGGAACACCGGAAAAATAAAGCTACTGATAGGGCACCCGGCATCGATGGGTCATGGCGTAGATGGTCTACAAGAAACAGGTCACATATTGGTGTGGTTCGGGCTCAATTGGTCACTTGAGTTGTATGAGCAAATGAACGGTAGGATCGACAGGCAAGGACAGAAACACCCAGTGTCACTCATACGTATATTGTGTAATGACACCGTGGACTTAGCAGTAGCAGATGCACTGGAGCGTAAGACTGACGATCAGGAAGGTTTGAAAAGCGCACTACAAAGATACCGTGACGGCATAACTACGAATGATTTAGATGTGAATTTCTTTTAATCAAAGGTCAAAGAGTTTGGAAGCCCACGAGAATATTACACCAATGATTGCAAAACCGCTCAACCATTTCATTAAACCACCAAGTGCAGATAGGGACTTCATTGTCCCATCTGCTGCGTGCCAAACATTAACCAGGTCCTTGGTTGAATCAGTCAACGATGTTATGGCAGCAGTATTTTGCCTTTGCGTGGTGAGTAATGCGTCCCACTGTTTGCGCTGCTCGATCAAGTGCTCATGATATTCTTTAATATGGTTATCAAGTTTCTCTTGTAATAGCAGTAACTGCGAGTCGCTACTTCTTCTGTCGCTGTCCATCGGTTGAAGTCCTTATTATTTTTAATACTTTTAGTATAGTATAATTCATTTCTTTAAACTCTGAAGTATGTTAATCGCAAAATAAAAGCCGATCACTAAGTTCATTGGTTCCGCAACGATATCTTTCATTATCATTTTCATATCTTTAGCAATCATCAATATTTCAGGTTGGCTGAATATGTTACCAATGATATATGAAACAGTCATCACTGTCACTAATAAGCACCAGATAGAAGTGACAGCTATCGCAATGAACCTGCGTGCAGGGCTCTGGTGACGAGTGGCTTCTTGATATTTCAGTAACCAATCCGCTTTTTCTTTAGACGTCCAGTCAGTACCTGCGATCTTATCTATTATCTTTGTGCCAGTGTTCACCACTGAGTCAAATGCAAAAAGTTTACTAAGTAGTGCGATCATCTTCGCCCCCTATATTCCATAGAAAAATGATTAGCATCTTTTGGTACAGGTTCAGCACCCCCAATAGACAACCAATAATTGTGTAAATCATCCCATGCTGGATGTTCACTTGTTGCGACGTAATCACCATCAACCCAAAGATTCAGGTCGATAGCTAAACGTAGTTTATGGTTACTGTTAGCCGCACTATAAGATTGCTTTTGCCCCATCGTACCGTGTACCCTATGGTCGCGATATGCATCACCAATTGTTAACTCGTAACCTGCCTCGTAAGCATATTGTATCAGGTCAGCAACCATACGGGTGAAAGCTCTCTGTATTTGTGACAGCTTCATACACTATCCCGTAGATATGTGATAGCCTCGTCTATCTCAGACAGTTTATCTACTGCATATTGATGTCCTAAAGCGGCTTCACGTAACAAGCGAGGCGTTTGCTGCGACTCTAAATCTAGTATCTGTTGCTGGATAGATACCGGTTGTGATTGTGGCAAGAAGAACCTCTCCCCATCATGTAACATCCCACAGCAAACAGAATCATCTACTTCAATAAAACCATCGCGTGGTGAGCAGTCAACTTGTACAACCTCATTCATGTGCATTAGTGCGTATCTCATTAGCTTAGCCTCCATATAATTAATTCTGAATAAGTTTCAACGTTACCATCTGTACCCGCTACCCCTAAACCGGTATTAGCTACACTAGCTGCTGTGTAATGTCTTAATTCAAAATCTTTAGACGAGCCAGAGACAGTTAATATTCCACTCGTTAAGCTATCTGTCATCACACCATTTGAGTTTGAAGTGTAGGCTGTCGTACCTAAGATCTCATTAACTGTGTCAGTCACATTATAAATTGATGATCTATGGCTATTGGCAGCAAATGCAGGAGCTCTTGCCGTTATTAAATAAGTTCCAATAGCTAGGGTAACTTGGTTTGAACTTAGTGAACAGCCACTAATATTATTAGTCACAGTAGTATTTATTGTGCGTGTCGCATATACCGAAGATGGAGACGTACCGCCGTTAGTGCCCGATGTCTTTTCATCCTTAAAGTGGGCATAGTTATCGGTACTCAAAGTGGTTACAAATTCTAAGGCTGTCTCCCCTGAGTTGACTGCTGGTACTTTGTAAGCACTACCTGTTTTATTTGCTGGTGTATCTTCTAACTCGTCGAAATCATCCGCTACGAATTCCACGGCAGTCTCGCCAGTATTTACTTTCACTCTCTTATTAGCTTGACTAGATAATGACGAAGGGGTTTCATCCAAGTCTGTGAAGCTTTCCTTAGTCTCTAACACTGCGCGTGTAGCTGCTGCGGTCAGTTCGTCCAAGTAAGTCTTAGCAAAATCTGATATGGCTAAAGCACCAATTGAATTAATATCGAAATTTTCAAAACCGGTTAGGTCAGACTTCCACCGTATAAATCTTTCTGATACGGGGTCTGGTAGCCCCAACGGTAGCGTACCCGTGTAAGTGTCAGAAACAACAGGACTTCTACTTAACTTATCTATTGTCTGCTGATTCAAGAATGTCAGTTTATCCATAGCGTTTTCATGCAAGTCTGGGAAAAACGCGCCCTGAGATTGGAACGCGGTTGACTGCGTGTACTTGTAGTCAGATCGTATGAACCACTCGTAGTTAGTCGGTAGTGCACCAGAGGTACGAGTCACCGTACCCCCTGCATCATTGCCTATGTTCGCGACGGTATAATCGACATCCACAGTTAGAAGGGTTTCAACCCCCACGGCATCCGTCTCATATACTGATAACTGTGATTTGTCCTCAATTTTAAATGTGTAACTGAACGTATCCGCTACGCCATTGCCGGCGTACGGTCCCGATACGATCGATGTTGTGTTGACTGTCATCGTGTTCAACTCCTATTATTAATAGTTTGATTATAGCATTATTGGAATGTGACACCAATCACAATATCAATACTTTTTTCAGCAATATGTGAAATTAATCGCTATGGTGAAAGTAACAAAAGGAGGAGAATATGTTAGCAACTATATCAACTATTTTGATCGGTATCACTGCTATAGTCGCTGCTATAGTCGCTGCACATGTTCTTGTAGCATTGTGGGTTCAGCTACCCATGTGGTTAATGGTGCTAGCCATCCCTACATTCATCGTAGCTATTACTATACTTAACATTTACCTTTGGGATAAGAGGGGCTATTAACCCCTCCCTTTGTTAGTCTTTCTTAGCTCCAAACAGGAAACTATGGAAACTGAATTCTTCCCCGTTTGCTACTTCTTCTAAGTGACTGTATGACGCGAACCCTTGTGCTGTACCTGCTACACCAAACATCATACCGATCCCTCTGGTGATACCCTTCATCTGACCTTCTGTGATTTCATCACCTTCAGCCAAGTTACCAACTGCACCTTTGATGCTAGCGGTAGCCTGTCCCATTGTACTAGTCACTGGTGAGGCTGAGAAACCATAATCACCAACTACACCACTGACCACGTTACGGAATAATGGTACTGAACCTGTGACAAACATTGCCGCATTAACGAACATTGCTTCCTCGTCTAACTCACCATCTTCATCAAATAGCGTTCCGCGCATTGCCATATCAAATAGAGTGTTACCGACGACGACGAACATCCCCATTGATACCCACTCTTTCATACCGTATTTCCCAAGTTTAGTACCTATGGCTAGGTCTTTTAGCATGTTGAAGAGTGAGGAGAAGAACGTCATAAACATGGTGAACAGTTTATGAACTGGTCCTTTATCGCGCATCAGGGCAGACATATCTTTAGTAACACCTGATCCTTGCACGTTCTCAATGGTGAAGTCTGCCTGCTGAATCGCTCTAACTTCATCGCCATGTTCTGCTAACCCTTTGTCATATGCAGATATCCAGCTAGGTAAATCAACTGCGAATGTCTGTACTGCTGCCATTGGGGTCATACCCCATTTAGCGAAATCACGCAGAGCACTATCTTTCTTATCTAACTGATTGACGAAGTCTCGTATCTCACGGTCAGCACTAGTCATACGGTACTTAAGTACCTTCGACTTTTCAGTCGCAAAGACCCAAGTTTCCACTGGTGATCTAGCAGTGTCAATCATAGCTTTAGTAGTATGTATCGGTCCGACTTCGTGGAACGTATTCATTATACCTGCGATCTGTACAAGCATTGTTGACACTTTGTAACCCATAATATTAACAGACAGTGAATTCCTAGCGTACTGGAAGATGTCACTCATCAAGTCTTTCTTAGCAACCTCACGACCGTCTTTAGCGATATCATTCAACCAAGGCTTGAGCTGTTCATACTCATGATGACCGAGCTTAGAAGTAACTGCTTCACGTACACGTGGGTCATTGATTATCTTGTTAACTTCGCGTACCGCATCATGGTGAGTAATATACTGTACTGTCTCCTGTATGTGATTAGATACCACATGTAAACCAAGATTCATCGGTGCATAGAAGTTGGTACGTTCGCTAGTGGCACCAGTGTTAACAGACGCTTGGATACTGGTAGTGTTACCAAACATTGATTCAGCTTCAGCCGCACTACGTTCTTCATGCTGGGCTGCTTTTGCACCACGTGCCGGATCGTATTTAACAGGGTAGTATCCACCGTTGAATGTACCAAATTCTGTTCTAACGGGAACAGCTTCAACTTTCGGGGGAGCAAGTCCTGTAGTCTTCTTATGTACTTCAGCCAGTTTAGGGTAAAGTGAATCAATACCATCCCATATTGTTTGAACTAGTTCCCAATCAGATTTAGTCATATGCTGAAGCACTGCTTGTAGTTTAGGGTTCTGGAATGAAATATCTGTTTCAATATCAGGATTTGCCCAACCCTCACCAAGAAGTAGTTTCTTCAAGTTACTCTTGTTACCTGTGTTCAGAGCGATAGCAATTATCTCATGTCCCATCAAGTTACCCGTATGAGTGTTACCTGCTGTGCCTTTAATTTCAGGGATATACACTTTGGTGAAATGGCGCTTGACGTCTTCTTCGCTACGGTTCTTAATAGCGTCGGTGATTGGTTTACCAACTTCTTTCATCATTCTCTCTTTGGCTGAAAAAGCATCGGTCATAGGTTGCATGACCGCATTGTACCAGTCACCTACCCGCTCGGTGTTATCCATCCAGCTCATTATGAAAGGTATCTTAGACATATTGGCTGACCATTTACGAAGTAACTCCACTGACATATTAGGCTTATCTACTGTAGATGCTTTAGTAGTAAATAAATCTTTTCCAGTCATTTTTGCAGTAGAGACTAGTTTCACAATCAAGTTATCGTAAGCAATCTCTTCATTAGCGCGAGTAAGTTTGTTAGCGTAACGTGCAACATGCTCAATGTTCTTAACTGAATCGTTAACACCTTGTAGGTCACTGTATGCCACATCCTTCCAGTGGGTGACATACGACTCGTTGAGTACAGCGTTATGAAGTACTAAACCATCGCCGTCTGTTTCCATACGCTCTTTGGCCCACGTATTAATATCTTGGTTAACTTGGTTAACCTGATTAAGTGTTGCGGACTTTCTAAATTCGAAACGCTCTAGTATTTTAACTATCTGTTCCCAATAACCACCTTCTGCTTTCTGTATCTCTTCACGTACTTTTTTCTTGTCATAACGTGCCATACGGTCGACGATCTTCGTAGTCTCATTCTTAGCCTCGGTTGCTGCCATACCTAAGTAGTAGTTGAGCGCTTGTCTTGTTTTGGATTGTGCGGCACCCTCTTTGTTACCTTCCGCTAAC
>Ga0255040_10000173_pt1 | contig 15069 bp, 11 predicted proteins | sample BC1_12_2_MG_FD_181711 | JGI IMG/M metagenome (GOLD analysis project Ga0255040, IMG submission 181711) | Seawater microbial communities from Strait of Georgia, British Columbia, Canada - BC1_12_2 | ecosystem: Environmental > Aquatic > Marine > Strait | place: Canada: British Columbia | collected... | reverse complement strand
GATCACGCCTTCACGATTGGACTTCTCCTGTTTGCCCATGAAGAAATCGGTCTGGTCGACGCCGTCGATGACGCGGTCGTCCGGCACCTTGCCCCCGGCGATTTTAGCGAAGGTCGTGAACAGGTCCATCTCGTGGACGATCTCGTCGCTGACGCTCCCCGCTGGGATCTTGCCCGGCCAGCGGGCGGCAAAGGGCACGCGCAGGCTTCCCTCGAAGCCGGTGAACAGCGTTCCCCGCCACGGGCCGGCCGTTCCCGGACTCGGCGTGTCAACGGTGCCGGTATTCGTCCCCTCGGGGAAGGCCTCGGGTCCGTTGTCGGCCGTGAATATAAACAGCGTATTGTCGCTGATGCCGAGCTCGTCGATCGCGTCCAGCAGCATGCCGTTGTAGGCGTCGACCTGGGCCAGCACGTCCGCCCAGCTACCGTTGCCGGTCTTGCCTTTAAAATCCGGATGCGGGATGGCTGGGTAGTGTGTTTGTGTATAGGGCACAAATAGGAAAAACGGCTTGTCCGCCTTTACCTGTCGGGTCATGTAGTCGATGGCCTTGTCAGTCACGTCCTTGTCAATCAGCGGGCGCTGCTCGATGTTCCACTCCGTCACCTTTTTCGTGGGGGTCCCCTTCTTACCCTCGTAGATGTAGGCTTCCTTGACTCCGCTTCCCTCGAAGCCGTCGAGCACTGCATATGGTGTCTCATCACTCGAATTCGCGATGCCATACCACTCGTCGAAGCCCTGGTCCGTTGGGAAGCGGCCCTGAGTGTGACCCAGGTGCCACTTACCGAACATGCCAGTGGCGTAGCCGGCATCAGATAGCATCTCGGCCATGGTGACTTCCCACTGTGTAAGACCGTAAACGCCTCCGCCGAGAGGGACCGTAGCGTTGCCGCTGCGAATTGCGTAGCGGCCGGACATGATCGCGGCCCGCGACGGCGTGCACTGCGACTCGACGTTGAAGTTGGTCAGGCGCATGCCCTCGGCAGCGAGCGAATCGATCCGTGGCGTGGGTGCACCGCGGATGATGCCCCCGCCATTAAAGCCGACCTCACCCCAGCCGAAGTTATCCATAAAGACGAGGACGATATTCGGTTTGTCCGCGGCGTACGCAGGTGCGAGACCCAGTAGAAGTATCGCTGCAAGAATGAACTGGACGTTTTTGATCATTGTTTTCATAGCGCTAACTCCTCCTGATTACCAGCCAATCCACTTGTAGGCGATTTCGATGCCGTAGTCCGTGGGACGATCCGAACTGGACCCGAGCGTAAAGGTGGGGCGGAGGTACCAACTCTGTCCCGGCCGCGACGTCATAAAACCGAATTCGATATCCATTATGGCAAACTCAGTATCGTTTTCTTGGTCGAAGACGATTTGCGGTTCCACGAACAACCACGACTTTCCGTTTTCCGACATGGCGAGATAATTGATATCGATTATGATCTGCTCAACTTCGTCGCGGCCGACGTCCTCGTCAATGCTGAACTTGTACTGCAGTCCGGGCGCAAAAAGACCGCCCTTCTTCCAAGGCCCCCAACCGCCCTTGAAAAAATGGCCGTAGAAGACAATAGGGGCCAGCGACGTGGCGCCCGTTCCGAGACTGTCTTCTGATGCGGTGTCGACAAAAACCTCCAACGCCACCGCGATTGCATTTGCCCCTTTCATATAGGGCACTGTCATGAGCCTGAAATTGAAATCCCCGAGCCCGTTATCGTTGACGTCGTCGATGCCGTCGCCGTTGAAGTCGGCTTTCGTTACGCTGTACGGGAGCCGGCCGCGAAACTGCCATTTGCCACCGGCAAAGGGCGTCCGGTACTCGAGGGTCGTCACGTTCTGGTTACCGTCCCCCTCCGTATTGAGCCACGTATACTCATTGTAGATTCGGATGTCTCGCTGGAAGTTGATGGGGTTGGTACCGGACTTGTCATCCTTGTCGGTCACCGCCGCCTCGGCGGCGCCTGCCTCTGGCGCGTCTGCTTCCTGTGCGCGGACGCCGCCTGCGGCCGGCCCTAACAGCACAGCTGCTGCCAGGAAGATACTCAGCAATGGGTACGATCTCTTCATTTGCCTATCCTCACTCTATGTTTCCTGGGTCGCGAACTCGACAGCTTTGTGTGACGCCGCTAATTCGTCCCGATTCGTATATAAAACTGATTGTCGGAAATCCTCAATACGTATTTGTATCTTTATTTTTCGTCCGCTCAACATATGGTTGTTTTAGCTAACTAGTGTCTGTGGGCACGCAAAACAGGGTATTCTTATAATCATTCCAATGTCGCATGGCTATCCAGATTGCGTCATTGCCTGCCCACATATCTCAAACCAGGAATCCACAGGCCCAAAATGACGTTTGACGAATTTTCTGCAGGTCTTCCTGCCGATCGAACCGTAGAATTCAGCGAAATCGAAGAAATGGAAGAAACGTTCGCGAATGCCGGCATTGAGCAGCCGATGCGCCAGAATGAGAAAGGTAGTTTTCGAGCCGTTCTGGCACAAAAAACTACCAAGGAGGCTGAATTTATCTCGGACCGATACAACCGAAGCCTCTCGATGCATCTCGCGCCATTATCAAATAGTGTAGGAATCGTTTTTCCGCGCAGTGTCAGCGGTGACTTTTTAGTTGACGGCGAAAATATTGGCAACGATAAGCTGGTCGTCGTTCCTCCGGGCCCCGGCGTCGATATTGTGGGGCCATCACTGATCGGCTCCGAAACGATTTTCATTTCAGAAGAACGATTTGCGCAGTTAACCGAAACGCTTTGTCCAACGATCGAAAGAACGGAATGTACGGCCTTATTCGAAGGCGACCACGCGCAACTTCTCGCATTGCGGCAGGCAGTGGCCAACATCGTGGCAAGTTCGGAGCTAAGCTCTAATGAAGAAGCGGCCGCGAATATAGTTGCAGCGACTATTGCGTGGATCGGCGAATCGGCGAAACAGCATTCACCGACAGAGCTTTCCGAGAATGTCGCCTGCATTCAAGTCGCGAAAATTGCGCAACAGTATCTCGAGGCACACTATCGGGAATCGGTTCATATCGAAGATCTGTGTCGCGAAACAGGTGTTGGCGTTCGTACGATTCAGCGCTGTTTTCGGAAATATTTCGACATGCCAGTGTCGACATATCTGAAAACCCTGCGGCTCGATTCGGCGCGACGTGAATTGCGTACGGCACACTCGCCGGAGGGAACTGTCACGGATATCGCGGTATCGAATGGGTGCACACACCTGGGACGATTCTCCGTCGAATTTCGCGAGCGATTCGGCGTATCGCCCCACGTTGTGCTTGATAGTCGGCCCGGGAAGAAATAGCAGACGCACTCTTAATCGGCATCCCTTAGTGAATGCGGAGTGTCTCCGCTACGCGCATCAATCGCGTTGTTGCCTCATCGGTGGCACTGCGCAATTCTTCATCAAACCAGAGCTTTTTTGTTTGCATAAATATGGTTGGATTCGCTATCCGAATAACGCTGCCGTCGATATCCGCTTCAATGGTAACGTTGCAAGGCAACATTAAGCCGACTTCCGGAGCGATTGTTAATGCGATGCGCGCCAGCTGCGGGTTACAAGCGCCGAGAATGGTGTACGGTCGAAAATGCGTGCCTATTTCGGCGCGAAATACACGATCGACATCGATCCTGGTCAATACGTCAAATTCTTCGACTTTGAGTGCCTCTGTGGCCGCTTCGATGGCTTCATCGAATTCCGCGGGTACTCGGACTTCAAAACCCAGCTCTTCGCTTACCTTCATATTCTGGTTTTGCATCTTGCTCATGAGAATGAGCATTTGACATGAAAACAATGGCGAGACGCTATCCGTATCGCGACAAAGCAGGTGGCTGGGTAACGCAATTGCATTCTGTCGATCTGGTACTTTTCGGTGGCGGACCTAATTTCGGCGGGTGTCGTGCTGAAACACTTCATTGCAAAGGAATTTCTGGCCACCATAGATGTGGCACTCGAAGGCGACAGGTTCGTGAAACTTGATATTCGTCGGGTCGAAGGTTAGATTCCGAATCATTCGAAGGTAGCCGTTGAGTGATGTTGAACGTGCTAATGTGCGGTTTTCGTGGCGACGTCGTCGTTACTTTTGGGGGTCCTTTGTGACGATTGAAGAGCGTATCAAGGTCGTTGAGGTCATGGCGCGGGCAATGGACCCGTCGGCAGTATTCGATGTCGAAACGTCGGTTGTTCCCTCCTCACTCGCGATGGGTAGAGTAGATGAATCATAAAATGAAATTCGTATTTCTGTTGCTCCTGATATTTGTTTGGCAGCCGGCGCTTGCCGAAGATGATGATGATGAGAGCCTCGCGCCGGCAGATAACAAAGAGTACCGCGGCGGTACGCTACGATTGGGCGCATTCTTTGTTGGGAATATCAAGACCCGCGCATATTTTGGCCCCGTCGATATTCCGCTCAGGGGTGCGATCGACATCAGTGAAGATCTTGGGCTGGGAGATCACCTGATCGCTTTTCGGTCCAGCTTCACGTATCGGTTTTCCAAGCGCCATGCCATGAGCATCGGCTACTACAGAATGAACCTGGATGGCATCGTTCAGTTGGAAAGGACAATTGAACTCGGGGACTCCGAGTTCGACATCGGTATCGACGTTAATTCAAGCTACGATGAGCAAATAACAAAGTTCGCCTACAACTTCATCTTTCATGATGAAGGTCGCGTAATGCTGAGTGTTGCAGCAGGTATTCATTTCAGCAAAGCTCAACTGTCGATGCAGGTTCTGGGTGGGAGCCCGAGCGATACTGCCGTTGACGAGAGTGAAAGCCGGTCGATCGCGGCACCATTGCCGATGATAGGCGGTCGTCTCGTTTATCGTCTGTCGCCGAAATGGAAAATCCTCGCGGCAACGGACATTTTCTTTTTTAATCGAGATTCCCAGGAAGGCCAGTTGAACGACACCCATATTCTCATTGAATACAAGGCAAGCGATCATTTCTCAGTTGGTGGCGGTATCAACCGTTTTTCACTCGACCTGCAGCTTCTCGATGATGACAGACAATGGGACTGGTCGTCGGTTCATACGGGAGTGCATTTTTATGTCGGCTATACTTTTTAGGCGATAACGGGATAGGTAGCACTTGGCCGCTCGACTTGGCGGCCGCACCAAGCTGTCGGCGATCATACTTAGTGTCGAAAATTACCGCCCACCAGGCGGCATATACGGATCAGGCGTGCCTGGCCTGACAGGAGAATCCTTCTGCAATGATGCAGCGTGCTTGACAAGTAAATTGTATCAGAACAACCACATTAATCCGGTTTTCTTGATGGTCTTGTAGATGCCTCGCTGATGTCGAACGGTGAACCCCTTTTTGCCACCCAATTCCATCAGCTGACGTCGCATCTCCAGCCATTCGGGCGAGCCCCAGCGATATGACAAGCTGATCAGATAGTCGGTATTTTCGACAAGATCTTTAGCCAATTCCGCACTGTCGAAGAAGTACCCCATCTCGCTGTTGTAAAGGCGCGAGCGATAGTCGAAATTGGACGTGCCGACGAAGCCTGTTGTGTCAGTGACAATGTATTTGGCGTGCAGTTTTGAGTGATGGTAGTCCCCGCCAAACCGTACATCATCGAGCTTGCCGGTCTCGAAAATTCTCAATCGTGGATGATTGACCATTTCGATCCACGCATCACTTTGAACCAACTCGGCAATGCGGTCACTGTCGTCCTGCTTGCTGCCCCATTGTTCCTGCATATCCTCTGTCATCAGCAATCGCGGCGCCAGATCGATGTCGATGACTGACTGCGTGGAAGAGTTATCTGACGTCAAAACCGAGTTGGTCACAATATCGACCGTGCTGTTCGGATATTTATCGAGCCACTCAAGCACTCGCTGTGCGCCATCCACGACGACGTTACCATCGCTGTCCTTGTAATAAGGGGCGAATAAATACGGTGAAACGATGCGAATATGTTCGAATTCTTTTTCGCTGATACGCTCAATGATCTTCATGATGGAATTTGGGCTTTCGGCCAGGTTCTCTTCGGCCTTGGTCACCACGTTTTTGTTTGTGATATTCGCCAATTCGTGTCCCAGACGAATCGCCGCCTCATGAAAGCCATCCGTCATGTAGTCAGGCATGGCGTCAAGTCGTTCTCGCACCCTCGGCATTGCTTTTACCGCTGCGAGGCTTTCACGAAACTGTTCGCGATAATCAGCATAAGCAGCGAGCGGATCGCTTCGAGATGTCATTTTGAGTTTATTGTTGTTTTCAAACAGAAACAGGAGCGTGTAGTAGCCGGTGCTGACGTCGCCGATACCCGCTTCGCCCTTCTGGTCCCCGGGTGCGCCACGCACCAGGATTTCCGCATCCCGATAAGAGTGTGGGTTCGGCGAGCCATCCTCAAGAAACGCATAGTAATCAAGCGCTATGTTTCGACCGCCGCAGATTGCGTAAGCCTTATGCTGAAAGCGGCCATCTGTGAGGATAAGCTTGTCATGGGATCGCCGGTTGATCTTGGATATGCTTGAGGCGGAATTAAAAACAACGGCCTGTACCCTGGCCTTGTGAATAGTTATCTGCCCGGCAGAGTTGACCATAAAACCGCCTTCGATTGCGCAGCTCAGAAGCGCCTTGAGGTACTTGCTCTTAAGGTCGGCCGCACCAAGAGAGTCAACCATCATGCGAACGTCGACGCCACGTTTGACTGCATCGCAAAGAGCGCCGAGCAGAGCATTTCCGACCATGTCGCTGCGAAATATGTAGTAGACAACGTCGATCGTGTGTTCGGCGTTCTCGATCATCCAGATTTTTGCAGCGATCGCACTCAATGCTCCCTCATCCGTTGAACCCACGAACTTGGTGAGCGCATCATTTATGGGGATGTCGACATCGCGCGCAAAGGCAACTGTATCGGAGCCCGCAAGGTCGTCCCGCTCGTAGGATCTCTGGGCATAGAGCTCAGCGATGTCGGCGTCCTGCACGGCCCCCATCGGCGGACAATTCTCGAGCTTCTGTGTTCCTGCCGGGCAGTCTTCCGGGCTGACTGTTAACGTTGTCGTCGCACAGGCGCCGATCGCGAACGCCGATGCGGCGAAAAAGATGTTTCGAATGCGTATTCGGTACAGGGAAATATTCATAATGTAAGACTCAATTCTGCGTATACGGCGAGATGATCGGAGACGATGTCAGGCAACACCTCGTAGCGGGAAAATGTCAGATCGTGAGATACCAGTATCCAGTCCAGTCGCTTGCCATCGGTTTTCTTGTACGTTCCCAATAAATCATGCTGCGGCTCGTAAGCTTTTAACTCAAGCGCCTGGACAAGCTGTTGGACGTGCGACCGTTTCTGATCCCAACGACTGTTGAAGTCCCCCATCACGATCAGAAGCGATTCGGTGTCTTTGAGTTCCTCAACCAGTATGCCGATTTGTCTGTCGCGTACGGATTTTCGGGAGAAGTCGAGGTGAACCGATACGATCGTAACTGGCACCCGATGGCCCCGAACATCCCAGGAGATAGACGTTTTGACGAAGCCCTTGGACGTCGTTGGGGGCGTTGCGGGAAATGTCACAGAATCGACGTACGACATCCGAACCCTGGATAGCAAGGCGGTGCCAAACGTGAACAGCCAGGTATCTGCATGCCGACCCATCAGTGAGCATCGATATTCGGTGTTGTCTCTTAAATAATCGACATGATCAAACTTACCGCTCCATCGGGACGGTGCGTCGGCCTCTTGCAGCGCCACAATGTCGGCATCTGATTCATTCAACAATGAAGCGATCAGATCAAGATTTTCATACGTTCGCTTCTTACTAACCAGCATCTGGTTCCAGGCGGTCTTGCGACCGTGGCTTGCATTCAGCGTGAGCAGCGTGAGTACGTCTGTCCTAACCGTGATTTCAGGTTTGGTATCCGGGCAATAGCTGTTCATCTCGGCGGCGTCAACAGCCGCGGCGACCAGGGTGAGTATTGAACAGCACGCGATCGCAATTGGCAACGCCCGTTTTCTGATCACTGATTGCATACCTGGCTCGTTGCTCCTATGCATCGACAGCCGACAGCTAGAGCTGCCCTCGGACCGGCATCATTCGCATGAATCCTGCAATAAATCTCTGCCCCCAGGTGGACTCTGGTTCTTTCTTGTAGATGGTCTCCTGACCGTCTTTGAGTCCACGCCACCGAAGCTTGCCCTCTTCGTTTAGAAAGACTTCGAAAGTCTGTCTTTCGAGACGGGAATAGAGCAGGTCTCCGAAATGCCTCGCCATTTTCTCCGATTGAATGAGCACGCCAGATTCGGTGTTCAGGTTGGCTGAGCGTGGATCAAAATTGAATGAGCCGATGAAAACTTCTTTGCCATCCACCAGGAATGCCTTGGTGTGCATGGTCGCTCTTGCATCGTCTGCCGCATATGATTCTGAGCCAGGCACCTCCGCATCGGGCCGTACCTCGTAAATACGCACACCATTTCGCAGCAGAGGCTTGCGTGACGGCGCGTACCCCCCGTGGACCGATGCATGGTTGTTTGCCGCCAGCGAATTCGTGATGATCGTGACCTTGACACCTCGAGCCTGTAGCTCAGAGAAAATCTCAATGCCTTTTTTTCGCGGCACAAAATACGGTGACATAACAATCAGCTCTTCTTCAGCCGATTGAAGCGCTTCCAGCAGAGGGGTCGTGATGGCAATTGATGGCCCGGACTTCGATTTGATGCCCTTGTCCGGTGAGTCATAGACGAGTTTATAAGGAGACCAATCAAAAACATCATTGTCCATGATCAGGAATTCAAATTCTCTTGTAACAACGGCGGCTGCGTATTTTGATTGCATGATCTGCTCACGAGACGCTGCAATCTGAATCCTGAGATTATCAAGTTCCGCCGCCGGATTATCAGGCATCTTGGCGAAAGCCGCGATAGGCAAGGCGGTTTCGTGGTTCCAGAAACTATCAAACATGTTGGAAACGCCTGTTACGATGCTGCCGATACCAACAACATCGAGATCACCAAACTTCGCATCTTCTCTTGCGCCGAAATACTCGTCGGCAATATTACGACCACCAAGGATCGTGATTTGGCTATCCGCCGTGAACGACTTGGTATGCATACGACGATTCATACGGCTCAAATTTGTGGTGCCGCTATAAAACTTACCCATAGCTCCGCGGTTAGCCGGATTAAATATTCGAATACTAAAATTTGGATGTGAGTCGAGTGCGGCCATGCGGGCGTCATAGCCTTTGGTGAACACATCGTCGAGCAACAGCCTTACACGCACGCCACGATCGGCAGCCTGAAGCAGCGCGGCCATGAACGCGAAACTCGTTTGGTCTGTTTTTATCAGGTAGTACTGAGTATCAATCGGGCGTTCAGCGCGCTCGGCAAGCAACAAGCGTGCGCTTAGCGCGTCGAGTCCGTCCAGCAGGGGGTAGAAACCGGACTCGGATTCAGGCTTCAACTCAACCATTTCTGCGAACTCTGATCCGAGGAACGTATCGTCGGTATCAAGCGGCGCTGTTGACTCGACGCGAGGGTAGTCGAAGTCGATACTCGCGCAACCGGAAAGCAGCGCAACTAAGGCCGCAGCGAGGTGCAAACGCCCCTGTGCTGTGATGCTTGCAACGCTACTGTTCAAATCCGTCTCCGATCGCCAATTGCAAACCGACTCGCGGCTGCGCGCAATGTACGCACTGTATGCGTTTATACCATACCGTAGAATGCGTAGATCACGCGCACAAAAAAACCGGGTATTGACAAGTTTATTTGTCGGTACCCTCCGTCACGATTCTTTGCTTGAAACGACCGCAGGCAGCATTAGTTTTGCCACACGCCTCGACAGCCGGTAAATCCGCGTGAGCGCGTCGATGACTTCATCTTCCATCCGGAAGATGGAGATGAGATCCGGCGTGGTTGGCGCCACACGATCGGCCTGGTACTGCAGGGCCTCATTCACCAGGCCGCTTATCTCTGGCTTCATGTTAATCACTTCAAGCGCCTTGTTCTGGTCGATGTCGCCAATTGCGGTCGTCGCCTGCTGTACCGCGTCGCAGACTCGTTGGTACAGGTTGGTCATGACATGCCTTGTTGTGTCCGTGATTTCGATGTCTTTCTCAATCATGTTACGACCCAACGGAATCAGGTCACTTCTGACCGTGGCCGCGATCCGCTCGATCCCGTCCAGCCCTATGATCATCATAAGGAGTTGTTTGCCCTGTTTTTCGGTCAGTTCCTGCTTGTGGATTTCGCCAAGGTACTCGAGTATATGCTCCTTCAGTACATCAACCTGGTCGTCCATTTTTTCGAGTTCAGCGAGTTGTTTCATGTCCCGTGACTCAAAGGCGGGTTTTAGTTTCTCAATCATGATGAATGCGATGCTTCCCAGTCGCTGACCTTCCATGCGTGCAGCATCCAGGGCCAGCGTCGGCGTTATCATCAGGCTATCACTCAGGAACTTCGGCTTGATGATCTCGAGTTCGGCTTCCTCGCGGTCCGGCACCAGGCGCTGCACGAGTTTAGCCAGCATCCCGGTGAACCAGATAAACAGCACCGTATTGGCTACGTTGAAAATCGTGTGGGCGTTGGCGATCTGGCGCGGCACTTCTTTGGCCATTTGTGCTGCACCGTCCAATTCCGGATAAGAGGGTGAGACCGAGGCGGACATCTGGGCCAGGAAACCGATGAACGGTAACCATATGAGCACGCCCAGGATATTGAACACGATATGCGCAGCTGCAGCCTGGCGGGCGCCTACGGGTTTGCCGAGCGACGCAAGAATCGCGGTAACGCAGGTTCCGATATTGGCACCGAGCGCCAGGCCAATACCGGCGGGCAGGGACATCAGTCCCTCGCTCGCCATCACGATGGCTATGCCGGTGGTGGCGGCGGAAGACTGAACCAGGCCGGTAAAAATCGCGCCGACCAGGATACCCAGCAGCGGATTTTCAAGTTGGCCCATCAGTTCCAGGAATGGTGGGAAAGTGCGTAGCGGATACATCGCATCACTCATGACACCCATGCCGCCGAACAGCAACCCAAGACCAAACAGCATGGCGCCGCCGTGCTTCATGTTCTCCGTCTTGCCGAAAAAAATCATGCCGTAACCGATGGCAATCGGCAGCATCGCGTACTGGGTGACGTTAAAGGCCACGATCTGCGCCGTCATCGTACTGCCAATATTTGCACCCATGATGACGCCGATCGACTGGGTCAGGTTCATGATGCCCGCCGTGATGAAACCCACCACCAGTACAGTGGTGACGGAAGACGAATTCAATATCGCGGTGACGAATGCACCGGTGATCGCACCAAGGAACCGGTTTTTGGTCACGCTACCCAACATACTGGCCATGCGGTCGCCAGCAACGGCCTTGAGACCGTGGGACATCTGATCGATACCAAACAGGAACAGCGCCAGGCCGCCGAACAAACCCATCAACAGACGAAATACATCGATCGAAGCAGCGTCCAGTTCCTGGGCAAATGCCGCGGTCGCAATCAGGGCGGTAACAGACAGCGTCAGGAGTTGGCGACTGATCCTGCTGTTCATCAGTTGGGTCATTAGCATATTCATAATCAGTCCTGGTTTTCGATTCTGTATGAAACGGCTTTAGAAGAGCTTGGGTACGCTGTGCTTGAACGGTACCTCGTCCGGAACATCCGGGCCACGGGGGCGGCGCTCGGGAAACGGGCCCATTTCAAACGGGGTTTTCTTGTACGGAATCATGCTTAGAAAATGCGAAATGCAGTTCAGGCGCGCTGCACGTTTGTCATTGGACTGCACCCGGTACCACGGTGCAAATAGGCTGTCCGTTGCGCTAATCATCGCTTCGTAAGCCACGGTGTAATCCCACCAGCGCGCCCACGACTCCACGTCCATTGGACTAAGTTTCCAGTGTTTTCGCGGGTCTTCTATCCGCGCCTTAAAGCGTTTCTCCTGTTCCTCCTGACTGACATCGAGGAAGTACTTAATGAGAATAATCCCATCTTCAATCATGTGTTGCTCAAACGATGGACAACCCCGCAAAAAGCGGTGGTACTCTTCATCTGTACAGAAACCCATGACACGCTCCACGCCCGCGCGGTTGTACCAACTACGGTCGAACAAAACGACCTCCCCGGCAGCAGGCAAGAGTGGAATGTATCGCTGCATGTACATCTGGCTTTTTTGCCGCTCGGTGGGAGTCGGCAGGGCGATCACCCTGAAGATGCGTGGACTGACGCGCTCAGTGATGCGCTTGATCGTCCCACCCTTGCCAGCGGCATCGCGGCCTTCGAAGACCACGACGATCCGCAGCCCCTCTTTCACCACCCAGTCCTGCAGCGTGCACAGTTCGATCTGCAGGCGTTTCATTTCCTTGTCGAATGTTTGCCGGGACACTTTTTTCTTTGCCATGGTTTTGTTAACTCCTATCCGTTTAATAAGCCAGGAAGAGCAGCATCAGCGGCAGTGCCGATCATGACGACAACGAACAGCACGATCGTGACACCCAGTATGACGAAGGTCGTGGTCATCGCCTGAGGATACCTTACACGTCCGCCGGGAAAAAATGGCGACATGCGACTGCGTATCTCCGGCGATGAAGACGGGGTCGCTACGGCGGGGCAATCAGCCTGCATCCAGTTTGTCGGCCGTGTGCCGGGCGATCATCAGTTCCTCATCGGTGGCGATCACCCATGCGGATACTTCGCTGTCGCGACCGGTGATGCGTGGACCACAGGCTTCGTTGGCCAGGGTATCGAGACGGACACCCAGCCAGGAACAGGCCTCGCAAATCCGCCGGCGTACCTCAGAGGAGTTCTCCCCGATACCCGCGGTGAACACCAGCCCGTCGAGTCCGCCGAGCGCCGCGGTTAGAGCGCCGATTTCCTTCGCGGCGCGGTAGACGAAATAATCCACGGCCAGCCGCGCTGTGGGTTCGCCGCTGCCGAGCAACACGCGCATGTCGTTGCTGATACCCGAAATGCCGAGCAGCCCCGACTTGCGGTAGAGAACGTCCTCGACCTCGCGAACGCTCATGCCCAGTTGCTGAAACAGGTACAGCACCACGCCCGGATCCAGCCCGCCCGGCCTGCTGCCCATGCACAGCCCGTCGAGCGCCGTGAATCCCAATGAACTGTCGATACTCCTGCCGTCATTCAGGGCGCAGATGCTGGCGCCGCTGCCGAGATGTGCCACGAGAACGCGTCCCGCCGCGATTTCCGGTGCCACCTGTGGCAAGACCGAGGCGATGTATTCGTAGGAAAGACCGTGAAAGCCATACCGCCGCAGCCCCTTTTCGCGAAGATCCCGCGGCAGCGGCATTAATTCGGCCACGGCGCTGTGGCCGCTATGAAAGGCAGTATCGAAACAGGCCACCTGTGGCACGCCCGGCAGGCGATCGAAGACCGCGTCTATCGCTGCGAGGTTGAACGGCTGGTGCAGTGGCGCCAACGGCGACAGTTTCCTGAGGTCCTCCACGATTTCCGGGGTAACGACAGTGGGACGGGCAAACTGCTGGCCACCGTGCACCACGCGATGCCCGACTGCCGCAAGCGATTCGCGATCGAAGCGCGAGGAGAGCCATTCCGCCAATTCGTCGAGCGCCATGGTGCCGTCGCGGACGTCTGCGCCCAGGTCCTGGTCGACCAGGGTCGCGCCGGCGTCATCCTTCGCAGAGAGTCGCGCCCGGGTGCCGATGCCATCGATCTGTCCCTGCGCCACCCGTGCCAAGGGGCCCTTCTCGGGCCGCCGGTACATGCCGAACTTCAGGCTCGAGGAACCGGCGTTCAAAACCAGTACGTGGTCTGCCATTCAAACCGATCCGGCGGCCGCCTCGCGGCGGGCATGGGCCGCCAGCACGCCGACCGCACAACTTGCGATGCGCGAACGAACATTGTCCGCGCGGCTGGTCAGGATCACCGGCACCTTCGCGCCGAGCACAAGGCCGGCACTATCGGCATTGGCCAGGAAGCTCAATTGCTTGGCCAGGGTATTGCCTGCCTCCAGGTCGGGCGCCAGCAGGATGTCCGGATCACCCGCCACCTCTGACTGGATGCCCTTGATCAGCGCGGCGTCCTTGCTGATGGCGTTGTCGAACGCCAGTGGTCCATCCAGGATGGCGCCGGTAATCTGGCCTCGGTCCGCCATCTTGCACAACGCGGCCGCGTCGATGGTGGCCGGCATTTTTGAAGTCACGGACTCCACCGCGGCCAAAATGGCGACCTTGGGGCACGCCTGACCGATCGAATTGGCCAGGTCGATGGCGTTCTGGCAGATGTCGACCTTGTCCTCCAGCGTGGGCGCGATATTGATGGCGGCGTCGGTTACGATCAGGACCTTGTGATAGGTCGGCACATCCATCACGAAGACGTGGCTGATGCGGCGCCCCATACGCAGTCCGGCCTCGCGCGAAACCACGGCCGTTATGAGTTCATCCGTGTGCAGGCTGCCCTTCATCAGGAGTTCGGCCCGGCCCGTGCTTACCAGTTGCACCGCCTGAGTGGCGGACTCGTGACTATGCGCGGTATCGACGATTTCGACATCGCCAAGCGCGACCTGCGCCTCACTGGCGACCTCTTTTATCCGTTCCGCCGGGCCGACCAGGATGGGCCGGATCAGGCCCTCTGCTGCCGCTTCCATGGCCCCGGCCAAGGCAGATGCCTCACAAGGGTGGGCCACCGCCGTCGGAATGGCTTCCAGATTCCTGCATCTCTCAAGCAGTTTTTCGTATTTACCTGTACCGCGATTGCTCATTGTCGCCCTTAGCTTCAGCCTGGCCGCGGCCCGGCCCCGATGTGAATGAATTGGATCTGGTAGTCAGCGTCCAGATCCCTGTCGTGCGGTCCGGTTACGAGCATGGCCATCCGACCCGTGATCTGCCGCTCGGCCAGCCACGTTCGCGCGAACTTGCTCCAGTATCCGGGATATTCCTCGACGTGGACGGCATGTACACCGTACGCGAAAGCCAGCCCCTGGCAAACTGCCGCGTCCTCGCTGACGGCGACGACCCAGATCGGCGGATTGAAGCGCGAGATCATGCGCGCCGTGGTACCGGTGCGAGTGGGAACGAAAACGGCGGCACAGGGCACCATGTCCAGCGCGTGCTCGATCAATTCGGCGATTGCCTCGGGGGCT
>Ga0255040_10000172_pt1 | contig 15070 bp, 16 predicted proteins | sample BC1_12_2_MG_FD_181711 | JGI IMG/M metagenome (GOLD analysis project Ga0255040, IMG submission 181711) | Seawater microbial communities from Strait of Georgia, British Columbia, Canada - BC1_12_2 | ecosystem: Environmental > Aquatic > Marine > Strait | place: Canada: British Columbia | collected... | reverse complement strand
AGACTTGTATCCCACGTACGGCTGTCCAAAGAGTCCCTCGAGAAACGCTTCTTCCGGCACGACAAACTTGCGCTGAATCTGCCAGACGAAGAGCGGGATGGGGACGAAGGCGGCAACCGTGCCAAGCAGCAGCCCCATGCCAAGCAAAACCAGCACCATGCCGAGGTACATCGGATTGCGCGTAATCCTGTAAACGCCGGTTATGACCAACATCGTTGACTGCTGAAACGGCCGTATGGGGGTGCCGACGATGCGAAACAGGCCTGCCGCCCATAGCGCCAACGAAAGTCCGAGCGCCACGAACAGCCAGCCAACGAGATGGAACGGCGAATAGATCAGTGTGTCGATCGGCACGTACAGGTGTAGCCCGACCATCATCAGAAGGGCTGCAAAAAAATAGATCGGTGGCACGATCCGGTGTCGGTCGCTCATGCGAAAACTCGCTACCTAGCGTTCATGATGAGGCGCGCGCTGCCCTTGCGCGCGTCGCGACGCGGTTCAGGGATCGGGACTGTCCTCATCGTCCGGCGCGATCGGTTTGAAGTAAAGCCAGACGAGCAGGCCGATGAACACGAAGGCAGCGATATTGCTGAGGGTGTCGTAGAGTTGGTCTACGTTCATGGCAGCCTTTCGGACTTGAGTGCCTTCAACAGACAGACGACGAGCAGCAGCACGATATAGACGAACGGCAGCGCCCCCAGCGCGATGATCGACTTCACGGCGTCAATGCTGCCCGAGAGGATCATCACCAGGCCCAGCGCGCCGAGGATCACACCCCAACTCAGCTTTACACGCGCGCTTGGATTGAGATCGCCGGCGGTCGAGAACATGCCGAGCACGAAAGCGGCGCTGACGACGGAGGTGACGATGAAAAGGAAGGACGCCACGACCACGGCGGCAATGGTGAGGGACGACAGCGGGAAGTTTTTGAGCACAAAGAAGGTGACGCCGCTGACGTTGTCGCGCACGACATCGAGGATCGGCATGTCGAGGTTCAGCAGGCCGTGAAAGCCGACACCGCCGAAGACACCGAACCAGAGGATGGAAACAGCGGTTGGGCCAAGGATGACGCCGCAGAGGAACTCGCGGATGGTGCGTCCTTTTGAAATGCGGGCGATGAAGACACCGACGAAGGGCGCCCAGGCGAACCACCAGACCATGTAGGTGAGCGTCCAGGACTGGAACCAGTTGGCGACCCGATCGTCCAGGAAAGTGTGGGTGCGGAATCCTGCAGTGAAGACCCCGCCGAGGTATTCGCCGACGGATTGGACGATACCGCCCATGAGGAAGTGCGTCGGGCCGGCGAGCAGGATGAAGATCAACAGGCCGCCGACGACGGCCATTGCCGCGTCGGACAGAATGGCCATGCCGCGGCTGATGTCGACGGTCAAGGGCAGGACGTAGGAGATGCACAGCACGGCGAAGATGCCCAGCGCCAGCTCGGTACCCGTATCCTGCAAGCCAAAGAGCGCGTCGATGCCATCCTTGACCTGGAACACCCCCATGGCGACCGAACCGCCGAGGCCGATCGCAATGGCGACGATCGCCAGGAGATCGCTCAGCCAGCCGACGACCCGGGTCACGCGATTGCTGCCGAACACCTTGAGGATCGGCGCGCTGACCAGACTTGGGCAGCCGCGGCGAAAGCTGAAATAGGCGATGACGAGGCCGGTCAGGGCATAAATGGACCAGGCGTGCAGGCCCCAATGGAAGTTGGTGATGAAGAGCGCGGTCCCGATCGACGCCCTGGAGTCCTGAAACTTCGAGACCAAAAGGTAGTGGGTGAGCGGCTCGGCGGTTCCCCAAAACAGCAGGCCGACGCCCATGCCGGCGGCGAACAGCATGCTCAGCCACGTGACGGTCGAGAATTCCGGCTCGTCATCGTCCTTGCCGAGCTTGACCCTGCCGTAGGGCGACAGCGCCAACCAGACCGAGACGATCAGCATGAAACTGATGGCCAGCATGATGAACCAGGCGCGACTGGTGAACTGCATGCCGACGGTTTGCGCGGCGACGGCGGCGAGACCCGCCGCGTCAACGATGCCCCAGACCGCGACGACGCCGGTGATGGCCAAGGCGACCAGCATGAGTGGATTCTTGAACATTGGACCAGTCTACCTAGAACGGTGCCCTGGGCCGCCCTATGCGAGCCCGAAGCCCTGCGCGCGGACGAAGGCGCCGAAGTCGGCCCGATGCGGCACTGCGTACTGGCGCGCCTTGTCCTCGGACCATCCATAGGGCTCGACGGTACCGAAGCGCGCGGCGTCGCGTTGCTTTTCGGGCGCTGTCGGCCGCGCGGCCTCACGCCGCCGGTCGTAGGCGTCGAGCTGGCCGTCGAAACCGCTGTCGTCGTAGCGGTCGGTATGCACGGTCATTGCGAGCGGCAGGCGCATGCTGATGGCTCCGGTCTTCGCCGGATAGCCGACGCACAACCCCGCGACCGGGAACACCCACTGCGGCAGCTCGAGCAGTTGCGCCAGCTCGCGCGCGCGGTCGCGCACCAGGCTGATCGGGCAGCAGCCGAGGCCCGCTGACTCGGCGGCGGTCAAAAAAGCCTGCAGCACGATGCCGGCATCGACCGCAGCGTTCATGAACATGTCGAGCGTGTCGTTCGGAAACGGTTTGCCGCGCAGCTCGGCAATCCGGCGCGTGCGGCGGTTGTCGCCGCAGAAAATCATGAACTGCGGCGCGCTCGCGATCCACGGCATCGACCCGAGCCAACCCTGGATCGTCTGGCGCTTCGCTAAATCGACGACCCGTACGATCGACGCTTGCTGCAGATCTGACTTCGACGGCGCCGAGAGCGCAGCGGCGAAGACGACTTCCATCAGGTCCTCGGGCACAGGCTTATACGCGTACGCACGGCAGACGCGCCGCGACAGCATCGCAGCGACGGTGCCCTCGGCGGGCAGCGTCTTTCCCACCTCGCTCTTGAGGCCGAAGCGCGCTTCGATCAGTCCGGCGAGGCTGGCGGTCATCGTTGCGCCCGCCTCAGGACTGCGCGTAGCGCCGTGCCACCGTGTAGCGCAGCTGCTCGGCGCCGGCGGCCTCGGCGTGCGCCGTGCCCGCGGGCACGGTGAAGGCTTCGCCCGCGCGGTAGGTATTTGCATTGCCGCCGATCGTGATGGTGAATTCTCCCGCGGTGACCAGGATGTGGGCGTCGAACGCATGCTCGTGCTCGGTGGCGTTCGATCCGGCCTGCATCTCGCGCTCGAGAATCTCGGCGTAGCCGTCGCGCTTCGCGTCGGCAAGGAACTGCGCTTCGGTCATTGCGTTTGCGTCCATTCTCAATAGGATTTGGGCAAGCCGAGCACGCGCTCGGCAATAAAGCACAGTATGAGCTGCGGCGAGACCGGCGCGATTCGCCCGATGAGCGATTCGCGCAGATAGCGCTCGACGTGATACTCCTTGGCATAGCCGAAGCCGCCATGGGTCATCACCGCCTGCTGGCAGGCATCGAATCCGGCCTCGCCCGCGAGGTACTTGGCCGCGTTCGCCTCGGCACCGCAGGGCTGCCCCTGGTCGTAGAGCCAGGCCGCCTTCATCGCCATCAGGTTCGCCGCTTCGAGCTCCATCCAGTTCTTCGCCAGCGGATGCTGGATCGCCTGGTTCTGCCCGATCGGGCGATCGAACACGACCCTGTCCTTGGCATACTGTGTCGCGCGCGCAAGCGCGCAGCGCCCCAGCCCGACCGATTCGGCGGCAATCAGGATGCGCTCCGGATTCATGCCGTGCAGGATGTATTGGAAGCCGCGCCCCTCTTCGCCGATACGGTCGGCCGCGGGCACCGGCAACGCGTCAAAGAACACCTGGTTCGAATCGACCGCCTTGCGGCCCATCTTTTCGATTTCCCTGACCTCGATGTGGCTGCGATCGAAGTCGGTATAGAACAGCGACAGCCCGTCGGAGGGTTTGGCCACGTCTTCGATCGGCGTGGTGCGCGCAAGGAGCAGCACCTTATCGGCAATCTGCGCGGTCGAAATCCATACCTTCTGACCGGAGACGAGGTAGCGGTCGCCCTTTTTTTCCGCCTTGGTCTTGATGCGCGTGGTGTTGAGCCCGGTGTTCGGCTCGGTGACCGCGAAGCAGGAGCGCTCCTTGCCTGCGATCAGCGGCGGCAGCATGCGGGCCTTTTGCTCCGCGCTGCCGAACACCACCACCGGGTTGAGGCCGAAGATGTTCATGTGCACCGCCGACGCGCCCGAGAAGCCGGCGCCCGATTCGGCGATCGCCTGCATCATTACGGCTGCTTCGCCGATGCCGAGGCCTGCGCCGCCGACGGCCTCTGGCATCGCGATGCCGAGCCAGCCGTCGCGCGCGAGCGCCTCGTGCAGTTCGACCGGATCGCCGCCTTCCTTGTCCTTCTTCAGCCAATAGTCGTCGCCGAACTGCGCGCAGAGCTTGGCGATCGCCTCGCGAATGCGCTGCTGCTCGGGGGTGAAGGCAAAATCCATCGGGCCTAGCTTTTCTTTTGCGTCAGTGCCGCCACGCCGATCACGATCAGAATCACCGGCCACCACGTGGCGATCACGGTGCGCAGCTGAGCGAAAGGCAGGAAGCCGAGATTGTGGGCGAGGAACACAACGCCCACCACGATCAGGATCACCGGCCAGATGTTTCGATTCGTCATGTCTGTCCTCCCAACGCGCGCCCGATCACCGACATCTATTCGCCGTGCTTCGCGATGCGCGCCGGATTCTCCGCATACGGCGGCGCGTAGATCACCATCACCCGCGCCCGCTCGCTCGTCACCGTGAAGCGGTGCGGCGTATCGGGCGGGAAGAAGCAGGCCTCGCCCGGCAACAACTCGAACGCTTCGCCCGCCACCTCGACCTGCGCCCTGCCCTCGAGGAGGTAACAGACCTGCTCGATGCCCGGGTGGGCGTGCGGCAGAGCGCCCCTGCCCTTCTCGATCTCGCCGATCAGCATCTCGACCTGCTGCGCGCCGACGGTGTCGGCGTCGATCAGGCGGTAATTCCTGGTGCCGACGTGATTGGCGGGCGAATACGGCGCCACCTCCGATTGCCGAACGTGAAATCTCGACCGTCCCATTAGCGTCGTTCGACCCTGCCGTGGCGCGGACGGTTCATCCGCGCCGTTCAATCCAATTATGCAACGCGATCCCGCCGTCGACCGCGATCGTCGTTCCCGTGACGTAGGCGCCAAAGCGCTCCGAGAGCACCGCGAGCGCCATTCCCGCGACGTCCTGCGGCGTACCCATGCGCCCCATCGGGATACAGTCGAGCAGCCCGGGATTCTGTGCGGCATTGAAGCCACCGCCCGGAATCGCGCCCGGCGCGATCGCGTTTACGCGCACACCGTGCGGCGCGAGCGCGCGCGCGAGATCCTTCATCAGCATCGTCTGCCCGGCCTTCGAGGCGCTGTAGTGCGGCAGGTTGCGTGGCGATTCCGCGTGCAGCGATGTGATGTAGAGCATCCGTCCCTTCACGCCGGCGCCGCGCATGTGCCGCCCAAGCGCCTGTCCAAGAAGGAAACCGGCGGTGAGATTGACTTCGAGCATCGCGCGCCAGGTCGCCTCGCTTACCTCGAGGGCGGTGTCTTCCTCGCGCCGGCGCGGGCTCGCGCTGTGCACGAAGATCGACACCTTGCCGAGCCGGCGGATCGCATCTGCGGCGAGCGCCTGCGCCGCACCGGACCGCGCCAGGTCGCTCACCACGGCCTGGGCATCGCCGCCCGCATCGCGGATCGCCTGCATCACCGCCTCGACCGCCGCACTCACGTCAGCGCCAACAATGCGTACACCTTCGCGCGCCAATGCCTCGGCGATGCCCCGGCCGATGCCGTTCGATGCGCCGGTGACGAGCGCGGTGTCACCAGTGAACAATGCCTCGCTCATGTCTCCCTCACCTCGTTCGCCTCGATTCCGTCATCCGCCGCCTCCGTCTGCGCGGGCTGCGACTCGCGCGCGAGCAACGAGTATGCCGTCGGAATCACGAACAGTGTAAACAGCGTCCCGATCGAAAGGCCGCCGACCACGACCCAGCCGATCGCCTGGCGCGCCTCGGAACCGGCGCCCGCGGCAAGCGCGAGCGGCAGCGCGCCGAGCACCGTCGCAAGCGAGGTCATCAGGATCGGCCGCAGGCGCAGGGTCGATGACTCGAGCACGGCCTCGAGCTTGCCCATGCCGCGCGTGCGCAGCCGATTCGCGAACTCGACGATCAGGATTCCGTTCTTCGTGATCAACCCGATCAGCATCACCAGGCCGATCTGGGAGTAGACGTTTAGCGTATTGCCCGAGGCCTTGAGCGCCAGCAGCGCGCCGAGCGCCGCGAGCGGGACCGTGAGCATGATGATGAACGGCGAGACGAAGCTTTCGAACTGCGCCGCGAGCACCAGGTAGATGAAACCGAGCGCGAGGGCGAAGGTGAAGAGCAGCGTCACGCCAGATTCGCGAAATTCGAGTGAAACGCCGGCGAGCTCGGTACGCGCGTCCTTCGGCAGGACTTCGGCGGCCGCCTGTTCGAGAAAATCGAGCGCCTCGCCAAGCGTATGCCCGGGGGCTACGTTCGCCGACAGAATGGTCGCGCGCAGGCGATTGAAGTGGTTAAGCTCCTTCGCCGCCACGGTTTCACGCACACTGACGAGATTCGAGAGCTGCACCAGCCGCCCGTCCTTGGCGCGGACGTAGATCGCCGTCAGATCGGTCGGCGTGTTGCGGTCCTTGGCTTCGAGCTGCACGATGACGTCGTACTGCTTGCCCTGGCGCTTGAAGCGCGTCACCTGGCGCCCGCCGAGCAAGGTCTCGAGGGTACGTCCGATCGTGTCGACGTCGATGCCGATCGCGGACGCCTTGTCGCGGTCGATCTTGACCAAGAGCTGGGGCTTGTTTAGGCGCAGGTCGATGTCCGGGTTCGCAATCACCTTCGATGCCCGCGCCTTCTCGAGGAGTCGCTTCGACATCCGGTCGAGCGCCTCATAGGAATTTGCCTGCACGACGAACTGCACCGGTCGATTGCGAAAGCTCTGGCCGAGTGAAGGCGGGTTGACCGGAAAGGCGATCACGCCGGGCAGTCCCATGAACAGCTTGGGCGCGATCTCGGCGGTAATCTGTTGGGTCGTGCGGCTGCGCGCCTCCCAGGGCGTCAACTGGCTGAAGGTGATCCCCGAGTTGACCGGGTTGGGCCGCTCGAGGCCGGGCGCGACCACCGCGAAGGTATTGACGATCTCCGGGATCGTCGCGAAAAGGCGCTCGACGCTGCGCACATAGCCGTCGGTGTAGTCCAACGAGGCGCCCTCGGGTGCGATGATGAGCGAGATGAAATAGCCGCGGTCCTCGAGTGGCGAGAGCTCCTTCTTGAGCCCGGCGTAGGTCGCCACTGCGCCACCGAGCACCGCAAGGAACACCAGGCCGATCACCCAGCGCGCGCCGAGCGCGGCGCCAAGCAGCCGCCGGTAGCCCGCGGTCATGGCGACGAAGAACCGCTCCATCGCCTGATAGCTGCGGCCGTGCGCCTCGTGCGCCCGGAGGATGCGAGAACACATCATTGGCGTAAGCGTCAGCGCAACGAAGCCCGATACCGCAACGGCGCCGGCCACGGTGAGCGCGAACTCGGTGAACAGTCGCCCCGTGCGTCCCTCCTGGAAGGCGAGCGGCGCGAACACCGCCAACAGCGTGAGCGACATCGCGATCACCGCGAAGGCAATTTCCTTCGAACCGTCGATCGAGGCGCGCATCGGCGTCTTGCCCAGCTCGACGTGTCGATGACAGTTCTCGAGCACGACGATTGCGTCGTCCACCACCAGGCCGACCGCGAGCACGATGCCGAGCAGCGTTAGCACGTTGACCGAAAACCCGAGCAGATAGAGGAACACGAATGCGCCAATGAGCGAGACCGGAATCGTGACGAAGGGAATCAGCGTCGAGCGCAGCGAGCGCAGGAAGAGGAAGATCACCAGCATCACGAGGAGCACGGCTTCCGACAGCACGCGGTAGACCGCCGCAATCGACCCCTCGATAAAGACCGACGAATCGAACGCGACGCGCAAATGCATACCCTCGGGCAAGCCCTCGCGCAGGCGCTCGATCTCCGCCTTCACCGCGCGCGCGACCGAGAGCGTGTTGGCGGTCGACTGCTTGACCACGCCCAGCCCCACCGCGGAATTGCCGTTCACCCGCACGATGTTGCGCTCGTCGAGCGCGCCGAGTCGCGCCAGACCGACGTCGCGCAGCCGCACCGGATAGCCGTGGCTCTCCGCCACGATCAGGTTGTTGAACTGCTCTGCGGTGCGCAGATCCGACTCGGCGCGCACGGTGAATTCGCGCTGCGCCGATTCGATGCGTCCCGCCGGAATCTCGACATTCTGGCGCCGCAGCGCGTTTTCGACGTCCTGCGCGGTCAGCGCGTAGGCCGCCAGCCGGTCGCGATCGATCCACAGCCGCATCGCGTATTGACGCGCGCCGCCGATGATCACCGACGCCACGCCGCTCAGCGTCTTGAGCCGGTCGGCGACATAGCGGTCCGCATAGTCCGAGAGTTCGAGCGCGCTATGGCGCTCCGAGAAAAACGCCAGCCACATGACCGCCTGCGCATCGGACTCGATCTTCGAGACCACCGAGTCGTCCGCAGCCTCCGGCAACCGCGCACGCACTCGCGCGACCCGGTCGCGCACGTCGTTTGCCGCCGCGTCGACGTCGCGCTCGGTGACGAACTCGATCGTGATCTGGCTCACCTCCTCGCGCGAGACCGACTTCAGCTTTCGCACACCCTCGATCCCCGAGAGCGAATCCTCGAGCGGCTCGGTGATCTGCGATTCGATGACCTGGGCGCTCGCGCCCTTGTACACCGTGCGCACCGACACCACCGGCGTGTCGATCTTCGGGTACAGGCGCACGGTGAGGCGGTCGAAGGAAATCACCCCGATGAGCACGATCATCAGGCTCATCACCGTGGCGAAGACCGGGCGTTCGATGCAGATTTCGGGGAGGCGCATGCGATTAACTAGCGGTTACGTCGTTCACGATCGTGGCCGTCGTGCGAGACCCATAGGTCTCCCGACTTTGGATGACTTGGCCATTCAACCGACGCGGTACATGTGGTCTACGGCTTGGCCAAGTCGTCCAAAGTCGGGAGACCGTTTAAAAACCTAAACCCCGCGACGGGGCCGAACACAGCGGGACGCGACGGACTAACCCTTCTCACCCGGCGCCTGCGCCTTCGGCTTGGGCGGCCCGCCACCGCCGCTCACCGCGACCGCCGCACCGGGCCGCAGGCGGTGGTTGCCTTCGGTCACGACGAGGTCGCCCGCCGTTACCCCTTCGGTGATTTCCACTTCGCCGACCTTGCGCGCGCCGGTGCGCACGCGCACCTGCTCGGCCTTGCCGTTGACGACGCGGAACACGAAGCTGTCGCGCCCGCGCGGCACGATGGCCTCCTCGGGTATCCACACCGCGTGCTCGCGAACGCCGAGCTGAAGGTTAACGCGCACGAACATGCCGGGCCGCAGCTTGAGGTCCGGATTTCCCACGTGCGCGCGCACGAGCACGGTGCGGGTCTGCTCGTCGACCGTGGTCCCGATGGCGTAGATGTGGCCGCCGAACTTCTCCTCGGGGTAGGCGTCGACGGCGACGCGCAGGGGTTGGCCGGTCGCAAGCCGCGCAAGGGTCGCCTCGGGCACGCGGAAGTCAAGCTTCAGGACATCGATCTTGTCGAGCCGGGCGACGTCGGTACCGGCGGCGACGTAGGCGCCCTCGCTGATCTGGCGCAGGCCGGCGATGCCGGAAAACGGCGCGTTTACCACGGTCTTCGCGAGCTTCGCTTCGTCCTCGCGCTGCTTGGCGAGCGCGCGCACACTGTTCGAGCGCGCTTCGTCGAGCGCCTGGCGGCTGATGAACTTCTTGTTGAACAGATCTTCGGCACGCTTGAGGCGCTGCGCATCGAGCTTGGCCTGCGCCGCCGAGAATGCAACGAGGGCTCGGTATTCGGCGTCGTCCAGCGACAGCAGCAGGTCGCCGCGGTTGACACGCTGTCCCTCGGCAAACGCGATGCGGCCGATGCGCCCGGTGATCTCAGGACGGATCATGACGGATTCATCGGCACGCAGGCTGCCGACCGCGCGCGCGACATCGATCGCCGGGGCGGTCTTGGCGCGTACCGCGCGCACCGGCGCAGGGGGAAACCGCTTGGTCGCCGCGGCGGGCTTCTTGGCCGGCGTCTTGGCTTCATCCGCGCCGTGCGCGGCCGCGTAGGCCAACGCGAGCAGCGCGGCTGCGACGAGCCGCCGACGCACACCGGCCGCTAAGGGCACTTAAAGCCTGCGCGCTCGACGGCTCGCTTGAATTCGGGCAGGCCCGCCTTGGCGGGATCGAACTCCACGCTCGCGGTGCCTTCGGCCAGCGAGACGTCGACATTCTCGACGCCGGCGATACCGGTCAGCATGCGGGTCACGCTCTTCACGCAACCGTCGCAGTGCAGGCCTTCGACTTTGAACGCAACGGATCCCATCACTCGTCCTTTCCGCCTTTCATCACCGCACCGGGCCCCAAGCCGCCGGTGGCCCGCAGGCCACCCCAACGGCATGCCAAGCGCGTTGTAAATGAACGCGAATCCCGGATTTTGCCTGATCTTCGACGGTGCGGGGGCCGCTCGGCCGCGCCCGGCACAAAAGCCTGCCCGCTAGCCGCTCAGCCAGACGAACGGCCCGCGCGGATCGCGCGTCAGCGCAACGCTGACGATGTAGCCCGCCGACGCGACCGCGGCAACCAACGCGGCGATGCGCACGCCCTGCGTCCGACCGCGCCGCAGGGCTACGGTTCCGAATCCGATGTAGGCCACGAGCCCCACCACCTTGGCGGTGACCCAGCCCTGCACGAATGGATACTGGTCGAGCAGCCAGGCGAGCCAGATCGCGCTCGCCAGCAGCAGCGTGTCAACCACATGCGGCGCGATGCGCACGAACCGCGCCTCGAGCCAGCGCGACCCGGCGAGCATGAGGATGCCGCGCAGGCCGAAGCCGGCAAGGCTGACCACAGCGCAGCCGACGTGGATCGACTTGGCGACGAGGACGGTGGTGGACGCCATCGCAAGCGGCAGGCGACGCCGCACAGTGGGTGGAAACGCTATTGTCGCCGGATCCCCCACGCACCGCGTGGCCGCGTGGCCGCGTGGCCGCGTCAGACGGCTTCAGGCTGCCGCAGCAAGCGGCCGGCGTTCGAGCAAATGATCGAACAGATCGCGCACCGGGCGGATCGAGGCGCCGAAGGGCACGGCTTCCGAGCCGCGAAAGAACAGCCCGCGCTCGGTGTCGCCCCGCAGCGCGGCGGCGAGGTGATGGTCGATGCAGAACTGGCCCGCGCGCGGCTGGCCGTCGCGCAGCCCGCACTGTGCGAGGCAGTCCCAGGCGAGCGTGCAACGCCGGCGCGCTTTGGCGCGGCGCTGCAGGACCGCCTCCTTTTCGAGATAGGCGGCCAGCCACGGCGTGCGCACGGCGCGCGCGGGCAGCCCGGCGACGCTCATGAACACCGCGATGTCCTCGGGCCGCGCTTCGGCCAACACGCGCTTGAAATTCGGATGCGCGTCGCACTCCTCGGTCACTGCGAACGGCGTTCCGACCTGGACCGCAACCGCGCCCGCCGCAGTCGCCGCCGCGATGCGCGCCGGCGAATTGATGCCGCCGGCCGCAATCAGCGGGATGCGGTCTGCATCGAGCCCGGCGTCGTGCAGCACGTGGCGAATCTCGGGTAGTACGCGAGCAAAGTCGAAGCGCGCATCGGCGACCTCGTCGACGCGCGCGGCGCCGAGGTGGCCGCCGGCGAAGCGCGGGTGTTCGACAACGATCGCATCGGGCGCGCGATTGCGCCGCTGCCAGCGCCGCGCGATCAGTCCCGCGGCGCGCGCCTCGGACACGATCGGCACCAGCGCGACCTCGGGCCAGTCCTGCGTCAGCTCCGGCAGATCGAGCGCAAGCCCGGCGCCAACCACGATCGCGTCGGCCCCGCTGGCGCAGGCCTGGCGCACGTAGGCAGCGTACTGCGACACCGCGCGCATGATGTTTACCGCAATCAGTCCTTCACCACGCGCGAGTTCGCGCGCCGCATGCAACTCGCGGTCGAGCGCGATCAGGTTGACGCGCTCGATCGCAGCCTTGTCGCGGCTGCGACCGGCGGCGCGCATCAGATCGGCGTGATGACGGCGCAAGTCGACGCTCGAGATCGTGCCCACACCCCCCTCGCGCGCGACAGCCCCCGCGAGGCGATGCGCCGAGACGCCGACACCCATGCCGCCCTGTACGAGCGGCAGCGCCTCCTTGCCACGAATCGACAGCATACCCAGTGCCGGTCTCCTGCAGAGAATCGAGTCGCCGCACAGTAACCGGGGCCCGACCCCGGGTCTTTGACCTGGAATAAATCGACGCAGGACCTGGCATCTTTGATCTGAAATAGGTCCGATCGCGCCGTCGGCCGGGGGGAAGTTGATCCACCTCAATTTCCTCTTGGCGGCCCGCGCTTACAAACCGGGGGGGCAGAACAGCAAAACGGCCATGGATAACCATACGGAGGCGCGGCACAACGCGGGCGTCCTTGAGGGCGTGATCGCCAATCTGCCGATGTTTCGGCAGGCGCCGCGCCAGCAGCTCGCCGAACTCGCGCGCTACGCCCGTTCGCATCACGTGCAACGTGGGTCCGCGGTCTGCCGGCGAGGTGATCCGATGCCCGGGTTCTACGCGGTGGCCTACGGGATCGTGAAGCTCGCGCTGCGCACGGATGCGGGCGAAGAGAAGGTGCTGCGCCTGGTCGGCCCCGGTGAGACCTTCGGCGAGGCGGTCATGTTCCTCGAGAAGCCTTGCCCGGTCGACGTGGTGGCGCTCGCCGACAGCATGCTCGTCCTGCTGCCGGCGGAACCGGTGTTCGCGCTGCTCGAGCGCGACCCGCGCTTCGCACGCAGCCTAATCGCGAGCCTCAGCCAGCGCATGCACGGCCTCGTGTCGGACGTCGAATCCGCGGCGCTGCGCGGCGGCCTGCAGCGCGTCGCGACCTATCTCGATGCGCACGCCGAAACCGGCGCCGACGGCGTCACACGCGTGCGGTTGCCGGTAACGAAGACCGTGATCGCCTCACATCTCGGCGTCACCAAGGAAACCTTTTCCAGACTGCTGCGCGAACTGGCGCAACTCGGCCTGATCACCGTCGCGCGGCGCGAGATTACCTTGATCGACGCCGAGCGGCTCGCCGAACTCGCGCGCCACGGACCCAAGGCGCACTGAACGCTGCCTTACGCGTTGCAGCGGGAACGGTGTCGCGCGCGTTCGTGGCGTTCGGCGCGTTCTTAACAGCGCCCGTTTTCCGTTTGACCTGCGTCAATCACGGCCGCGCCGCGCCGCTTAGGCTTGGTGCATAGGCAAGAAAATCTGCTGCACCTATACTGCCGGACCATACCGGCGCAGGAAGGAGACGCACCATGTTCAAACACATCCTGGTTCCGACGGACGGCTCGCGCTTGTCGGCCAAGGCAGTGAAGGTCGCTGCGGGGCTGGCGAAAAAGGTCGGCGCAAAAGTCACCGGCGTTTACGTGATCCCGCCCTACATCCCGCCGATGTACGGTGAAGCCGCGGTCTACGTACCCGAGGTCTCGCCCAAACGCTACAAGGAACTCGCCGAAAAGGAGGCCAAGAAGGCGCTCGCGGCAGTCGAGATCGCAGCGCAGATCGCGCGCGTGCCCTGCAAGACGACCTGGGTGATCTACGACCAGGCCTGGGACGGCATCACACGCACTGCGCGATCGAAGAAGTGCGATCTCATCGTCATGGCCTCGCACGGCCGGCGTGGCCTCGCGGGGCTGCTGCTCGGCAGCGAGACCACCAAGGTACTCACGCACTCCAAGGTCCCCGTACTCGTGTGCCGCTAAAGGCCGACCCATGACCCATTACCATTACCTGACGATCGAGCAGCGCGAACGGCTTGATGCCGAGATTCGCACGCGCATCGATACGCTGCGCGGCGACATCGCGCAGGCCCTGCGCCAGTCGGGCCGACCCGAGGCGATCAGCCTCGCGAATCACCTCGAGGAGACCGACGACGCGGCGGTTGCCGACTTGGAGAGCGCACTCGAGATCGCAGCGCTCGAGCGCGAGGGCCGCGAGTTACGCGAGATGGAAGCGGCGCTCACACGCCTGCATACACCGGACTACGGGGTGTGCGCAGATTGCGGCGTCGATATTCCCTACGTGCGGCTCGAGGTCGCCCCGAGCGCGACGCGCTGCGTCGCCTGCCAGTCTCAGCTTGAACGCGCCCAGGGCACGGCCCGCGCAGCCACGCTCTAGCACCGCGCGAACGAGGGTCGCTTCGGCGCGCCTCGCATTCCCGCGCCCTGTATACACCCCGCGCACGCAGCGCGGGCGGCCCTCGTTACACTTGAGGGCATATGAAATACAAGGATTACTACAAGATCCTCGGGCTCGAGCGCGGCGCGAGTGCGGACGCCGTCAAAAAGGCCTACCGACGTCTTGCACGCAAATACCATCCGGACGTCTCGAAGGAAAAGAACGCCGAGGAACGCTTCAAGGAAGTCGGCGAGGCCTACGAAACGCTGAAGGATGCCGACAAGCGCGCCGCCTATGACGGGCTCGGCGCGTTTCGCCCCGGGCAGGATTTCCGCCCACCGCCAGACTGGTTCGACCGCTTCCACATGCACGGCAGCGACGACGCGGGCGGCGTCGACCTGTCGGATCTGTTCGGATCGTTGGGTGGCGGGGGCGGTGCACGGGGCTTTCAGGGCTTCGGCCGCGGGCGCCGACGCAGCGGTCCGCTGCGCGGTCCGGATGTCGAGGCGACGGTGCGGCTCGAGCTCGATGAAGCCGCGCGCGGGTCCGAGGTCACGCTGCAGGTCGGCCAGCGGCAGGTGCGCGCGCGCATTCCACTCGGCGCGACCGAGGGCCAGCGCATGCGCCTGCGCGGCAAAGGGCCACCCGGCGCGGGCGGCGGGCCCGCGGGCGACCTTTACCTAAACATCGCGCTACGCCCGCACCCGCTGTTTCGCGCCCAGGGCCACGACCTGCAGATCGATGTGCCGCTCGCGCCCTGGGAAGCCGCGCTCGGCGCAGAGATCGAAATCCC
>Ga0255040_10000168_pt1 | contig 15144 bp, 10 predicted proteins | sample BC1_12_2_MG_FD_181711 | JGI IMG/M metagenome (GOLD analysis project Ga0255040, IMG submission 181711) | Seawater microbial communities from Strait of Georgia, British Columbia, Canada - BC1_12_2 | ecosystem: Environmental > Aquatic > Marine > Strait | place: Canada: British Columbia | collected... | reverse complement strand
AGGTAATCCTCCTCTCCCCCGGTGGACTTTTCAGCAATTCCACCAGAGACGCGGTCTGTTCCACATCCAGAGGCAGCGGAGGTATGCCGTCCGCCGCACGCTCTTCTACATGTTTTCTATAGGTTTCAAGCATCGTCGCTCCTCCAGCTGTTGCATCCTGTTCAAATGCATTCAGGTGTTATCTATAAAATGACTGATGTTTTAAAGGGTTTAGTTAATGCCATTAAGGGATCTGTTTAGTGTTTGTCCATAAACACCATCTTTCGTCATTCCGGCGAAGGCCGGAATCCAGTAAGCCGCCGAATTTCCTGGATCCCGGCCTTCGCCGGGATGACGTGGATTCTAGAAACCACGTATTTATGGACGGACGCTATTTATAACCGAAATTGCCGGAAATATCTGCATCGGATTACCATGTCGTGATTATACGGAACCACGGAAGATCTAGATTTGCCTCCAGGCTGCCAACGCAACTTATTGGTGATGTTATAATCGCGTTTTTTTAAATCAGGATGGCCATGGAACTCTCCCCCCTTACCGCGATCTCCCCCGTCGACGGACGCTATGCAGGCAAAAGTGCGGACCTGCGCCCCATGTTCAGTGAGTTCGGCCTGATCAGACACCGTGTGCTCGTGGAAGTCCGTTGGCTGCAGGCCCTTTCCTCCAATCCCGGCATCTCCGAAGTCAAGCCGCTGGGCGAGCATGCGGACAATGTTCTCAACGGCATCGTGGATAACTTCTCCATCGATGATGCCCACCGGGTCAAAAACATAGAACGAACCACCAACCACGACGTGAAGGCGGTGGAATACTTTCTCAAGGAAAAGATCACAGGCAATGTGGAACTGGAATCCGTCAGCGAGTTCATACACTTTGCCTGTACCTCCGAGGATATCAATAATCTCTCCCATGCGCTGATGTTGCGCGAAAGCCGCGGCCAGGTCCTGCTGCCGCAGATGGATGAACTCATTAAAGCTGTGGAAGGGCTTGCCCGGCAGCATGCCGACATACCCATGTTATGCCGTACTCACGGTCAGCCTGCCTCTCCGTCCACGCTGGGTAAGGAGATGGCGAATTTCGCCTATCGCCTGCAGCGCCAGCGTGATCAGGTGGCAAACATTCAGTTGTTGGGCAAGATCAATGGCGCGGTAGGTAACTACAATGCCCATCTGGCGGCTTATCCTGAGATTGACTGGCCAGGAACCACGAAGGCATTCGTTGAATCCCTGGGGCTTTCCTGGAACCCTTATACCATCCAGATAGAACCCCATGATTACATGGCTGAGCTGTTCGACGGGGTGGCCCGCTTCAACACTGTCGTGATCGATTTCTGTCGGGATATCTGGGGCTATATCGCCCTGGGATATTTCAAGCAGAAAACCGTGGCGGGGGAAGTGGGCTCGTCCACCATGCCCCACAAGGTGAATCCCATCGATTTCGAGAACGCCGAGGGCAACATGGGACTGGCCAATGCGATGCTCGGTCACATGTCTGCGAAACTGCCCATCTCACGCTGGCAGCGGGACCTCACCGATTCCACGGTACTGCGTAATATAGGGGTTGGTTTTGCCTACTGCACCATCGCCCTGCAGGCGGTCCTGAAAGGGATAAGCAAGTTGGAAGTCAATGCAAAACAGCTGGCGTCCGACCTGGATCAAAACTGGGAAGTGCTGGCAGAACCTATCCAGACGGTTATGAGACGATACGGCATCGAGAGGCCCTACGAAAAACTCAAGGAACTGACCCGTGGCCAAAGAGTGACGCGAGAGGATCTGGAGCGATTCGTGGACGGACTGGAACTGCCGGAAGCCGCAAAAAAAGCCCTCAGGGAACTTGAACCCGGCACCTATGTGGGCAATGCGGCGACCCAGGCCCGTGACATCTGATTATGCGCGGTATCGGGAACAGGTACCTGCTGCTGTTCCTGATACCTTTCTTGTTCCAAAACGTGGGCCGCGCACAATCCTCCCCAGCCGCAAACATTGACTTTGACAGAGTTCCCTGGCGGCTTCTTTCATTCAAGGCCAACAGTTCATTCGGCAATCTTGAAACCGACGTCCAACTTACCGTTGTCCAGGCCGGAGAAATCGCTGAGCTGTTGATTGCCTCACCGCAATATAGGGCAGCGCAGGCATCGGGCTCCGGGACGGTCAGCATCAGGGTTCGCTCCAATGCCGATCCCCTCTTGGGTTCCCGTGAGGAACTGAAGACCCAATCATGGTTCAATCCGGAGAACATTGCCGCGTTGCAGCGTGTCAGAGTGCGACGGGGCAAACAGAGTTGGCAGAAGTCTTATCGATTCACGCAGGGTGGGGTTTACCGTGTGCGAAAAAAACCGGCAGACGAACACGAACAGGGCATGACACCGGACCAGTGGACCTCTGTTCAGAAGGCATTCTATGAATATAACGGCAAGGATTCAGAATGTCCGGTAATTATGGAACCCAACGGACTGCTCTATCTGGCATCGGCCATTGATGTCGAGAGACAGCAGTTCCCTTTGAGTATCTGCGTTTTCAATAAAAAGCAGCTGCACCGCTTAAAAATATCCGGCGGCCCGGACCAGGCACTGGAGGTCGATTATCTGGAGAAGGCCCAAGGCACGGATACCCGGATTCGAAAGCGTATCGACGCCGTCAAACTCAGCTTCGAACCGAGCCCCCTGATCCCACCCGACATCGAACCGGAAACTTTTTCATTTTTAGGGCTAAAGGGAAACTTCGATATATTCCTGGACAAAGCGTCGGGGATTCCGATCCAGATAAGCGGGGGGAGTTCATCGTTCGGAGACGTGGACATCCTGCTGCATTCAGTGCAAATCAATGCACGCAGAACGCCGGCAAGCCTGTCCCAACCGTGAAAAAGGCCGGTCCGCGTGAGCGAGCCGGCCTTTTATCTCAGCTTGAACGGCTGATACTAACGGCTTTCTACATGGATACGACGGTTCTGATCGCGTCCTTCCCTGGTGGCGTTGTCGGCAACCGGGTTTTCTTCGCCCTCACCGCGTACGGAGATCATATCGGCGGCAACGCCCGCTGACACCAGGTGGTCCCGGGCCGACTCGGCGCGACGCAGGGAAAGCCCCATGTTGTAGTCAGCCGGACCAACGCTGTCGGTATGACCGGTAATGATCAGGGTCTCGCTGCCCGGGCTGTCCTTGATCATCTTGGCGACCGCGTCGAGGGCCTGTTCCATAGCCGGTGTGAGCACGGCGCTGTCGAAGCCAAACTCACCCTCGAGCAGGTCGATGGTCATGCTCTCCATGATCTCGCAGCCCCACTGGTCGACTTTCGCGCCGGCACGGGTACCAGGACATTTGTCCTTGGCATCGATGACACCGTCGCCGTCGGAGTCGGCCGGGCCCATCATCGGCTCTTCAGCCATCATATCGCCGCAAGCTTCCTTGGGACCGGCAGCGCCGCCAGCTGTACTCCAGCATTCGCCGCCGCTGTTCATAACGGTGCCCATCGAGCCGTCGATAGCATAATGTTTCATACCACCGTGGCTTGACGCCATCCCCTGAGTTGCCACTGCCATGCCTGCAATCATACCAAGCATTACAATGGTTTTTTTCTGTGTGAACATGTTTTTTTCCTTCCTCGCGTTCTATATTGAATGATGTGATTAAGCGGTAGTTTGCAGGTGCCTTGGCAGGCTCCTCCACACCCCAATAACTGGGAAGCCGGCGCCTAGCTTTGCGAAGGTTGCCATAGTGTTAGGAAAAATACCAGACCTTTTTCGTACGAATTAGGCTTGTTGTGACCTGTTAAACACCGGATTCACCCCCCTCCAGATCCGCCTGTACCCGCGACAGGTTCCTTACCCAAGGTTTGGCTGCCTTGATCTCCTCCGGGAGGCTGTCGATAGCGGCCTGAGCCTCTGTTTTGGAAGAAAAATCGCCATACAGGAGCACATTCCAGTCACGCCCATTCCACTCTCGCTGATACTGAGCCAGGGGACCTGGCAACGAAAGCCTGCTGGCGATGCCCGCGATAACCGTCTTGCTGTATGCGCCGGCAATCTGAATGGTGTAATGGGCGGGATCACGCTTCCGGATCCAGCTGCTGTCCTCTGTCCCTGTGTCCCGGGGCCCCTGGGCGCCGCCTTCGTCATCGCCGTTTTCGGACGGCTGCTTTCCCGTGACCCCCAACCGTTCGCTGAGCTTACGGGTTACTTCGTTAATCTCCGTTTGTTTCTCCAGATAAGCATCCAGAGCAACGCGGGTCTTGCCAAGGTCCCTCTGAATAGTCCCCAGGTTTTCACGATACTCCTCGTGAATCGCCACCTGCCCGGACAGAACCTTCTTCTGAAGCTCCATCTCGGATCTCATCTGATCCCACTGCTCCGGCGAAACACCCGGTTCCGGTCTGTCGGGAGAGGGCCCGGAGGCAAGCTGCCTACCCCAAGCCTTCAGTTGGGCATCCTGAGCAATCAGATGCCTGCCGAACTTTTCAATCTGCTTGTCATTCTTCGCGAAGCGGGTGGTGATCCAATCGCTGCCAAACCAGAAACCAACTATGCCCAGCACCAGCAACGCCAGTACAATGACGGCCAGTGCATTCCGTAATCTATCGTAACTGGACAACTGCTCCCGATGTCCCGTCGCCAGGTTTCTGATTTGCCGATCGAGATCATCCTTGTCCCCGGATATGCCCCCCTGCAGCCCATCCTGGGCCATTTCCAGGGCAGCCACGCGAGTGTTCAGGCCGGACGCATCTCCGATCTGCTCCTCGAGTCCCTCCTCCCGGGTCGCTGTTTCCTGAATCCGACGCTCGTGGTTTTCCAGGTGTGTTATGAATTCCCGGCGCGCCGCTTCCAGGTCATCTTCCAGGTCTCCTTCCAGGCCCTCGACGCGCTTCTCTAATCTGAGATACTGATCTGACCGTTCACCGTTGGGGGCTACCGTACTGTCGATCCGTCCCGAGAGGGCGCCGACCGCCTCCGCAATCTCCGCCGTGCGGCGTTTTTCCTCGGCAACATCGGCCGAAAGACGTTCCAATTGTTCTTCGAGCTTCAATCCGCCGTCATGAAGTTTCCGGTCAAAATCTTCCAGGCCGGCGGCTATATCCGCAACCCGATTCTCCAGCACGCGTCCCTGCTCCAGGGATCCTTCGGCACTGCTTGCGGACTGTGCCAATCGGTCCGAGAGGCTGCTCAGATCCTCAGCCATCCCGGCTGCACGCTGCTGCTGCTCCCCGAGCGTTGTCTCCTGCTTCCCAAGCCGCTGCCGCAGTGCGGCGGCGGTATCATGAAGCCCTTTGTCCAGATCGCTGATTTTGCCGTCCAGCTCACCAGGAGCGTATAAACTCGAAACCCGCTCCTCGAGCTCCCGGGCACGCCCGTTGATCTCCTCCAGGTGTTTACCCTGACCGTCGGCCTGGGCTGCCAGATCCGAGTCCTGCGACTCAGTATCCTCGATCCGGGACTTCAGTGTTTGCCCGACATCCTGACCGACGCCAGACCGGCCCATAACGTCTCCGAAACGGGCCGACAGGTCGTTGAATTCACGCAGCAGGGATTCGGCTCCCTGCCTGAGCCGGGCAACATCTTCATCGAGGTCTCGCAGGCGTCGTTCCACGTCGGTCTGGTCGGCGGACAGCGCGTCGGTCTTTTCGGGCTGCTGGTCTTCCAGCCGTTCCGGCAGCGCGGCGACCGCAGAGGCCAATGCCGCGCTCTTCTCGCTCAGTTCAGTGTACAGTCCTTCAACTTTCTCAATCCGTTGCCGCAATTCGGTGACGAATTCGTCCCCATCAGGCACAGCGCCGACCCGAAACTTGAGCTCTTCGAGTGAACCTGCCAGAGAGGATAGGTTTTTTTCGAGCACCTCCAGCCGATCAGTATAATCCTCTGCCCTTCCGTCCAGGCCCTCGACTTTTTTCCAGAGTCTTTCGCTTTCCGCCTCTTCCGCACCCAGCCAGGTTTCGACCTTGTCCATCCTGGACGGCACCGATGTGCCCTCGACATTAGCCCCGGCGAGGCTGTCGAGCAGTCCCCGATTGGCGGTCTGCAACTGGGTGACCCGCAGCTGCAGATCGGATGTCTTCCCCTCCACGCCCTGTATCCGTGACGTCAGGACCTTATGCTCGCCCAGCAGGAATTTGTCCTTCCGTTTGAGGGATTTCTGTTTGGTGTGGAGCTTCCGGGTCCTTTTGAGCAATCTCTCCAGAACGAGAGAGATCCTTCTGATGCCGGACTTCCTGTCCTTTGCGCTTCCTCTGGCCTTTTCCGCATTTCTGCGGTTTCTGGCGTTCTTTTTCATTTTCAGTGAGGTTTCCTGGGTTTTTCTTATTTAGGGACCTTGACTGGCCAGGTGCGGATTATTACACAATATGCCCGGGGGGAAAGACAGAGATTTAAGGCGAAAAGAGAATTTGCATCACACTCACGATTCCACTTGACCCTGTGCCCGGAATGGGAACAATCTAGGTTATCCGATACTGAGGAGTCACCCGTGCCTGCAGACCAGCTTATCTACCAACTGCCAGCAACCCTTGCGCCGAAAGAGTTCAAGTCCTGGCTGGAAGACGACCATGTCTTTGAATTTGAACACTCTAAGGACTTCACCCGCATTTATCTGGATACATTTGACTGGCGTCTCTTTCGCTCCGGATCTGTATTGGAGATCATCCTTGAAAAAGGGCATTACCTCCTTACCTGGAGAAAATTGGGTACAGGTGTGGTTCTGGACCAGAGAACAATGAAGTCGCTTCCACGATTTGCGTCGGAATTCATCGCTCCCGGGCTGCAGCACCGCATGCGGGATGTGATCGGCCGGCGGAGCCTGATGCCCCAGATCTCCCTGAAAAGCGACACCCGCAAACTTTATCTGCTGGATGGCGAGGAAAAGCAGCAGCTGCGCCTGGAGATACGCATGGACCGGGTGGTGGTGCCGAACAGTACCGGCTACCTGATGCTGCCCACCTTTGTCTATCTCTTTCCTTACCGCGGCTACCGGGGAGCATACCAGAAGATTCTGCAAAGGATCACCGCCAGTGGCGGGCTGCTGCCCGCCCAGAAGGACCCTCTGACAGAGGCCATGGACTATCTGCAGATCGAACCGGAAGACTACAACAACAGGCCTGAATTCGAGCTCAACCCTGACCGGGAGGCCATCAACGGACTCAAAGAGGTGCTTGAAGCCTTTCGGGTCATTATGGAAAAGAACATCCAGGGCGCCTGCCAGGCGGAAGACCCGGAGTATCTCCATGACTTTCTGATAGCTGCAAGGCGCACCCAATGCCTGCTGAACCGCTATCCCGATGTTTTTCCGGAAGAAGCGCTGAAACTCATCAAACAGGACTTCGAATGGGCAGAACAGTTTGCGTCCCCGATTCGAGACCTGGACATCTATCTCAGCCTGTTCGATGAGTTCGCCTCCCGCCTGGACCAGGCGCATCGCGCCTCCCTGCGACCACTCTACGAGTATCTGCGGGACCAGAAGGCTGCCAAGCAGTGGCAGATGCGAACAGCACTGGAGAGCACGCGCTACAAGAGACTGATGGAAAACTGGAAAAGATTCCTGGATCACAAACAGGCGCTCCAGGATCTGCCCGAAGCGGCCGGGCGTCCGATCAGGGAGGTTGCGGGTATTCGAATCGCAGACCTCTACCGCGAGGTCCTGTCACTGGGCCGGGAACTGGATGAGGAAAGCAGCGCGGAGGCACTTGTGGCGCTGCATCAAACGAGTAAAAAACTGGGTTACCACCTGGAACTGTTTCACAGCCTTTTCCCGAAGAAAAAGATAGCATGGCTCGTGGAAGCTCAGCTGTCCCTCCAGGAAAATCTCAACAGCTTCCATGATCTGAATCTGCAGCACGATGCACTACTGAAATATCGTCAGAAAATGCAGCAGGAACAACGGACTATGCCGGTATGGCTGGAAACCATGGACCTGCTGGTCGAAGACCGTGAGAGCGAATGTCGCAAGGCACGGCTGGAATTTCCCGAAAGGTTTAAAAAACTCACCCGAAAAAAGATGCGAAAGCAGGTCCGCTCGCTGTTGGAAGACCGGGGCACGAGAGGCAGGGGAACGGCATGAGAATTCTGGCAACCTACAATATCAAAGGGGGCGTAGGAAAAACCACCACCGCCGTGAATCTGGCTTACCTTGCGGCTCAGGAAGGATACCGGACCTTGCTGTGGGACCTGGATCCCCAGGGTGCGGCAACCTTCTGCTTCCGCGTGAAACCTAAGATAAAGGGTGGAATCACGGGCCTGAAAAAGCGCAGCAGTTCCCTTGAAAAGGCAGTAAAAGCAACGGACTTCGAAGGACTGGACGTCATACCTTCGGATTTCTCGTTCCGGAACTTTGACCAAGTCTTCAGCGACGCAAAAAAGCCCGCGCGCCAGCTCCTTAAACTGCTGTTTCCCATTGCCCGCGAATACGATCTGTTGATCATCGACAGCGCACCGAGCATCTCCCTGGCCTCCGAGAACATTTTCTATGCCGCGGACGCCTTGCTCATCCCTCTGATTCCCACAACCTTTTCCGTACGTACCTACTATCAGTTGCTGCACTATTTCCGGAAGAAGCCGGCAAGCCACCTGAAGCTCCTGCCCTTCTTCTCCATGTACGACAGCAGTCGCTTGCTTCACCGGCAGATCGTCGGCTCACTGCCCCGGGAATTTCGGGGCATGCTCAACACCTCCATTCCTTATGCGAGGCGGATCGAGTTGATGGGAGTGGAGCGGGCGCCTGTCGGACACTTCGCCCCCAAGAGCAAGTCCGACAAGGCTTATAAACGACTGTGGGAAGAAATTCGAGAGAAGGTGCTGGACGAAAGGCACTTCTTTTGACCAGCCGTTAGCACCCCGTATCCCTCCTTATCAAAGAATACGCCCGCGGTTAAGCTATTCAGTTTGTAATAATATTGTAACAATTAGATTGCGGCGAACTGATCGGGATCAATATGTTACGGATCCGATACATCAATAATTAGGCCTGTGGTTAAGGTTTTTTTGATCAGGCATTCTCTAAAGTGGAAGACCCCGAACAGAATAGGGGATTCGGGGAAAAAGTGTTTGAAAGCAAACACTTCATGAGAGACATGTTCTGATAAGAAAAACCGATGCCCACATAATAAGTACCTATGATAATCACGGAAAAAGGCATCTTGATGGCGTGCCCAGCCTCAGTCAACCGGGACCGGACGACGCCTGATCCGTATTGATCCTTGTAATCATTTTGGGTTGGAGAATCCTATGCGAACAACAAATCCCATTGCTTCCCTCCTGGGGAGCTCACCCTTCAAGCCAATGCAGGCACACATGCGGATCGTAAATGAGTGTGTTGCGGAAATACCCGCCTTGTTTGAAGCACTGGTCAATGGCGATGCCGACGGTGTCGCCAAGCAGAAAACGGTTATTTTTGAAAAAGAGCAGGAAGCTGACAATCTCGAGAACGACCTTCGCGCGCATTTTCCGAAGAGCCTGTTCATGCCGGTGGACCGGCGTGACCTTCTGGAACTCCTGGATATGCAGGACTCCATTGCCGATACCGCCCAGGATATCGCAGGACTGATGATGGAGCGGGACATGTCCGTGCCCGATGACATGAAAGAAGACCTGCTGGCCTTCGTGCAGCGCTGCGTGGATACCTGCAATCAGGCGGCAAGCGTCGTTTCGGAGCTGGACGAGCTGATTGAGATGGGCTTCCGCGGCGGAGAAGCCAGCAAGGTGGAAGATATGGTCACGAAACTCAGCGAGATAGAGGACGAGACCGACGATATGGGCATGGCTCTGGCAAAAACCCTGTTTTCGAAAGAAGACGAGATGAAGCCCGTCTCGGTGATCTTCTGGTATCAGATGATCCAGTGGATCGGCGACCTGGCCGACTTTTCGGAGAAGGTGGGGGATCGCATGCGGCTGCTGATAGCCCGCTAAGCGTTGCGGCCTTCGTGAAAACTGACCGGAGAATGCTCTTCCGCTCACTCGCTTCAACAAGCCGGGTGCTCAAGGCCGTTGGGGCCTGTCCCGGTATAAAATAATTCGTTAAGGAGTCCAGAATGGACATCATTGCTGAATATGGTACTACGTTTTTAGTTATGGCCGTGGTATTCGGCTTTTACATGACCTGGGGTATCGGTGCCAATGACGTGGCCAACGCCATGGGCACCTCGGTGGGATCCGGTGCGATCACCGTAAAACAGGCGATCATCATCGCCGCCATCTTTGAGTTCGCAGGCGCCTTCATCGCGGGCGGTCAGGTAACCAAGACCATCCGCAAAGGCATTATCGACCCAAGCGCCATCGCCGACAATCCGGAACTACTGGTCTACGGCATGCTGGCGGCGCTGCTGGCGGCTGCCATCTGGCTGATGATCGCCTCCACCAAAGGCTGGCCCGTATCCACCACCCACAGTATCATCGGCGCCATCGTCGGCTTCACCATGGCCGGCATCAGTGTAGACGCGGTCAACTGGGGCAAGATCGGCGGCATCGTCGCCAGCTGGCTTGTATCGCCCATGATCGGCGGCACCATCGCCCTGCTGCTGATGCTCAGCATCCGCAAGTTGATCCTGAATACCGACAACCCCTTCGCGCAGGCGAAAAAATGGGCACCGATGTACGTGTTCCTGGTAGGCTTTATCGTCACCCTGGTGACCGCGTTCAAGGGTCTCAAACACCTCCATCTCGAACTGACCGGCCCCCAGGCCTTCGTCCTCGCATTCGTAGTGGGCATCGTCGTCGCCTTGATCGGAAGGGCAATGGTCAACAAGATCGAGGTGGATACGACAGCAGACAAGGACTATCACTTCGCCAGTGTTGAGAAAGCCTTTACCCCGCTGATGATCTTCACCGCCTGCGCCATGGCCTTCGCCCACGGTTCCAACGACGTGGCCAACGGTATCGGCCCCCTGGCCGCAGTGGTCTCTATCATCAACAGCGGTGGTGAAGTCGCCCAGAAAGCCGACACTCCGATCTGGATCCTGGTACTCGGCGGCGCCGGCATCGTGATCGGCCTTGCCACCATGGGATACAAGGTGATGCAGACCATCGGCACCAAGATCACCGAGCTCACGCCCACCCGTGGCTACTGTGCAACCCTGGCGGCAGCCACTACCGTGGTGCTCGCCTCCAAGACCGGACTGCCCGTGTCCACCACCCACATCGCCGTGGGTGCGGTAATGGGTGTCGGGCTGGCTCGCGGCGTCGGTGCCCTCGACCTTCGGGTGATCGGAAACATCGTGATCTCCTGGGTCGTCACACTGCCGGCCGGCGGTATCCTGGCCGCATTGTTCTTCTTCGTGTTCAAAGGCATTTTCGGCTAAGTGAAAGAAGCAACAGGCAAGCCTCCCGCAAGGGAGGCTTGCTTTTTTGTTATAAAAAACAAAGAAAAGAGGGAAAAAAAAGGACTCATCATGTAGACTCCTAACCGAGGCTGCGGGGAGTGTTGATGCGATTGGCCAGCCTTGTTGTTATTGCACTGCGGACTGCACTCAGGTGCAGGGAGGTACCGATGGTGATTGGTTGCGCATGATAGATCCGGAGATCCGCTGAATGGCAAAAACCGATGCCAAAAAATCCTTTCTGAAAAGGCTGAAGGCGTCGTTTTCCGACCTCGCAGAATGTGAGGAGGTGGATATCAAGGAGTCATACCGGCTTCACAACAAAAAGATCAAGGTGCATGTCGGAGAGTACCCGTTCCAGGTGAATCTCTACGGTGACACCAAATCCCTTCACGTTTACCCCGAAAGACTACTCAACGGAAACCCTGCAGGCACACCGTCCGGCAGCTACATCATCTTCGACCCGGATCGTTACTTCAGCGCGATCACCGGATTCTTTCGTCTTCAGGACGGGGACAAGATTACGCTCGGAAGCGATGATGAGAGACAAAGGGATTTTCTGGACATACCCAAAAACCCCAGCGGCCGGCAGCTCAGCATCAGCAACCGGGAAGGAGAGCTGGTTTTCAAGAATCACGCCCCGAAATCCGGCTCCTGCATTGCGCCGCTCCTCAAGGACAAAAAGATCAACCGGGTCGTCGACTGGCGGCTTGTGAAGGCGCGGGGTCTGCGTGAACTGTATGGCGGTGAAATCAAGCCCCTCGACCCTGAATCGGCCCTGACCCTGATCAGGGAGGTCAACCTGATCCTGGAGCAAGAGGTCCACCGCCCAAAGGACAGGTCCGGCCGACCCGGGGGTGTGGTAGTGCTCCCCGATGGATCGGTTAGCTGCATCGTGGCCGATTTGCATGCGAAGACGGACAATCTCTTGGTCGTATTGAGCCAGAACGGTTATCTGGAGGCGCTGGAAGCCGGCAATGCTTATCTCATCATACTCGGAGATGCCGTACATCCCGAGGGTGAAACCAAGCTTGATGAAATGGAAGGTTCCATGCTGATCATGGATCTCATTTTCAGGCTCAAGCTGCGGTTCCCCAGCCAGGTATTTTACATCCGGGGCAATCACGACAGTTTCTCGGAGGAGATTGCCAAAGGCGGTATCCCCCAGGGACTGTTATGGGGCAAGCAACTTAAGAATGCCCGAGGCGAGCAATATAAACAGGAAATGGATAGATTCTACCGCCTGCTGCCTTATGTGGTGGTGGCTGAACATTTCATTGCCTGCCATGCGGCTCCACCGACATCAGCAACGCCGATAGAAACCATAATCAACATCAGAGACAATCCCAAGCTGGTAAACCAGTTGCTCAACAACAGGCTGCAACGCCCAAATCGTCCGTCGGGCTACACCAAGGGCGATGTCAAAAAGTTTCGCAAAAGCCTGCAAAGGGATGCGGATACACCGGTCATCGTCGGTCACACGCCAATGTCGAATGATGACACCATCTGGGAGAACGTCGACGGTATCGAGAACCACCATATACTCTATTCCAGCGACAGCGAATGGGTAGGTGTGATGACCCAGATTGGAGACAAGGTGTACCCTTTCAGGTACCCTGTGGAACCTATGACTTCCATCATCAATTCACTTTCTGACTGATTAAGAGGTAACCAAACGTGGATCTGACTTTATGGTTGGAGCTGATCCTATTCATCCTATTGTTGGGGTTTTCAGGTTTTTTCTCCAGTTCGGAAACGGCGATGTTCTCATTGAACACCCGGCATTTGGATCAAATGCGTCGGGACAAAAATCCCCGCATCGACCTGATAGAGAAGATGCTTTCCGAGCCACGCCGCCTGATCGTCACCATACTCATCGGCAACGAGTTCGTTAATGTTGCGGCCTCGGTGATATCCGCAGCCATGGTGATCCAGGTATTCGGTCCCGAGAACAAGATCTTCAATCTGTTCATCATGGTACCGATCCTGCTGCTCATCGGTGAGATCACCCCCAAGACACTGGCAATCAGAAACAACGTGGCGTTCGCCACTTTTGAAAGCAAGCCGATCGATCTGTTCGCCAAGGGCATCACACCGATCCGGTGGGCCGTAAGGAACTTTTCCGAGTGGTTTACCACGCTGATCGTGGGTAAGGAACACTCGCGCGGCAACATCGTCACCGAAGACATGGTACGTACCCTCGCCCACGAGGCCGTGGGTGAAGGCGTTCTGGATCAGATGGAAGCCCAGTTTATCGACCAGATATTCGAACTTGGGGGAATGACCCTGGATGATATTCTCACCCCCCGGGCAGAAATAGATTTCATCCCGGTGGACATGCCCCTTTCCGAAATTCTCGAGCTGCGTCAGAAAACCCGCCAGTCCAGATTCCCGGTATACCGCGAGCATCGCGACAACGTAATTGGCATCCTCCACGCGAGAGACCTTCTCAACATTGATCAGCGTCTGCTGGAAGGAAGCAGGGAGAGATTCGTCAAACTGCTCAGGAGGCCCTATTTCGTCCCGGAGACCAAACCGGCCCTGGCGCTGTTCGACAGCTTTCGGCATAGAAAGCGCTCATTTGCGCTGACAGTTGATGAATACGGCGGCGTCACCGGCCTGGTAACCATGGAAGACCTTCTGGAATGCATCTTCGGAGACATTCCCAGTCCGTCGGATGAGGAGTTCAAGTTCCAGACCCTGGACGACAACCGGTATCTCGTGGATGGAAATACGCCCCTGGAGGAGATCAACAAGCGGCTCAAGGTCCAGTTCGCCGGGGGTGAAATGGAAACCCTGGCCGGCTTCGTACTTCATGAATTTGGTGAACTCCCCCCCGAGGGGGCATCGATAGAGATCGATGATTACCGGTTCACTGTAAAAACTATCACCCGTAACCGGATTGCCGACCTGCTCATGGAATCCCTGAAAGCGGATCAGTTCACAACCACGCCTACACCCGAGACCGAATCCCAATCCGGCTCAGAGCCTGAATCCGGGCTCGATGCGGAACCAACAGCGAAGCCCGAATCAGCGCCCGAAGAGCCCTCTCCTCCCGGAAAGCCGGAAGAAGTAAAGAAGGGAGGAACCGATTGACATGGACATTATCACCACGCTTCTGATCATAGCTCTATGCCTGCTATTGGAAGGCTTCTTTTCGGGATCCGAAATCGGTGTCATCAGCGCAGATCAAATCAAACTGCGCCACAAGGCGGCCAAAGGGTCAAAGGGCGCCAGGCTGGCACTGAAAATGCTCGAAAAACCGGAGTGGTTGTTGTCCACCACGCTGGTGGGAACCAATATCGCCGTTGTCACCAATACCACAATGACGACGGCCCTGATGATCCATTATTTTGGTGAAAACGGCAGTTGGCTGGCTATCGGCCTGGCAGCACCTTTGATCTGGGTCTTCGGGGAAATTGTCCCCAAGAGTGTTTTCCAACAGCGCGCTGATGTCATCACACCCTATGTCATCTATATCCTGCGTTTCTTTTCGCTGGTCTTTTATCCGATTCTGCTCATTTTCAGTGCCCTGACAAAGCTTCTGGCAAAACTGGCGGGGGACGATGCCAAGAACCCCTTTACCCTGCGGGAAGAGATCGTCAGCATGTTTCATATGCCTGCAACCGACACCGGCGACATCCAGCCCATGGAACAGAGCATGATCCGGCGGATGTTCAATTTCTCGGAGACAACAGTTCATGAGGTTATGCTTCCCCTGATAGAGGTGACCGCCGTGGAACAGAGCATCACCTGTGAACAGGCAATGAAGGTTTCTGCCGAAAAAGCACACATCAGGCTGCCGGTTTACGACCAGCGCGTGGACCGGATTGTCGGTGTCCTTCACACGCTGGAT
>Ga0255040_10000167_pt1 | contig 15179 bp, 10 predicted proteins | sample BC1_12_2_MG_FD_181711 | JGI IMG/M metagenome (GOLD analysis project Ga0255040, IMG submission 181711) | Seawater microbial communities from Strait of Georgia, British Columbia, Canada - BC1_12_2 | ecosystem: Environmental > Aquatic > Marine > Strait | place: Canada: British Columbia | collected... | reverse complement strand
AAGGCCGGCACCACCGGGGGCACCCATCTGTGGATGCAGATCAGCCACGCCGGACGGCAAACACCTGCACTAATCGCCTCGGAGCCCGTGGGACCTTCAGACGTGGGACTCGCCATACCCGGCGGGTGCTTCGGCAAACCAAGGGCGCTTTCCGGCGATGAGATTCGTAATGTCATCGAACGATTTGCGCACGCGGCTGGCGTTGCCAAACAAACCGGCTTTAGCGGAGCGCAGGTGCACAGTGCTCACGGCTATCTCTTATCGGAGTTTCTTTCGCCCCGGGTCAATCGGCGCGACGACGAGTGGGGTGATTCGCTGGAGAACCGGGCGCGGTTGCTGCTGGAGACCGTGCGCGCCGTGCGTGCCGAGGTCGGCGCCGATTTTCCCGTCGCTGTGAAATTGAATTCTGCCGACTTCCAGAAGGGGGGCTTCTCTTTCGAAGACTGCCTGAGGGTCATCGAAATGCTGAACGAAGAGGGGCTCGATCTGCTGGAAATTTCCGGCGGCAACTACGAGCAGCCGAAATTGCTCGGTATCGGTGGGCTGGAGCCGGTATTCGAGGAAAAGGTGCAGGAAAGCACACGGGCGCGGGAAGCGTATTTTTTCGACTACGCCGTTAAAGCGCGCCAGGTGGCAAAGATGCCCCTGATGGTTACGGGCGGCTTTCGCTCGGCAGAGGGAATGAATGACGCGTTATCCGGCGGCGACATAGACATGATTGGTCTTGGCAGACCCTTGTGCATGGACCCGGGTTTTCCGGGGAAGATTCTGGCCGGTGAACTTGATGAAGCGCCGGACGTCGAGAAAACCCTACGCATCGGTCCTGGAATTCTCGGGCCCAACTCGCCGATCGCCATGATGAAAGCCATCAACGGGTTTGCCCGAATCGGCTGGTTTTACGAGCAAATCTACCGGCTGGCCGACGGTCTCGAACCTGACGCCTCGATGAGCGCGTTGCGTGCCCTGATGGCGTACGAGAAAACCGAGAAGACAAAAGCACGCGAACTCGTGCGATAAAGTTAAACCTCGAGATAGCGAGCGATGCCCTTGGCCGCCTCACGACCTTCATGCACAGCGGTGACCACCAGGTCGGAGCCGCGCACCATGTCACCACCTGCAAAGATTTTCGGGTTGGTTGTCTGGAACGGGTAGGCACCGAGCGATGCAACGCGAACTCGCCCACTCTGCAACGTGTCGACCTTGAAATCATCAAACCAGTCCGGTGGATCAGGGCGAAAACCGAACGCGATGACGACCGCGTCCGCCGGCAACACCGCTTCAGTGCCGGGAATCGGCTCTGGTCGACGCCGACCATCCGAGCCCACTTTGCCTAGCGCCGTCTCCACAACCTTTACGCCAGTGACGTAATCGTCACCGAGGAGTTCGACAGGTTGTCGATTGAACAGGAAGCGAATGCCCTCCTCCTTGCTGTTCGCAACCTCACGCCGTGACCCTGGCATGTTCGCTTCATCCCGCCGGTAAGCGCACGTTACGCTCTCCGCGCCCTGCCGAATCGCCGTGCGATTGCAGTCCATACCGGTATCACCACCGCCCAGGATAACAACGTTCTTGCCTTCGAGATCGATATACGGCGCAACGGTCTCGTCGTGCCCGAGCTCCCGATACACGTTACCCACCAGGTAGGGCAAAGCCTCGTAGACGCCAGGAAGGTCCTCGCCAGGAAACCCGCCACGCACGTAGTTGTAAGTGCCCATGCCGAGAAAAACCGCGTCATACTCATCCAGCAATTCCTGGAATGGCTTGTCCTCTCCGATACGTGTGTTCATCACGAACTTCACACCCATGCCTTCGAGAATCTCACGACGCTGATCGACGACGCTCTTCTCGAGCTTGAAGGGCGGGATACCGTAAGTCAGCAGGCCACCGACCTCCGGGTAAGCGTCGTATACCACCGAACCGATGCCGTTCAGCGCCAGAACGTCCGCCGCGGCAAGTCCGGCCGGGCCGGCACCAACGATGGCGACACACTTGCCCGACCCTTTAACGTTCGACATGTCCGGGCGCCAGCCCTGCTTCACGGCTTCGTCAGTGATGTATTTCTCGATGTTGCCGATGCTTACAGCGCCAATGCCGTCATTGAGTGTGCAAGCGCCTTCGCAGAGGCGGTCCTGCGGACAGATGCGACCGCAGATTTCAGGCAGCGAGTTGGTCTGGTGCGAAAGATCGGCCGCCTCGAACAGTCGGCCTTCCTCGATCAATGCCAGCCAGTTCGGAATGTAGTTGTGAACCGGGCATTTCCATTCGCAATACGGGTTACCACAGGAGATGCAGCGGCCGGCCTGTGCCGCTGCGCTCGCACCATCGTAGGAACCGTAGATCTCGCCGAAGTGCTTGACGCGCTCGTCCGCCGCTTCCTTGTCCGGATCACGGCGCGGGATCTCGAGGAATTGCAAAGGGTGCTTCGCCATTACGCGGCCCGCCGTAGCGATTCGATCAGCGAACCGAGCTCGGTCGCCTTCGGCTTGACCAGCCAGAATTTCGGCAGGAACGTGCGATAGTCATCCAGAATGGTCGCACCCCATTCGCTACCGGTCACCTCAACGTGCGCACTTATCAATGATCGCAGATGATGCAAATGCGATTCCATACTTTCGGGCGTCATCCGGTGGATATCAATCAGCTCGTGGTTATACCGATCCACGAAGTCGCGATCGATATCGAGCACATAAGCGAAACCGCCAGTCATTCCCGCGCCGAAGTTGACGCCGGAACTTCCGAGTACGACGACAACGCCGTCAGTCATGTATTCGCAGCAATGATCACCGGCACCTTCGATAACGGCCGCGGCACCTGAGTTCCTTACCGCAAATCTTTCACCGGCACGACCTGCCGCGTATAGCTCACCACCGGTTGCTCCATACAGACAGGTGTTGCCGATGATCGCGGTTTCATTCGCGACGTATCCGGCGTCGGCAGGCGGGTGAATTGTGATACGTCCGCCGGCCATTCCTTTGCCCACGTAATCGTTGGCATCACCTGTGAGTGTGAGATTCAGGCCCGAGATGTTCCACGCACCGAAACTCTGACCGGCGGTACCGCGCAGCACGATGTCCAACGGTGCGTCGTGCATGCCGTGATTACCATGTCGGCGGGCAATCTCACCAGCGAGCCTTGCGCCGATAGAGCGGTTGAAGTTCTGGATATCGAATTCGAATCGCCCGCTCGTCATCGCCTCAATAGCGGGCAGCGTTTCGGCGACCATCCGTTCGGCGAGTTCGCCCTGGTCGAAAGGTTCGTTCCTGAGGTCGGTACAGAACTGCGGTCCATCCTTCGCGAGGCCGTCGCTGGAGACGATCGGACCAAGGTCGAGCCGCGACTGTCGATCGGTTTCGCCGGGCAGCAGTTCCAGAAGATCAACGCGCCCGATCAAGTCTTCCAGTTTGCGAATACCCAGTTCTGCCATGAGCCGACGAACCTCTTCAGCAATGAAGTGAAAGAAGTTGATCACCATCTCGGGAAGACCGATGAAGTACTCACTGCGCAACACGTTGTTCTGCGTTGCAACGCCTGTCGCGCAATTGTTCAGGTGACAGATGCGCAGGTACTTGCAGCCCAGCGCAACCATGGGCCCCGTGCCAAAGCCAAAGCTCTCAGCGCCGAGCATGGCCGCCTTGATGACATCGAGGCCTGTTTTCAGGCCGCCATCCGTCTGCAATCGAACCTTGTGGCGCATGTCCTGTGAACGCAGCACCTGGTGCGTCTCCGACAACCCGAGTTCCCAGGGGCTGCCCGCGTATTTCACCGAACTCAGCGGACTGGCACCCGTACCACCGTCGTAACCGGAGATCGTGATGAGGTCCGCGTAGGCCTTGACCACCCCTGCAGCAATAGTCCCTACACCGGGTTCGGCGACAAGCTTGACGGACACCAGCGCGTCAGGATTGACCTGCTTGAGATCGAAAATCAGCTGCGCAAGATCTTCAATGGAATAAATGTCGTGATGTGGTGGCGGCGAAATCAGACCAACCCCGGGCTTCGCATAGCGCAGCTTGGCGATCATCTCGTTGACCTTATGACCCGGCAGCTGGCCGCCCTCGCCTGGCTTGGCGCCCTGGGCGATCTTGATCTGAATGACTTCTGCGTTAACCAGATATTCAGCCGTCACGCCGAAGCGTCCTGACGCGACCTGCTTGATCTTCGATCTGCGTTCGCTGCCATAGCGAGCGGGGTCCTCGCCGCCCTCGCCCGAATTCGAGCGACCGCCCATGCGGTTCATCGCAATGGCCAGCGCTTCATGGGCTTCCGGTGACAGCGCTCCGAGTGACATACCCGCGCTATCGAAACGCGGCAGGATGTCCTCGATAGGCTCGACCTCGTCGAGCGGCACAGCCGGACCGGCCGGTGAGGTCTTCATCAAATCACGCAGCGTCGCAACCGGTCGGTCGTTTACGAGCCTCGCGTACTCTTCGTAGCGAGAGTAGTCGCCCGATCGCACAGCCGACTGCAAGGTCGCAATAACGTCAGGGTTGTAGCAGTGATACTCGCCGCCGTGCACATACTTCAGCAAACCGCCCTGATCGATCGGTACCCGCGGTTCCCAAGCCGATGCCGCAAGCGCCTTCTGGTCGTTCAGCAGATCGTCAAGATTTGCACCCTGAATCCGCGACGTCGTGCCTTTGAAACACTTTTCCACAACCTCGGAGTGCAGGCCGACGATCTCGAAAAGCTGCGCGCCGCGATAACTCGAGATCGAAGAAATGCCCATCTTCGACATGATCTTGAACAGTCCCTTGCGGATACCTCGTCGATAGCTGCGACCCAGCTGTTGCTGCTTCCTGCCTTCGCGGCGGCGCGCAATCTCGTGCAACGACTGATAAACGAGGTACGGATACACCGTCGTGGCGCCATAGCCGATCAGACAGGCGATGTGGTGCGAGTCACGCGCGGTACCCGTCTCTACGATGATGTTAGCATCGCAGCGTAATCCAACCTTGACGAGGTAATGGTGCACCGCTCCTGTTGCGAGCAACGCATGCACCGGGAGCTTGCCTTGTTCGAGGTATCGGTCGCTGAGCATGAGCAACAGATTGCCGTCACGCACCGCCTCTTCCGCCTGACGGCAAATCTGGTCCAGAGCCTCGGGCAGCGTCAGCTTGTCGTCGACGTTAAGGTCGATGAACGCATGGCTGTCTGCAAACATGTCAGGGCCGAGGAGCTGTCGCAATTTCGCCTGCGAAAGAACCGGCGAATTGATGAGCACCTGCTCTGCATGCTGAGGACCGATGTCAAATAAACTCGACTCGCGACCAATGTTGGTCTGCAGGGACATGACTATTCGCTCGCGCAGCGGGTCGATGGGCGGATTGGTAACCTGCGCGAATTGTTGCCGGAAGTAGTCGAAGGGCGATCGAGTCTTTTTCGACAAGACGGCCATAGGGGTGTCGTCACCCATGGAGCCGACCGCCTCCATTTCCGTTTGTGCGAGAACAGCGACGATCTCGGTGAGTTCCTCGCGGGTAAGGTTGAACATCTTCTGGTAAGTCGCGAGTACTTCTGGCTCCATGGGCTCGGCCGTGGTCGCCGTGTCGACGAGCTGCGAATCAAGGTACCTGACACCCTTCTTGAGCCATCTCTTGTACGGCGCACGCGTCTTCAGAATGTCGTGGATATCGTCGTTATCAAGCAGGACGCCATTGACCAGGTCAACCGCAAGCATTTCACCGGGCCCCAGTCGACCTTTGCTTATAACGTCTTTTTCGTCATATTTGTAAACGCCGACTTCCGACGCCACGGTCAGGTGACGATCCTTGGTGATCACGTAGCGGGCTGGACGCAGCCCATTGCGATCAAGGCAACATGCCGCGTAACGACCGTCGGTCAGCACGATACCTGCAGGCCCGTCCCACGGTTCCATCTGACAGTCATAGAACTCATAGAAAGCGCGCACGTCGGGATCGATGTTGTCGACCGTCTGCCAGGCAGGTGGCATGAGAATCCGCATCGCCTGAATGACATCCATGCCGCCGGCACGCAGCACCTCGAGCATATTGTCGAGACTCGATGAATCGGAACCGGTCAGCGAAATAATTGGATCAAGATCGGATATGTCATCGAGCTTGTCCGAGCGAAAATTCTTCGCGCGTGCCATCGCCCAGTTTCGATTGCCCTGAATCGTGTTGATCTCGCCATTGTGAGCGAGGAAGCGAAATGGTTGCGCCAGCCGCCATTCAGGTAGCGTATTCGTCGAGAAACGCTGGTGAAACACGCATACCGAAGACTCGAGTCGCGGATCCTTCAGGTCGGGATAAAACTCGGGCAACGCGGTCGGCATGATCATGCCTTTGTAGCTGATCGTTACCGACGACAAACTCGCGATGTACGTCTCTTCGTCCGCCAGCCGATTCTCCGCACGGCGGCGCGCCAGGAACAAGCGCCGGTTGAAAGGCCCGCGCGGCAACTCATCAGGCGCGTTGACAAAAATTTGCTCGATTCTTGGCAAGGTTGCCAATGCCTGCTCGCCGCACGCTGACGTATCGATTGGAACCGCGCGCCATCCGGTGACTTCGAGTCCGATTTCGGCGACGGCCTCGTTGATAACCGACCGCGCATCGCGCGCAACCGAATCGTCCTGGCTCAGAAAAACGGAGCCAACGGCGAAACGTTCGCCTATTCTGAAGCCCGCCTCTTCACCAACCGCTCGCAGAAAATCCCGGGGAAACTTGATCAGCAGACCGCAGCCGTCACCGGTCTTGCCATCTGGCGCAACGGCACCGCGATGCGTCAAGCGCGCAAGTGCTGCGATGGCCGTCTCGACCACCCAGTGACTGGGAATATCGTCGAGATTTGCAATCAGGCCGAATCCGCAGCTGTCGCGATGGAAAGCCGGGTCATGCAGGGTTTTAACGATTTGCTGTGTCATACGTGCCGTCGGGAGCGCAAGCGATCCCTGTTGTTAACTCATTACGTTGGGTTGGCGAAGATCGCCGGGAACCGATAAGTATAGAGCAGGAACGCCCGCGATCGCTCAAGCTTGCCGAAATTAGACGGGTTTTTGGCTGAAAATCGGCCGTTTTGGCGACTTTGGAGGTCGATCAGGTGACTTCGGCTATTGTTGCGCGCGTAACCATGGCCCACGCTTCAACGTGCGGACGGTTACAGGGTGGCCGGGCTCAGGCGAATGGATCCGGTATTGCGATATGAAACGGCGGGCGCCAGGGGAATATCCACGGCGAGGCGGCCGTTGAGTTCATAGGCCACGTTCTTGCGGACACCCTGGCGTACGATCGACAGCAGCTGCGGCGCTGATTGCAGCAGATTCAGGTCAACGCTAATCGCGAACTGGCCGTTACCACTCGCCGGTACAGAGAATTCGCTGGGTGTCTCTCCGCTCGCGAAGCGCTGCCCGTCGAGCTTGATGCCATAGCTGACGGCGCTGACGGGCAATGGAAACGGATTCGGGTTGCTGATATCGAACGACAGCAGGAACGTCTGGCCGTTAAACCCCAGCCCCATTACCTGAACACTGCGGAGCTCTATAGTTGGGCTCTTGACGAGGTTTTCCATCGTCGTCGCACACCCCGTCAAAGCGAATGCGAGTAGCACGAAGCTCAAGGTAAATGCTCGATCGATGGCTCTCATTTCATCTCCTTGCCCAGTTGCCCCCAACGCCCAGAAATCAGGTTCCAGTCTCCGCCGCCCTTCTCAAGCTCGAGCAAAAACTGGTAAGCATCGGCGCTGAACCCCAGAAGGTTGTCGCGCTTTCCAGCCATTCCAACCGTGACCAGTACTTCCGCCGCAGAGTCACCCATTACGTTGATCTCGTCGACCGATGTAATCAGTTCGATCGTGCTCATTCGCAGGAAATAAACTCTGAGCATGTCGCCAATTCGCGCCCGGTTGTAGCCACGAGCGTCGGCATAGGCGGGCGAGATCATGTCCATCAGCGCGCTGAGTTCCTTGGCCTCGGCCGCGGCAACTCCGCGCTCCACCCAGCTTCGGACCTCGCCCTCTGGTCCCGTCGATGGTCCGCCACAAGCGCACAACAACCCGGCAAGCACGATCGGAAGTATCGTGTAGCGGAGACGAGCCCAACGGTGAAATGCCGCCTGATCTCTTTTCATCTGTTAAAGTCTACTGGTATCCGCTGGCCTATTTGGCCTGTTTGGCCCAATTTGTGACAGGGTTCGCACTCCTTGCCGTGCGACGACCGCACACTGGCTGCAAAGCGATAGCTTGGAAATAGAAAGATGTCAGTAAAACTCCTGAGCGAGAGCATGGACGCCACCATTACCGATGACGACCAGCTTCGCATCGACGCAATCCTGTCGTTCTGGTTCAAAGAGCAGGCACTTTCCGCGCCTCAGATCGACCGGCGCATGGAAATCTGGTTCAGCGAAGACCCGATTTTTGATCACGAAATCAAAAAAGAATTTGCCGACGAAGTCGCCAAAGCCAGCGAGGGCGAACTCGATCATTGGGCGCATAATCCGCTTGGCCGACTCGCGCTGATCATCTTGATTGACCAATTCCGTCGCAATATTAATCGCGGCACACCGAACGCCTTTTCCCAGGACAAGCTCGCGCTAAAACTATGTGTTCAGGGTGCCATGGAAAAAAAGGACCAGGGTCTCACGCCGATTCAGAAAGTATTTTTCTACATGCCCTTGCAACATGCCGAATCGCGCAAGGTGCAGGCGAAGTCGGTCGAACTTTATAGTCGACTTGCCGAGTCGGTCTCACCGACGCTTCGTGAGACATTCATGACGGTTGCACAGTTCGCCGAACTGCACAAAGACATCATCGACCGGTTCGGGCGTTTCCCCCATCGCAACAAGTTGCTGAATCGTGAGAACACGCGCGAAGAAGATGAGTACCTCGCCGGCGATAGCCCGAATTTTGGCCAGGGTGGCAGCTAGCCTGGCCAGGCGTCAGATTTTCGATACGTGGTTATAGCGCAGCGTCAATAGAATGGAGGCCACGGCCAGCCCAACCACAAAGCCACCCCAGACGTAGTTCGGCGGCGCTTTGTACGTAATCGCTGCCAGAAATGCCAGCGGAAACGCCACTACCCAATAAGCAAACGTATTGATGACCATCGGGACTCGTGTGTCCTTGTAGCCACGCAGCGCCCCCGCGGCGCCTATCTGCACGCCATCGGCTATCTGGAATATTGCGGCCATCAATAGCAGGCTGACCGCTATGCCCTTAACAACGTGATCATCCGTGTACAAAGTCACAACGGCGTCCCTGAAGATCAACAGAAACAAAGCGGACAAAGCCATAAAAAACGCGCAGAGGCCGATACCCACGGCACCGCTTGTTCGCGCCGCCCGCAAATCACCGGCACCAATTAGCTGACCGACCCGCACCGTCGTCGCTGAATTCAGTGCGAGCGGCACCATGAACATGGTCGACGCGAAGTTGATGGCAATTTGGTGTGCCGCCGTTATCGCCGTACCGCGAGTACCCATGAGAATCGAAACAGCAGCGAACAAGCCTATTTCCGCGGTAATCGTTATCGCAATTGGCAAACCGATACTGACGATCTCCTTCAGTACCGAGAGGCGTAGCGGCGCGATGCGCGAGAATATTTTGAGAGGCCTGTAGTGCTTACTGAGAAAAACATGTGTTGCGAGCGCCAGTGCCACAAGCCACATGCTTATCGCGCTCGCCACTCCACAGCCGACGGCACCCATCGCCGGCGCGCCAAACTTGCCGAACATGAGTACGTAATTCAGAAACACGTTGCTGACCAACGCAAATATGGACGTAAACATGATTGGACGCGTATGCCCGATGCCTTCGGTCGTGAATCTGAGCGCTAGGAAAATAAAAATTCCGGGTGCACCGAACATGATCGCACCGACATAGCCCGTAGTCAGATCGCGAAACTCCGGGTCGATGCCGATTACTGCCAGTAGCGGTCCAACGGCGACCTGGGCGATCAATATCAACGGCACGCCCATGCATAGGCCCAAGTAGACACCCTGCCGCGTGTAACGCCCGATCAATCCCAAAGTACCGGCACCAAAGTGCCGCGCTACTATCGGCGAAATCGCCATTAGTAAGCCTAGACAAAACGAAAACCCAAGCATCCAGACGCTGCCGCCAACGGCAACTGCTGCCAGTGCGTCCGCGCCGAGCCGTCCCGCCATGACCGCATCGGCAAATTGCATGCCGGCGACAGCCAGGTTGTTGACGATCAAGGGACCACCCAGTCGCAACAGTGACTTCGCCTGCTCGCGCCAACCACCGTCTTGTATCGTCACCATGGTCCGCATCTTAACCTTTCGTCTCCGGTGCAGCCGCGAAATAATTGATCAGAGCTTCCCTAGTGATCGGGTCCGTGGATGGTGTAAAGTTGCCACGCGCCCTGCGTCAGAACTAACGATGGAGACAGGTATGTTGCATGATGGACGAGCGATTCGAGTTGCGGTGATCGGCGGAGCACGCATTCCTTTTTGTCGATCACACTCTGTGTATCGCAACTGTACGAACCAGGAGCTCATGGTGGCCGCGATGGATGGCCTGGTTCAAAAGTTTGATCTCAGAGGACAAACATTGGGTGACGTCGCCCTCGGCGCCGTTATCAAGCACTCGAAAGACTGGAACCTCGCCCGCGAGTGCGTGATCGATTCCGGCCTGTCTTTGCGAACACCAGGCGTTGACTTGCAGCGTGCCTGCGGAACAAGCATCGAGGCCGCCATCATGGTCGCCAACAAGATCGCACTGGGCCAGATCGAAACCGGCATGGCAGGTGGTACAGATACAGTAAGCGACGCGCCCGTTGTGTATCCAGACGACTACCGCAGCATTCTCTTCGATATCCATCGCTCGCGTTCGGCACTCGACCGCATCAAACCCCTGTTCCGCATTCGCCCGAAGCATTTCAAACCGGTGTTTCCCGGTGTCGAAGAGCCGCGAACCAAGCTCTCGATGGGCGAGAGCACGGAAATCACGGCGAAAGAGTGGGACGTGCAAAGAGAGCACCAGGACCAGTTGGCTCTCGCAAGCCATATCAAGGCGGCGGCAGCCTACGATGAAGGCTGGTTTGACGACCTTGTCGTTCCGTTTATGGACGTCGAGCAAGACAACAATATCCGGCGCGATACGACGTTCGAGAAACTGAGTACGTTGAAACCGGTATTTGATAAAGGCGATGAGGGCACGATGACGGCCGGTAACAGCACGCCACTTACAGACGGTGCCGCGGCAGTGCTGCTCGCATCGGAAGATTGGGCGCGGCAGAAGAACCTGCCCGTTATGGCATACCTGACGTTTGCCAAGGTGGCCGCCATCGATTTCATCGAAAAGGAAGGATTGCTGATGGCGCCCGCGTACGCCGTCTCGGACATGCTCAAGCAGGCAAATCTTCGCTTACAGGACTTCGATTTCTACGAGATTCATGAGGCATTCGCCGCGCAAACGATTGCCACCCTCAAGGCATGGCAGTCGGAGGAATTCTGCCGCAGCAAGCTCGGCCGCAACGAAGCCATGGGCCCGATCGACCTGTCTCGACTCAACACGAAGGGTGGCAGCATCGCGATCGGCCACCCGTTCGCCGCGACAGGGGCTCGTATCATAGGCACTATGGCTAAACTGTTGCAGGAAAAAGGGTCTGGTCGTGGCCTGATCTCAGTATGTACGGCAGGCGGAATGGGCATCTCGGCCATCATGGAGGCCACCTAATCGAGAAACGGGAAGGCTGATGGGAGACATTGGCGGGGTGCTTGCCACGCTGAATGGCCTTCTTTGGCACGAATACGTGCTGTACGCGATCGTTGCAACCGGACTCCTGTTCACGATCTGGAGCGGATTTTCACAGTACCGCGCCCTCACTCACGGGCCCAGCGTTATACGCGGCGTCTATGACGACCCCAACGACCCGGGTGCCATCAATCATTTTCAGGCTTTGTCGGCTGCGTTATCCGCGACCGTTGGGCTCGGTAATATCGGTGGTGTCGCATTGGCTATCGCGCTGGGCGGGCCGGGCGCCATGTTCTGGATGTGGGTGATCGGCTTGCTGGGCATGTCGATCAAACTCACAGAAGTGACGTTGTCGATGTTGTATCGCAACATTGATGATCCGCGTAACCCGCATGGCGGTCCCATGTGGGTCGCCTACAAGGCTCTGGAGCGCAGAGGCATGCCGCGGCTCGGGCGAACCCTGGGCGCCGTCTTTTGCGTTTGTCTCCTGGTCTCCACGGCAACAGGCGGCAACATGTTCCAGGCCTGGAACGTGGGTGAACTAACAGAAGAGTATTTTTCGGTCCCGAGCTGGATAACCGGCATCATATTGGCCGTAATTGTCGGCGCCGTAATTATTGGCGGCATCAAACGTATCGGTAAAGTTACGGCAACGCTTGTGCCCCTGATGGTGGCCCTCTATCTCGTGGCCGGAAGCTACGTGCTCGCCGTGAACCTCGGAGAAATACCGGGCATGTTCGTGCTGATCGTCAAATCAGCCTTTATGCCAACCGAAGCCGGCGGTGCGTTCATCGGGGGCACGGCGGCCTCTGCCTTCCTGTTTGGCATGAAGCGTGCGGTGTTTTCGAACGAAGCGGGACAGGGGTCTTCGCCAATTGCCCACGCAGCCGCACAGACTGACGAGCCGGTCCGCGAAGGCATCGTCGCCGGCCTGGAGCCGTTCATCGATACGATTGTAGTCTGCACGTTTACGGCGCTGATCATTCTCTCGACCGGTATCTGGAATCGTGCACCGGACGTCGCACTCGACCCGCTACCCGTTGCCACACAAACCGAAACCGGCTGGCAGTTTGCCGAGACGCCGCTGCCGGGCAACGACTGGATCGCCGGAAACAAAACCACGATCGTTGTCGAAGCTCATGACAACGAAACAACCGGCCAGAAGATTCACCGCATCGAGGGCACTGTGCAGGGCGACGACTCCGGCTACTCGGCAACCTGGGATATGTTCGTTGGGCCCGCATTGCCGACGATCGTCGGTGACGGCCTTTACCGAAGCTACATAGGGGCGACGCTAACCGCGAAAGCCTTCGATACCGTGTCACCAGGCCTCGGCAAATGGCTGGTCTCCATCGCCGCCTGGTTCTTCGCAGTATCTACCATGATCTCGTGGGGCTATTACGGCGAACAGGGCATGGTTTTTCTCGCGGGCGAGAAATCCGTACCGGCATACAAGCTGGTTTATTGCCTGCTGATCATTGTCGCGACGCTCGGGCTCGTTCAGACCGACACCGACCTCGACAATGTAACGGGCATCGGAACCGCCGTTTTGTTGCTGGTGAATGTTCCGATCTGCTGGCTTTTCGGCTACCAGGCGATGCGGGCTTACAAGGAATATATCGGTCGACTCGACTCAGGCCGCATGGGACCCGACCACCCACCGCCGCATCTTGACGACCTGCTATCGGGTCGTGACGTCGAGAAGCGCTAAGAGCCTAGACTTCGCGGCGCTTTGAGTCACGAGTACGATTGATCGCCTTGATCATTTTCTCCATACGACCCTTGGCCTGTGCCGTGACTCCGCCACGTTTGTGCTCGTCTACCATGAAGGTTTCGAGGCGACCGACGAGTTCGTCCATGTCGGCCTTCGGGAAGGGCTCTACCTGTCTGAGGTCGGCCGGAGCGTTCTTGAGCGCGCCAAACAGATTTATCCAGTGTTCGCTTTGCTTCCCCAAATCCAGCAGCTGGTAGAAATAGTGGCTCGTCTTGTCTCCCTTATGAGAAAACAGGCTAACGAGCCCCGCGATCAGCGAAGCGGGCACGAGCAGCAGGTCTCTGAGCCCGTCGACGACCAGCTTGACCTGTAAAACGCCGATATCGCGCGCCAGGGTCCAGCGCTCTGAAGCAGGGTTGTTCTTTTCGGGGAGTGGGTTCATTTGGGCTTCGCGTGACAAATGTCAATCAAGACAAGCGATTATAACGTGTTCGGGTGGCGCGCGGCATGGCTTTACAGTACTGTTGGGCGCGTCTCAAACCGGTTTCCGGGCTTATGCCGTCTTACCAGTCAATACCTGAATTCGAACACGGGCAAACAGAATCCATCGGAATCCTGCTCGTCAATCTGGGTACACCGGAGGAGCCGACGCCGCCGGCCGTTCGACGATTTCTCAAGCAATTCCTGTCAGACCCCAGGGTTATCGAATATCCGCGATGGCTTTGGTGGCTGATTCTCAACGGCGTCATCCTGAGGATTCGGCCATCGCGGTCAGCCGCCGCCTATCGAAAAATCTGGACCGACAACGGCTCGCCGTTGATGCTCTTCTCAAAAGCCATTGCCGAGGGGATGCAGAAAGAGCTCGACACACGACTGCCGAATTCTGCAAACGTCGAGCTTGCAATGAGTTATGGCGAACCATCAGTGGATGCGGCGATCGACCGCCTTCTTGCTCGCGGCGCGAGGCGGCTCCTGGTGCTCCCAATGTACCCGCAATATTCGGGCACCACGACAGCCTCCGTCATCGATGCCGTTGCACGTAAATTCAATCGGCTGCGATGGGTTCCGGAAACGCGCTTCATCAATCAGTATCACGACGAGCCGGGTTACATTGCCGCACTCGCCGCAAGTATTCGTGAATTCTGGAAACAGAACGGCTGCGGTACAAAGCTGATGTTTTCGTTTCATGGCGTGCCCAAGCAAACACTGCTCGACGGCGACCCTTATCACTGTCAGTGCCAGACGACAGCGCGACTGGTTACCGAGGCCCTCGAACTCGGCGACGACGAGTGGTTGCTGTCGTTTCAATCGCGCGTCGGACGTGAGGAGTGGTTGCGCCCTTACACCGACGAAACGATCGCAGCGTTGGGCAAACAGGGTATTAGTCGCCTGGACGTCATCTGCCCTGGTTTCTCCACTGACTGCCTTGAGACGCTCGAGGAGATTGCAATGCAGAATGTTGAATTGTTCATAGAGTCGGGCGGCGAGTCCCTCCACTACATTCCTGCATTGAACGCGCGCAAGGATCATGTTGGCTTTTTAGCTGACCTCGTCGAAAAACATCTCGGCGGTTGGCCCAGGTCTTATGCTGCTGATTCAGCATCCAGTCAACGTGCGCTGGCGATGGGTGCGTCAAAGTGACCACCATCGGTCGGTTTCTCGAGTTTTCCGTAGGAACGGCGGACATACTCGAGTCACTGCATTTCTACAAGACGCTCGGATTTGTTGAGCTTGAAATTGGCGAAATGTGGCCTCACAAGTACGCCGTTGTGAGTGACGGTGAACTGAACATCGGCCT
>Ga0255040_10000164_pt1 | contig 15360 bp, 19 predicted proteins | sample BC1_12_2_MG_FD_181711 | JGI IMG/M metagenome (GOLD analysis project Ga0255040, IMG submission 181711) | Seawater microbial communities from Strait of Georgia, British Columbia, Canada - BC1_12_2 | ecosystem: Environmental > Aquatic > Marine > Strait | place: Canada: British Columbia | collected... | reverse complement strand
CGTGAGTACTAAAGTTAGGATCCGTATCATATAATACTGAAGCACCTACATGTCCAGTTCCAGCAGTCCAATCTACATCAATATCACCACCAGCTACTGCTGTTAGTGTAAGACTAGAAGGTGCTGTGGTTGGAATTGTAAAACTCATTTCATCTGATGTATCATAATTGTTATTAGCACCTACATCGGCTTTAATACAAACAAATATTTCACCTGTTTCTCCATTAATTCCATCTGTAAATGTAACAATTTCTACACCTTCAAGAACAGTACCATCTGAAGCAATAGGAGAAGCACAACCAGTAGTTGTATCTAACTCCACTACAATATCATCAAATGTTCCGCCAGTATAAGTTGCATCAGCCCAATAAACAATAACATCATTGCCATCTAGATCTACACCATCAAGTGCAATATCTTGAGTGACAGATAATGCTGCATAAGCATCTTGCGTTAGAGCTGGAGCAATAACCCCAGCTACGAGAATAGTCATAAGAAGTCCTAAAGAAAGTTTTTTCATTGTCATTAATAGGATATAGAATATAACCCCTATATAATGCTATTGGTTTTGTTTATTTTGTCCACTCTAAATTGTGCCCATATTTTTCTACCTTTGCAATTATCCATTGTATATGTTTGCATTGGTACGTTGGTTTATAATCAGCAGTTTCACTTGGTTTCAGCCTGGCCGTTTGCATTGTCCAATCCATACACGTACAACGGTCTTTTGCAATATCAACTAAATAAATTTGCTCTTTACTCCCACGTACATCAAAATTATAGGGTGAATGTATTTTAACTATCTTCATATTATACCGATCAGTATATAAACCAACTAGTATATTAAATTACATACGGACTGTTGGTATTTCTGGTGATATTGATTTACCACCAGATTGCACACGTATAATATTTAGTATTGGTGTTTTTGTAGGCAATGGTTGACATACAACAATAGATGGTCTTGGATCTAATCTCATCATATCGAGTTTTTCTTTAGTTTGACTTGAGGTTTCTTTTTGGTTCTCAAACATACTATGTAATTCTGATTCTCTAACATGAATTGCTTTTATTTTATTACCTTTATTATCAGTAATTAAATACTCACTACCAACAAACGAATTGTTTTCTATTGTTTTTGTTTTTTCTAATGAAACAGCATTTAGGTATAAAGATGTTATTGGTATCTTTGGTAAATCAATTTTACCACCAGATAACTTTCCTAATAATCCTAACTTTTTAGGGCGTAATTCATCTTTACCTACTAGTTCATCAAAATCTTTCTTTACTGTTTCATTTTTTGCTTTCATGTTATCCATTACTTGTGGATTTTCTTTTCCTTGTTTCATGATTTCTTTACCCATCCATCCTAAGAATGAATACGGCATTGTCTTTTGATTTGAAAGTGTATCCCAATCATCATGAATATCTTTTAAATTATCAACCTCATAATATGTAGTCATACCAGCTAAATCTCTATATACTTTTTCAGGCATTTCAAAATCTTGATCATTCATGCCTTTAAATTGTCTACGTTTTTTAAATTCTTCTGGATTATCAAATGTATTTGAATTTACATCTTCAGTAATGTTTTTCATGATAATCTATAAATAAACCATTAAATAAACCTATCTAATGTAGTATTTTTCGCCCTGATTCGGCTTTTGGATTGTAATTGGTCCCACCACAACGGTTACACAAATGTTTACCTTCACTCTTTTCATCTCTACCTTTGGCTGATAAATATACTCCACACTTGTCACATTTAACTGGCTTTCTACCCAAGTTTACTACCAACTTTACATTTGATGTCATGACCAGTTATTATGTTACTAGTTAATGTCAAACGACAACCACAAGCTTCACATTTGTAAGCATCAAAAGAACTCATTTTCGTTTAAACATCATACGTTCGGCTACTTCAATAAAATAAACTAATTCTTGAATATCTGTAATTGAAAAAGTCATAGTTTTCTTTCTTTTATGATTATCAAAATAATATGCAATACAATAACTTGTAAATCTTGCTGTAATATCATATATTGACCATTTTGATTTTTTAACATCTTTCATATAAGATGTGATTACCTTTTTGAAAATTGGGCTTAATTTCTTCTTATCAATCATTTTCTTTTTCCATCTTTTGTTCTTTCCTCTTGTTAATAAAGGATGCGGTCCCAAGTATGCCTAGAAATGCTCCAATAGTAATTAAAATAATTGGTGCTAAACCAAATGGTTCAGTATGACATGTTGCATTTTCTATACTATTACCAACACAAGTTTCAGTTTTGAATATTGGTGTAAATAACCATTCTAACATTTTACTCTACACTCCAATGCTTTTTGATTAATCCATTCTGAATATTTATACCATATATGGTCATCATAATTTATCGGTATGCTAGGTATATAAGTGTACTCCGAGAGTTCAGGTGACGTGCCCTCACAATTATTCCAAAAATAATTAATTGTTTGTGTTATTAATGTCATATTAGCTGCTACTCTTGCAAATGAACAACCATCTATGTACACGTTTTTATGTGTAACAAGTTCACCAGCATGTTCTGCCAAATCAGGACAGCCATCAGTATCTTCAAACCTGTTATAATTTTCAGGTTGATTTGGGCATTCATCCATATCAACAAAACAATCTGGATCTGGGTTACGTGTACTTGTTCCATCACGTCTTATCTCATCATCTATATGTTCTCGTTTATATTCGTCAATCCATTCTTGTGTCTTACATTTATTACCAACTATTTCATCATAATCAAAATCATCTATACAACCATCAGCATCTTCATAACCATTAAAATCTTCTAGTTCAAATGGACAATCATCGTTTTCACCTTTTATACCATCTCCATCTTTATCATCAGCACAACCGTCATGATCTTCAAATCCATTATAATCTTCTTTCTCTCGTATACAATCATCGTTTTCATCTAATATACCATCATCGTCCAAGTCTTCATCGTCTTCGTCGGTGTAAAAGTATTCAGGTTCAGCCTCTCTAAGCTCATCAAGTAATTTTAATTTTTCTTTAATTGCTCTTTGCTCTGCATCGTTTTCCCATATTGTAGTATCTACAGATAATTCATCATGTTCAAAGAAAGTAAAACCTGAAGGTTCTATAAATATTTGGGCGCTCATACAACAATTAAACCATTTAGTATCAGGATCAACAGCTAATATAGTTGGTAATCCAGCATATTGATAAAAGTTATGATGGTCTTTAAAATCAGGTGCAACTCTATACACATCATTATCATAATCAGACCAAACGAATTCACCTGACATTGCTTGATTTGTATTATCAAACATTTGTGCTAATGCCCCATATGTTGGACAGCTTCCATTGTCACCTGCTTGAGTTTGGGCTTTACAAGAATTACTCTTGTAAATCCCTATCGTAAAATGGTTTCGTTCCTCCGCGTGTGCTTCTTGTGGGAACCAACCGAATATAAAGTCAAGTATAGGTGGTAAGAAATCCTGGTCTTCACCTGGTATTGTCATATCCATATCATTACTCATATCCGCACAAATACCCATGTAATACGTATGAAACTCTAGGTGTTCATCTACACTTAGGGCAACATGTTCTTCAGTAGCACTAAAGTCAAGCATTTCCATACAACTTAATCCAACCCAAGGATCTATACTTGTTGGAGCCAAAAAGTCTTGTTCTTCCTCTGTGTATTTTACTTCATCTGGATCTACATTAACAAATGGATCTTCTTCTGCATACTGACATAAATATTCACCATCAGCGTATTCTCTACAAAATCTATAATCTAACGTACATAAATCATCATTGAAATCTATATCTTTACATTCTTCAAATGACATTGGTGGAATAAATTTACCTTGATAACCTTCTGGTGCAAACTGATCATACCAACCATTTAATCCACCCATAAAAAATATTAACCCTGCTGTAATACAAATAATTACAATAAGCCCTGTTCTTCCTAACTTTGCTTTATGTCCAAATCCTATACTACCATCTGCTAGCATTCTAACTTTCTTTACTGGTCTTGCATTCTCTTGACGTTTTTGTAATTTTTTAGCTTTAGCACGTTTTTCGTCTTCTTTTTCTCTATTTGTACCATCTCTACGTCTTTCTTTACGTCCTCTATTTTTAGTCATTTTATTTCTTTGGTTTTAGTAATCCTCGTAATTTTGATGTACTAACCTTTTTGTGTGTTGGTTCTTTTGGTTTTGTGAACTTACCAAATACTTTTGCTGGTTCTGGTACCGGTTCTGGTTCACGTGGTTTTTCATCTTCTGTGTAATCATCTTCTTTTGATTCACCTTCTTTATCTTCTAAATCACTGTTGTCTTCACTATCATCTAATTCTTGTACATCTACAGAATTTTCATAATTAGGATCTTCTGTTTCGGGTTGATTTTCATTTTCTGGAACTACAACATCTTTCTTCATGCTTTCATCTAAGTGTGGTGAATCTGCTTGAGTTTTTTGGTAATCAACTTCAGTTTCTGGTAATTGATCTATAATAGTTGGTACTTCACCATACTTTACACTATCTGTAATTACAAATTTAAAATTATTAATTCCATTTGCAATATCACCCCATTCAGCATTTGAAATATCAGGTGCGTATCTATCTCTAATTTTAATTAGAATTGCTTGTCTTTCAGGTGGAGGCATCTCTTTAGCTTGATCAGATATAGTAAATGTAACTACAGCCTGTAAAAATTTGTCTCTTTGCCCGTACGTCGCCATCATATAATCTCAATATCCACGAGTATATAAATATTAGTTATTTTACCTTCCACTTGGTTTTTGTCATTTTCCACGCACGTATGAGTCTTTTTACTTTAGGTGGTGAAAACCTATCTATTTTCTCTAATGCTTGATGATGTGTACTACACATAAGCAAAAATTGACCCTTTTTCTTTCGTACCTGTCTAAATACTTCTAATCTATATAGTGACCTCATTTCAATACCTTTTGCCTTGGCATTTACAGTTGGATTTGAAAATGACCAATCTTTCCCTTTCCACATAAATTCATCTTTTTTCTTATCAAAATATCTGTATGATAGTTCTCTACTATCATAATATTTGTGATGAAATGTCCAACCTAATGATTGAGTATTATGATCCATTCGTTGTTCACAAATAAAACATATTGATTTATATTTAGGTGCTAATTTTAAAAACTCATCAAACACATATGCCTTTTGTGCTACCTGTGTACCTACTTTACGTAACATGTTTAAATCACGTGTTACAGCCCTAGGTACTTTAATTGGTACTCTATAGGATATGATTACTCACCATCACTTAATGCCATAGCATGACAAGCATCACAAATCCCAAATTTATTATGATTTTGTGTCGCTCCACATTTATCACATGAGTACATATTGCTTGTCAAAATAAACAGTATATAAAACTATTCTAAACCTAATACTTGCCGAATATCGTCATAAAAATAACTAAATGGTTCACTCATTTCGTTATTTACATCATTTGCTCGTATTTTAAATGCGTTTTTATGCACAATTGCATACTTTATCTTTGACTTCAGTTGTGATAAATCTTTAACTCGTAATAGAATATTTTTGTATTTAAGATAATCTACAACGTGATTCTTATCTAACATGTCATAAACTATAGTAGGAGTTCCATTTAATGCTGCTTCTGCCGACATTGTACCACCAGCACCTATAAAAAATTCAGCCTTTTCATAAAGCATCTTACCATCATGTTTCATCATTGTTGGTATGAATTGTGGATCATCTATTTTTTCTATTATATCATATTGTTCTTTGTATCTACAAAGCACCAAAACTTTATGATTTACCTCATTTTGTATTAAACGTAAAATTGATAATACATCAAAATTATTATTATAATAACTAGCAAATGATTCTGGTGTTCGTAATAATACATATTTTTCTTTCAATGGTGGAGTTCCAATAGATTTACGTTTAGCCGTAATATATGCATCTATACAATTGTACTGTTTTACTACACTATCAACAACTCCATATTTTGTAAATAAATGCTTTTTAAATACCATTGGTACCCAAACCCGTTTAGCTAATGGTATTGTTAATCTATTTGTAATTTCAGCATGTGGTGAATCATTTAATAAAAATAATGGTATACCCAACCCATATGCAACTCTACATGCATCAGGTGAACAATAATTTATAGCTACATCAGGTTTTTCATTATGTACAACATCATATAATTTACCCATTCTCTTGATACTGTTTTTTAGTTTTTGTGGGGTTGTTTTGCCATATGCCCCACAATATATCAAGTCAATTCCATGTACATCAGCAAGAGTTGTTACTTCAGAATATGCCCTAGATGTCATTATACATTCAACACCTTGAGTTTCTAAATAATCAGCAAATAACTTTGAAAACAATAATTGTTTCGGTGTTAAAATGTCAAACCATACTTTCATATATATTAACATTATTATGTACTAGCATTTATAGTTAACGGTATATAAAAAGAAAAGGGTAGAATTGTTTATCCAGACGCACAGCCTGAATAACCACATTCAATACAAACACAACAACCTTCTTTGAAAAACAATTTTGCACTACATGTTGGGCAATCCTCTTCCTCATCCTCATCGGTTTGAGTTGCTTCATGCATACTAAAGTCAACATCAGAATCCATCTTTGGTACTTCTAATGGTATTTTAGTAACTGAATCCAAAATTTGTTTTTTCACATATTCATTTTGGTGTGATTTGATAAATTCATGCAACACATCTGATGGTGTTATATCAAACAATCTAGTTGCATCTTTATCAGACATATGCAACACTTGTTTATCTCGTGATCCATCTCTATAGACAGTTATGCCTTTGAGACCTAAATCATGAGCCAACAAATATGCTGCTTTCACATCTTCTGATGTACCATCGTGTGGCATGTTGATTGTTTTTGCAATTGCATTTCCAATCCAATCTTGCCATACTGCTTGAGCCATCAGATGATCTGCCCAATGAATATCCATTGCTGTAACAAATACTTTTTGTATTTCTTTTGGAACTTCATCTAAACCTTTTACACTACCATAGTTGTTAGCAATCTTTTCCAACAATTCCTCGGAATAAATTCCGTGTTCTTCGAGAGCTTGTCTCAAAACTTTGTTGGTGTAAAAGAACTTTCCTACAGTTACTTGTTTTTCAAATGATAAAGCAAAGTTTGGTTCCATTCCACTGGAACAGTCTGCTAACATTGAAAGCGTACCTGTTGGTGCTACGGTGGTAGTCAAAACATTTCTGATACCATGTTCCATTATCTTAGCGATAAGTGCATCCCAATCATAATGTATCTCTTTTTCATAATATCCACTAACTGGTATTTTACCTTCTGGATATTCTGTTTTTGAATACAATGGGAATTCTCCACGTTCTCTGGATAGTGCAATACTTTCATCCATTGAAAAATATGTAAGTGTCTCAGACAAATGTGACTGGAACTCATATCCTTCTGATGAATTATATGGTATTTTCAACTTGTATAACAAGTCTGCAACACCCATTACACCTAATCCAATTCTTCTAGATTCTTTTGATGCTTTTGTGATTTCTGGAATCGGGTAATTGTTAACATCAATTACATTATCCAAGAATCTTGTAGTCTTTCTAATCACTTCTTCGTATCGTTGCCAATCAAATTCATAGGAACCGTCAGCATCACGCTTGACTAAGTTTGCTATGTTTATTGAACCGAGGTTACATGATTCGTGTGGATACAAAGATTGTTCTCCACATGGATTAGTTGCCCTCAATGGCCCACCACGTGCTTTTGCAAACACGTTGTATTTGTTGATATTATCAAAGAATATCAATCCAGGTTCTGCACTTGTATGTGCAGAATTTGCGATTGTATCAATCAATTTATGAGCGTTAATCTCTTTGATTGGTTTATGATCTCGTGGACTTCTAAGCATGTATTTACCATCATCTGATACTACAGCTTTCCAAAAGTCATCCCATACTCCTACACTAACGTTAAAGTTTTCTAAAACGCCAGGTACTTGTTTTCTAGAAATGAACTTTTCAACATCAGGGTGCCATACCTCAACAATACCCATGTTTGCACCTCTTCGTTTTCCACCTTGTTTAATAACATCAGTTACAGTATTCACGATTTCCATGAATGAAACTGGTCCTGATGCTACTCCACTAGTTGAAGCAACGATATCACCTTCTTCTCTAAGGTCAGAATAGTTAATTCCTACTCCACCTCCAGATTGGAAGATAAGTGCAGCATCTTTTGCTGTTTTCATGATATTACCAAGATTGTCTTGCATATCCAATACAAAGCATGCTGATAGTTGACCGAGTCTACCACCGGCATTCATTAATGTTGGAGTGTTTGGCAAGAAATCTTGAGACTTCATTAGGCCAAAGTACTCATTGATTTTTTCCTCGTATGCATCAAATTTACCTTCTGCAAGTTTCTGTAAAATTTCTTTGAAAGAAACTTTCATTTTACCTTGCTCAGCAAGTGTGACATAATGGGTAATTAAAGCCCTGAAATGCCATTTGTTGAGGTAATATCTACCTACGTGGAATTTGTTATCAAAGTTATCCAGTTTTTTTAGATATGAATTTGCTTCTTCCAAATCTTGTTCGTGTGTACCTTTCACATCAAACACATCAGTTGAATAAAGCATATCAGACACACCTACGAGTAGAGCGACTCTATCAAACAATTGAGCTGGTTGCTCGTTTATTTCATTTTTGCCGTTTCTAAACAAATATCTGGATGCAAGTACTTTTAAGCATTGTATGTCGAATTTCTTTGCAATAGGATCAAGTGATTTTGCATTTAACAATTTCAACTTGTCTTCTCGCAACTTATCGTGTTCTGCTCTATACAAAATGTATTGTTTAGCAACCTCTGGATAACCACTATCAATTAGTGATGATTCTACGAGGTTTTGAACGTCTTCTACTGTAGGGTGTTGTTCAGGTGTAAATCCTTGTTCACCTAATTTGTCAATTACTTTCTGACCGATTATATCAATCTGGTCTTGAGTAGCCTTTGTTCCCCAAGCAGAAAATGCTCTTGCTATTGCGTTTGAAATTTTTATCAAATCAAAATCTACAATGTCACCACTGCGTTTTTGGATTTGGTTGATTATTTCATTCTTTGACATTTTGTTCTCCTTGTTTTACTATATCTTTAAACTTGTTACACGAGTTGTAAATAGAGTGATATAACTCTCTTTCTTCCAGTGTAATTTTTACATCAATCACTTGTGATAAAGGACTCAATGTTGCCATTCTAGTTATCTTTGCCATACGTTTGTTCATGAGCTTTCTCATGGACTTTATAGCTTCAGATAACTCGGCTCCCACTAAACTTTTCATCTTTATACTGTTATCAGTATAAAAATTAGCTTTTAATGTGCCAATTTCAAATGAACCATTTACTTCTTCATGCACTAGTGCTTGTTTGAGTGCAAATAGAACGTCTTGACCTATCTGTGTTTGTTGACTTAAGATACGCCACCTCCACCAAAGCAACCTGCTTCAATGGAGCATGCTACCAAATTTAGTCCATTTTGACTAGAAATTTGATAAGCATAATACAATTCATATTCACCCATTGACATAGTATTACTCTTACACAACACTTCTATAAATAACTGGCGGTCCATTATATCCTCGTAATTGGTTGGTGCCTTGATTTTCTATCAGCAGTTAAATGTGGTGATGCTCTTACTTGTCTGTTGCAACATAAACACTTGTTACCATTGATTCCGTTGAATGCTACATACGAACTACATGTCTTACAATAACGGCCTTTAGAATACCAGTCTTCAGTGTGCTCTTTAGAAAGCTTGCGAACTACTGGATACCTGGTACATACTCCTTTACACGCCAAGTTGATCTCCCCAACTTTTCCAACCTTTTGCTGGACTTCTTGCAAAAAGTTCAATCTTTTTTCTTTTTCCCATTGATTTTGTTATGGTTTCAACGAGTTTACGAAATTCGCTAGGCTTCTCAGAATGACCCAATGTTGGGGTTTCTAACAAGTGAACAAAGTTTCGTTTTGCACTTCTAAATGCTTTTACATCACCTTTTATTCCGATCATCATAAATTCTATTTGGTGTCTGACCCAAAAGCCCATACCAAGTCGTCCGTTCTTATGCCAGAACACCTTTGATTTTGACTTGAAATCTAATGTATCAAATACTGTTAATTGTTCACGTTCCATTGGAACTGTCATCCAAAAGAATATAACTGCATTCTTAGCAGCAATACTATTAATTAATACAGATATTTCAAACCTAAGAATACCTGTTGGTATTGTATTATATTTTTGAGTAGCACCACTGTTATGATTACCACCAGTTTTTTTGTTATTATATTGCCATGGTAAATCTGCATAAATTACATTATATTTACCTTTTGGAAAATCATATTTTTTACGTAAAATATCAATTAAATGTTTAGTAGGATGAAAATTATTTGACATTTGAACTATACATTTCTTTGGATTAAATTTATATTTTGTATCCAAATCAAACATCATACGTTCTGTATCTACATATTGTTGTTCCTCTTTAGTTAAAGTTACCATGTCATCTCCTCTTGTTCAGTTTCAGCCAACTCAATTCTCATACATTTTGGATGAAAATATGCATCCATATTAGGATTACCGTATGGTGTTATCCATTTAGATTTATGCCAAAATCTTATTTCTTTTGCACATTTCCAACAATTCATTATGGTAACGCCTCATGTCCACGTTTATAACCAGACCATTTTCTATATTCATAATCAGTTAATGGATGTCCACAACCACATTTACATTCTATCTTGCCCATTCATGCTTCACCCCTAATATTCATTATCGTGGTTCTATATAACAGTATCCTAATCATACTCGTTTCCATCCATTTCGTGTCATAAGTATTGCACCCTCTTTATGTAATTTGTTCCAGAATTGTTCTGCTTTATGCTCACTCCACACTTTGTCATACTGTAAAAGTTCATCGAAAAAGTCACGTTCACTAACGGTTTTAGTATCATCATCTTGAACTTTTCTCCAAATCTTCCACCATAACTCAATTTGGTTATCTCTATCACTTTGTTCAAATGTCTTGTTTTGTACATTACCACTTTTTAAATCAAATCCAAATGATGCTAATGAAGCTTCGTATAAACTAACAGCAGCAGTAACATCTGAGATTTCAACAGTTTCTTTAAAATGTAGTTTTGCATGTGCATATGATAATCTAATTAAACCTTCAAATCCTCTAAAGTCTATAATAGCTTGTTCTCCCTCAATTGATTTTTGTCTAATTGCAATAAAGAATTCTTTCAAATGTGCCATTGCTTCTTTAGTCATAACAGGTTTTATTTTTCTAACATAATTCAACAACTTTGTTAAATCATCAATTGAATATTGTGCTTTTGCTTCATCACCAAATGTACCTAAAATATGGTCTGCTTTTAATTCATCTCCACCTCTTGAAATAATATCTCTAATACACCATTTAATATCAAATCTTGATAATAATGTAGGCATTAAATTAATGTTATCTACTACACTTGCTTCTTCAACCCATTTACCACCCTTTGGGTTTGCTGCAGCTATAACAGCAGTACGTGCTGGTAAAGTCATACTATGACCAGCTTTTGAAATAGAAACAGTTTGTTGTTCCATTGCTTCGTGTAATCCAGAACGGTCATTAGGATTCATTTTGTCAAGTTCGTCTATAAATGCAAATCCATGGTCACATAATGGTAAAATACCAGCCTGAGCGATACTCGTACCATCTGGTCTTTTTACAATACCAATAGTAATACCTGCAGCACTTGCTCCTCTTCCCGAAGTATACATACTTTTTCTGATAACCTTTGATGCAAACTTTAACAATGTTGATTTTGCCATTGATGGGTCACCTAGTAATAGAATGTTAATATCTCCTCTTTTGTTCCCTACTTTCATACCACCAACAAGACATAACATCATTGTCTTTTTTACATCCAATAATAAATCATCTGCAAATACTTCTGGTGAAAATGAATTAGATACATTAGTGAAAAAGTTTTGTGATTGTGCTTCTAATTTTATTTTTTCCAACTCATCTTCATCAAATTCTAAATCATCATGCCCTTCCAAATCATTTACTGATTTTACATCAATTATGAGTTTATGTTTATTATCTAATAATGATTTTTTATCTACTAATGGTCTTAAAATACCAATGATTTCTTTCCTGTTACCTACTGTTGCATCACCAACTTGTAAATCAGTTAATACTGCATCAAATTCTAATGGGTTTCCTTCCTTTGATTCCTCTGGTGGTTCTTGAACCGTAGCACGTTGCAAGTATTTATAAAGTGATTTATCTGGTACAATTTGTAATTTTTCACCACAATTTGTACATTCTAACATTGGTAATTCTCTTTTATTATTACAATCAACATTCATTGCACCTTCAGGGTGACCATGCGGACATCTGAAATGTGCTCTATGAATATAAACTTCTCTTGGATTCAAACCTGTAATTACACAATTAAATACAATAGGACTATTTACTGATTCTGCAACTGTTTCAGATAATGTTATACTAGATTCTGTTGATAGTTTAATATTTAAATTAGCATATTCTTTTGTTATTCTTTCACTACTCATAGTTGGTATGTTTTCAATAAGTATGTTAATTATAGCCCTTCGCAATAATGGAATAAACCCATCTGAACGTTTCATGAAAAATTCATGCATTTCTGTAGCTTCTAATGATTGAATATATGTTGAAGTTGGTACAAGACTAATTATTTGTTCAAAAAAGTGCTCTTCTAAATAATCTACTAATTGTTCTATAAATTGTTCATCTGTAACATCACTTTCAAATTCTTCACTCATATCTTTCTCTTACCTCTCACTAAATCTGCAGCCATTGATAATCCCTTTAATTTTGATGCATCCATTTCCATAAGCTTTTCTATAATCAGACCATCCTTAAAAATGTTTTCTAATTCTTGGGTTGCTCTCTTTTGATGTGATGGATCGTCTAATACTTTTTGAAACTCTTCAAATGATTGTAATCCTATATCTAAAAAGTACCTGTATTTATCACTTTGTGATTTACATTTCGGTACGTTATTTGTTGCTTCAATTTTTTCTACTAAAAATGATGGAAGACGAATAGATGTTCTTACGTCACATTTTCTACTGTCTTTCATGTTCGATATTTCTCCATTGGGTCTACTACTTTTTCCTTATCCCAATTAACTTCATCTTTTGGTTTTGGTTTTGATGGTTCAACCGTTCCTGTTTTTGCGTTACCCCATCTAAACTCAATTTCAAAACTATCCAATCGTTTCTTTAATTCTTTGATTTCACGTTCATGTGAAGTCACAGCTTCGAGTGGTGTTTTGTCGCCAAGAGATTTGTCTTTGTCTTTGTTAAATGTTGAGAATGGACAATTATGTCTACTTCCACTCTTTTCAACTGGGAATTTTTTACCGTTTTGTGTTAGGTTTTTATCATCCCACACCAGTGTTTCCCCACATTGCTTACATTTTGATTCATTAGACGCCATAAGTAATAATTAATGAAATAGGCTAGTATTAAGTCTATCTGTTGTAACGCTTTTATTCTAGTATATTTTACAATAGGTATTGTTAAAAACAATATGGAATAAATTATCAATAAAAGCCCGTTTGTTAATAAGTTTTAATGCATATAAAGCTATATCTAACGACACCCACACAGTAAGTCTTTTAAAGAACTATGCCCAAACATTATCAATGATGCACTGGTCTGAACTAGACAAACAGGAGAAGAGGATTCTTGAAGAATACACAACGAGTCACTAATAAACCTATTATAAATAACCTTACACGTAATGGTTCTAATATTTATTTAGAAGACCAATTAAACTTTAGAATAGAAGATGAAATGGCATATTGTGAGCATCATAATTGTGAATATAAAACAGAAGATTTTTTCGAAGCTGAAGACCATTGGTATAAAACACATCAAACGTGGTAAGAAGAAATGAAAATGAAATTATTATATAAAGGTGAATCTGATACACATAAATGGGTTGTAGTTGGTGACATAGAAACTGATGGTAGAAGATGTGCAGAAGCAACAATATGGGTGAAAAGAAATGACTCATGAACTAGATCAAATGTTGTTACTTGTTGTACCTGTATTAATTTCAATATTAGTTACATTCTTTGTTACTAAATTCCTCATATCATATTTAACTAAACATGGTTCTGTAGTACAAGATATGCCAAAGCCAGGTAAGGTTATGATCCCGCGTCCTGGTGGCCCTGCACTCATAGCCGGAATGGTGGCTGGTGGCTTGGCAACATATGCAGTATTCCCAATGACTGAATATTTAGTCCTTTTACTTTCAATCGGTATCGGTTTCGGTATCGGCTTCATTGATGACCGAAAGGTCATGAAAGGTTGGTTTAAACCTGTCATGTTAATAGTTGCTTCATTACCTTTGTTAATATTTGTGATGGATGATGGTTTATCAATCCCTTGGTACGGTATGGTTACGGTACCCGTACTGTACGCGCTACTCATCATAGCAACTATGCCTTTGATAGGTAACACTTCGAATTCTCTTGATGTGTATAATGGATTAGTAACTACTTCGTTTGGTATCGCGTTTGCAGTTATGTTTATGGCATATGGCCTGAGTGGTGGTCAAGAAGAAGCTGTTATTGGTATTCCTATAATAGTATCATTATTGGTGTTCCGTCATTTCCATAGACTTCCAACTAGAATATTCCCTGGTGATAGTGGTGCCATTACCATAGGTGTTGCTTACATTGGTTTTGCTATTGTTATTAACATGGAAATAATTGCTATCATTGCTATTATCCCTGCTATATTAAATTCATTCATATTCCTAAGTTCTACTAAAAAAATAGTTGAACATCGTCAACTCAAAGGTAGTGCCGTTGGATTAACAGAAGACTATAAATTAAAGGCTAATAGAGAAAAGGCAGCTGTGTCTATCTTTAGATTGATGCTAGCAAAAGGCCCTTTGAGTGAAAGAGATATCAGTAAACAGTTCTATAAGATGATGGGTTTTAGTGGTTTCTTGGCTATTTGTGTTGTAGGTATTGAATCTAGTTTACTAGTTATACCTGTTATGATAGCTGGTGTTATTTTATTCATGATTGGTAACAGACACAAACGATTATATATAATGATTGGTGTTACTGCATTATTAATAGTTGGAATGATAGTTCCAGTAATAGGTTGGTTCAATGAAACTGACCCTAGTGTTTATCCCTTCCGTGAACTACTTAGTGTGATAATTATGTTACCTGTTATGGCAGTATTCGTAGGTGCCCTAGT
>Ga0255040_10000157_pt1 | contig 15700 bp, 33 predicted proteins | sample BC1_12_2_MG_FD_181711 | JGI IMG/M metagenome (GOLD analysis project Ga0255040, IMG submission 181711) | Seawater microbial communities from Strait of Georgia, British Columbia, Canada - BC1_12_2 | ecosystem: Environmental > Aquatic > Marine > Strait | place: Canada: British Columbia | collected... | reverse complement strand
AAGGTTTTAGTAAACTCTGTGAATATCTTAGCTACATCTTTTACGTTCTTAATAGACTGCGTAATGTTTACAGACTCATCCTTAAACATGTCTACTCTTTCTCCTTCTATATATAGTTGTATACTTTGCACTATCTTATGTTATTTATTTTATCAAAAGCGTGTTCAAAATCTACTGTGTAGTTTGCGAGTTTATCGTTTACACTTGTCTTGTATGTAATGGACTTGGTTTGTGGTATTACAGGAATTACTCGTTCCTCTGTGTCTGTTATCTCTGTGTACCACACTTGTTCACTTAACAATAGTTCCTCTAACACAGCATTATGATCGTCATTGACGTACCCTGTGTTCATTGTAATCCTATCCTTACCTTGTGCTAAGAATGATTGTTGTTGGTGTTTATATGTTTTATAGCTTAGTGTAGATTGGTCAAATATAGATGCCTTAAACTGTTCGGATGTTACGTTGGTAGATTCTACGGATTTTTTAAAGAACCATAGGTCTTGTAATGCACCATACTTATTTACGAATGTAACTTTATAAGGTTCGTACTTACATTCCTCCGTACTGAATATCTTGACTATCTCTGTGCCTGTGTCAGTAGCTATCCACACTTCATCAACAAGTCCTATGTCTATTTGATTGAGAAAGCCTATTAAACACTTTGACGTTTCAAGTGTACCGCCACCAGCTACAACCCTTTCCTCATAGGTGTCGGTATTATCAGAACCACTTACAGTAACATAGTCTATTTGCCCATTTGTGTTTGTAGAGCTACTTACTGTTTGGGTGCGCTTCTCTTCCCCTTTGTATAAGAATGTAACTGAGTTAGTGTCCTCTGTGAATACAGGGATTCGTACATTACTATCGTTTAGTCTAAATATAGTATTGTTTGATAAAAGCAACCCTCTTGATAGTTCAGGGTTTGTACCCTCATGGAAATAGCCATAACCATCAAACGCTATATAGTCTGTGTTTAAAGGAGAGCCTATTATAACACCTGATGCATTAAGCATTATAATTGACGTTCTAACCCATATACATTGACTGTTATATTCGCCATCAAACTCTATATCAAGATAATCTCTTACAAGTTCGCTAATCTCAAACACCACATAGTTGTTGTTATCTATTTCATCTTTTGTAATTGTGTATCTAAGTTCGCTTGATGTAGGTGTAGTAAGTTTTGCGCCTGTATAGATGTATAGTTGTAATGTAGCACTCGCTAAACTACTATTTATAGCTTTTACATAAAAGGGGCTTCTTACGTTAATCTTTGTTGCCATTATAATAAATTATTTATGTCTTTTCCAAAAGCTTCTCTAAGTTCTTCTGGTAATTGTTTAAATGCACGTTCAAATGGTTTCGTAAAAAACAAACTTGGTTTTATACCTTTTTCAAATATAGATCTTGCTATTAAAAAACCTATAGTTTTATAACTACCTTTTTTAAACTTTCCTTTATTGTCTCTTAGTCTTATGTTTCTTTTTTTTGCCCAAAGTTGTAGTGGTTTAATAGGTGGCATTTTAGATTTATAACTAAAAGGTGTATTGTATTTTTTCTTAGTTCCACTTACTCCTTTATCTTGAAACATACCGTAGTCTTCCATTTCAAAATATAATCTAAAACCAGCAGGTGACTTTTCAACAAACCCTTGTAGACTTTTATAAAGATTGCCATCAACATTTTTTTTACCTTTTGTTAGGTTTGTACGAGCTTGTTGTATAACATACTTTTTAAAATCCTCTAAAGCTTGTTGAGTTTCTAACATATAGTCATATCATTTTGTACTATAATACTAAATGTACCAGTCCAACCAGCAATCTTGTTTTCAAATCTATCTACAAATGGCTCACAAACTACATCACCATCTAATTGGTATTTATTATCGTATAACGTACCTCTTTTTAGAATTGAGCTTAGTCTTGTTAATACTGCTAATTGTGTGTTTAATATATCTTGCTCATCATCGTTACCTCTAAATATGTTTGTTGTTTCGTCTTTAGAAATATCTACAACATCCATTGCTAATACTGATATATTAAATGTCAATACTCTTTCTTGTATTGTTGTGTTGTTTACAATAATATGAGACAAAGGAAATATGTTTTGCTTATTAAGATCAACATCATCTATATTGCCATAAGTTATTGTGTTAACAAAAGGCTCGGCTCCTAATGTGTCTTTTATTTGTTCTAATACATTATAAAATCCTATCATCTTCTCATTTTTGATTTTATTCTTTCTTGCTCAATCTCATTCTTTTCTTTAACAAAAGCTAAATACATTAAACATTTATGAACGTTTGTTTTTTCAACTTCTTCAAAGTCTTTAAGGCTTCCTTGAGAGATTGCATAGATTGATTGATACCATCCCCACTTTTTCCCAAAGCTCGCTGCTCTGCTATAGTCTTGTTGGCTTGTTTCGCTGAAGAGTTCAGGATAGTTGTCGACAATTCGTTGCTTAAATTGTAAAAAAAAATAATGCAACCTAAAACAACGTCTAATGGCATTTTAGTCATGTCGTATTTATCTCCTTTGTATTCTTCTATGTTATATAAGTTACCATGCTTAGATACCAATGGTCTATATAGTACCTCCATAGCTTTATCTATATTTTTCCAATCAGACAAATATGTATCTAATGTTACATACTCACCAAATGTTATATCATCTAGCTTAGGTACAAATCCGAACTCTAAGCCATTTAATTTAAAAGATTGTATTAACTTATGGTCTTTATTAAATAGTTCATTAAAGTGTGTTATAATGTCTTTAAGACTAGTGTATTTTATATTTGCTATATCCTTTAAGTTTAGCTTACAAAATATTTCAACCATCTTTTGTTGGATAAATAAATCTTGCTCTTTGTCTTTAGCTATTGATAAAAACTTTTGATACTGACCTAATGTTATCTCACTTAAAGAGTCTGGTACGTAAATCTCAATCTTCATATTATAATAATAAAAAATTGAAAGTCTTGTATAAAGAGAAAGGCAACTATAAAAGCTGCCAATCCCCAAATCAAAACAAAAATCAAAAAAACTATCTTCTACTATAGAAGTATGTGTAAAGCTCTAATATCTTATTTGTTAGTTTCATATTTTGTGTGTACCATTGTTTACCTCTTTTTTTTATACCTTGTTTATTTATTTCAATTACACACCAATGTTGTCCATATCTACCATTACTGTATTTCTTTTCTAAAGGTACAGGGTAAACTTTAATATCGTTATGGTTGCACCAATTCATGGCTTTGAATCCTAAACCAGTCTGTATATAGCTTTCTGAAGCTTTTTTCATTTTTAGTTATTACTTTTATTTTACCGTTTACTAATATGGTTACTACACCACTTGTTAAGTATTTTACTTTCTCTTGTTTCAAAGTGTTTGTATAATTCATTTTGCTCTTTTATAAGTTCTCTTAATTCTTCTACTTGTTTGGATAATTGTTCTGTAAATTTCATAGTGTAAATATATAAACAATTTATGAACTATGATAATAACTTGTTAATTTATACTAATTATAAATAAGCTACCAGATATGGTATTCACCTTTGTTAGGATTTTCAAGCTGACTTGTTATAGCATACCGTAAAGCATCTATAGCATGATTGTAGGCATCGATAGGTTTATTAAGAGTGTTACCTTGTTTATCTATCATGTATATGTAATTCCTTAATTCGTTTATAAGGTTCTTACTTCTACTTGTTATAAAGATCTTGTTTTGGTTTATTAAGTTTATACCGTATGCAATACTATCTCTACCTTTCTTTACAGGTAGTATTGTATGTCCGTAATGGTTCAACTCAGCAATAGACTTAGGTTCAGCACTATCTGCATATACTACTTCTTTAATTTCGTTAGCTTTTAATAAGTTACTAATCTCACTATTTAGCAATCCTTTCTTATAAACTATCTCATCAAATATATAAGCATCATTGTATTTATACATTGCTACTAAACTTGTAGGGTCGTTACTATAACCAAAGTCCATACCGTAACATAATATCCTTGCTTCTTCTGGTAGATCTATTTCTTTCCAGTCTTTAATACATACACCTTCTAGACTTCCTATTTGTCCTAGTCCATATACTTTCCACCAGTTATCCCAATACGTACTTGTCTTTGCTTTAACCTTAGCTGACTCTATTTCTTTTACGATTGACTCAGGTAATGCCTCGTTGTCCAAATAAGTTAATGTAATAAAATCTACATCTTCAGAACTTAAAACCTCCTTGTCAACCCAGAATGAACTTACAGGGTTATAGTCTAACCATATATCTCTTGATGTTCTAATAGCTAATTGGTAATACGAGTCAAATGGAACATTGTTACACTCATTCACATATAGTATATGTCTTCTTGCTCCACGTAATTTATCTGGCTGATCTACACTAAAGAATTCAATATAGCTACCATTTGAAAAGTTATATTTAAGTGTTGACTTGTTGAATTGATTATCTCTATAACGACCAGTAGACATCATGACCTTAAGAAAGTCTTTTAATGCACCACGTCTTAAATGAGGTATTGACTCACTTACTATAGATATTTCTAATCCTTCTTCTCTTATTGCTTTATCTATGAGAATAGGTATGATACCAAATGTCTTACCAGCACTTGTACCTCCTCTAATAACCTTTACACGCTTTTTAAGCTTATGTAATTTCTTTATTGCTGTAGTTACTACAAACTCCATTAAAGTATCTTAGAGTTCAAATAAGGGTTGTTCTGTATTTAAAGTAATGTCTTTTGTCTCTCTTGGCTTACCAGCATAATAATGATAAAACAATTGTACATATTTAAAATCTCCAGTCTCAATACCCTTTTCCAATGCCTTGAAAGCTTTATCTTCTAATGGACCAAGTCTCTCTATTAACTTGACTTCATCTGCTTTAGAAGGTCTTCCAGCTCCTTTTCTTGCTCCACCTTTCATTTGAATTAGATTGATTATTCAATTAAATAATAAAAAAAAAGATAAATTGTTAATCACTATCTTTAGGTAGTTTATCTATTACTGCTTGTATCATCATATAAAGATTAGCTACTGCTTTTTCTAGATTTACTATTCTTTGTTGTTGTGTTAATTTTTTTTGTCTCATTATCGTTATCGTATTTTATACATAAGTTACATTGTTCTTTACATAGTTTGTCTCCAAATATATATTCAATGCAAGTAAAATTATTTATCTTTAGACCCATCTTCAAATCCTTTCAAGTAGCTTAATATAGAAAAGCATATAGCAACACCAAAAAGAACTAATAACCCTTGTAAATCCATGTATAGTATCATTCTGCTTCGTATATAGTTATTTTGTCTTTATATTTCCAAGAGTAGGATTGTATCATTATCTTTACTCTATCTTTTATTGACTGTACTTTATCCATAGGTAAACCTTCTAATAGTTGTTCTATTGAGTCTTTCTTTTGCTCAATGTTTCTAAGGTTCTGGTTTTCTAGTTTTAACTGTACTAACTCTATTTTTAAATCACGAATGTTATCATGCTTCTCTACATCATCAAGTAATGATAATTTACCAACAACATTCTTATAAGCTATATTTAAATATTTATTTTCTTTTCTCCATTGACTAAAGTTTTTTAAACTGTGTAATATAGTAGCGTGATTTTTACCTACTGTTCTTGCAATAGCAGCTAAACTTAAACTACTAAATTCTTTTAGTATTGTATAATACATTCCTCTTGCTTCTACTACTTCTCTTTTCCTAGTAGGAGAGTCTATACAGTAACCATATTCTTGTTCTACTAATTTTTTAATCTTTTTAATGTGATAATCTTCCATGTATATAATTTATTTTGTCTATAAAATTGCTTAATGTCATTACTTTAATTTCTTCTAATGCTTTGTTTATACCTTCACAAGCTTCATAATCTTGTAGTTCTTCGTATACTTTTAGAATATTATTCATTTCCTGCAATGAACTTCCTTCGTATACACTATTATATGTTAGCTCATAAAAGTATTGACTATAGTGTTCCTTTGATGATGTACTCATTTAGTTCTTGTTCTTGCTTGACAAAGTAAGTTTCAAATATCTTTAAACCATATTCAACTTTAGCTTTACCAGATTCGTAAAATTCTTTACTTACATTATAATGGCCTAAGTCACCTGTCCCTTTATCTATAGCAAAGAAAAAGAAATTGTCATAGTCTACATTAAATAAATTACAATAAATATAAACCTGAACATCATAACCATATTTCTTGGCAGCATAAGGAAATGCACGTAGATCAGCTGTTGTTTTTAAATCAGCAACATAGTCTGGACCAAGAACGTCTGCTTTACCTCTAAAAGGATATCCATTAAGAATATCAAATCCAGGTTGTTCGAATACAGCATCTCTAGTTAATTCTTGCCATATATCATTTTGTAGTAAAGCATCAACAGTATACATAGCTTTATCATACATTTTTCTTGTAAATACAAATTGACCGCTACCTATTTCAGCTACTTTTTCTTTGTATTTTTTAGTTACCTCTGATTGTACTTCAACAACGTGACAAAGTGTATCTAACTTTTCAGGTTCTAATGCAGCTAAATGTATTAACCTACCCATTTTAAATGCTCCACTGTCTGACTTATAGTTAAGACTTCTAGCGTATTCTTTTGGTGAAGTTATCAAAGACTTAATAGCAGATGAACTTAATGCATACTTACCTAGTTCACCATAGTAAAAACTATCATCATACATTTTATTTAATAAAGCAGGTTTGTCCCATACTTTACCATTTAATAGTTTTATTTTTTCTGCTCTTCCTTGTTTAGCATTAATACTTTTAATTTCATCAACACTAATCCAACAAGTATCATCACCATGGAAAGACCCATTAAGACTAACATGCAAAGCGTGTAATTCTTCTTCTGTTTTAAATTCAAAAGACTCATCTTTAATTATAACCTTAAGTCCTTGTTTTGCCCATTCTTTAAATCCTACTTTTGGAGTTGTAAATGTTACATGTTTCCAAGTTGGTTTTTTTGTTACTGTTATCATAATTATTTATCTTTTACAAATGTTCCATTAACCATATTTCCAGTTCTAGATACGATTTCGCCATAAGCGTGGTCGATACAATGCTCAATATCAACACCACCCAAAGAGGCAAGATTAGTGAGTACCACAATGGCGTCACCAATAGCGTCAACAAACTCCTCTTGATTACCTTTAAGAATAGCTTCCGATAGTTCTCCTGTTTCTTCATATAGTTTTATTAATTGTGTTTTTACGTCGCCTTTATCATATATGCCACGTTCTTTAGCCCATTGTCTAATTAATTCAAATTTATTCATTATTAAATGTTTATGATTTTACGTTAAAGTTAGAGCGACCACACAAAGGATATAAGTGAGTGTAGTATTTTTCGCCTTTTCTAATACGTTTATTTTTAAAAATAATATCCTCTGTAGCAGTATGATACTGTCTACCACAATAACCAACAATTTCCCTATCTGGATCTTCTATATTTATAGAACCCATGTATTTACCTTCTTGCATGTATTCTATAAAGTAACCAAAAATGTCAAAAGTTATATTTCTGTAAGCATTCATATTTGTAATAATTTTATGCTAATATATAAATATCTTGTTAATAAAAAAATAATTATACAACTTTTTTGTTATAGTGCCTTTTATATATATGTAAATTTTGTGCATAATGAGTATAAAAACCTTGTTGCGATTTTAAACTATTAGCAACTAATTCGTGTAATTTTAAAAAACAATAAGCATCATTACAAAAACCAAACCATAAATCATTACTACGCATAATAACTGTCATGTGTAACTTTTCTGAGTCTGGTGTATAATAAAATTGTATAGACAAGGTGCAAGGTGTGTCTTTAGAGTATTCCTGATGTTCTTTACCATCATAAATAGATAATACAGCACGACGAGAATATCTATCCCTCTGAAGTTCTTTAATTACGTATTGCAATTGGTTATTACGTGACCATTGCCAACCATAGTTTGAGTTAACATAACCACGTTCGTCCATGTGATTGTACCATATTTTAGCAACTTTAGCTATATCTGTAGCATTGCGGTTTTTAGATAAATACCATTCCCATTCTTTTTCAGCATAATCTTGCTTAAAGTTTCTCCAAGGTGTATTAACTAATTTTTCTGATGTATCTATAATAGTAAACATTTGATTGTACAATGCTTTAGTACCATTATTTACTTCTGGTTGAGAGTCTAACTTGTCGTAGTAAAACTCAAATGCTTCTGTTATTGTTTCAAATTGCCACATATATCTTCTTTGTTTACTGTATAAATATAACCATTTTTATCTTTAAATTTATAACATTTAGATCCATCGTTTAATTTATATTGACCTAAACATTCACCAATTAAAACTGATCCTGCAAATTTAAAATAATTCATGATTTGTTATTTGCTTTTTATTTACTTGTTTAGCTTTATCTATTAAATCTTTAAATGCTATATTTACATCACAATGACTTTTAGCTACATTATAAGCTAACCTTCTTTTTTTACTTCTTAACTCTTGATTGTTAGCTAATTCAACTATTTGATCTATAGTTGATTGATAGTCATTTCTTTCATTATAAATAAAACAATCTAAGTCATAAAAGCTATCTCCTTGAATATGATAATTATTTTGTGCCCATTGTTTATCAACAACAACAATCATTCCTACGTTTATCATCTCTAAAGTAGAGTATTCAATTATGTTATTATATTCTTCTTTTTTAAGATTAAAAAAATTAGCACCAAACATATTATTAGATAACAATTCTAAAGTTGGCATCCTATCGTAAGGACCATAAACATGTAAATGATCTAAGTCTTGCTCGTCAATAACACTTTTACTTCTATATTTTATATTGCTATGCTCTGGTGATTTTAAATCTTTTTCATTTGAACAAAAAAACTTTGTTTTTGCACCTATAGATTTTTCAATACCTCTAGCTTCACATACTATATTGTGTTTAGATAGTAATGGTTGCAAATGTATCATTCTATCTGGTTCTTTAAAAGTAGCAAATCTACCTAAGTAAGATATTTTTCTTTGTTGTTCTTTTTTAATTAAATGGGTTAACTTACTAAAGTCATGTCCATTATTAAAAAATTTAACAGGTGTATCTATATTTAATTGTTTTATTTTTTTATTAAATACAGTTCCTTTGCCAAAAGTAAAAGCACAATCCATTTCTGCTACAGTTTCCCATAGCATGCTATTTCTATTTAAAGAATGTATTTTGTGATCATTTTGAAAAATAATTTTAATTGGATTGTTTACATTCAACACAAGTTCTTCAAAAAATTTATTTTTATATAATTCAGAATTTGACTTACTTGGAAGTGATTGATAAAATACAATGTCAAAAGTGTTTAATTCATTTTTAATTTTATCTATATCGTTATTATCAAACTCAATTATACTTGTATTTTGTGAATTTTTTCTACCCCATTTTTTGTCAGTAGCAGCAAAAGATTTACATTGATAATCTTGTGATAATAAATAGGATTGTAATTCTGTTGCAAATCTAGTAACACCGCAACCTTCTATTCCTCTACCTAATAAAATTGCTATATTCATTTTTCTGTATTGTAATTGTTTAAAGCTCCTAAGTAAGCTACTGCATCTAATAAATTATCTTCTTTGTGATTATAAGATTGTCTAGATAGTTTTAAAGCTACAAGACACATATACATATCTTGAGCAGTTAATTGTTTACCAGTAGAACCTGATGCAATCATTGCTGCTCTTTCCATACCTTCACTAAAAGGTCCATACATACGTTCTTTCTCTTCCGAACGCTTGTTTATTATTTTATCTGCTTCTTTAAGAATGTTCATTTAGTATTATTTCTTCTAGTTCAACAAATAAATCCTCATCAAATATATCAATAATGCTAACATCACCTATTAAGATATCTTGTATATCTACATAAGCTGGACTACCTGGATGTCCACTACCGTCAGGGTATCTCCATACTGTTGGCTCTTCGGGACTAAAGTCATAATCAACCGTAAGATCAACTTCTTTAAAATTAATTTGTGTTGTATTCATTTATATAATTTTTGTAAATATAAACAATTTATTTACAACTAGCTACATAAAGGATAAAAAAATTAGTGTAATTAAAATACCAATAAAACCTAATTGTGCAAGATCTACTTTCATTTCTCTCTAAATTGTACAGCACATACTGCTAATCGTTGTTCTGTATTTTTATATTCTTTTATCATAATAGGATTAGCCATACATCTTGTCATGAACTCTTTCCTGTTCTCATTTCTCTTTGGAGTTGGTATTGGCATCGTATTCAAATTTAAGTTTCTCTAAATATATTGTAGCATCCATCAGCTCTTCTTGTAAATGTATAATCCATTCTACAAAACTTAGATCATTACGGTCCATAGTAACACCGTATCTTTCTTTACCTTTTATTGCTCTAATATCGTATAACGTTTTTACATTCTCAACTATTTGATCTTTACTATTTTCTCTAGTATTATTAGAAGTCCATGCGCCATCTTGTAGCATTTCAAAGTATTTACTTATACTATCACTCATCTCCTCTTATTTTTCTTAATGATTCAACTGCTCTTAATTTATCTTTACGTTCGATTTTCAATTTACTTTCATATAATTTGTTTTGGTTTTCAAGTAATTGTGTATACATATACATTTGGTTTATACAATCAACTAAACTTTTAGCTTCGTTATATTTTTTTGTATTTTTTTTATTAGAAGCTTTTTCCATTATACTAACCATAAAAGAAGTAATATAACTGTAATGTCCTAAGTACGTTTGTTTTTGAAATAGTGTCATAAGTATTTTTCGTAAATTTTCTTTAAATCTAATATAATTTGTTTTACACAAGTACTACATGAGCTTATTTTTTTTCTATCACTAAATACTCTATTGTAAATCTTTAAGAATTCAACTTGGTTCTTACGTGTGATTACACTAGCATTTCTGTCATACCAGTTATGTAAAAAATTAAATTCCCATTCTGATAAACATTTTGGTTTTTTATAAGGTAGAAGCTTATTTAATTCTTCTTGTCTTTTATCACACCCGCAATCTTCACCAGCTAACCACTTAACTGCTTTCTTAATACCAGTTGCTTTGGTTATTTTTTCTATTGTATCACCAACTCCTTTAGAGTCTTCTTTATATTTCTTTTTCCAATCCTTGTAAGCCTTAGTACGTTTATCTCCTTTAAATTCTTTCATAATCTCCATTTATATAATTATCATAGTGTTCAGAAAAGTTTTCTTTTAGATCTATTTTACATTTCTTTAATGTATTAAATATACTAACCCAACTAATGCCAGTTTCTTTAGCTAATTTTCTAATACTCATATCGGTATCACGGTACAATCTAAATAATCTTTTGTCATACCAATGCCAACTATCAATATACTGATCTAACGTTTCACAAAACTTATAATATGCCTCCTGCTCATCCATATTGCTAAAATGTTCTAACTGTATGTCATCTAAACTAACTTTAGTTATTTTATTTTTAGCATTATAAAATTGATAATATAAAGATCTTAATGTAAAAAATATATAGCCATTGCTAACCTTACCATCTTTTATTATTTTTTCAGGAGTAGTATACTTATAAAGTGCAATGTACATTTCTTGTACAATATCTTCAGCATAATCATATTCACCAAAAGAGTTCACTACTCTTATCCAATGTTTATGTTGTTTTGCTACTATGTTAAGCCAGTCATTCATTAGAAGTCTAAAAGTTCGTTTACATTAGTATTATTAGAGTGAAGTATATCAACACCTAGAAATTCAAATCCTACATTGTTTCTAACCATTCTTAATCTTACTGGTTCTTCTATAGGTGTAGGTCTTCCACCTGTTTCTACCTCTTTTACTTTTCTTACATGTATATCTGAGTACATCCATTCTGTAGCATGTTGTGTATATCTATGAATAGTAAATACATCATCCGCTCTATTACCCCACTTACCACCGCCTTCTACATCTGCCATACTTGGAGGTTGAGGTAAACCAGCATATTCATGATCTTTTGGATGTGTTCTTCTAAGTGCTTCTGTTACAGCATGAGTATTTAACCATATAGATACATTATTGTTTTTACAAAATAACCTGAATTCACTTGCTACTTCATAATCATATTCGTGTGAGTTTATACCACGTAATAAATTTCTATCTTTATTTAAAGAATTGTAAGGGTCTATTAGTAAACCGTGATATTCAAAATCCTTTTTAACTTCTATAGCTTCATCTAATAATTTCTTATAAGTATAAGCATCTGACACATCTATAATTTTAAAATACTCGTTAACCCATTCAAGAGTTTCTTGTATTTCTTCATCTGTCATTTTAGAAATTGGTTTGCCGGTTTTAAATTCTATAATTTTCCTTGCAATACTTTGCGGAGTATTCTCAGCAGAAAATATAAGCCATTTGATTTTATGTTTAATAGTATAAAGTAACATTGTGTAAATAATAACAGTTGTCTTACCAACATTGGCGTGACCAATTATTATATTAAAATTACCTTGCTTAAATCTTATGTGCTCATCTATTTCTGTTACACCAATTTTAAGTCCTTCTTTTACTCGACCATATTTTATGTCAAGTATATTTTCCTGTAGTTTGTCTATTTGTGCTAACATAAAAAAAAAGGGGAGCATAAACTCCCCATATATTAAAAGTCTAGTAAATCATCTATGTCCTTGTCACGCTCTGGGTTCTGTTCGGTATTAGTTACTTGCTCAACTCTTTCAGCCGTTACAATACTACCGTCATTCCAAACAACTTTGCCATTACCAATGTATGTTCTTGCTTCCTTAGCTTCTCTTTCTTCTTTTGATTGAGAAATATACATACTTGCGTTTTGACCATATTGATTTGTCTCATCTCCAATTGCTACAACAGCATTTAGATATTTACCATCTTTAACTTTAGTTTTATCTATTTTACTTAGATCCAAACTTACACTTATTAATCCTGCCATTTAATTTATTTTTAAAAGTTCTTCTTTAACTGTTTTACTTAATTTATACTTACTTTGAATCGATTGAATTTTACCACCGTTTTTAATAAACTCAGTTGCTTTACTGAATTCTGGTGTATTTAAGTTCAACCATTTTTTATTATCTTTTACTTCATTTACAGTTGCATTAGCATCATCGTCTTCAGCTTGTAAAGCCAATAAAGATTGCAACGTATAACGTCTGTAATAGGTAATAGCGCTACCAAGTTTTTGCGGATCAGATATTTCAGGTAAAAACATAGAAGACTCTACGCTACCACCATCAGTGTCTATAATTACACTTTTAACTTGTCCATCTTGGATAGGTTGTAATAATACTAAGTTCTGTTTTTGCAACAAAGGTGTCAACTGCTTTAATAGCGAGTTAATATCAAAGTATTTAGAATTGTAAAAAGGATTAGTTACTTCTTTACTAATAGTACCAATCTCTTTCTGAACATTTAGTAGTTTATTATATATGTTCTTTTCCATTTTCAATAACTTCTAATTGTGCTCCATAAAATTCTACTTTCTTTTCAAGTCTTTCAACTTCACCCTCCAATGCTTTTATCCTAGCATTTTTAAGTCGTAATAAATCATCTGTATGTGTCATATAAAATTAATTTATACAAATATATAAAAACTTTTTAATAAAAAAAAACCGGCAATATAAAAATTACCGGCTTCTTAATAAACACAACAGAAATTACAGAGAAAAATCTTCAATCTTTTGTTTATAATAATCTAGTTTTTCAAGCAGATCATCGTTAGAAAACTTAACAATTTGTCTTGATGCTAAATGTAAAGAATCAGCTGTACCAGATCCATAGTCATTATCTAAATTTGTTCCAAATATATATTGTTCACCGTATCTAAATACATTACAAGCTGAACATTGTACTTGGCAATTAGTATCATCCCAACGAGTCGCATAATGTTTACGGCTCATGAAATGTCCACACTGTAATTTTTTCCAATGATCTTTTTTTCCACATGTATAACACTCGGTAGTCCCATGTGCATCAGCGTAGCGTAGTCGTATGTATTGGCTAAATGCATTATCTAATTTTTTTACTATATTTTTTCTTGATTGCTTTTTCACCTAACATTGGTTGATTAACAACATATCTCCTAAATCTCTATCTAAATTTTTTATAGCTCTATATATAATTCTAGACTTCTTTTTAGTTTCATTCCTATCAGTCTTAGTAGAGTCACTACCTAAATTAGTATACATTATAGCATCTAATTCTAATAGCCTATCTATTTTATCTTTGTCTGATATTGTTTTGTAGTTTAAAATTTTATTAACCATGTATTCTGTCATTTTAGTAAATATAATAAATTAGAATTAAAAAGAAAAAAGAAAAAGGGTAAAAAGAAAAAAGAAAAAAGCCAAGCAAAAAAGAAAAATTTAAATACCTGATCCAACAGCCGTCCATCTTTATTAGGTTGCTGAAGTATGTTGTAAAAGTATATAAAAATGTTTTTGTCAAGACAGAAAGTTATTAACTACTTTTTTTACCTTTCTCCCAAGTTCTACCAACGAAGTATGCTCCGTACACTGTAACCAATAATGTTTGAAATATTGGTACGTACTCTTTTTGAATTTCAAATCCTCCAATGTTACCGTCGGTAAAAGAAAGAATTGTAAAAATTCCTGTAAGAAACACCATAATAAGTGGCCTAATGTTTTTCGAAAGAAAACTATCACTTTGCATATCATACTTCCATCTTTCCGTGACTTGTTCTTGCGCATCTTTATCAGCTTTTTCTAATAGTTCCTGTATGCTTCTTTTTGCTTCTAAGCGCTCTTCGTCGGTTGTAGTAAGATTATCTATTACGTTACCAATATCTTTCACTAGAGTACCTGAAATTAATTGTAGTAGCTTTTTCATTAGTATGTCCAAATAACGTTTTTGTCCTTATCTTTATCTATGTCAACGTGTATAAATGTTTTTGCAATGCCAATCCTATTAAAACCAACATCCTGTAAACACCATAAAAGTTCATGTCTATCTCTTGAATTATTACATGCAATATCAATGGCTAAACCTTTTAAATGGCTTGAATTATATTTACCACCAACCTTAGCATTATGTGCTTCTGTTCTATAACCAGAATTTATGTGAATAGGTTTATCAAATTTATCTCTAACAAGATCAATCATTTCTAATAACTTAGAATCCATTAATTGACCGCTTCCTTGTATGTCAGGACTATCGAATTCAAAGTAGTTAAAGTGTTTCATAATCTATCTATCACTTGTTGTATTTCGTTTACATTAACATCTAATTTGAAACTTAAATCAGCAGACCATTGTTTAACAGGTTTATTGTTTTTATATATTACAATAACAGGTACGTACTGTATTTGACTTTTTAAATCTTTATTTTGTCTTTCTAACAACCCATATTTAACATTACAACCTATAAGACCATCTAGATCTACATCGTGATGTTTATTCCAAGCTGTATTTATTTGCAATACTGTTATATTTGGTGTATTTACCTCTGTTAAAGAATCAGGGGTAAAAATTACCTCTGCTAAAGAATTAGGGGTAAAAAGTAAAAACAATAAAAGTATTAAAAGTCTCATCTCAATTCATACAAGCGTTGCTCTATTATTTCAAGTTTTTCAAAGTTTTTTTCTATCAGTTCTCTATTGTTCATAATCTCAC
>Ga0255040_10000156_pt1 | contig 15762 bp, 10 predicted proteins | sample BC1_12_2_MG_FD_181711 | JGI IMG/M metagenome (GOLD analysis project Ga0255040, IMG submission 181711) | Seawater microbial communities from Strait of Georgia, British Columbia, Canada - BC1_12_2 | ecosystem: Environmental > Aquatic > Marine > Strait | place: Canada: British Columbia | collected... | reverse complement strand
CAACCCGTTGCGAAGGGGTCAGGAGAATAATGTACATAGAATCAGAAGAAGAACTCAGAGCGCTGTATGGATTCCCCGAAGGCAGGACTCGGGAAAAAGGATTATCGGCTCTTGAGTTTCATTCAATCAACTTCATAAGCAATTCCCCGTTCGTCGTAGTTTCGACGCATTGTAAAAATGGGATGGCTGACTCTTCTCCTCGGGGAGGTAAAGCGGGCTTTGTAAAGGTTATCGATAAACAGTGTATCGTCATACCGGATGCAAAGGGTAACAGGCGCTTAGACAGCCTTGTCAATATTGTTCATACGGGGAATATTGGTTGTTTATTTTTGATCCCGGGAGTTGATGAAACATTACGAGTTAATGGAACTGCCCGTATTTCCACCAATCAAGATTTCCTGGACCTATTTTCTGAGGAGGAAAATATACCGAAGACATGTATAGAGGTCGCTGTTAGTGAGGTATTCCTGCATTGCGCCAAAGCCCTGATGCGCTCCAGGTTGTGGTCACCCGCATCTCTTGTAGAACGGTCAACGTTTCCAACGATGGGGCAGATGTTAAAAGACCAGTTGGGCTCAAAAGGAGAGCCGGAGTCCCGGTTGGATATGATACGGCGGTATGAGTCCGAGTTATAGTAAGGCCCAATGTCTGGAATAGAATTCCGACCTGACTGGGATAGCAATCAAAGGAAGCTGGCTACACACCACTACAACGACAGGTTTTCAGGTCTGATTAAATGCCGGTTATACGATGCGATGCCTGTAAAGGAGAACAACTATGGATACATCAAATATTCCCAGGGTATTTTGGTACGCATTAAGTTTCTGCATGGTTTCGGCCACTCTCGGACTGATTTTCATTGCCTACAAATCCTCAGATATTTCAATTGAGATAGCCGATGCGAAGATTCAATTATCGTCCGCATTGGCTGAAACCAAGGAAATAAAGAGCCAACTAAAGATCGAAAATGAAAGACTATTCGAGGCCAATAAGGACTTAGAGGAAAAGTTGGCCTTATCGGAAGAGCTGATTAAAACTCCCGCTGAGGTCAGCCCGGCTGAGGATACGACAAGTGACAATAGAAGACGCAGAGCATTGTCCGTCGAGGAAATAAAAAAATATAGTTTCAAAAATAACAGTGACTCTGAGTTGCCAACGCCAGAGATATCAAAAGAACGCTTTCAGTCTATTGATGAGAAGATACAATCTGTCCAACAATCTCTATACAAGTAATCCAACACATAGCAAGTCATCCCAGCCAACATGAATTTCCCCACATCTTTTTTCCGCACCAATGGTGTCGCTTTTGTATGGATAGGTGCTGTTTTTGCCCCTACCTTAGTGACGATGGGAGCCATGGAGAATAAAGTCATTCATCTCGTGGCCGGCATTTGTTTGTTGGTGCTCGTGCTCTTGTCAATAATGGATGGGTTCAGAGCTTTCAGGGGTGGACTGATGACAATCTTCATAGGCTCTGCCTTTGTTCCAATTGTTTCTGTCATTGTCGGGACAGTATTCGCGCTATACAAGATTGCAAACCCGAGTTGACATGCAGGGCATCATGCATAGAAGGACTCTGCAACTGGCGTTGGGCCAAACGGCCATATTTACTTTCACAAAGATACACAGTCTAGGTTCAGCTTTATAATCCTTGTTCAAGGATGTAAAAATCGTAAGGAAGGAGGACATATGTTCAACGTGGAAATTATTGGGACCGATCGATTGGATATTGAATTTGGCGGCAAACTCAACAGTGATGACATGAAAGCCGCATTGGATGAACTGGTTGGTAAATCCAAGAACATTAAGAACGGAAAAATGTTATACCGCATTGGGGATTTTGACCTGCCAACTTTGGGAGCTATTGGTGTAGAGCTTTCACGCCTCCCGGAACTGTTCAAACTAATCGGCAGGTTTGACAAAGTCGCGGTAATCGCCGATCAAAGTTGGGTTCGGACTGCCAGTCAGATAGAAGGCGCATTGATTCCCGGTCTGGAGATTAAGGCATTTGAAGCAGGCAAAGAAACTGATGCCGAAGCATGGCTTGCCACCTAACAACGACTGTGCTCAGACAATTTCAGGAAAACGATAGACCCGAGATCCTGCTTTTGAATGCCGAGTCCGTACAGGTTCTCAGCCCGATGAGCAGCGCTCGATTTACCGAACTTAAAGAGCAATGTGCTCTACTGCTGGTCGCCGAGGATGACGGAGCAGTCTGCGGCTTTCTGTTGGCATTTACGGCCGGTGCCGAATATGACAGCCCCAATTATCGATGGTTTTCGGATAACGTAGATGGTTTTCTCTATATAGATAGAATTGTTGTATCCAGCAGAACACGCGGATTGGGAATAGGAAACCGACTTTATTCGGAGGCCCGGAAATGGGCTGCTTCGAATTCTCTAAGTAAATTGACAGCCGAAATTGACGTGGAGCCCCCTAATCATGGCTCTCTCACGTTTCATAGAAAATTGGGTTTCCTGGAAATGGCAACACAACGAGTAGCGGCCACCAAATTGGTGTCTCTGCAATGTCTGGATATCAGATAACCGGACATCGTAATCGTCAGGTGCGGAATTGTGGCTATGATTGGGGTAAGTGCCTCATAGAGACCAACCAGCCCGGACGGGGTGTACGAGGACGGGCTGGGAGATGAGGGACTGACAGCCACCGGGATTAAACGGTGGCTGTCAGATCAGCTTGGGTGTACCGGGCTTTATGCTATTTTTGCCAAAGCCGCATTGAAGGTTGCACTGGGGCGCATGGCGCTATCTGCCTTGGCCTGATCCAGCTGATAGTAGCCTCCAAGATCAACCGCCTGCCCCTGGGCAGCCAACAGCTCGTCGAGAATCTTTTTCTCGTTGTCTGCGAGCTCTCCGGCCAGGCTGGAAAAACGTGCCTGAAGATCCTTGTCCTTTTCCTGCTCAGCCAGTGCCTGTGCCCAGTAGAGGGCCAGATAGAAATGGCTACCCCGGTTATCCAATTCGTTGACCACACGGGAGGGTGATTTTCTGTTCGCGAGAAACTTGGCGGTTGCCTGGCCCAGGGTCTCCGCAAACAGCTTGGGCTTGTCATTTCCGGCAGCGTTGCCCAGATACTCCAGAGATTCCGCAAACGCCAGAAATTCCCCCAGGGAATCCCATCTCAGATGCCCTTCACCGACAAATTGCTGGACATGCTTGGGTGCAGACCCACCGGCACCCGTTTCAAATAACCCGCCACCGTTCATCAAGGGCACGATGGACAACATCTTTGCACTGGTGCCCAGCTCCAGAATCGGAAACAGATCGGTCAGGTAGTCACGCAGCACGTTGCCAGTGACGGCAATGGTGTTCTTTCCCGCCCTGATGAGATCCAGTGAAAACCGCGTGGCATCCGCCGGTGACATGATGTGGATATCAAGACCGGTGGTGTCGTGATCCGGCAGGTATTTGTTTAGCTTTTCGATAAGTTGAGCATCGTGGCCCCTGTCCTTGTCCAGCCAGAACACGGTGGGATAGCCGGTAGCCCGCGCCCGGTTGACGGCAAGTTTCACCCAGTTCTGAATCGGCCCATCCTTGACCTGGCACATACGGAAGATATCGCCCTCCCTTACCGGCTGTTCGAGCAGCACCTGACCGGATGCATCGACCACACGGACCGATCCTTCTCCGGAAACTTCGAAGGTCTTGTCATGTGATCCGTATTCCTCGGCCTTTTTTGCCATCAGGCCGACGTTCTGAACCGTTCCCATGGTGGCGGGATCCAATGCCCCGTTCTTGATGCAGTCGTCAACGGTTGCCTGATAGACCCCCGCGTAACATCTGTCCGGGATCATGGCTTTGGTGTCATGGAGCTTTCCGTCCGGACCCCACATCTTTCCGGAATCGCGAATCATGGGGGGCATGGAGGCGTCGATGATCACGTCACTGGGCACGTGCAGGTTGGTAATCCCTTTGTCGGAGTTCACCATCGCGAGTTCGGGACGGGTCCGATAACAGGCCTGAATATCTGCTTCGATCTCGGTTCTCTTTGCCTCCGGCAACTTGGTGATCTTCGCCTGCAGATCGCCCATGCCCAGGTTGGGGTTGACACCGAGTTCTGTCAACAGAGCCCCGTGCTTCTCGAATACGTCCTTAAAGTAGACCGATACCGCATGGCCGAAGAAGATCGGGTCCGAGATCTTCATCATGGTGGCCTTGAGGTGCAAAGACAGGAGCACGCCCCGGTCCTTTGCATCCTGTATTTGCGCTTCATAAAACTCACGCAACGCCTGTCGGCTCATCACCGCTGCGTCAATCACCTCCCCTTCCTCGAGGGCAAGTCCCTCTTTCAGGGGGGTGATGTTTCCATCCCCTCCGACGAACTCGATCCTGGCGGTAGTGGCTTGTCCCATGGTCGTGGACTTCTCACTGCCGCGGTAGTCTCCCTCCTGCATGAATGCGACATGGGTCTTGGAATCTCCGCTCCAGGCACCCATGCGATGGGGATTCTTCTGGGCAAACTCCTTCACGGCGGCGGCGGCCCGGCGGTCGGAATTCCCTTCGCGCAGCACCGGGTTGACGGCACTGCCCAATACCTTGGCATATCTTTCCTTGATGGTCTTCTCGGCATCGGACTGGGGATCCTCCGGAAAATCGGGGACCTGATAACCGTGCTCCTGCAACTCCTGGATGGCGGCCTTCAACTGCGGGATCGACGCGCTGACATTGGGCAGCTTGATGATATTGGCGTCGGGTGTCTTGGCAAGCTCTCCCAGGTAGGAGAGTTCATCCGGTATCTTCTGCGCCTCTGTCAGGTTATCGGGAAAGTTCGCGATGATTCTCCCCGCAAGGGAGATATCCTTTGTATCAACATTGATGCCGGACCCCTTCAGATAGACCTGGATGATGGGCAGCAGGGAGTAGGTCGCCAGGGCGGGTGCCTCGTCAACCTTGGTCCACCAGATGTTCGATGTCTTCTCAGTCATTTCTCTTCCTCGATTGGAGTGGGGGACATACTGCCGTTGTCCCTTTGTTCTAATTAGTATTTATACGGATCAGATGGCGGCCATGATCGCTTCCACGCTGGACTTGGCATCGCCGAACAGCATGCGTGAGTTCTCCTTGAAAAACAGCGGATTCTGCACGCCCGCATAACCTGTCGCCATACTGCGCTTCATGACGACCGCCGTCCTCGCCTTCCACACCTCGAGCACCGGCATGCCGGCGATGGGGCTGGTGGGATTGTCCTGGGCATCGGGGTTGACGATATCGTTGGCGCCGATCACCAGCACCGCGTCCGTATCCGGGAAGTCCTCGTTGATCTCGTCCATCTCCATGACGATGTCGTAAGGCACCTTGGCCTCCGCAAGCAGCACATTCATGTGGCCCGGCAGGCGCCCGGCCACGGGATGGATGGCAAAGCGCACCTCGATACCCTGGGACTGCAGTTTCTTGGTCATCTCGTAGATAGGATGCTGGGCCTGGGCCACCGCCATGCCGTAACCCGGCACAATAATCACCCGGGCGGCGTTCTTGAGGAGCTCGGCTGTCTCTTCCGCGGATACGGGCACTACCTCGCCCTGCTCCTCGCCCTCGACCATGGTGCCCCCGGACGTACCGAAGCCCCCGGCAATCACCGCGAGGAACTTCCGGTTCATGGCTCTGCACATGATGTAGCTGAGGATGGCACCGGAGCTGCCCACCAGGGCACCGGTCACGATCAGCAGGTCATTAGAGAGCATGAAACCCGTGGCCGCCGCCGCCCAACCAGAATAACTGTTGAGCATGGAGACCACCACCGGCATGTCCGCACCGCCGATGGCCATCACCATGTGTACCCCGAAGAGCAAAGCGATCAGGGTCATGATCATCAGGGGCAACATGCCGGCACCCAGGGACTCGGCACCGACGAAGCCGATCCCGAACAGGATGCATCCTACGCCCAGGCCAAGATTCATCCAGTGACGCCCAGGCAGCAGCAGGGGTTTGCTGGTGATGCTGCCCCGCAGCTTCCCGAAGGCCACTACCGATCCGGTGAAGGTGATCGCGCCGATCAGCACGCCCAGGTAGATTTCCACCTGGTGGATGGTGTGCGCCGCACCGATCAGTTCGGCGGGCGGCTCCAGGTAGCTGGCATAACCCACCAGCACCGCTGCCAAACCGACAAAACTGTGCAGGATGGCGACCAGCTCCGGCATCTGGGTCATCTCGACCCGCTTGGCCAGAAAGACGCCGATGGCGCCGCCGACCACCATGCAGACGATGATGGTGCCATAGCCCGTCACCTGGGCACCCAGTACGGTGGCCAGAATGGCGATCCCCATACCCACCATGCCGTATATGTTTCCACGCCTCGCGGATTCCTGATTGCTCAGGCCGCCGAGGGCCAGGATAAAGAGGATACTCGCCGCGATATAGGCGACTGTAATCATGCCTTCGTTCATCTATGCGGCTCCTATTTCTGAAACATCTTCAGCATGCGCTGAGTCACGAGAAAACCACCGGCGATGTTGATGGTGGCAATAAGTATGGATATGGCTGCAAGCGCGAGGACCAGCTTATTGGACCCCGACACCTGCAACAGCGCGCCGATGACGATGATCCCGGAGATGGCATTGGTGACACTCATCAGCGGCGTGTGCAAGGCTGGTTTGACATTCCAGATCACCATGTAGCCGATGAAACAGGCAAGGACGAAGACTGTGAAGTGAGCCAGGAAATCTGCCGGCGCCACGCTGCCGACTGCCAGCAGCAGCACGCCCGCGACAGCCGCCGCCACCAGGTTACCCCAGCCTTTCGATTCGGGTTCAGCCTGCTCCTGGGGAGGTGCCGCCGTTTCCTTCGGCTTCGCAGGTGCGGCCGACAACTTGGGCTGCGGTGGGGGCCAGGTGATCTCACCCTCCTTGACTACCGTAACGCCGCGTATCACCTCGTCTTCCATGTTCACATTGATCTCGCCGTCCTTTTCGGGCGTGAGATCGTGCAGCATGTGCCGCAGATTGGTGCCATAGAGCTGGCTGGACTGGGTCGGCAGCCTGCTGGGGAGGTCGGTGAGACCGATCAGGGTGACGCCATGCTTTTCGACGATCTGACCCGGCTCGGTGAGGGCACAGTTGCCGCCCTGCTCGGCGGCGAGATCGACGATGACGCTGCCGTCCCTCATGGACTCCACCATGCCGGAGGTAATCAACTTCGGTGCGGGCCTGCCGGGGATCAGGGCGGTGGTGATGATGATGTCCACTTCCATCGCCTGCTCGCCAAACAACTTCATCTCGGCATCGATGAAGGCCTTGCTCATCACCTTGGCGTATCCACCCTCTCCGGAGCCGTCTTCCTCCTCCTCGAATTCCAGCATCAGGAACTCGGCGCCCATGCTCTCGACCTGCTCCTTGACCTCCGGCCGTGTGTCGAAGGCCCGAACCACGGCCCCCATGGAACCGGCGGCTCCGATAGCCGCAAGTCCCGCAACGCCGGCACCGATGACCAGGATCTTGGCGGGTGGTACCTTGCCGGCGGCGGTTATCTGGCCGGTGAAAAAGCGCCCGAACTGGCTGGCAGCCTCGACCACCGCCCTGTAACCGGCGATGTTTGCCATGGAGCTGAGGGCGTCTAGCTTCTGTGCCCGGGAGATGCGCGGCACGCTGTCCATGGCCATGATGGTGGCCTTGCGCTTTGCCAGCCGCTGCAACAATTCCTCGTTCTGGGCCGGCCAGATATAGCTGATGAGGGTTCCCCCTTCGCGCAGCAGCTCTGCCTCGTCCACCCCGAGGACAGGATGAAACTCGGGGGCACGCACCTTCATGATGATGTCGGAGTCCGCCCAAAGCGCCTTCACGTCGTCGACAACCTCGACGCCCACCTCGCGGTAGGCATCGTCGGAAAAATGGGCCTTCTCTCCGGCGCCGGTCTCAAGGGCCAGGGTAAAACCCAGCTTCTTGATCTGCTCCGCCGTTTCCGGCGTCATTGCAACGCGGCACTCCTCCGCATGGACTTCCTTCGGAACCCCAATCTTCATCGGCATTTCCTGTTCTCCTAAAAAGATCTCTTTGATTTTCTGTAACTATTCAGCTCGGCACCCAACCCGTCGATTGTCGGTAATCGACTCGTGGCGCGCAGATTCGGTAGAGCTTAATAGATACGATTTTATTTGTCTTAATTCTGTACGTCTGCCCGCCATGCCTGTACGGGCAACCCCAGTCTAACCCGCGATTGTATAACCTGTCTTGCCCGATAACACAACGCTCGCGGCACGGTGGGCATGGCAGATTCAGGGGTGAAGCGAACCTTTGTCTTGCTTTTTGACTTGACAACCCTGGATTAAAAGCGGTCATATCGGCCCTGACAAAATTAATTATAACGAACGGGGAGTTTCCAATGGCCACACCGACGGGAACAGAAACCGCTAGCGTCATCGAAGGCGGGTTCAAGCAGCCGGTTCAACTAGACGAACACATTATAGAAATCGTCAGCGACTCCGGCGAGGGCGCCCAGAAATGCGGTCAGACCTTCGGCTCCATCAGCGGCAAGATGGGGAACGGGGTCTGGACCGTGGAGATCATCCCGGCTGAGATCCAGCCCCCGGCGCGCTCACCCGCCGGTGCCAGCGGTATCCGTATCAGGCTCGGCTGCCGCTACATGACCAACATGGGCGACGAGGCGGACCTGGCTGTCGCCTTCAATGAACAGGTGCTCTACTCCCGCATCGCCAACGGCGCCTACAAGGAAGGTACGATTGTGCTGCTGGAGAACAAGTGGGCTACCGACCCCCAGGAAGAGATCCGGGAGGCCTATGCCACCGCCGTGGGGGAGTTCCGGAACAACGGGCTCATCGTCCATGAACTGCCCATGGAGGAGGAGTGCCTGAAACTCACCTCCAACCCGCGCAAAGGCAAGAACATGTTTGCCCTCGGCATGCTGGCGCAGATCTACGCCCGCGACGTGGACAAGTGCCTGGCCGAGATTGCCCAGACCTTCTCCCGCAAGGGTGACAAGGTGATCCAGGCCAACCAGGATCTGTTCAACGCCGGCTGCGCATTCGCCGCCGAGCAGATCGAATACCATTTCCGGGTGCCCCCCTACACCACGGACATGTCCAAGCCCACCATTATCACCAGCGGCAACCAGGCCGTGGGGCTGGGCGTCATGGCCGCCGGCATGGAACTGGTCTCCATGTACCCGATCACGCCCGCCACCTCCGCGTCGCATTATGTCGCCGAGGTGTTCCAGAATGTGGGTGGTTTCATCCACCAGGCCGAAGACGAGATCGCCGCCATCAGTTTTGCCATCGGCGCCTCTTACGCCGGGAAGACAGCCTGCACCATAACCTCCGGGCCCGGTGTGGCCCTGAAGACCGAGATGATCGGCTTGGCAGTGATGGCAGAAATACCCCTGGTGATCGTCGACGTGCAGCGGGGAGGACCGGCCACCGGTCTGCCCACCAAGGTGGAACAGGCGGACCTCCTGAGCGCCATATACGGCGCACCCGGCGATGCCCCCAAGGTGGTCATAGCGGCGGCCACCATAGAGGAGTGCCTGCACTTCGTGATCCTGGCCCGAAAACTCGCCGAGGCCTTTCGAACCCCGGTAATCCTGCTGACCGATGCCAACCTGGCTACCGGCGTGCAGCCTTATCCCCGCCCACAGATCAAGGAGGAGTGGTTTACCGCCCCGGTCGACCGGTCCGCCTGGGACGAACACGTTCCACCCTACGACTGGGACCCCGAGACCGGGCTGTCGCCCCGGCCGATCCCCGGGCAGCGCAACGGCGAGTACGTGCTCACCGGGCTCTCCCACACCAGGCGCAGCAAGGTTGCCTACGACTCGGACACCAACCAGGTGACCCACAGGATGCGCAGCCGCAAACTGGCGGCGCTGCTCAAGACCCTGAAACCGCCCAAGGTGCATGGTGACGACGAGGGAGACCTGCTGGTGGTCGGCTGGGGCTCGACCATGGGCGCGATCGAGGAAGCAATCGATCATCTGCGCGAGGACGGCAAACGGGTCTCGTACCTGCATCTGCGCTTCCTGTCCCCGCTTGAACCGGGACTGAAAGAGATTTTCAGCCGTTTCAAGAAGGTGATGACGGTGGAGATCAACTACAGCGACGATCTCAAGGATCCCCTGATCGACGAGGAGAGCCGGCGTTACGCCCAGCTCGCAATCCTGCTGCGCGCCAAGACCCTGGTAGACGTAGACTGCTGGTCGGTGGTCTACGGACACCCGCTGCAGCCCGGCATGATCTACAAAGTCATCAGCGATCGACTGAAAAAACAGAACAACTAAGGAGGAGCGCCATGTTTGGACTCAAAGCCGACTGGTCCCTGGAGGTATTCGAGCGCTACTTCACCCTCGGTAACTACGCCGGCGGTGAAGCCCGCTGGTGTCCCGGCTGCGGTGACCTGGGGGTTCTCAATACCGTTCACCGGGTAATGCGGGACGCACAGATGCTGCCGGAAAAGTCGGTGGTGGTATCCGGCATCGGCTGTTCCAGCCGCCTGCCCCATTACGTCGGAACCTACGGACTCCACGGGCTGCACGGTCGTGCCCTGCCCCTGGCCAACGGCGTCAAGTCACGCCGCCCGGACCTGGATGTCTGGGTGGGCACGGGCGACGGGGACTGCTTTTCCATCGGCGCCGGTCACTGGATCCATGCCGTGCGCTACAACATGGACATGGTGGTACTGATCTTCGACAACGGGATCTACGGTCTGACCAAGAAGCAGACCTCGCCGACGACGCCAATCGGGGCATCCACCAACACCCATCCCACAGGCGCCTTTTTGCCGCCCCTGAACCCCCTGACGATTACCCTGGGCATCACCAACGTCTCTTTCGTGGCCCAGGTACCGGACTGGAATCCCCCGCTGCTCTACGAAACCATCAAGGCGGCGCACCAGCACAAGGGCACCGGGTTCGTGCGCATCCTGCAGCGCTGTCCGGTGTTCTCTCCCGATTTCTGCAAACCCTATCAGGAAAATCCGGAGCAGATGCTGCTGCTGACCCACGAGAACGGCATCCCCATGGACCCGGGTGTGAAGCGGCTGTTTCCCGAGCACCAGGAGCACGACCCCCAAAACTGGGTGGAGGCGATGGAACTCGCCCGCGACCAGGTCAAGCTGCCGGTCGGTCTGCTCTATTACGATCCGGACGCCGCGGTGTACAACGACCAGTCCGCCCAGGGTCTCGACACCACCAACGAAGAAAAGTTGACTGCGCTGAACGCGGCCCTGGATAGATTTGCCATCTAGGCCCTGTTAACAGTCCCTGAGACGGGGTCGGCCATTGCGGTCGGAAGCGCGTGACGGGCGACCCGGGTCTGCGGCGGGCCCAGCGCCGCCGGTAGCCATAGAGACATGAGATGAAACCGACAGATACAGAACAAGACCAAAGCCCCCTGCCGGCGATACCTTCTTCCATCAAGGATGGGGAGGCCACCCGGCGTATCCTTTTCACGCTGAGGCACTTTCATCTCGGTGATCCCGGTATCCGGGACCAGCTGGAACACCTCGACAGGGAGTTTCTGCCGGCCCAACTCGCCCCTTACCGGGATGCATCCCGCCTTCGGTACGATTACCCGCTGTTCCTCCATCCGCCGGCAGAGGGTGACGGGGACCAGGAGGGGACCGATCTGGCCCAACCCGTGGCGGACTTTCTCTCGGAAACCGTGGCGGGCTTCGCCCCCGGCGCCGACAGCGCGCGGGTGCTAAAGGACAACCTGCACCGCCTGGAATGGGCACTGCGAAAGCACCTGTTCGATACTGATGTCCCGGTGCCCGCCCCTCCCCTGCTGCGCCAGTTGTGCAACGAGATGGTATTGCAGCTTGAACTGGACAGCGACAGCGCCGATACCCTGAACGCAGACCTGGAGCGGCTTCTGGCGGCAGTCCCGGAAGAGGGACAGTTTCTCGCCTATGGACACCATCCGGCGATCCACCTGATGATCCACACGCTGCGTTGCCGCATGATCCCGCGGCACGCCGGGTTTCAGGCAAAGATCCGGAAACTCACCCAGGGGCTCGAGCGGCTGCTCGACATCGAGAGGGAAAAGTCCCTGGAGTCGCTGGAACCGGCGGCGATCAGGGAGGCGGTCGGACCCTCTTCGGAGATGTTCGATCACGCGGTCCTGTCCGAGGTCATGGACCACTCCCAGGGGTCCCTGGGCATGTCCGGGGATCAGCGCCACCGTATCGAGAGTGCCCTCGAGACGCTGCGCGCCTACAGTCTGGAGGCGATACTGGTGCGCTTCGTCCATCTCGAGGATTTCGACGAGAAACTCATCGGCAGTATCCCCGGTTTCGAGTCCATCTCCTCGGACAACCCCTGTGTGCGGGCCAAGGAGCTGTTTGACGAGGAGGCGGCGCGCCTGGCCCGGGTCTTCGCCGCCGCCCGCGTCGCCCAGCTGGAGATCGACGGCCGCTACGCGGAGTCGATCCATGACCCCTGGTTCGAGAGTTTCAACTGGGAGGCCTTCTCCCAGGAGGAGCTGCTGCTGGTGCCCGCGGTGGTTGCCCTGGAAACCGCATTGAGGGCTGCGGGGCCCGCAATGCCGGACTTTTCCCGGCTGCTCAATTCCGGCCGGCCGGTGCAGATACTGATCCGGGTGCTCGCCCACGCCAACCCCGGCAGGGACAGCGACGCGGACCCCTTCGCCCACTTTCGCACCGAGCTGGGCTACCTGGGCATCAGCCACAGGCAGGCGGTGGTGAGCCAGACTTCGGCGGCACGCCACCAGCACCTGCTGCACCAGTTTTCCACGGCGCTCAAGACCACCCGCACAGGGATGCACCTGATCAACGTGGGCCTGCGCCCAACCGGTCAGGACCTGGGCCTGAATGCCTGGCTGGTCGCCGGTGCGGCCCTCGAGGGGCGAGCCCATCCCTTTTTCCAGATAAATCCCGCAGCCGGGGACAGTTTTGCCGACCGCATGGACTTCAAGGGCAACCCCCAGCCGGAAAGGGACTGGCCCCTGCACCCCTTCAGCTATCTCGACGAGGATGGCCAGGCCATCGATCTGAAACTGGCCTTCACCTTTGCCGACTACGCCCTGTTGATTCAGCGCCTCAGGGAGCATTTCACCCCGGTACCGCTGGCCTGCGAGAGCGAGCTGCTGCTGCCGGTCGCCCATTACCTGGCGATGAGCGAAGAGGAATCCGCCCAGCACATCCCTTACATCTGGGCGGTCAATGCCAACGGCGAGCTGCGCCAGCTGGCCGTGACCCGCACCCTGATCAACGCCTGCCGGGACAGGCTGAACTTCTGGCACGGCCTCCAGGAGATGGCGGGGGTGCGCAGTCGGTACCTGGAACTGGGTATCGCCAAGGCAAGGCAGGAGATCAACGCCGAGGCCGAAGCGGAAAGGGCCCGGTTGGTGGAGGCCCACCAGCAGGAGATCGAGCAGGCACGGACAGAGGTGGCCGGCGAGGTGATGGGACGCCTGACGGACACATTGATGGGCCTGGATTTCACCTCCGGCGGGATGAGACTGGCACCGGCACCCGTACCGGGTGCCTCAACAGTATCCGCTTCCCAGGCTGTTACCGGGGAAGCGGATACGGAGGAGCTGGCGGCGGCGGAACCACCGGAAGAGGTGTTGGATTTCGACGAACCCTGGATCGACAGCCCGCTGTGCACCAGCTGCAACGACTGCCTCACCATCAGCGCCCTGCTGTTCGTCTACAACGACAACAAACAGGCGGTGATTGCCGATCCCGCCGCGGGCACCTTTGCCCAGCTGGTGGAGGCGGCGGAGATCTGTCCGTCCAAGTGCATCCATCCGGGTAAGCCCCATAACCCGGATGAGGAGGGCCTGGAGGAACTGATGGCCCGGGCAAAACCCTTCAACTGAGGCCTGACAGGTAATGACCCTGGTCGAAGATCTGCTGCCCCTCCTGACCGCTCCGGCGATTATGACCGGCATCGGCCTGTTCTTCGGGATCATACTGGCAGTGGCCTCCCGGGTGTTCCGCGTGGAGGAGGATCCGCGCCTGCAGCACACCGAAGAGCTGCTTCCCGGTACCAACTGCGGCGCCTGCGGGGAGCCGGGATGCGCCTCATTCGCCGCCGCCCTGGTGCGGGGGGACGTCCAGCCGGGCAACTGTACCGTGGCCGGTGCCGACGTGGTGGAGTCCATCGCGGGCTTCCTGGGCGTGGAGGCTGGGGGCCAGGAGAAACGGATTGCCCGGCTCCACTGCGCCGGGGGTCAGGCCCAGGCCTATCAGATCGCGGAATACCGGGGATTCGAGAGTTGCCGCGCGGCATCGGTGGTATCCGGGGGCGGCAAGGGATGCTCCTGGGGCTGCCTGGGCCTGGGGGACTGCGTGCGCGCCTGCACATTCAACGTCATTACACTGAACAGCAACAGCCTGCCGGTGGTGGACGGCGCCGGATGCACCGCCTGCGGCGACTGCGTGGAAGCCTGCCCCCGGGATCTGTTCGAGATCGTCCCCGAGAGCTGGAGGCTTTTCGTGCAGTGCAATTCCCCCCTGGAAGGTGACGCCGCCACCCTGCTCTGCTCCGCGGCTTGCGACGCCTGCGGCCGCTGCGCCGCCGATGCCCCGGACGGATTGATCGAGATCCGGGACAACCTGCCGGTGGTGGATTACCGCTCCGGGGTCACCCTGACACCGATCCCGACCAAACGCTGCCCGACCGCCGCCATACAGTGGCTGGAGGGTGATCAATTCCAACCGGTGGAAACACCTGAACCGGCCGTCCGCGCAGCCGGTGCCGGTTTCCGCTGAGGAGAGAAGGACGGTGCCCATGCTCAACGACATCGCCATACGACTCTACCGCCGTTTTTTCAGAAAAGCAGGTGCCGGCACGGACCTGTCTGCCGACACGGTGCTCGACGGCAACAGCGCAGCCGCCCTGGCCGAGGCCGGAATCTGCTCTGCGGCCGCTGTCACCGGGACCGGTCCGGCGGCCGAGACCCTGTGGCGCCAACTCGTCTGGCAACAGGACACCAACCTCTTCGGCGAGCCCCTGCAAACCCTCGACAGCGAGGGCCCGCGTGGTGCCATCGCCGCCGCTTCCGGTCTGATGCTTGCCGGACGCAGGGCCACTGCTTTCCTCTCCGGATCCGACCTGGCGGGCTGCGAGGATCTGCTGCGCAGCGCCGTCGGCCGACACCTGCCCCTGGTAATACATATGGTCAACCAGGCAACACCTGCCCAGGGGAGCAGTGCCGGGAGCAGCCATGAGACGCTGCACCAGATATCGGACAGCGGCTGTTTCATGCTGTTTGCGGCCAATGTCCAGCAGGTGGCCGACCTCTCACTGATCGCCCGCCGGGTGGCCGAGACCGCCCTGATCCCGGGTATCCTGGTGATGGACCGGGAGGCCACCGCCCGCTCGGCCCAGGAGCTGTCGGTTCCGACACCCGACCTGGTGTCCGAATACCTGGGACCCGCCGAAGGGGAAATGCCCTCCCCCACACCGGCCCAGCAGCTGCTGTTCGGCGAGAACCGTCGCACCGTCCCCCTGTGGCATGATCTGAACCGGCCGATGATGCTGGGCACCCGGATGCAGCCCGAGGCCTTCGCGCTGGGAAGCGCCGGTCAGAGCCCCTATTTCCAGGACCATCTGGCGGAACTGATCGACCGGGCCTTCGAGCGGTACGGGGAGCTGTCCGGGCGTCGCTATGGCATGCTTTCAACCTGGGGCATGGAAGATGCCGACCAGGTGATCCTGATCCAGGGGGCCGCCGTGGAGACGGCCCGCGCCGCCGCGGACTATCTGCGCAGGGAAGGCCTCAAGATTGGCGTCCTGGGCGTGCGCTGCCTGCGCCCCTTCCCGGCAGCGGATC
>Ga0255040_10000153_pt1 | contig 16008 bp, 20 predicted proteins | sample BC1_12_2_MG_FD_181711 | JGI IMG/M metagenome (GOLD analysis project Ga0255040, IMG submission 181711) | Seawater microbial communities from Strait of Georgia, British Columbia, Canada - BC1_12_2 | ecosystem: Environmental > Aquatic > Marine > Strait | place: Canada: British Columbia | collected... | reverse complement strand
TGCCTTTCAGCATGGGGCTGAGTAGTATTCTTTTTCCTTCCAATGTTAGCATGGTTAATGTTCTTACCTGGTATGAAAGGAAAGTTACAAAGTGGACTAGGAATTAACTTGGGTGAAATTAAAGATAACATAAACTATAATTTTAAAACATTAGTTATTGGATTGGGTGGATTTGCTGGTGGTTTAATTATAATATCTACAATATTTGGGCGTAGTGGTGCTATTGTAGGTAATTATGTAGCATTTAGTTTGTTTATAGTGATTGGTTTTATAATATTTGAGCATATAATGAATAAACGATTCAAATGGCGTTACATAAAATCACTTGTTTTATTTATTGGTGTAATAGTCACATTGGGGTATGTTACAACAAGTTATGAGATTGGTACAGCACTTGGGATGACATGGAATGGTAGTGTATGTGGATTTGGAGAAGGCACACCAGCTGATGGGGTTGATCTAAAATGTTCAATTGTCACATTACCATTTGAAAGATATATGAAAGTACTACTTCCAATTAATGATGGAAGTGGTAGTGTATTAGGTAATTCAGTAGCAGAACATCAAGTACCTGAATTTAGTCATATTTTCTCTAGAACAGTATTCTTGTTTATATTTACACCTATTGGTTTCGTTGCAATAGCAAGAAAAGCAATTCCAGTACTTCCAGCATCGTTTGCAGTTATAATGTCAACAATGGCAATGTATGTCGGTATGAGTTATGTACGACTTGAACTATTTGTATCACTTGGCATGATTATAATGGGTTCACTTGGTATTTACTATTTGTTACAAAAATTCGCGGAAACAAATGATGATGGACGAAAGTCTGAACGACAATTACGTAATAGAAAGATTAGAGGTTACACAATTATGGTATTTTTACTTGCAACTATGATGATTCCAACTGCTATCAATTGGTCTATAATGATGGATAGACCTGCAATCATACTTTATGGTGCTAGTGTATCACCAGAACCACATAATGATTGGTTGGATACTTTGGAATGGATTCGGGTTAATACACCAGAGGATTCTAAAATAATGGCGTGGTGGGATTATGGATATTGGATTCAAACACAATCAAATAGAACTACATTTATGGATAATGGTGCATACATAACTGAACGTATTGTTGAGAATGGAAACATATTAACAGATACACCAGAACGTGCGGTCGAAAGACTACAAGAAACAGAAGCTGACTATGTAGTATTTTTTGTAGTTGGACAAAAGATTGACAATTATATAAGGTTGGCACTTGGTGGAGATGTAGCTAAAATGTATTGGATATTATCAATTGGTGAAAGAGATCCAAGTGAATTTTATGATGGTGGACAAATTTTAACTAATCACTTTTATTATGATACACTTTATGGTGCAATGATACCATTTGTGCATCGTGCTGAATATCTTGAACCACAAGATACACAAAGTTTTGACAAGTTTGCTCCATGGACTACAGAGGGTATAGAAGAAGAACAAAAACTAATTAATCCAAATACAGGTCAATATTATGAATATGGCTGGATGAAATTTGAACTTAAAGATACTGCTGGTATGAAGTTGGTTTATGCAAGTGAAGGAATTACAAATCCACCAGATGAAGGTATATTCCATGGTGTATTTGTTTATGAGGTGCCAAAGAAAGTTGAATGATTTAGATCCTACTTTGGAATGCCCAAATCCGAAATGTACAAAGAAACTTATTAAACACAATAATATTGAAGTCACAATATGTAGTGCATGGTTAAATCTAATAACTACAGCCCAAAATCAAAAAATATGGCGATTATGACAGATATATTTATTTCTGGTAACATACTTGGCAATAAAGTATATAAGAAGATTAAATACCCAAGTTTAAAATATGCTGTAGCTGATAATTTTAATTATTTAAAAGATTGTAATTATAGACACTTACATATTTTTACAACATATGATGATAGATTTTTTTATAGATTACGTCAATTTGTTGATATTTCTAATAAAATAGAATGCATAATAATACATCAACCTGTGGAGTATGAGGAGTTAATCAAGTTTCAAAGAAGTACAAGCATTCCAATTATTTACGTACCACATGATACACCAGAAACTACAATAGCTGGTGGACGTGTTATTTGGTATTGGTCAATGATTGGTACACTTAGTGATGCTTTATTCATACCATTTGTAAAAATACTTGATGATGTAGGTATAGGCGAAGAACATCGTCAAATGTTAGGATTATAACTACTCTTTTATACTAGCGTTCAATATTCTTATATATGAGTAAGGCTAGAATCGTGCAAATTGGTTTAGGCGGTTGGGGCCATAATCACGCACGCGTTCTTTCAGAAATGGGCGTTTTACATGCAGTTTGTGATATGGATGACAAGCGGATGTCCGACATAAAAACAAAACATGACATACCATGGGGTTATACAACATTAGACACCTTAATGGAGATGGAAAAAGATAAGTTTGATGGTGCTGTTATTACAACACCTTCAAAAACCCATTTTAATATTGCTAAACAATTATTAGAAGCTAGTAAACATGTATTTATTGAAAAACCAATGACATATGATGTTATGGAAGGTGAAGAACTTGTGCGTATAGCAAAAGAAAATAATGTTACACTTACATGTGGATACATTGAAAGATTCAACCCAGTAGTAAAATACATAAAGAATTTAGTTGATACACATAAATATGGTAAGCTTATATTATTAGAATTTCATCGTGAGAACAGAATGCCTATGCACATCAGTGATGTAGGTATAATTTATGATACAAGTGTTCACGATATTGATACTGCTAATTGGTTATTTGGTAAAGCCCCAGAATCTGTATATTGTAGAGCAGGTAGTCTTAGACATGAGCATGAAGATCATGCTTGTATCATGCTTGGGTATGGTGAAAATAAGACAGCAAATATTACTTCTAATTGGGTAACACCTAAAAAACTTAGAACTATTAATGCTGTATTTACTGATGCTTTAGTTACTGGTAATTTCTATACACAAGAAATTGAAGTTTGTGATGATAAAGAAACAAATATTCCAAATATGATGAAAACCGAACCATTATTTGAAGAACTAAAAATATTCGTTGGTAGTGTTGAAGGCACTAATGAGCCACTAGTAACAGGCGAGGATGCTGTTTTAGTAACAAAAATTGCAGAAACCGCACTAGAATCATCTAAAACTAATAAACCTATATTACTCACCAATGAGTAACTTAATATACTCGATCTTTTAGAGAATATATATAAATGAGAGATCTTGATGTAGTAATTGGCGGAGGACAAGTTGGTTCTACTGTATATGAAATATTAAAACGTGTAATACCAGTAGCTATTGTTGACTTGGATAAAGAAAAACAAAAATTACCAGACACTAAAGAATTTGTATCAAAATTTAGAAAGAAGGTTGAAATTAGAATGTTGCATATTTGTATTCCGTTTACAGATCAAGATAAATTTATTGAAACTGTTAGTCAATACATAAAGGATTATGATCCTCAAGTTGTTGTTATTCATAGTACCGTACAACGAGGTACAACTGCAAAACTTTCAAAAGATATAAGTGTTCCAATTATATACTCTGCAACAAGAGGTGTACACGCTAGATTTATGGAAGACATGGAATATTATACTAAATTTTGGGCGTCTACAAGCACAGATAGAAAAACAATAAATATTTTTAGACAAGGCATGGCTGATGTAGGATTTAAACTAAAACAAATGAGTACACCAGATACACTGGAGTTAGCAAAATTATTAACAGACACTACATATTATGGTGTGCTTATTTCATATGCTCAAAAGACTAAAGTAATATGTGATCAACATGGTATTGATTATGATGAGATGTGGCAATTCGCAGAAGAAGGTCATTCCAAATTAGGTAATAGACCAAAAATGTTCCCTGGATTTATTGGTGGGCATTGTGTAATTCCAAACTTATATTTATTAGATGATGATGTATATGATAAATTTAAATATATTGAAGAACACAACAACTTTTACAAAGAGTGGATGGAGAAACAAAAAGATGACTGAGCCAGGATTACTTGATAGAAAGATACGGGATTGTGATGCATTTTTGAAATATGTTAAAGAAAATAAAGAGTTACAACAGAAACAAGTAAAGATAGACGTTTTAGTAAATTCACTTGCAATAGTATGGGGTAATGTAAAATAATGTGTGATAAATGCCAATGGGCTCATAATAATAAGAAGGACATTGAACAACCAGGTCATTGTAAATGTAAATGTCATGGACAAGGAGCAGGGATACTTTGATACCAATTAACAAACCAATTATGGGTAAAGAAGAAGCTAAAGTTGTATTGAATGTAATAGAGAGTGGTTATATGACATCTGCTGCATTTAATGGTGGACCTAAAGTACAAGCATTTGAGAAAGCTGTATGTAAATTTACAGGTGCAAAGTACGCAGTAGCTGTTAATTCAGGCACAGCAGCACTACAAGCTTCATTAATGGCATTAGGTGTAGGTCATGGAGACGAGGTGGCTTTACCATCATTTACATTCGTAGCAACTGCCAATGCAGTTAAAGCTATAGGTGCAACACCAGTATTTATCGATATTGAACCATTTGATTATACAATGTCCCCATATGATTTGCAATCAAAGATAACTGACAAAACAAAAGCAATTATTCCAGTTCACCTTTATGGTCATAGTGCTAGTATGGATACAATTATGGATATAGCAAAATATTTTAACTTACCAGTAGTAGAAGATGCATGTCAATCACTTGGTACAATTTATAAAAATCAACACACTGGAACAATTGGTAAACTTGGTTGTTATTCATTTTATCCAGGTAAGGTAATTACTACTGGAGAGGGTGGTATGGTTGTAACTAATAGTGCTACATTACATAGAAAATTACTGATGATTAGAAATCATGGAATGGTTCATGGGTATGATTCAAAAGTATTAGGGTTAAATCTTAGAATGACTGAAATGTGTGCGGCAATAGGTGTAGTCCAAATGAAACGTTTACCAGTATTCATTAAAAGACGAAGACAAAATGCATTATATTTATCACAACTATTAGATAAAATTATTAATGATAAAAATTATGAGATTATTTATCCAATTGAACATAAAGAGGAAGCACGTAATCAAGCAATATTTACAATTACCACAAATACTAAGAATAGGGACAGATTGGTCAAATCTCTGAACACCCAAGGAGTTGGCGCGTCAATCTATTATCCAACACCAGTTCATCAACTACCTTTATACAAAGATGAAACTGTAGAGTTGAAATATACTGACGATGCTACTAAAGTAGTGTTTTCTGTACCCGTACACCCGAACGTAACCAAGCGAGATCTTACAAAGATTGCAAAAATTATCAAGGAGTCATATCATGTGTGAGTTTTTGAAAAAATTATTTACCCGCGCGCGTAAGACGAAAAAACAGGATACCGATAATATATGAAATCTTTAACCAAGGCATTAAAAGAAAAGTACTTGCCTATTATTATCGATCGTGATGGTGGATTCAAATGTTTCTACTGTAAGAACGAATTAAGCATAAAAAAGCTCGCTTACGACCATTTAAACAACAATAGAACCGATAATCGGGTCGAAAACTTGGTGTTATGTCATCTTGCATGTAACATAAAGAAGATTCATACACCTGATTTCCAAATAATGGCTATTGAGAAGCTAAAATTGAATGAAGAGCTATTTTCTGTGTGCGAGAGAAAAAAAACCAAAACCGATTTCGACAACACCAGCGAAATAGGCATCAATATAGGCACATATGAACTTGTAGAAACATATCTGAATAATGAGACGCAGAACGATGGACATGTGTTGTTCAATGATGCACTATATTCAATTGTATACATTTGCAAACAAAAAACTGGGCATGGCTCAGAACCAGCAGTGCGAAGACATCTAAACACAGTTACTTCAAGTGTAGCTCCTTACGAACTCAGTCGAAATGATAGTAATGAAAAGATAATAGTGAGGAGAAAGAGATGACACAACTTGGTGGTTGGAATGAAAAAAATTAAATCGATAATACATGATAAAGAAATCATTCAAAAATTATGGCAAGCATTCAGGATAGGACAAACTACTTATATAGCATACATTATAGGTTTGATTAACTTTACTCTTATTTTATATAGATTGGCAGGGATTGACCAATACATAGAACCATTTCCATTTGCTTTAATTTTAATAGCAATATTGTTACCTACTGGTATACTAGTTGGAGTTATGCATATTAGAAAACAAATCCCTATTGAAGCTAAAATAATGACGCATCATAATCCATACATATACAAAGTTATTCCAGCATCAAAAGAATCTATGGCTGTTAAGACTACATTATGGAACTTTGATCAAGTTAAAGTAGCAAACGATTTTATTGAATTTCAAGCTGATATGAACAAAAAATTATGGGAGGGTATGAATAAAATTGCAGGTGAAGAAATTTTCACAAAGGATGATATGGATAGAATGGATGCAATTAAAGAACAAGCTAAAACAATTAAGATTGGAGCTGATGACTGGAAAACAAAATATGACCAATTATACGATGGTAAAATGACAAAAGATATTTCAGGTGCTGATAATCCAGTTGAGCTTAAATAACTCATATATACTAGAGTATAATATAATCATATATGGGAATAGGTAAAGGCACTATTATTAATCAAGGAGCAGAAGTTGTTTTAGATGGTGACGATAATATAGTTGGCCCTATGAAAGCAACATGTGATTTGATTGAAGGATATGAAGGAGCCGATATTGGTAAGAATTGTATTATTGGTAACAATGTAGTAATTAGACCAGATGTTCATATTGATGATGATAGTGTAATAGCACATCAAACAATTATAGAACCTAATACTTGGATTGGAAAGGCTACAACCGTACAAGTATTTTCAGCATTTGCTAGTGATACTAAAATTGGTGATAATTGTTTTATTGGTCCATACTTTTCAACTACTAACTGTTTTGTTCAACCAGCAGGGCCAAAGGGAAGACACCCAAATAAAATACAAGGTAAATTAGAATCATTACGTATAGGAAATGATGTTTCAATAGGAGCTAATGTTTGTGTTATTCCAAATATCATAATAGGTAATAATGTTGAAATTGGTATGAATACGTTCATTAAAGCAGATGTACCAAGTGGTGAATCACCAGAAAAACCATTTAAGATTAGGGGTGGTAGTGTATGGACAAAAAAAGATTTGTTTCAATATAATGAACAGCAACAACAAATGGTTTTAGATGTATGAATAAATATTATGCGCATTTTCCTGTTAAAGATGCTATAGAACATATTGGTTCTGTATTAGAAAGTTTAATCAATCAGTCATTACCACCAAGTAAGATCGTAATAGTTGATGATGGTAGTGTCGATGGTACAAGTGATGTATTAAAACAATACAAAGAAAAATATCCAAATTTAATACAAGTAATTAGAAATGAAAGTACCACTAGAGATTTTGCTAGAATACCACATTTATGGAACAAGGCATTACAAACAGGATATGAATATCAGATGGTTGCTGCAGGTGATGTAACATATGAAAAAGACTATGCTAAAAAGATAATTGAAAAAATGGAAGAAAATGATTTGGTTATAGCATCTGGTGATTACGAACCATTTACTGCAAATGCACCACACGGGGCTGGTAGATTCATAAAACAATCATTTTTTGATTTGGCATATCCAAGTGGTAAATATTCTACTGTATTAGGATATGAAACTGAGATGTTAACACGTGTAAGTATGAATAATATGAAATACAAATTATACAATAGTATTGTGTTTAATCACTTGGATAAACTTGGTCACAGTCACAATTTTGTAGAATGGGGCTATGGTATGAAGTCACTTGGGTATCATCCAATATGGGTATTAGGAAGATGTGTTTCAGTAGCTAAAACTATAGGATTGAAATCAGCAATTACTATGTTTAAGAGTTATCTTACATATAAATCAGGTGAGAGTAATTACTATTCTTATTTGCCTGAAGATGTACGAGCCTTTACACGTAAAGAACAAATAGATAAAATTAAAAGAATATTATCACCAGTAGCGTAAACTAACTCTTATATATTAGTATTTAAATAAAAATTATATGGATGTAGGTTTTATTGGATTGGGTAAATTAGGATTACCATCTGCATTAGCTATAGAATCAAAAGGTCATACTGTTAGAGGTTATGATATTAGTGACCGTGTAGCACAAATTATTAAAGATAAGAAAATTCCATACAAAGAAGAAGGTGCTCAAGAATTGCTTGATAAATCAAATATTGAGTTCTTACCAATGAGTGAAGTACTTAAAAAATCAGAAATCATATTTGTTCCAGTACAAACACCACACGATCCAAGATATGAAGGTGTAACTGCATTACCAAAAGACACAAAAGATTTTGATTATACTTGGTTAAAATCTGCATGTAAATCCATATCAAATGAATTGGACAAGTTAGGTGAAGACAAAATTATAATTATTATTTCAACTGCAATTCCAGGTGCTATTGAAAGAGAAATAAAACCAATTTTAAGTAAACATGTTAAACTTTGTTACAATCCATTCTTTATTGCAATGGGTACAACTGTTAATGATTTCTTATTTCCAGAAATTGTGTTATTTGGTGTAGATGACCATGAAGCAGCAGAGAAAGCAAAGGAATTCTACAGAACAATTACAGATGTTCCATTCCATGAGTTAACTATACCAGAGGCTGAGTTGGTTAAAGTGAACTATAATACATTTATTGGTATGAAAATTAATTTTGGTAACAACTTGATGGAAGTATGTTATAAATTAAATCAAAAGGGTATTGATGTTAATGTTGATAATGTGATTAATGCATTAGGAGATTGTAAAAGACGTATCATTAATATTTCATATATGCGTGGTGGCATGCCTGATAGTGGTGGTTGTCATCCAAGAGATAACATTGCATTAGCTGACTTTGCTAAAAAAGAGAATTTATCAAATGATATCTATACAGAACAAATGAAAATCCGTGAACATCATATTGATTGGTTTAGAAAGATATTACTTGAACAATCTGATAAACATGGTATCATGCCAATTGCTATTATGGGTAAAGCATACAAACCTGAGACTAATCTAGTCGTGGGTAGTTCATCTTTAAGGCTATACAATGAATTTGCAGACCATGGTGAACACGTAAAAATCTGGGATCCAATTGTAGATAGTGATGATCCTGACCTTGCATTAATTGAAGAACTAAAAACAACACCACATGTATTCTTTGTAGGAACAAAACATGAAATGTTTAAGGATTTTGAGTTCCCAAAAGGAAGTGTAGTTGTTGATCCATTCAGATTTATACCACAAAGTGAAGGTATTGAAATAATTTCACTGGGTAAGAAATGAAAGTTTTATTATTAGGTGGAATGGGTTATATTGGTAGTACCCTTTGTGAATATTTATCACGAGAGACAGAACATCATGTTACAGTTGTAGATAAATTAGAATTTGGTGTTGATCCTAATTTCTTTTATGATTTGTTAAATCATGAACGGATGAGATTCATAAAAGGTGATATTGCAAATATGTCATTAATTTATCCATTGATTAAAAAACATGATATTGTTATTGATTTGGCATCACTTACGTTACCAAACTCAGCATCAGAACCAGATAAAGCAATAATGATTAACCAACATATGGCTGAGATTATTGGTGATTGTTGTAAAAAACTAGATAAGAGAATGATATTCTTGTCTACTTGTAGTAATTATGGTAAATCAACAAAACCTGTGGATGAAAATGCAGAATTATTTCCAGTATCAATTTATGCTATATCAAAAGTCAATGCTGAAAAATATTTGTTAAAGAACGTACCTAAAATAACAATATTGAGGTGTGCAACTGCATATGGTGTATCACCAGGGCGTACTAGATGGGATGTATTGTTTAATGACTTTGTGAAAACTGCAATAGAAAAGAAAAGGATGGAGATATTTCAACCTACAGCACACCGACCAATTGTTCATGTATATGATATAGCAAGAGCTATTTCAATGGTAATTGATGAAAATAATTTAAAACATAATGTATATAATATTGGTGAATACAATTATACAAAAGGTGAACTTGCTAAAATTGTAGCAGGTAGATTTCATGCAATAATAGATCTTGTTGAAAACAATGATAACAGAGATTATCAAGTTAGTTTTAAACGAGCACAACAAGAGTTAGGATTTTTTGAAATAAGTGGGTTACCATTAACAATGGAACAATTATATGGAGAATTAAAAAGAAAATGATTCAACAATTTATTCCGTATTGGGGTCAGGAAGAAAAAGATGCCGTAATGGACGTTTTAGATGGTGATTTTCTTTTAGAACATAAAAAAACTCGTGAATTTGAAAAGGCTTTTGCTGAATTTGTAGGTGCAAAGTATTGTATTACTTGTACTTCTGGTACGGTTGCTTTATATTTGGCTATTATGGCTAAAAACTATAAACATGTGGCTGTACCAAGCTATCAAGGTCTATTTGCAGCAAATGCTTCTCTTATGGCAGGTGCTGCTGTTAAAATATTTGATGTAGATAAAAATGGTTCATTTGATAATGAAAAGAAACAATGGCCTCTTACAAATGGTGGTACTGATATACCAAAGATAACTGTACATGCAAATGGTAGACTTGGTGGTGTAGATGAGATAGAAGATTGTGCACAAGCTATTTCACATCATACTATAGGTAAGACATCATGCTATTCATTTGCTTCTACTAAACATATTACTACTAGTGGTCAGGGTGGTGCAGTATGTACTGATGACAAGGAAATGTTTGATAAATTAACAGAACTAAAAGATCAAGGTAGAACAGATAGACAAAATCTAAAAGCACCATCAGATACGTTTGAAAAATGGGGAACCAATTTTAAATTTACAGAAATTCAAGCAGCATTCGGATTAGCTCAACTAAAAGGATTGCCAAAACGATTGGAAAGGCTACGTGCAATTAATATGATATACTATGATTATCTTGCTGATAAAGTTGAGTTTAAAGATGTACCAATGTGGTATATTGATATTTTTACAAAAGACCCAGATAAAATAGTAAATAAAACAAAAGATAAAGGATTTGTAACTAAACGTGTACATAAACCAATACACATGCAACCATTATATGAAGGAGCAAGAGTAGAAGTACCAAATCAATATACAGATTATGATACTTATGAAGTAGAAACGTATTTACTTAATAACAAAGAGTACCCAATATCACGACAAATATATGATACCGGTGTGTTCTTACCAAGTACGACAAATCTAACAGACGAGGAAGTGAAGGGAATTGGAGAATCAATCAGAAAAATACTCTAAGTTAATTGCTGATGCTGAAGCATTTATCAAATACACCGTTACAAAGGCAAACGCTGATGGAGTTGTATTTGGACTTAGTGGTGGTATAGATAGTGCTGTCATTGCTCATTTATGTGCAAGAGTATATCCTAATAATTCATTAGCTATAGTAATGCCAAATGATGACTTTACACCTGATTCAGAAACAAATGATGGACTATTGGTTGCTAAAAAATTAGAAATTGACCATGAAACAATACCAATAAAAACAATTAGTGATGCATACAAACCAAATGATGAAAAGTTAATTCGTGGTAATTTAAATGCAAGAATTCGTGCTAATATTTTGTATATGAAAGCCGCACAACATAACTATTTGGTTTGTGGTACAAGTGATAAAAGTGAGTTTATGATTGGGTATTTTACAAAATACGGTGATGCTGCATCTGACTTTATGCCTATTGTTAACCTTTATAAGACTGAGGTACAGGAAATGGCAAAACATCTTGGTGTACCAAAACATATAATTGAAAAACAACCTGCTGCGCATTTATACAAAAATCATTCTGCTGATAAGGAATTAGGACTTACATATGATATTATAGACGAACATTTACGTAATAATGGTATGAGGTATGAAAGAGAACATGCGTTACATAAACAAATGATGCCTAAACGAATCTTCAATAGGCCATGGGGTTGGTTTGAACCACTAAAAAAAGATGAACGAAATGAAAAGATATTACATATTAATCCAATGCAACAAACATCATTACAATCTCATAAATATCGCAATGAAGCATGGACTATACTTGAAGGCGAATGTATGATAACACTTGGGTATGATGTAAGTAAAAAAATACCTGGTGACAAAATATTTGTACCTACAGGTATTAAACATCGAATTCGTGCACTTGATACTGAAGTAGTAATACATGAGGTATGGGGTGAGAGTAGTGAAGAAGACATTACTAGATATGATGATATTTATGGTAGAGTGAAGTAATGTTTTCTGCCATAATGAGTATACGAGGTACACAACGAGAAAGAGTATTTATGGAAAAATCAATACCATCTGTTATTGATATAAAACCAGATGAGTTATTATTTGGTGTTGATGGAGGTATAGACAATGAATTAAAAGAAAAAATAAAGAAAATATGTGTTAGTAAAAATTTTACAAAGTATAGAATAATTGAAGTACCATTTGATGATTCTTGGAATTTTCAATTAGCTCATATTATTTGGACATGCCTTAATGAATGTAAGCATGATAAAGTATATTTTTGTGATGTTGATACTATGATACAAAAAAATGTATTATTGGCACATGATATTGTGGGTAATAATAATGTTGCAGTATGCAGTTTTACAACTAAATTACTTACAAATACAATTAGAAGCAGAATTGCAAATTTTACTTATAGATTACGTGTAAAATTAGCATCACCTGATGAAAAATTATTTTCTGGTTGTTATTGGGTATTTAGACCTTATTATTTTTATAATATTAAAAAATCAGAATATAAAAAAATACGAAATGGTATAGATACGTTTATGTTTCAAACAATAAAAGAAAACAACATACATAACACCGTTACTAGAAAGGAGATAGGAACACATCAAATGGATATGGCAAATGGTGACTATCATTGGAGACAATTTGCTGATGGTATATGGTGGTATGCTAATAGAGAATTATTATATATTAAACGTAAACGTAAAAAAGAAGGTTTGTGGAAAACTCTTTTTGTGTACAATTTCAGAAATTTATCAATAGTAAAGTTAATAAATAGAATTTTAGAAATTGAGCGTGATAATAAAGAAAGACGAATTCCATGGAAACATCTTTTTAGAAAAGGTATAAAATTGAGTATTGGGTTGTTTGAACAATTTTTAATTAACATATCAATTGGTTGGTATAAATTAATACGTAATGATCCATATTTAGGTGTATTAAATTTTTATGGGTTTAAAACAGGGCGACCAATTATAAAAAATGGATATGCGTGGGCAGACAAACATAAAGATAATGATATTGTCAAAACTGCATCAAATATATCACTAATCGAGTGGGGTTATCTTGGAGGCAAAGTATTAAATGATGTTGATATAAAATTTGAAAGAACTGATGCCACTGGGTTTTAATTACACTTATATATTTGTATATTATTTATTTTAATATGGATGATACAAAAGAATCAATTTCTTCATACTGGTCTGAAAATGTTTGTGATTTTAAAAAAGCCCCGACTTTTGATGAACTTGATGAACGTCAATATGCAATATATCCATGGGTAGATGAAGTTTTTAGAATGAAAGAAATGGCTGGTATGGATGTATTAGAAGTTGGGGTAGGTTCAGCTTGTTCACCATGTAAAGCTATAAGAGAATATAAACCAAAAACATACACACTTTACGACATATCACCAGGCACATTAGAAGTAGCAACAAATCATTTAAAAGAACATTGTGGTGACTTTCCATTTAAAACAATTCAAGGTGATATGGAAGATATGAGTGCAATACCTGATAATTCATTTGATATTGTTTTAGCAATTGGTTCTATACATCACACAACAACACCTCTTAGAGCATTAAAAGAAATATCAAGAGTGTTAAAAGATAATGGTAAGTTTGTGTTTATGTTTTATAATAAAGACTCATGGCGTGTAAAATATAAATTACCTTGGGCAATGAAATATGGTAACACTGAAGTTATATCAATTGATGAAATGGTTAGAAAATGGGATGGTATAACAAATCCCATTGGAATTGCATTAACTCGTACTGAAATTAAAACAGCAATGCGAAAGGCGGGATTTACAATTACACATATGGAAACACGTGAAACATCCAATTCATTTAATATGGTTCCATTACCAAAATTTCTAAAAAATAAACTAAAAAAGAAATATGGTGATTCAATGTATGTATATGGGATAAACAAAACAAAAGAATTTGGGTTTTCAAGACGTCTTATGAGACACATTATAAGGTCATTGATATGAAACTTGTAGGTAAATATCAAGATATACACCCGACTGCAAAGATTGCTGATTCAGCAAGAATATGTGGTTGGTGTTTTATTGGAAAAGATGTAGTAATAGGTGAAAACACTGTAATAGGTAATTTTTCTGAGATAAATTCAGGTGCTAAAATAGGAAATAATACATTAATAAATTCACATTGTCATATAAATAGTGATACTGTTATTGGTAATGATTGTATATTTGGAGCAAGTGTATTGACGGCTGATGAAAAATATATGACATCTCATACTGAACGAATTAAAAAAACACCATGTGTAATTGGTGATAATGTTAAGGTAGGTCAACATGCAAGTTTAGTGTGTTGTAAAATAGGCAATAATGTATCAATAGGTACTGCTACTGTTGTTATGAATGACATTCCTAATAATGAGGTATGGATTGGTATACCAGCAAAGAAATTACGTGATGTTTCTGAAGCTGAACTAAAACTATAGGCGTGGTTAAATAAATAACTTAATATACTTAATATATTCATAGACATGTGTGGCTAAGGTAGAAAAAGAGGTTCCAATTCAACAGTATACGACACCTTGGGGTCAGGATGAAGTAGATCAACTTTCTGATGTATTAGAAGGAAACACACTAGTTGAAGGGTCTAAAACAAGAGAATTTGAAAAGAAATTTGCAGAATATGTTGGTGCTAAACATTGTGTATTAATGCCAAATGCAACACTTGCACTTTATGCTAGTCTTATAATCATAAAACCAAAACTTAAATCACCAAATATCAGAATTCCTAATTTTGGAAATGTTGAAATATTTGATGCATGTATTATGGCTGGGTTAACACCAGTACTAGCAGATGTAACTGAAACTGGGGTTTTAGAATTGCGTGACCAAGAAGCAGGCATTGCTAATCATTTCAACGGGCGTCAAGCAAAGCCAACACTTATAGAAGCATGTTTTGATGCTATAAACCATCATACCAAAGATTTGATTAGTGTATATGATTTTAATTATCATCGATTGGTAACACTTGGTGGTAAAGGCGGTGCAGTATGTACTGATAGTATTGATGAATACAATGTATTATTAAAAATAAAAGATCATGGTCGCTCAGATACAAATTCACAGGATTTTAATTTATGGGGAATTGATTTACAGGTTACTGAAATTCAGGCTGCATTTGGTTTGGCTCAACTTGAAGCATTACCAAAGAAGCTAGAAACTATAACAGATATGTATGAAAAGATTAAAAGTGCATTTGTTAATAGTAAAACAATTGTATTTTTACGAGAATCACCATCAATGTATATAGATATTTATACAAAAGAACCATTAAAACTTGGACAATTTTTAACTGAAAATGGCATTATTGCGAACAGGTTGCCAAAACCATTACATTTACAAGATATATGCAAGCTATCGCCACGTATAGATACAAAATTTGTATTTTCTAATACTTTGTATAACGCTGGGTTATTCTTGCCATCGAGCCCAATTATGGAAGATGCCCAGGTAGATAAAATAATTACAGTTTTGAAAAAATTTGTTAAAATAGAATAACACATCGCTTCTATAAAAAACGAACTAAAATTCAGTTTTATATACCGTACTGTAACAACTAAATTCAGTCATGACAAGCATACGCCCTAGGAAT
>Ga0255040_10000152_pt1 | contig 16055 bp, 15 predicted proteins | sample BC1_12_2_MG_FD_181711 | JGI IMG/M metagenome (GOLD analysis project Ga0255040, IMG submission 181711) | Seawater microbial communities from Strait of Georgia, British Columbia, Canada - BC1_12_2 | ecosystem: Environmental > Aquatic > Marine > Strait | place: Canada: British Columbia | collected... | reverse complement strand
GATCGGCACATCGACCGCCATTCGTTTGTCATTGCGATCGGCGGCGGGGCGGTGCTCGACGCAATCGGCCTGGTTGCGGCGACCGCGCATCGCGGCGTGCGTCACATTCGGATCCCGACCACCGTGCTCTCGCAGAACGACTCCGGCGTCGGCGTCAAGAACGGCGTCAACCTGCACGGGGTGAAGAATTTTGTTGGCACCTTCGCGCCGCCCTTCGCGGTGCTGAATGACCTGAACTTCATTGCCGCGCTCCCCGATCGGGACAAGATCGCGGGAATGGCCGAGGCGGTGAAAGTCGCCCTCATCCGTGATGCAGATTTTTTCGCCTGGATCGAGCGCAACGCGGACGACCTCGCAACGTTCAAACGCGAGGCGATGGCCACCATGATTCGCCGCTGCGCCGAGTTGCATATGCGCCAGATCAGCCAGGGCGGCGATCCGTTCGAATCCGGCAGCGCGCGGCCGCTCGACTACGGCCATTGGTCGGCCCACAAGCTGGAAAGCCTGACGCGCAATCACGTGCGCCATGGGGAAGCCGTCGCGATCGGCGTGGCGCTCGACGCCCGCTACGCGGTGCTGGCGGGGCGGCTGACGGAAGACGATGCGCGGCGCATCGTCGCGCTGCTGGAGTACCTGGGATTCGATCTATGGCACCCGGCGCTGCTCAAGACGGGCGCGCGCGGTGAACTCGTCATCCTCGAGGGCTTGCGCGAATTCCGTGAGCACCTGGGCGGTGAGTTGACGATCACCCTGCTTGCTGGGCTTGGCGTCGGCGTCGAGGTCCACGAGATCGACGACGCGCTGATGCGCCAGGCCCTCGCCTGGCTAAGCGACCGCACGAAGGCCTGATGCGCCTCGCGGCCGACCGCGATCTCGGTCATCTGACGTATTGCACCAACATCCACGCGGGCGAGCCCCTGGATGAGGTGATGGCGAGCCTCGCGCGCCATCTGCCCGAAATCAAATCGACGGTCGCGGGCGAGCAGGCCCTGGGCGTCGGCCTGCGTCTCGGAAGTACGGCCGCGAACGGCCTGCGCGATCCCGGCGCGTTGGCCGAACTGCAGCGCTTTCTCGCCGACGGCGGTTACTACGTCTTCACGCTGAACGGCTTTCCCTACGGCGCATTCCACGGACGCACGGTCAAGGAGGATGCCTACAAGCCCGACTGGAGCGACCCGGTCCGCCAAACCTATACCGACCAGCTCGCGGACCTGCTGAGCGTACTGCTGCCCGACGGCCAGCTGGGGAGCGTCAGCACGGTGCCGTGCACCTTCAAGCCCTGGGCCGAGGGCCGGCTTGCGGCGATCACCGAGCACATGGTCCGCCACGTGGCGCACCTCGTGGGGATCGCGGCGCGCAGCGGCAAGCACATCGCACTAGCGATCGAACCCGAGCCGTTTTGCTATCTCGAGACCATCGAGGAGACGGTCGGGTTCTTCAACGAGCGCTTGTTCAGCAAATCCGGGATCGCCCGGCTGGCGGCGTTGACCGGCCTCTCGATCGCGGACGCCGACGCCGCGATGCACCGCCACATCGGTGTGTGCTACGACGTCTGCCATGCCGCAGTCGAATTCGAGGATCCGAAAGCGAGCATTGCCCAGTTGCGTGCCAATGGCATCCTGATCGCGAAACTGCAGCTCAGCTCCGCACTCAGGATTGCGACGGTCAATGCCGAAAGCACCCGGCATTTGGCCGAGTTTGACGAACCGGTTTACTTGCATCAGGTCGTCGAGCGGGCCAATGGCGCCAGTGGTACGGGAACGCTACGCCGCTACGTCGACCTGCCGCAGGCTCTCGCCGAGTCTGGATCTGCGGCGGCAGCGGGCGCCGAGTGGCGGGTGCATTTTCACGTGCCGATCTTCCTCGCCGAGCTGGCCCATTTCGGTACCACCCAGTCCTTCCTGTCCGAGATCCTCGCGCTGCATCGTGCGGAACCGATCAGCCAGCACCTGGAAGTCGAAACCTATACCTGGGATGTGTTGCCCGCGTCCTACCGGAACGTGGGATTGAGCTCGGCGATCGCCCGCGAGCTGAACTGGGTCAAGACGCAGCTCGAGCAGTGAAGCCAGTCACCGCGCTCAAGCTCGGGCGGGTATCGAATCTGCCGACCGTTTGGACGAATACGCTTGCCGGCGCGGTGCTCGCCGGCGCCAGCAGCTTCGGCGCCAAGTTTCCGGTGATGTTGGTGGCGTTTTCGCTCCTCTACATCGGCGGCATGTTTCTGAACGACGCCTTCGATGCCGACATCGACGCGCGCGAGCGCCCCGAGCGTCCGATCCCGTCGGGCGAAATCGGCCGGGGCACGGTGTACGCCTGGGGGTTCGGCCTGATGGCGGGCGGGGTGGCGCTGCTCGCAGTGGTCGGATTCGGCTTCGCGCCGCACACCGGCGTCTGGCCGGTGTTCGGCGGCCTCGCGCTCGCGGGGGCGATCACGTTCTATGACGCGTTCCACAAGAACAATCCGCTCAGCCCGGTCTTCATGGGGCTGTGCCGGGTGCTCGTCTATGTCGCGGCGGGCCTGTGCATCGTGATCGCGCTGCCGGCGGCGCTGTGGGTCGGATCCGCGCTGATGCTGTGCTACCTCATCGGCCTCACCTATATCGCGAAGCAGGAGAACCTGGCAAAAGTCGAGAACCTATGGCCCCTGATCTTCCTCGCCGCACCGATCGCCTACGGCGCCTGGCTCGGCGCGACGCAGGGTGCGGTGCTGTTGTTCTGGTTACTGTTTACCGCCTGGGTCCTGGTGGCGCTATGGTTCCTGCGCCGACGCCAGAAGGGCGACATTCCGCGTGCCGTGGTCAGCCTGATCGCGGGGATTTCGCTGCTCGATGCGGTTTTGATCGCGGGCACCGGGTCGATTGCACTCGCCGCCCTCGCACTCGCCGGTTTCGGCTTGACGCTTTTCTTTCAGCGTTACATTGCCGGGACCTGAGCGTCGCGGTCGTTTTGGATGGCGCTTCAGCGGCCAACGCGCTCGAATTCCTCCACCCGCTGCATCGACGCCGGCGTGAATTCGTTCTGCGGCGCGTTGCCGCCGATGACGAACAGCAGCATGTGTTCGCTGTCCTCCGCACCGGGGGTGACGTTCTCGAAGCGGCGCGCGCAACCTGGCGGAAAGGAAATCGCGTCGAGCGGCCCGACTTCGAGCGATTCCGTGTGCGGCGCCTCGTTCCACTGCACGAGCCATCGGCCGCTCATCACGACAAAGGTTTCGTTGGTGTCGTGGTTGTGCATGAGCACGCCCTTGCCCGGCTTGCAGCGGACGAAACCAAGATTGAAGCCTTCCGAAATCTTGATCGCCGCGTTCGCCGAGGCCGATTGACCGACCGGTGAATTGACCGCGCCCTGGCCAGCGCCCTCCGGCGTCTGGAAGCCGATCACGTTGAACGTGGTCTTCTGCGACTCGGGCAGCGCCGAATCCTGCAGTCCGTCGCTGAAGCCCTTCAGGTCGGCAAAGGGGGCGACCCGTTGCATCATTTCTTCGCGGGTCCAGATTTTCACCTTAGGAATCATGGCGCGCGACCTCCGTCGACGGGGCGTGGAACGATGGACTTGCAGCGTGCATCCTACGTCGCCTGCGGCCGGCGTCGCAACGGGGCTGCGCCCGACCGAGCGCGTTGCGGACTATGCCTTTTGTCCGAGCAGCAGGCGCGCCAGGCGCGGGTGCGCATTGAAAAGGTCGATGTAATCGAGTTCGCTCGCGGCCGCCTTGGCGCGCACGACGGCGACCAGCGCGCGCTTTTCGGCGCGCGGCCAGCGCGCGAGGCCCGGCAACGTCACGATGAGCGGCGCCCAGCGCCGCCAGGCGAGCTTTTCCGCGGCGCGCCACCCCGCGAGCGAGCGCAGCCCGGTCTTCGCGAGTGCCTCGTCGATGCAGGCCTGGATCGCTGCGCCTCGGTCAGCGCCCCGCGCGGCCAGGGTTTTCGAGACGCGCGCGCCGATCTCGGCGAGCGGCGGCAGCGGGCAGGGGCGCCGCGGGTCGAGGTCGAAGTACAGATGCCACGCGGCGAGACGGCGCAATGTTGCGTCGTTGCTGCGGGCGCCACGGCGGGCGGCGATGCGATGCGCTTCGCGCCGTGCCAGGGTCCGGGCAGCGGCCGCGCGCGGCGCGAAGCCGAGCTTGCGGTAGAACCACCAGGCGCCCGATTCGATCGCCTCGTCGTTGTCTGCGCCGAGCTGGTAGGGCTCGAACGTGAACGCGTCCGCGCCAAGCACGTGGTGCGCCATCGCAAGCATGCGCCCGAACACCTGCGCGGCTTCACCGCCGCGGAAGGTGGCGAAGCTGTTAAAGGAGATCGCGGCCGAGCGCCCGGCGATATCGAGCTGGATGTAGCCGATCGGTACGCCGTTCTGCAGCGTGAGCGCGCCGAACACGGCGGCAAGCGGGGCACGCCGCTCGGGAATAACGCCGTTCAGCGCGAAGGCGAGGCCACCCCGCTCGTGCACGATCCGTACGTTGCGCGGATCGCCGTAGGCGAAGGCGTCGAGGTCGCGTTCGCGCGTGAGCATCGCGGCGCGCGCCAGCTCGACCAGGGTTTCACCTTCGCGCGTGCTCACCGTGCGCACGCGCTGCGGCGGGCGGCGGATCTCGGCGCGCAGGTGGGGCCGTCCACGGCGCAGCGCTGTGCGCTGGCTGACGAGCGGACCGACCGCGTGGTGCGCAAGCGTGCGTGAGGGCGTGTGGTTGCCCGGGGCGAGTGCGTAGATCGGCTCGATCGCGTCGTGAAAGGCCTCGCGCGTGCGTCCGTCTCCGGGCAGCGCGTCGACGAGGTGCATGAAGAATGCCGCGTCGGTCGCCCTTTTCGGGCGCAGCCGGTCGAGCGCGTCGAAGCCCTGCGGACGGCGCTCGCGTACCCATTCGGCTTCGGCCGTGGTGAGCAGCAGCGGGAGCGTCGCCTCGATGCGATGCGCGGCGAGCGCGTCGCCGCGGTCGATGCTGAGCTGCGCCGGCCAGCGCCGCGCGACCCAGCGCAGCATCGGCCAGAAGTAGGCGTGGCGGATCACGGTGCCGGCGATGCCGCTGTTCTCGAGCGCCTGACGATGGGTGCGCAAATCGCTGCGACGGGAGAACGCCGAAAGCATCCGCACCACCTGCGCGCGCAGGCGCGCCTCGTCCGGATAGGCGCGCAGAAAGCACAGCGCCTCGTGCAGTCGCGTTACCTGCGCAGCGCTTTTCAGGCGCATGCGTTCGAGGCGTTTGAGCAACGCGCGCTTCGCGGCGCCGGCGCCCGCGCCGTAGCGATCCTTGATGCGTTCGAGCGCGGCGAGGGGCGATGCGGGCATGCGAAACGATCCTAGCATGCAGTCGTGGAGGGCTTCTGAGTGTGGGTGACTCGGCTACACTGCGCGCTCGGTTTCGGGGAATTGGCGATGGCAACGAGTAACCGCAACGCAGGGCCTGCGCAACGTATCGCGATCGTCGGCGCCGGGCTGATCGGGCGCGCCTGGGCGATCGTCTTCGCGCGCGCCGGCAATGCGGTAACGCTGAACGACACGGTCCCCGGCGCGACGCAGGCGGCACTCGAGTGGATCGACCACACCCTCGAGGAGATGCGCAGCTACGGGCTCATCGACGAAGCCGCTGCGTCGGTGCGCGCGCGGCTGCGCGTTGCGGGTTCGCTCGAAGACGCGCTCGATGGCGCCACGTACGTTCAGGAGAACGTGCGCGAGACGCTCGAAGCAAAGTGCGAAATTTTCGCGGAGATGGACCGACTGGCTGCGTCCGATTGCGTGCTCGCCAGCTCGACCTCGTTCATCCCGGCCTCGGCATTTTCCGAGACGCTTCGTGGACGTGCGCGCTGCCTGGTCGCACATCCGGTGAATCCGCCGCATGTCGTGCCGGTGGTCGAACTCTGCCCAGCGCCGTGGACCGACGCTGAGGCGCTCGAGCGTGCGCGTGCGCTGCACGCTGCTGCGGGACAAGTGCCGGTAATAGTGCGACGCGAGCTTCCCGGGTTCATCCTTAATCGCCTTCAGGCCGCCCTGGTCTGCGAAGCCGTGCGCCTGTACGAGGAGGGCGTCGCCTCGGCCGAGGACATCGACAAGACCGTGCGCGACGGACTGGGGCTGCGCTGGTCGTTCATGGGGCCGATGGAAACCATCGACCTGAATGCGCCGGGCGGCGTGGCCGACTACGCTGCGCGCTACGGTGCGACCATGGTCGAAATGGACCGCTCGCAGACGCCGCGCGACTGGGACGCGGCGGCGCTGAAACAGCTCGAGACCGAGCGGCGCGGCCTGCTCGGCGCCGATCAGCTCGCCGCGCGCGCCGCCTGGCGCGACCGGCGCCTGATGGCGCTCGCGGCGCACAAGCGCAAGATTTCACAGGACGATTCCGCTTCCTAGGAGACAGGGCTCATGTCCGCACCTCAAGGCAAGGTCATCATCACCTGTGCAGTGACCGGTTCGATCCACACGCCGACCATGTCGCCGCATCTGCCGATCGCGCCGCAAGAGGTCGCCAAGGCGGCGATCGGCGCGGCGGAGGCGGGCGCTGCGATCGTGCACCTGCACGCGCGCAATCCGCAGGATGGCAGCCCGTCTCAGGACCCGGACCTGTTCCACGAGTTTTTGCCGCAGATCGCGGTCGCTTGCGACGCGGTGATCAATCTCACCACTGGCGGTGCCGCGACGATGACGATCGATGATCGGCTGCGCCCTGCGCTCGAACTCAAGCCCGAGGTCGCCTCGCTCAACATGGGCTCGATGAATTTCGGCCTGTACGAGATGGTAAAGCGATACAAGGACTTCAAGTACGACTGGGAAAAGCCGTACCTGGAAGGCAGCGACGATCGCATCTTCAAGAACAGCTTCAGGGACATTGCCTACATCCTCGAATCCTGCGCGGCGAACGATACCCGTTTCGAGATCGAGTGCTACGACATCGGGCACCTGTACACCGCGGCGCATTTTCTAGACCGCAAGCTGGTCAAGCCGCCGCTGTTCATCCAGTCGGTGTTCGGTATCCGTGGCGGGATCGGCGCGCACGCCGAGGACGTGCTGCACATGAAGCGCACGGCCGATCGGCTTTTCGGCGACGCCTATTACTGGTCGGTGCTTGGTGCAGGGCGGAACCAGATGCAGACCGCGGCACTATCGGCGGTCATGGGCGGCAACGTGCGCGTCGGGCTTGAGGACAGCCTGTGGCTCGGAGCCGGCCGGCTCGCTGAATCGAACGCAGAGCAGGTAACCAAGGTGCGGCGCATCCTCGAAGAGCTCGGGCTGGTGGTCGCGAGCCCCGACGACGCGCGCGAGATGCTCAAGCTGAAGGGCGCGCGCAACGTAGGGTTCTAGCGTAGGATTCTGAGTTCAGGGCCGCTCGAGCGGCGGCTCGTCCATCACGGCGACCTGCTCGCGCAGCTCGAGGATCCGGTCCTGCCAGTAGCGCGGCGTGCCGAACCAGGGGAAGGCCGCGGGAAAGGCGGGATCATCCCAGCGCCGCGCGATCCACGCCGAGTAATGCAGCAGGCGCAGCGTACGCAGCGGCTCGATGAGCAACAGCTCGCGCGCGTCGAATTCGCAGAAACTTTCGTAACCGCGCAGCACCGCGGCGAGCTGGCGCTGCATCGCGTCGCGATCGCCGGAGAGCAGCATCCACAGGTCCTGCACCGCGGGGCCGCTGCGGCAGTCGTCGAGGTCGACAAAGTGGGGACCCCCGCGCGTGCCCGCGCGATCGTCGATCGGGGTCCACAGGATGTTGCCCGGGTGGCAGTCGCCGTGCAGGCGGATCGGTGGCACGCCCCTGGCCTCGCCCCAGCGCCGCTCGATCGCGTCGAGCGCGAGCGACGCGATGCTCGACCAGGCCTCGCCCAGCTCGGGCGGAACGAAATCGCCTTCGAGCAGGAAATCGCGTGGCTCGTGGCCGAAGGTCTGCGGATCGAGCGCTGGGCGCGCGCGAAAAGGCTGCGTCTTGCCGACCGCGTGAATCCGCCCGAGGAAGCGCCCGATCCATTCAAGCACCTCAGGATCGTCGAGTTCGGGCGTGCGCCCGCCCATGCGCGGCGCGACCGCGAAGCGGAAGCCGGCATGCGCGAAGAGCGTTTTTGCGTCGCGCGCGATCGGCGCGACGACCGGAATCTCGCTCGCCGCGAGTTCGAGCGCGAAGGCGTGCTCCTCGGCGATCTCGTCGTCGCGCCAGCGCCCCGGTCGGTAGAACTTGGCGACCACGCTCGCACCGTCGTCCAGACCGATTTGATAGACGCGGTTCTCGTAGCTGTTCAGCGCGAACAGCCGGCCGTCGACCCGCCAGCCTGCCTGCTCGAGCGCGTCGAGCACGCAGTCGGGCGTCAGCGTCGAGTAGGGGTGTGCCGCTTCGGTCATCGTCCGATTCTACGGTGCGACGCCTGCGTCACGTACGTCGCGTGCCGTGCGTGCGGTGCGCTAGACTGAGGCCCTCGAATCCCGCTCCCCGATGAACGCGCCTGCCGACCACGTCGTTGAAATCGACGACCTGCATTTCCGCTACGGCGACCTGCCGGTATTCAAAGGGCTCTCGCTCGCGGTGCCGCGCGGCCAGGTTGTGGCAATTCTCGGCGCGAGCGGCTGCGGAAAATCGACGCTACTCAAGCTGATCGGCGGCCAGCTGCGCCCTGCGCAGGGCCGCATCGGGGTGCAGGGGCAGAACGTGCCCGAACTCGACGCCGACGCGCTCTACGCGCTACGCCGCGGTATGGGAATGATGTTCCAGACCAGCGGCCTGTTCAGCGACCTGTCGGTCTACGAGAACATTGCCTTTCCGATCCGCGAACACTTCGACCTGCCAGAAGAGCTCATTCGCCCGCTGGTCCTGATGAAATTGCAGGCCGTCGGCCTGCGCAACGCGCACGCCATGATGCCGGGCGATCTTTCGGGCGGGATGACGCGGCGCGTGGCGCTCGCGCGGGCCATCGCGACCGACCCGCGCCTGGTGATGTACGACGAACCCTTCGCGGGGCTCGATCCGATCACGCTGAACGTGATCGCGACGCTGATTCGCCAGCTGAACGACGCGCTCGGCACGACCTCGATCGTGGTGACCTACGACGTCAGCGAGTCGCTCAAGGTGGTCGACTACGTGTACGTGATTTCGGACGGCCGTGTGGTCGGCGAGGGCACGCCGCAGGCGGTGCTCGCCTCGGAGGACCCCTACCTAAACCAGTTTCTGCGTGCGCTGCCCGACGGGCCGGTGCGCTTCCACTTCCCGGCGCCGCCGCTCGCGCAGGCGCTGCAGCTCGACCCGCTCAGCCCTTCGGAATGAAGCTTAGCGCCACGCCATTGTTGCAGTAGCGCAGCCCGGCCGGCGGTGGCCCGTCGTCGAAGATATGGCCCTGATGTCCGCCACAGCGAATGCAGTGGTACTCGGTGCGCCGCATGAAGAACTTGGTGTCGGTCCGGATGCCGACCGTGCCCGGGATGACGGTAATGAACGATGGCCAGCCGGTGCGGCTGTCGTATTTCATCGCCGAGGTGAACAGCGGCAGGCCGCAGCCCGCGCAGGCGAAGACGCCGGCGCGCTTCTCGCGATCGAGCGGGCTGGTGAAGGCGCGCTCGGTGCCTTCCTCGCGCAGGACGTCGAATTGCACGCGCGTCAGGCGTTGCTTCCATTGCGCCGCCGGAAGCGCGAGCTTGTCGGTAGGCGCGGGCACCTTGCGGCCCGGGGCGAGCAGGCTGCGCCAGTTGGTCTGCAGGGCCTGAACTTCTTTCATGTTTTGGGGCAGGGCGGCGTAGACCCAACGCCCGAGCGCCGTGAGCGGCAGTGCGGCCAGCAGTGCAGTAAGGAATGAACGGCGTTCCATGGCGGTCTCCTGAAGAAACCCACGAATGACGGGACTGCGCCTGAGTCGTCCAGCGACGCAAATCCTGACAGCCAAAGCCTATCAGTTTCGCGCGCGCTTGCGACGTTTCTCGCGCTCGAGCAGCCATCGCGGCTTGCGGTACTGGAGCACGCGCCCGGCCGTGCGCAGGAAGGGATCCTGCCTCGAAAGCGTCTTGGCCTGGCGCGCGTTCAGGATCCGGGTGTGCGGATGCGCGTCTAGCCGCTCTACCAGATCCCAGACGTCCTTTTCGCTGCTCACCCACTGCGCCGGGTCTAGGCCACGCAGGTCGAAGGCGCGCGAGTACTCGCGCAGGGTTTTGCGCCCGTGCTTGTTGGTGTACTCGTGAAAGTACGACATCGCGAGTTCGCGCAGCGTGCGGTACACGGGATCGCGTTCGCGCAGCAGCGGGCCGTTCGCCTTTGCGAGCGTGCCCCAGCAGCCGTTGCGCCGGTACAGCGCAACGACGTGGTCGACGTCCCGCTCGGCGCGCAGATCGAGCAGCAGCGGTGGCTCGCCGTGCACCCAGAGCGCCGCCGCGGCCAGCATGGCCGCCTCGATGCAGTGCGCGCTGCGCTCGTGCAGCACCGTGCGCACCGGCCGGCAGCTGTCGCCATCGCGCTCGAAATTCTGTTTCAGGGAGTAAAGAAAGGTCTGGATCTTCTGCGGCGCGTCGAGTCGCCGCAGCACCGCGAACTCGGCCGGGGTGAGGCCGAGATCTTCGCGCCGCGCCCTGCGCCGCCTCACTGCGGGAGCATCGAGGCGAACAGCGTCGCCGTGCCGAGAAAGGTGAAAAAGCCGACGACGTCGGTCACCGTGGTGAGAATGATCGACGACGCGGTCGCCGGGTCCTGGCCGAAGCGTTGCAGGAGGATCGGCACGAGGGCGCCGGACAGGCCGGCGACGACCATCGAAAACACCATCGCAATCACGATGACCAGCACCAGCCCGAGCGACTGGCTCCAGAGGTAGACCCCGAGCGCGGTCGTTGCAGCAACCGCGATGCCGTTGGCGAGCCCTGCCCAGGCCTCCTTACCGAGCATCTGCGGCCAGTGGCGCAGGCTGATCTCGCGCAAGGCGAGGCCGCGCATCGTCACCGCGAGCGCCTGTGCACCCGCATTGCCCGACTGGCCGGCGACGACCGGGAGCAGCACCGCGAGCGCGGTGAATTGCGCGATCAGACCTTCGAACATGCCAACCACGGCGGCGGCGAGAAACGCAGTGAGCAGGTTGACCTGTAGCCAGGGCAGGCGTTTTCTCACGGCGAAGAAGGACGACGATGTCGCGCGCTCGTCGCCGCTGACACCGACCATGCGCTGGATGTCGATTCTCGATTCGTCCTCGATCGCCGAGACGAGGGCGGCCTGCCGGATCACGCCGACCAGGCGGCCCGCCTGGTTGACGACCGGCAGCGCGGTGATCGGATGGCGTTGCAGAATCGCCGCCACGTCTTCGCGCGGGTCGATGTCGCGCACCATTGCGGCGAGTGGGCGGGTCAGCTCGCGCAGCGGCGTGTCCTCCTCGGCGACTGCGAGTTCCTGAATCTCGATGCGCCCGCTCAACCGTCCCTCACCGTCGACCACGAACAGCTCGCGCAGCGCCTTGCGCCGGACGCTGCGCAGGCGCCTAAGCGCCTCGGCAACGGTTGCATCCGTGCGCACCGGCGTGATCTGCGGATCCATGATGCGGCCGACGCTCTCGGGCGGATACCGCAGAAGGCCCTCCAATTCTGCGGCCACTCTTGTATCCAGCAGCCCGAGAAGACGCGCACGTGCTTCGGGTTCGAGTTGCGCGAGTACTGCGGTGGCCTGCGCAGGGTCCGTCTCGCTGAGCAAATGGCGTGCGAGGGCATTCGGTGCTTGAAGAAGCGCGCCTGCGGCGACATCCGCAGCGAGCGCCTGCCAGGTCCGCGCCGCGGCGTTCGGCGGCACGGCGGCGAGCAGGTCGACCGCTTCGCTCATGTCGATCGCCTCGAGCTGGCGCGCGGCTTCGTAGGGATAGTCGAACAGGAAGCGGCGGTGCAGCGCGGCGATCGCGGGCAGTGCGTCAGCGCTCATTGCGGCGGCCTCCGACCGGTTCGACCGACGGCAGCGCGGACACCGCTGCGCTGACGAGGCCGGAGATCGCCTGCCAGTAGCCGTGCGCAATGACTGCCAGCACGTCGACCTGCCGGTCGGGCGTCGCCATCAATCGGTTGCGCGCGAGCGCCCGCATCAGCGTGGCGCGGCGCAGAACCCCGATCAGGCGCTCACCTTGCTCGACGACCGGCAGGCCGGCTGCATGGCGCCAGCCGCGGTGCGTCGCCGCGCCGCCGAGCGGCGAGGCCGCCGGCAGTACCGCGCCCGGTTTGCGGGTGAGGGTCTCGAGCGCGACCTGCGATGGTGCGCGCAGCAGCGTCGCGAGGTCGACGCTGCCGAGCAGACGCTCGCCGGTGCCGACCGAATACACCTCCTCGACGAGGGTGCCGTGCATCGCGCGCACTCGAACGAGCACTTCCTCGACTGCAGTATCGCCGGGCAGCGCGACGACCTCGGGATCGGTCCATGCGCCGACCGAATCGTCCGGGTAGCCGAGCAGCAGGCGCGACGCGATCGCAGTGGTCGCGGGCAGGCCCGCGACGAGGATTGCGCGGCGTGGCTCGGGCACGTGGCGCAGCACCGCGAGCGCGGGCTGGGTGCCGAGTACGGACAGCAAGGCCGTCGCGGATTCGTCCGCGAGCTCGGCGAGGATGCGCCCGCCCGCGATTGGCAGCATCGCGCCGAGCGTCGGTGCAAGGACGCGCGCCGGCAGTGCCGCAAAGAATGCGGCGGCTTGGGCGATCGGCAGTCGCTCGAGCACCCGGGCGGCGTCGCCCGGGTGCGCCTCTAGGAAGGCGAGGGTGAGGCGTTCGGCTTCAGCCATCGGCGCCGGTTTTGGTGAGGAGCACGATCGGCGCGTCGTGATAGAGCTTGCCCGGCAGGGTGACGCGCCCGTCCTCGGTCTCGAGCACCATGCCGGTGGCGTTCAGTTCGAGGATGCGTCCCTCGTGCCCGGCGACGCGCAGGCGTTGGCCGACTTCGAAGGCCTGGCGCAGGTAATGCGCGCCGACGAGGTTCGCGACATAGCTGCGTGCGCCGAGGCTCGCGGCGATCGCCGCGCCGCCCGCGACCGCGAGAAACACCGCCGCCGCGATGATCGCGAGAAAGGTAATGCGGATGCCGATCTGCTCGGCGCCGACCAGAATTGCCGCCACCAGCACGCTGCCCTGCGTGACGCGCGCGAGCACCTCGCGCTGCGCCGGGGGCAGGCGCGGCATTGCCGCACGCACCAGATCTGCGGTGAAGCCCGAGAGCACGTAGCCGGCGGCAATGATCAGCAGCCCGGCCGCAAAGGTCGGCAGGTACTCGATCAGCCGCCCGATCCAGTCGGTGAACACCTGCAGGCCGAGCACATGTAGTGCCGCGGCGGCGAAGAACAGCAGGACCAGCCAGTAGACGATTTCGCCCAGCACCACCGCCGAGCGGCCCATGCGCAGCTTTTCCGCCGTGCGCGGGGCGAGCGCGCCCGCGATCAGCGCATCGACGAGCAGTGCACCGCGCGCCGTCACCGCGCGCAGTAAACGCGCGAGCACCCAGCCGGCGAAGAGCAGCACCACGGCGCCAACCACGCTCGGCACGAAGGTGACCAATCGCTCGAGGATCGTCGCAGCGGCGTTGGTGATCGCTTTGCCGAGGTCGTTCATTGCGTGTTATTGGGGACCCTGTGCGTGCAGATTATCACTGCGCGCGGATTCTCGGGGGCGGGTGAACCCTCGACGCCTAACCCAATTAACTCGGAGGGTTGCGCGAACCCGCTCGGCCAGCATGCCGGCGTTACAAGACGCGGTGCTCATGCGCTATGAAAGCAATAGCTATCCATGGCGAGTGCACCGGATTCGATGCCGGCACAGATGCGTTCGGTCCGATAGCCGTCGGTCGCCGCGCCGAGCGCAAAAAAGAGCGGCAGGAAATGCTCCTCGCTAGGATGCGCACGGCGCCCGTGCGACGTCTGCCTGCGGTAGCCGGTAAGCGCATCGAGGTCGCGCGCCTGCACCCGCGCGTTGGTCCAGTCCTGAAAGGCGCGTACGTAGTCGAGCGGCACCGCCGCTTCGCCCCCCGGCCTGCGATCGCCCAGGTTGTGCGTCATGTGGCCCGAGCCGATCACGAGGATGTTTTCGGTGGCGAGCGGACGCAGCGCGCGGCCCAGCGCGAGGTGATGCTGCGGGCCGAGCATGGTCTGAACAGAAAGCTGTAGCACCGGGATCGCGGCGTCCGGATACATGTGCAAGAGCGGCGACCAGGCGCCGTGATCGAGCCCGCGCTCGGCGTCGATTTCGACCTCGAAGCCGGCCTGCCGGAGCAGTTCGCCTGCACGTGCCGCAACATCGGGCGCGCCGGGTGCGGGGTAACGGATGCGGTACATCGGCGCGGGAAAACCGTAGAAGTCATGGATGGTGTCGGGCCGCGCGCTGCCGGTGAGCGCGGGATGCGCTGTTTCCCAATGCGCGGATGCGATGAGCAGGGCGCGCGGACGCGGCAGGGTCTGCGCGAGCCGGGTCCAGGCTTCGCACGCGGCGCTGGCCTCGAGCGCGTGCATCGGCGAGCCGTGGGACAGGAACACGCTCGGCAGCCGGTCGGCCGCCGTCGAGCCCGCCTGCGCCGTCATCGCGGCGGCTGCCAGCTATAGGGTTCGCTCACCGGCGTCGCCACCAGCCGGATCATGCGCAGCGCCGATTCGCGCCCGCGGTAGTAGCCCGGCACGAGGATTGTTTCCGAGAATCCCATCGCGCGGTAGAAGGCACGCGCGGCTTCGTTGTTCGCGCGCAACTCGAGGTGCAGGCTGCGCACTCCTGCGGTGCGCGCCGAGGCGATTAACCAGTCGAGCAGGCGGCGGCCGATGCCATGGCGACGGTGCGGGGCGCGCACCGCGAGCAGCACGAGGTGCGCGCGCTCCTCGCCGAACTCCATTATTGCGAAGCCGACGAGTGCGTCGCTCGCGCGGCGGCCGGTGTCGGTTGCGACGAGCGTCACGGTGTCGCGGTCGTCGATCGCGCGCAGCACGCGCCCGGCGTCGTATTTCCAGCCGAGGCCGGATTCGACGAGGTCGCGCGACATCTCGGCAATCGCGCGTGCGTCGCGCGTCGCCGCAAGCCGGAGCGTGATCGCGTCTGCAGTCATGGTGGTGAATTGTGCCACGGCCGCGCGTCACTGAAACGCACCCGCTGCGGGCGTCACGTCCGGCGGGTTGCGGTTAAACTTGCCGGCTTCACGTTGCCACGTTGCCACGTGGCCACCATGCGGCTCGGGGGAGATCGCGGCATGCGACCGAATCTGTTGATCATCCTGGTGGACGATTTGCGCTACGACGAATTTGGCGCGGGCGGCCATCCCTACATGAAGACGCCGCACATCGACCGCATCGCGCGCGAGGGTGCACTGTTCGAGCGCGCGTTCCATACGACACCGATTTGTTCGCCGAACCGCGCCTCGGTGATGACCGGGCAGTACGCGAGCCGGCACGGCGTCATCGACAATGTGGCACGCGACGCGATGAGCCACGGCCTGCCGAATTACCACCTGCAGCTGCAGAAGCTCGGCTACGAGACCGCGCACGTCGGCAAGTGGCATATGGGTAACGACGGTATGCCGCGACCGGGCTACGACCATTGGCTGTCCTTCGATGGGCATGGCAGCATCGTCGATCCGCGCCTGAATCACGGCGGGCGTTATGTGCAGCACCGCGGCTATATCACCGACATCCTTAACCGGCATGCGGTCGAGTTTGTACGCGGCGCGCGTGGCGCAGCTGGTGGCCGCCGCAATCCCTGGTCACTGTTCCTTGCACACAAGGCGGTCCATCCGGATGCGCAGCAGGCCGCCGACGGCACGTTCGATATGGCGCGCTTCGGCGGCTACATCCCAGCGCCGCGTCATCGGGACCTCTACCGCGGTCGGCGCTTTCCCAAGTTGCCCAACATGCGCTCGCCCGCCGAGGTCGTGCGCAGCAAGCCGGCCTGGGCGGAGGTGTTCCGCATGCGTGGCAGCAAGCGCTCGCGCGCAACCCTCGCCGCGATCCAGGCCGGCAGCCAGGAGGAAATCCGCCAGCGCGCGCGCATGATGGCCTCGGTCGACGAGGGCGTCGGGCAGCTGTTCGATGCACTTACTGCGACCGGCCAGCTAGACGACACGCTGATCCTGTTCTTCGGCGACAACGGCTACTTTTTCGGCGAGCATGGCCTCGGCCCCG
>Ga0255040_10000151_pt1 | contig 16081 bp, 12 predicted proteins | sample BC1_12_2_MG_FD_181711 | JGI IMG/M metagenome (GOLD analysis project Ga0255040, IMG submission 181711) | Seawater microbial communities from Strait of Georgia, British Columbia, Canada - BC1_12_2 | ecosystem: Environmental > Aquatic > Marine > Strait | place: Canada: British Columbia | collected... | reverse complement strand
AGGCCATAGTATTCGGTTTTGAACCACGTCAACCAGACTACGCTGGCGATAAAGCCACCCAGCATGCCTGCGACTACACCGGCCCATGTCGTGCGTTTGTAGTAAAGAATGGCGATGACAACGGGGCCAAATGCCGAACCGAGGCCTGACCAAGAGGCAAGTACAAAGTCGAAAATTACACGCGGCTCCTGAATCCCCATCACAACCGCGATTGCGCCGATGACCACTGTCACGACTTTGCCGTAGTTCGACAATACTGCCTCGCTCTTGTCGGCACCGATGATCTTCTGGTAGGTATCTCGCACTACGGATGAGGACGCCAGCAACAGCAGCGAATCGACCGTGGACATGATGGCGGATAGAACGACGACGAGCAGCATGCCGGAGATTATCTCCGGAAACAGATTATTCGAGATTACCGGGAAGATCGTTTCCGCGTCCTCAAGACCCGGATACAAGGCTCGGCCAGCAACACCTGCGGTTACGGCGCCGATCGTAAATACCAGCAAGACCGCGACCGAGACGATGCGTGCTTTCTTGATTTCAACATCGTCGCGAGCGGACATGAAGCGAATGAGAAGCTGTGGCACGCCCAGAAAAGGTAGTCCGATCGCTATGAAGCTCGCAATCGCTATCAGAAGCGGCCTGCCGCCATCGGACACTGCGAACATGTCAACCAGGGCGGGGTCCTGCAAGGTCAGATTGCTTTGTACTTCTCCCCAGCCGCCCGACGCGATAATTGCTGCCGCTGGTACCACAATCAGTCCGAGCAGCATGAGCACACCCTGCACAACGTCCGTATAGGACACCGCTTTGTATCCCCCGACGAAGGTGTAGCCTATGATGAATATCGAACCCACAATGACACCCGTTGCGTACTCCATCCCGAGAAAACTGCTAAAGGCCTTCCCGGTCGCAACCATTTGGGCCGTGACGTAGGCCGTGACCATCACGAGAATAATGACAACAGCGACGGCCCGTATCAGTTTGGCTTTTTCGGCAAATTTTGCGGCAAGCACATCGGGGACCGTAATAGCATCCGTCTCATCGCCGAACTTCTTCAGACGCCGCGCTATGATCCACCACGATGCCGCTATTCCGAGAACCTCGCCCACGACAACCCAATAGGCTTGCGCACCAACGGCATAGCCCATCCCGGACAGCCCAAGCAACAACCAGCCGCTTTCCCCGGTTGCATTGGTGCTGAATGCGACGACCCAGTAGGGCAATTTCTTTCCCGCCAGGTAATAGCCGGACAAAGTATGTGTTTCACGACGACTCCAAACGGCGAGCGCGGCAAGAACACCGAGGTAGGCGATGAGAACAATAACGGTCGTTGACATAAATTTTCCCGCCTAGTTGTTTGGGAATTGAAATGAACCGATCGGTGAACCGGGCGGCACCGTAACCGGGGCGACGTTTGAAAGCGCCGAAGGATCCTGCCGCAAGCGATCAATTTCGAATTTTGCGAAGCCGTAATGTGCGCGAAGCGTGCTGTCTTTCACGGACTGGCGAGCGAGCCATTGATCCAGACCGCCGATCGCATCCAGTGCAATCGCCCGCACTTCACCGTCTACGGCAGAATTAAACGCGAGCCCCAACAATGCGTACACAACCTGGAGGTTCGTTTGCCGTTGAATCACGCCGATCATCCCGCTGGCTGGTTTCTGGTACCAACTCGCCTCCAGTAGCGCCTTGGTCAGGTCGAACAGCCCGGGCGCGCCGTTTTGTGCAAGACGTGCCGCCCGGGACGGGTCGAGCAAGACCCTTAAAGTCAACGCGACCGAACTCCTGGCCGGCGACCTGGCATCGAATACAACACCGTTGGCGCCGCTGAACGTCTCACGGGACTTGGGATTGTTCGGCGGCCGTGGGGCAATCTTGGCGACGAGCTTATCAGGCAATTGCAACACCGTGGGATCGAGCGTTGCGATCAGGGCATCGATTGCCTGGCGCTGGCGCTCCTCGTCAACGATTCGTGGTGTCGCCTGACCGTCGCCTCGCAGGTTGTAATTAAAGTATTGGCCCCCGATGAGCTTGCCCACAGCCTTGATCTGGAAACGATGCAGCAAATAGATCGGTACGAGCACTTCTTCAATCGTCGCCAGCGGTCGCCCGATACGAATATTTCGTTCCGAGAAGTTATCGAGAGCAATAGCGCGGACTCGAAGCAGGTGTTCAAGCTCGGCGATAGCATCTTCTCCGTTATCCCAGAGATTGCCATCCGGATGAGCTGTCGCGACTGAACGCGAATCGGTGTCTGAAACGTACTTGAATCCAGCGGCAATCGTTTCTTTGATTATGTCCTGACGAGCGGCATCATCATCAACACCGTCAGGAAAGTCCTGATAGGCGTAGAGAACGGTGCGCTTGTCCCAGCTACCGATCTTGTTGTCGTAGGCCTCGCTGAGATCCAGAGTGCCGTCGTCTCTAATCCCGACGAGCGGCACCGGGTAGTCCATCACGGAAGCGCGACCCTGCGTGCTCGCCGCGAAATTGTGTTCGAAACCGATCGTGTGTCCAACCTCGTGCGCCGAGAGCTGGCGAATTCGCGCCAGTGACATCTCGAGCATTTCTGTCGATACGTCTTCATTGTCATAAGGAGCCAGCAAACCTTCTGCAATCAGGTAATCCTGCCGAACACGTAGAGATCCGAGGGAGACATGTCCTTTCAGTATCTCGCCGGTCCGCGGATCCACTATAGAACTACCGTAAGACCAACCGCGCGTTGATCGATGTACCCATTGAATGACGTTATAGCGAACGTCCATGGGGTCCGCGCCTTCCGGTAGCATTTTGACCTGAAACGCATCGATGTATCCTGCCGCCTCGAAAGCCTGATTCCACCAGCGGGCGCCGTCCAGCAAGGCCGACCGAACAGGTTCCGGCGCACCCCGGTCGAGGTAGTAAACAATCGGCTCAACAGCTTCACTGAACTGGGCACTCGGGTCTTTCTTTTTTAAACGATGCCGACGTCCAAGATCCACCGTCATATCGTCACCAATGGCAGTCGCGTAGTCGGCGTATCCACCCTCGTCATACCGGAGGCCAATGACACCGCTGCGAGGATCATTGGCCATTGCCTGGTAACCATCGTCCGGCAGGCGGATGAAGGAGTGATGAATGTGGACGGTTATGGCTGTGGCGTCCGGCGTCACCGTCGATAAATATGGGCCCGTCGGCTGACCAGCAAGCGTAACCACAGCTTCAGCCTCGGTATTATCCGGAAATCCTTTGGTCCGCGGCATGAATACCGCCGATCGCGATGCATCAACGGAATAAGATCCTTCGCCTCTGCGATTCAGCCTGCCCGATATGCCGTGTGCATCCCGAACGATGAACGATGTTGCATCGACGACCGTCGTGTCCTCCGACGGATCCAAATCCTCAAATCCCCAGATAACAGATCGTGCGAAACTCTCCTCTATTGCCTGCCTCTCGTCGGCACTGTCGCTGACAGCGCGATAGGCAAGGTTGTCTTCAACCAGAAGCAACTTCGGCCCGCTCCTCAAGAATCGAACGACCCTGGTATCGCCGAGTTGGCCACGATCGAGACCCAGGTCGTTGGATCCGATACCGCGTGCCAGTGACGACTGATAGATGAATGGCTGATCGATCGCGTCAACGTCCAGCAAGATTCGTCCACCATCCTCATCCCAGTAAAGGTCGATGAATCCCTCGATTCGCTCATAAGCATCGAGATCGAGGCGACCGGCCGCCTGCACCGATGCAACACATCCAAGAACGAGTAACGCCAGAAAACCGCGACAAAACATATCTTCCCCCTATTTGATGGCGGCTACTATAAGGCCTGTCGAGCCGTTGTTGTCAACCCGACACTTATTTGTCGCCTTATTTGTCGCGAGTAATCCGGCCGGCGATGATACCCGCGATCATCAGGAACAGACCCATACCGAACAGATACTCGGGGTAACTCCGCGTAATGCCGCAATAATAAATGCCCGAAATTGCGATGACCTGAAAAACGTTGATGAAGTTGCTGTTACGCCGGGTCGCTTTGGGAAAGCGAATTCTGGAAATCATCAGCAGCGCAAATACGAACATCAGTACGGGGAAGTAGAAATGCAGAGGCAACGACGCAGCAATGTCTTCGTGATGTATCAGCACCAGCACAATTGACGACAGCATGCCGCCGCCGGCTGCGGTAATCGGAACCCCGGAAAACCAGCCATCGGGCATCTCTTCCGATGTCAGGTTAAAACGGGCAAGACGCATCGCGCCAGCCAGCGCAAATACGGCAACGGCAACAAGGAGTAACCAGAATTGGCCTGAATCGTATTCTACGCCGCCAATCTGGAGACCTGCATTCAATATCAAGACTGCAGGAGCAACACCAAAGGCCACGAGGTCGGCCATGGAATCGAATTCCGCACCAAAATTCGAAGTCGCGTTGAGTAAACGTGCCGATACGCCATCCAATACGTCCAGCAGTCCGCACCAGACGATAATCCACGCCGCCAGTTCGAGATCGCCCAACTGTGTCGTCACGATTGACGCAACACCCAGGAGAAGGCTGAGTGCCGTAAAACTATTTGGTACCGAATAACGCAAAATACTCAAGAAAACAGTCTCCCCAACAGGCCTTAGTTAGCAAAGCATCGCCTTTGCTCGCTGGGCATTGTAACTGACTATCTTGCCCCCGTACTGCTATCGAGACGCCCGTCAGGCCTAATTTTCTGAGTTAGCAACGGAACTGAATGTCATAATCCTGTCTAAGAAAAATATTTCTGGAGACCACCATGCCAAAATTCCTGCTGCCGCTTGTTGCGGTCATCGCCGTTTGTTCGAGCCTGCCCGCATTCAGTCAGTCCGACACGCCTGTAGACCCACAAGCCACGTGGAACCTGACCGATCTTTTCCCAAGTGAGGCCGCGTGGAACAAGGCACGAGAAGAGGTCCTCGCCGACTTCGACAAGATCGACGCCCGTCGCGGTACCTTGGGCGAGAGTGCCGAATCGCTGTACGAAACTCACAGACTGGTTTCCGAAACCTTAAAAAAAGGCGGCCGTGTGTACGTCTACGCTTCCCTGCAGGGAGACGAGGATTTGCGCGATTCTGCGGGTCAGGAACGTGACCAGCTTGCACAAATCATGTTTGCACGATTCGGCGAAGTCACCGCCTGGATTCAGCCAGAGTTAATCAGCATCGGCCGCGAAGTTATCGAGGCGTATATTAATGAAGACGAACGTCTTGCACCGTTTGCGTTTCAACTCGACGATACCCTGCGCAATGCCGAGCACACGCTCAGCCAGGAGACTGAGCAAACACTCGCGTACTTCTCACAAACATTTGGCGCACCCAGCGAAACCTACAGCCTGCTGGCCAATTCCGACATCCCGTGGCCAACGATTACCTTATCGAACGGCGAGGAAGTGGTCGTCGATTCTCAAGGCTATGGACGTGCGAGAAACAGCGAGCATCGTGCCGACCGAAAACTGGCATTCGATGCATTCTGGACTAAATGGTCCGAGTACAGAAGCTCCGTTGGCATGGTGCTGAACTCGCACCTGCAGACCCAGGTCGCGCTTGCCAAGGCACGCAACTATGACAGCGTTCTGGAACGCGAATTATTCCAGGACAACTTGCCGCCTGCCGTATACCGGACGCTGGTTGAAGAGGTGAACAAGGCGCTGCCGACCCTGCATCGTTATTTCAAGCTGCGCGCCCGCATGCTGGGTCTCGAGCAACTGCATTATTACGACATCTACCCGCCACTCGTGTCACTGGATCGAGAGTTCAATCTGGAGGACAGCAAGAGGATCACTCTCGACGCCATGGAAGTGCTGGGAGACGATTGGGTCAGCTTGCAGAAAGAAGCGATGGACGACCGCTGGATGCATGTCTACCCACAGCGCGGCAAGCGCTCCGGAGCGTACATGCAGCCGTTTGCGTACGATGTTCATCCGTATCTACTGCTGAACCACAACGACGACTACGACTCGCTGTCAACATTTGCGCACGAGTGGGGTCATGCAATGCACACGGTGTACGCGAAGCAGAATCAACCCTTCGAAACCGCCATGTACGCGACCTTCATCGCCGAAATTCCGTCAACATCTCTCGAGCTAATCCTTCAGGATTACATGTCAAGAAATGCTGAATCCGTTGATGAAAAACTTTTCTATCTCGGCAATGGTCTGGAAACTTTGCGGGGGACGTTCTTCAGGCAAACAATGTTTGCAGAATTTGAGCTCTCGTTGTACGAAGCGGTTGAGCGCGGTGAAGCACTCTCCGGCGACCGCATCACAGAAATATACGGTGAGCTGTTGCGCCGGTATCACGGCCATGACGATGGCGTTATGGTCATCGATGAGTTGTACGAGAACGAGTGGATGTTTGTACCGCACTTCTACCGCAACATGTACGTTTTCCAGTACGCCACATCGCAAACGGCTGGTACTGCGCTTTACGGCATGATCGTCAAGGACCCGGAATCAGGCGTCAAGAACTACAAGGACCTGTTGCGGGCCGGCGGATCGGACTACCCGTACACGCTGCTCGCGAATGCGGGCGTCGATCTGGCTCAACCCGGACCGTACCTGGCGCTGGTGTCCAAAATGAACGCCATCATGGATGAGATGGAGCGCCTGCTCGACGAGAAACAGAAAAGCCCTTAAACAGGTCGCTGAGTCAGTTCACTGTCTCAGTTCAAAACCTTGGCGGCCACGACTACCGCCGGGCATCCACTGCCCGGCGTGTAGGGGCCCATGCCGGTATTGACGCTGGCAATCTGTCCAGGCGAAATCCGACCTGCAATAGTGTGCTGCTGCTGTGCAGCGCGGCCTGCGGAATCCGAGTAACTGACCGCAATCATGACGCCAGTGATCGTAACGGTCGTATCGTTTCGGACCGACACGATCAGGTTTCCGCTGCCATCAGCGTCACAGCCTCTGGCAATATAAGCGCCCGGGTTGGCCGGCATATCGAGTCTGACCAGCGCGGCCATTGCCGCCTTTCCGTAATCGCCACCGCTTTTCGCAACGACTTTGTAATGACCGATCGCGAGCGGAAAATCACCGCGCTCTTCGGCAATTTCACCCAGCGCAAAGTAGGCGGGCGCGGTTGGCAATAGTTCGATGCTGCGGTTCAGATCGCTTACGGCGCCATCGTTGCGGTTCAGCTCCTTTTTTGTGACACCGCGCTGCAAGTGGTAGTAAAAGAAAGCCTCGCGCCGACTAATTGCGCGGTTGTAGTTCGTAATCGCCATTTCATACTTGTCGGCCGCCAGCCTGGCATCACCGCGCAAGGCGTGAAAATGAGCCTCTTCATTGAAGAGTCCAAGCGCTGTATTTGCCAATACCAGCGCCTCAGCGATTTTGTCCCCGCCGAGGGCCTGTCGACCTTCGTCGTAAGCTTCATAGGCCGGCCTGGCATTCACTGTCTTTCGCATCTGCGCTTGAAACTCGTCGCGACCTGCTCTGCCCCCCGCCGGCAAGGTTTTTGCGGTCGCAATGTTTGCCTTCACACGTTCCTGTGATGGCGGGTGGCTTGCAAACAAGCCGCTGAGCCAGTCCGATTGCCGCTCTTCGCTGAGTCGGACGAATGTTTCCTGCAGTGCCACCGCGCCGGTCGGATCGTAGCCTGCCATTGACATGTACTGCATGCCATAGAGGTCTGACTCAAGCTCTGCGCTGCGCCCATATTTGGACAAGCTCAGTTGAGCCAACACGCCCGCGCCGCCCGCGAGCAGGTTTCCATAGTCACTATTACTCGATGCGATCGCTGTCGCTGCAACCCCGACCTGCATCATCTGGCTGCGCGAAATCTGTTTCGCTGTGTGCCGTGCGGCGGCATGCACAGCCTCGTGACCGAGTACTGCCGCAAGCTCTGCCTCTGACTCAAGTTCCGTCAGCAGTCCACGATTGATCGCGATCTTGCCACCCGGCAATGCCCAGGCATTCGGCACCGAATTATTCAGTACGACGAACTCATACGGCAAGGCTACGCCACTCTCGGCAGCCACCCGGTTGCCAACGTCCTGAACGTAACGCAACAACTCAGGATCAACATCGTACGCACCACCCTGTGACTGCTGCATTGGCAGGTAGCTTTGTTTTCCCATCTCGATTTCCTGGGCGGAACTCACCATCATGAGTTCGTGTTTACCCGTCACGGGGTTGACTGAACATCCAGCGAGAAAAAGAAGACTAAAGCCTAGCAATGAGATTGATGCGCGCATGATTCTGACCTGCGTTGATTGGGCGACTATTATACAGACGGTGCTCGTGGTGGGTCCCGGGCGACGGATAAGGGCTTATCCCGATAGCGTGACGTTCTCCCTTGCGGCAGTATGTCGATATGAAAGCCGATACACAGCAACTTTTGAGCGAGCTTCGCGAAGATCACCGCAACATGGCGATCGTTCTCAATGTGCTCGAAAGTACCATTGAAACTGCCGCGACCGACGAAGATCCGGATTTTGAGCTGATCGACGAGATCATGCGCTACATGACCATCTATCCGGATGCTGTTCACCACCCGAAAGAAGACATTATCTATGCAGAACTAAAACAACAAAGACCCGAGCTGGCGGGCGGTCTGGACGACGTACCCGAGGAACATGCAGAGATAGCGATACTGGGAAAAAAGCTTAGAGAAGACGTCGAAGCGATTGTCGCCGGAGCGGCCGTTCGTCGTGTGCAATTCATCAAAGATGCCCTTAACTACGTAGGGCGACTTAGACATCACATGAACTGGGAAGAGGAAGACTTGTTCGTCCAAATTGATACGATGATTGGGGAGGATCCACACGCCGTCGATGTCGATGACTTCTTGTGGATAAAGGACCCGGTATTCGAACTGGAAGTCGAAGCCGGATTTCGACGACTGATAGACAGCCTGAAAACCGCTTAGAAGTACCAGGCAAGTTGCGCGAAAATCCCGGCCCCGCTTGACAGGTATCGACCCGGGACTTCGGACACAACGCCACCAAATTCACTGCCGTTGCTGCCCATAGGAATATTCAAGCTACCCAGTAGTGTCATGTTGTCAGACAAACTGTACTGGCTCACCATTTGCAGCAATCCACTGGGATCGCCAGCGTTCATCAGCAGAGTCGGCGTAACGCTCCACAACGGCGTCATCTCGATCATGACACTGCCGGCCAGATAGTGACGTCCCAGGGCGAAGGACTCTCCGCGGGCCAGTCGCAGCAAAAGATCCGGGTTCTGGGCAATCGAGGGAAGATCGTATTCACCTGACGGCTGCCCCATTCCGTTGAAGTGGTATTCGACGGCACCGCTCATGTTCTTTCCGTGCCAGGTCCAGGAATAGCTAAGGTTAGTGGACAGCTGCACATAGCTATCAGTATCAGTGTCGGTGATCACGAGATCACCGCTCCAATGCGCACCACCTAAGGCATGACTCGCGCCGAACCCCAGAACGTCATCCTGATAATGGCGTGCAAGCAGAATGTCAAACTCGCCCGCCCCCGCAAATCCGTGGTATTTCACTGCCGTTGTCGCTGAACGGCTGTCCACATCACCACTCAGATAGTTACGACGAACGACATGCGCTCCCTGAACATCTGATCCGCTGTCCACCAGGTATTGCATGTATAGAAGGTCATCGCCGGCCTTGTACTCGACATCAATTGTCGCCGGATCGAAGGGATTGACGAGATCCATGGGCGCATAAAACAGAGCATTACCCCACGACAGTGCTTGCCTGCCCAGGCGAGCGACGAATTTTTCGCTCGTGTAGCCCAGCGAAAGTCGATCAAGCCTGTGCACCAGCGCCGACTTGCTGCCTTCGTCAATTACGGACGTCAGGTCAAAATACCGCCTTCTGTCATCGGGCAAGACGAAGGTGTCTGTGTACATGGCAACAAGCTGATAATTCGCATCGAAGGTCCATCCGCTCCGGCGATGCGAGATGTTCAGTCTCAGCTCGCCCTGAGTGTCAGATGTATGGCTTCCGTAGACCTCGCGGAACACACTGTCGGACGGATACGACTGCCCGACGACATTGAGCTTCGTATGGCCGCCAAACTCGGTCCTGCCGTCAGCAGCACCAGCCAGCGCCGGCAATACGAACAACAGCAGCAGAAACCTAGGCAGCACGCTGGTCGATATCTTCAACGATCTGGCCATCCAGCATTCGAATAAGTCGCTTCGCGTAGCTCATCACGCGTTGATCATGCGAGGCAATAATGAAAGTCGATCCGTGTCTCTCATTGAGTTCAAGGAAAAGCTCCATAAGTCCCTCTGATGTCTTCGAATCGAGATTGGCCGTTGGCTCGTCAGCCAGAATCAATGCCGGGCGAGAAGCCACCGCTCGGGCGACGGCGACCCGCTGTTGTTGCCCGCCTGACATCTGGGCCGGGCGCCTGCTTTCCAATCCTTCAAGTCCCACTTCTTTGAGGATAGCTCTCGCCTTTTCATTTCGCTCGCCGGCGGCAACTCCCTGCACTTGCATAACGAATTCGACGTTCTCCGCTGCGGTCAAGACCGGGATCAGGTTGTACGCCTGGAATACAAATCCGATTTGTCGCAAACGCAGATCCGCGAGATCGCCTTTGCTCAGATTGTCGATTCGTTGTTCGTTTACATAGACTTCGCCACTATCGGGGATATCCAGCCCCCCGATGGCATTGAGAAGTGTCGTCTTGCCGCCCCCCGAGGGCGCGGAAAGGCAAACGAACCCGCCTCTGGCGACCTCGATGCTGAGGTGATCCAGGGCTTTAATATCCTGGTCGCCCTGCCGGTAGGTCTTGCATAGATCCACGCAACATACAGCTGTCATCATCCAACCTTTGCGAGTGCTTCAACCGGCTCGTAACGTGATGCACGCCAGGCCGGCGACAGGCTCGCCAGAAATCCAAGAACCAATACGACAACGTTCGCGAGAACAATGTCGTTCATATAGAGCTTCGGGTAGAGCACGCTAGCTGCGCCAAACATTTCCATGCCTTCTCCGACGAATGAAATATCTATACCCCCACTCAACGGTACGATGCTCGCAAACGCCAGTGCGTCTCCGATAGCGAGCCCCAAAGCGAGCAGCAACATCGACTCGATGATGATCTGCCCCAATATGCTGGCCGGCTTCATGCCCAGCGCCAGCATGAGCCCTATCTCACGGACACGTTCGAATACGGCCATGACCAGTGTATTAACGAGTCCGAATGACAGTGCAAGAAATATCACGACAACCCATACCAGAACAAAGCCGTCCATTACGTTCATCATGGTGCCAAGATAGGTGTCGACGTCGTACCAGCGGTTTACGACGACCGTCTTATCGACAGCCGCGACGACGGACTCGTACACCGAATCGACGTCGCGGTAGTCATCGCCGACAAAAACAACTTCCGAGGTCCCTCCCTCGATACGGAGCATTTTCTGGGCCGTTCGCTTGCCAACAAAAGCATAGGCCTCTTCAACGGCGCCGGTGCTTGCCTCATAGAGGCCAACGACTCTGAATCCCCGGTCTGCGATGTCATTATCGGGGTCCTGACTCATGACAACTACACGTTTACCGATTTGTGTTTCAAGCGAAGCGGCAAGCTTCCGCCCAATCACGATTCCATTGTCATTCTCATCAGCAAGGAAGCGCCCGTCGACCTGCTCATAGTTGACGAACGTCAAATCCCGTTCAGCGGCGGGATCGATACCGAGCAGAGTAATGCCACGCGAATCACGTTCGCTGGTGATGACGGCAGGAACTTTGACTCGGCTGGCCCAGGCCAAAAATCCGGCATCACCGAATCTTTCCTCCAGCTCGTCGTCCGATATTGGTAAAGGGTTGTTGATGCTCGGGTCATCAGGGTAGTTCGGATGGTGCATTTGCACGTGACCCGGCAGAGCCTTGATGCCGTCAACGATCATCTGATCGACCATGCCGCGCGTTAACGCCGTCATGAAAATCATTGCCCAGACACCAACGCTGATCGCCGACAGCATGACAATCGTCCGTCGATGATTACGCCACAAATTGCGCCAGGCGAGCTGAAACAAAACCATGAAGAGTCGCATCAGGCCGCCCTCATCGCGGCCACCGGATGCAACCAGTGCAAGCGCACCGCTGGATAGATTGACGCCAGCATGGTGAACAGAAACACGACCAGAGGACCGGCGAACAAAGAGAGCGCCGACGCTTGCGGGAACATTCTGGCCGGCAGATTAAACTGCGCCGCCATCTCATCCATGCCAGGTAAAGTGAATCCGACGGTGCCCACCCACGCGGTGAGCGCAGCTCCTGCGAGAATCCCGATTGCGGTTCCCATGAGACCCATCAAAGCAGTTTCAAGAACCACAAGTCGACCGAGTCTGCCCGGCTTAAGTCCCAGCGACATCACGATCCCGAATTCACGGGTCCGCTCGAGGACCGACATCAGTTGAGTATTCAAAACACTGAAGGCAACCAGAACGACGAGGATAAAATACATAAAAAACGCGCTACCCATATCGGCCTGAATGGCTTGCTTCAAGCCGGGTTGAAGCTCGCTCCAGCCGTGCACGACCAGGTCATCTGCGGCGGGCAACAGCGAACCCACCTCGGACTGCAACGCCGGGACTGAATCCAGATCATCACCGACTATGGATATCTGGTGCCCGGCACCGGCCATAAAAAAAGTTTCCTGAAACAGGCCAATCGGTATCTCCGCAATATTTCGGTCTATGTCCTTTATACCGCTCGCGAAAACGCCGACAATCTCGACCACTGTCGCTGCAAATGATCCGTCCACACCGCTTCCCAGGAGCGTGAGTTCGTCGCCCACTGTAACGCGGAGATTTCGTGCCAACACACTTCCAATGATGATTTCCGCGGCATCGTCATCGTTGAGATAACGGCCGTCGGAAACCAGACCCGGAATACTCGATACCTTCGGTTCGAATTCCGATTCAACGCCGTAAATCACGATGCCGTAGCTGCGGTCATCGCTAGACGCCAGCACAAAGGCCTGACCTCGTGCAGCAACGCGTTCATTCTGAAGCGTGCGGCGCAGCGATTTTGCGAGCGGAACGATATTGGGCACCGTTTGCCGCATTTTCTTATCGTCCAGGTAACCCGGCGCCTGCACCTGAACATGCCCGGTAAGAATCTTCAGAGTGTTTTCGATCATCAGACCGTACATACCAAACTGAAACGACATCATAAAGACGAGCAGAATATTCGAAAAAATCATCGCGCCCATCGTTAACCATGTGCGCTTCGGGTGTCGCCAGAGGTTTCGCCAGGCTAAGCGGAAAACAATGTTCACGATTTAGTCTCGGGGATTTCTCAGGTTAGAGAGCGTGAACAGGCTATCTTTCAGATCGACTTCGTACTCAACCTCGTTCACTTGAATTTCAGTCCATTCGTCAGGTTCATCAGCTTTGATCATGCGTTGTTGTTTCGCAATCACCCTGCCGCCCATTTCCACAATCTCCAGAGTTTCGAGCGTCTTGACCAGTTCACCATCCTGATCGTAAAAGGCATGCCGCATTACGACGTGATCATCCCGAATACGCAACAACTCACTGCCCCATACAACGGCAGCGTCTTCGTTTGGAATGGACTGAATGTCATAGATCGTGACACCGTCAATCTCTTCAATCTTCTGAATACTGTGTTGGTACTCATCAACAATATCGTCCGCCTTGGCGATGTCCTTGTTGGAAAAATCGGAGCCCATCCAGCTTTGCCCCATCATTGAAGACGGCACTTTGATGACGCGATTCACCTTGGGCGAATAGGACCACATGCTCTTGTCATCGGTCAGCGTCCCATTGCCGCGGTCTTTCTTCGGCTCGACTACCCGCACCAATGTCTTCTTGTCACCCATCGTCCAGGCGCGCATTGTCATGGAGCGCTCCCAGTCCGGACGATGAATAACCATCGTCATTTCAGTGTAGGAAGACAGGCCCCGCCAATGATTAATCGCGTCTCGAACAATGGTCTTGCCATCATGTTCTTGCGCAAATCCCGAAACGGGACCAAGGAGCAACGACAGCGTGAAAAAAAGGCGCCTGTTCATAGTGTGTTCGACCCACAGGGAGACGGGTCGTTTAGTATTTCACAGTTGCCGCGGTCAAGCAGCTTTCGTAGAAATCTCTTTATCCTGATTGCCTTTGTTGGTCATTTTTCGCAAAACGCGCACTATTTATGCTCATATTGTGAAATATTTGAAACAAATGGACCAAAAAGATCGACGAATCCTGCGCATCCTCCAGAAGGATGCCACTCTATCGATGAACGAGCTGGCCGAGCGTTCTGCGCTGTCAAAAACCGCTGTCTGGCGCCGCGTTAAAGCGCTCGAGGACAAGGGTGTCATTCGAAAGCGTGTGACCCTGCTGGACAAAGAGACGCTGGGATTCGGTCTGACGATATTTGCCCTGGTGCGAACCAATCAGCACAGCGACGAATGGTTTGCGAAGTTCAAACAGGCTGTTCTGTCCATTCCCGAAATACAGGAGTTTCATCGCACCAGTGGCGATCTCGATTACCTCTTGCGTATCGTCGCTCGCGATATGCGGCATTACGACGAAATCTACCAACAGCTGATTCGCAGAGTCGACTTCGCTGACGTTAGTTCAACGTTCGTAATGGAGACATTCAAGTCGGAAACTGAGTTACCAATCTGAATGCCCCCAATACGTGTTTCTCGCAATGGTCCCTCCTGCTGATTTGACTAGACTGAACCTGAAGGAGAGGGCCATGTTTAGTATCGACGCGATTATGAGCACCAACCTGGTCACGGTGCCGCCAACTGCCACGCTGGCTGAGGCGCGGACCCTGATGCAGGACAATAAAATTCACCATCTGCCGGTCGCCGGCGATGGCGATGGCGATGGCGGAATTGTGGGCTTGGTCACTGTAACCAACGTACTTGCGGCAACCGATTCATTTCTGCGCGACGATCGACATCGCATTCACGCCAACGAGATAATTGTGGGCGATGTGATGGTCAAAGATGTCGCAACAGTAGACGTCAACGCGAGTCTTCGCCAGGCCGCGCTGTTTCTCGAAAAACACCAGATCGGGTGCCTGCCGGTAATGGGCGACGGAAAACTCGTCGGCATAATTACTGAAACGGATTTTGTGGCGGTCGCCATTAATCTTCTGGAGCAAATCGAGTCAACTGAACCGCTTGACGACGGTTTTGATGACCTGGACACCCCTTGAGTTTCACGTCTGTTCGGTCGCTCGCTTGTCAAGCGCGTGTTGGGCGTCGCGCTCTGACCCGATCAGGATCGCAATCCACCGCGTGTCTTCATCGCTTTCCAGAATCAGCTTCAGTGTCATAGTCAGCGGTACGGACAGGAGCATGCCAACGGGTCCGAATACCCAGCCCCAGAAAACCAATCCGACGAAAACAATCAGCGGTGACAGTCCCACCCCGTAGCCCATCAGCCGGGGTTCGACTACGTTGCCAAAAACGACATTAATCCCCGCAAAACCAATAGCGGTTGCGCCTGCCGCGCCGGGACCCAATTGCACCAATGCCAGCAAAACGGCCGGGACAGCCGCGATGATCGAACCAATGGTCGGTATATAATTGAGGAGAAACGCGAGCATGGCCCACAACAGCGGAAAATCGACGCCGATTGACCAGGTCAATACGCCGGCGCAAATACCGGTCGCCGTGCTCACGAGCGTCTTGATACCCAGATATCGACCGAGGTTGTGCAGAAACTCTCTCGGTCGCTCCATCGATTCGGCGCTGCGACCGAATGCCGCTGACACCTTTGTCCCAACGCTGGACACCTCCAGCAACATGAAGATCATCGTAAAGATGATCAGGAAGGTATTGGTCAACACGCCTCTTAAACTGTTGAGGATCGTGGCAACAAGGCCCATCGCCCAACCGGGGTCGATCATGTCGCCGATACTTTCGATCGACTCATCGCCATTGAGATGCTTGACGACAAAATCCACAACACCGGCAACGATGACATCGAGTTGTGCCTGGTAACCCGGCAAAGCCGCCGTAAAGTCGGCGATCGAGCCACCGAGAATCGCTCCGAGGGTCGCGAAAATCAACAAGATGGCCGACACGATCAGAAGCGCTGCCGGAAAGCTCGGAATCCGTTTACTCTGAAGCCATAGCATCGGTCGCACCGATATCAGCGCCAGA
>Ga0255040_10000147_pt1 | contig 16136 bp, 33 predicted proteins | sample BC1_12_2_MG_FD_181711 | JGI IMG/M metagenome (GOLD analysis project Ga0255040, IMG submission 181711) | Seawater microbial communities from Strait of Georgia, British Columbia, Canada - BC1_12_2 | ecosystem: Environmental > Aquatic > Marine > Strait | place: Canada: British Columbia | collected... | reverse complement strand
TTCACGCCTGCTGACACCTGACGCCATCTCCCGGACCTCAACATCATGTGGGAAAAAGTGCTGGCCGTATGTGTACGGTCGCTGCTGCAGGGTCTTAACGTAGTGGCCCAGACCCTCGCCATGATTGATGTATTCGTCGATGAAGCGATGCTCCATACCGTACCGCTGGTGGAAGAGGATATGCGTGTCGTCGCTCATGCCGAGATCCCAGAACGTGTTCACCGGCAACCTGGGATCGTAAGGCACGCGAGTGAGGTGCTTATTCAGTCTAAGCCAACTCATTTGCTGCTTGAAGTACGCGCCTTCTATGCTGGCGCGGAACGCCTCATCTGGTGTGGACGGGTACTCACGCATCATGTACTCGCCCTGCTCCATTGCTTTTTTCACGTACCAGAGCTTCTGACCCATTGTCAGCTTCTTGCTTATTTCAACTTCGAGATCGGCGAAGTATTCCTCTTGGTCGCGAGTGATAACAACGCGATCGGCAAGTTCTTCTGGCAGGCTGTATTGACTTTCACGCCACCACGGGAAGAAATGAAAACGCCAGTCCAGCGTCGTCAGCGGCACTCCCATTCTTGCGTTGTTGCGAGCCTGATCACAGATGTCGAAAAAGTGCCCGAAGCTGCCTTCAGCAGTTGATTCGATAGTCACTGACTGACCGGCCTGGACCGTGTTGAGTGCGCCGGTTCTGACCTCTGCCGCCTTTTCCGGGTACTTGGCGCAGAGCTTTCCGTATTCGGATATGTGCAAATAATTCAACGTGCCGGAACGCATAGATGTACCGACTCGAATGGATGAGTCGTTACCAAAAAGGTATTCGTTTGTTGTGTCCTGACGAGGGTGCAGGAATGCTCGAATCTGATCTGGAAGGTGGTTGTACGGAAATTTAACCTTGGTCTCGAAGATTACCTTCGCGTCTTCTCTTGTGTGAGCAATTATTCCGCAACGGGTATTCGGGTAGAAGCATGCGTTATCAAGCAGCAGGATGTCTATGAACGTCGTCATTCCCAGCTGACGAGCTTTCAGGATCACGTTCATGTACCAGAAGTTTTCGAGGAGTTGCGTCTGTGCCCAGTTGGGCTGGAAGCGGACCTCGCTCCCCTCCTTGTCCTGAATCAAGTAGAGATTGTTCAGCCTCCACAACTGATCCGAGAAGTGGTCCGCTACGGTTGTCAATTGTGCTGTTGAGTCTGCCAATGGTCGAACCTCCCCTGGCCGTACCGATCATGTCCATTAGCTTGGCGACACCATCTGTGTCGATCTTGTCCTGCTGGAAGTACCCAAGAATACGCGCAATACTGTCCAGCGCACCTTTTTTGTCCACAAATTTTATGCGAGTCGTGTGCCCGATGACTTCCTTATTTTCACCCCTGCCGCTGAATTCAGTGAAAACATCGATCTGAGCTATAGCTTTCCTTGCCGCAATTGGAACATCTTGTATGTGTCGCAGCGATCCAAAGTTGTCAAACAAATCTGCGGGATCAAAAAAACCGATTCTAGCCAATTCCTTGAGAATTTTTTCCTGTCCGTATCGATTTCCGCTATTCAGCTGTTTGCGACGTTTGTCGATGTAAGCCAGAACGTGTGGCGTCTTCATGAGCAGCCACGTACCACGATCGACTTTCTGCATTTTTTTGTGAGTGTAGCCAGCCGCGATATAGGCTTTACGTCGATTCTGATCTGGATCTGCGAGCAAGTGATCACAAAAGCGGCGCTGCTTTGGCGTCAGACCGAATTCATCTGTACTCGGAGCAGACTTTCTGCGCTTGGCTGTTGCGGTGTTACCGGGCTTCTTAACTGCGCTCAATTAACGTGATCCTCGTGCCTTGCGCGGCTTTGCTATCGACATGGGTCTGATACACATCCATCGTTTGTATCACGTCTGGCGTATCGTTTGCCAGAAAACCTAGATGAATCAACGAGTCAATAACCGGTTTGACTCCACCCGTTAGATTATCCTCGTCCAGTTCACGGATGCCAAGCCTCTCGATTGTCAGGGACGCGTTCTCGACAGGATGACCAAATTTACCGACTCCGCAATAATGTATTGTCGCGGCGTGCAGCCTTTTCAGCCAACCTTTCTTGATGTCGCTGTATTTCGACCAGTGCTTCCAGACCCATTCATTCGGCGAATTGGTCGGGACCGGGACGGTGATTTCGATCGTACGGGGTTCGAGGAGGAGCCTTGACGTGCCAATTTGTTCCACCTGTCCGCGATGTTTTCCGCTGCCTCGACGATCACCGCTTCTGCTTTTTTTGCGGCCAGCGCCATTGCTTCTCTTCTGCGTTGACATCCCGCGCATGGCATCAGTTATTACCAGACTGCGCACTGTCAACGATGTCATCGATGTTTCGCCTGCGCTTCAGCCCTCCCAAGCCGACCTCTCGCTCATCTTCGGTCCTGGTAACTGGCGTTTTACCGGGCTTCTTTTTCCTTGGAATATTCCGCGACACTGGCGGACGGGGTATCGGTTTCCTCAGTGGATCTGGCATCAGTTTGTCCTCTGGCGTGCTTTCTTGCGAATCTCTTCGCCGCGCCTAATTGCTGCGGAACGAGCGTCTTCACCGCGTTTAATTGCGGGGTTGCGAATCGCTTCGCCGCGTTTAATTGATGCGGCACGGGCGTCTTCGCCGCGACTAATTGCGGGCTTGCGAATCTCTTCGCCTCTCTTGATCGCTTCCCTGCGAAGACTTTCACCACGTCCAATAGCTGTCTCTGGCTTAGGACTTGTTACAGGTTTCTTTTTCCTCAAGAAACTAGGTGGCCTGGGAATTGCCTGAAGTAATTGTTCAGCTAGATCGTTTGCCATAGCGTTTCCCTCAAATGTGTTTAACTTTTTGCGGTGGTCTGGGCAGAGCCTTCGGCTTTTTCTTGCGCCCCTTATCTGACAGTGCTGACGCAACTGGAAGCGCACCGAGTGCGCGCAATCCAGCCAACGGTAACACAGTCAATCCGGCTTTAATTGCCCGGTCTTTCTGATCCTGCCTTGACTCGCCGGGTTGACGCTTCAATGCATTACCACGATCAGATCGTCGGCTTGGCATTTCTACCCCGCGTGGAATGGACTGCGCGGACTATCAACAAACATGCGACGTGGATTTTTGAACATCCCCCTTGGCACACCGAAGTCGGGTCTTTTCTTACCAGAACTAAACAACAAGGGACCACTACCAGAAGATCCATCAGGAGGTCTAGGGGTTGATTGCGGCAGAATGGGCTGTCTGCTACGAACGCGACCGGATCGCGCACCACCAAATGATGTTTGTTGAGCATCAAATTCGGCGAATTGACTGAATGGAGTGTTGCGGACAACCCCGGCATCACGGTCTGCCTCTTGCTGATCACGCTTTCTTGAAACCAGGGCCATCCGCGAAGACTACTAGACTAATCGATGACCCTCAAGTCGTGACATTTGTTCTTCCAGCAGTTGCGTGGCGTGATGCAGCGAATTGATTGAAGACGCCATGACATCTGTTAGCGGGCGCACTTCCGCTACCGCCCCTTTATCAATTCCAGGCGAGTCAGTTGGCTGTGACCCGACAAGCAGATCGGTCCAATTGCGCAATCTGCACATCTGCGTCTCGACATAATTTGTCGCCTGTTCAATCTCGTTTGACCACTGCTGAACAATCGATGGATCACTATCTGCGGTTTCCCGCCCAGTCAGTGCTGGCGCTAGTTCTCTACTTGCTGTTGCGTTATCCCCATTCATTTTGTTCTCCTACGCTTCAGGTTTTCCAGAAAGTCCGCAGTATCCTTTGCGCGTCCCACCTCTACCTCCAGGCATCCATTGCCAATGCGCGCAGACACCGCCGACACAATGCGCACCCTCGTACGGATCTCTCCGTTCTGGATGCCGGTTTACTGGTATTGCATTCATGACGCCGTTTGACATTTCGACGATCGATGCCACGTTCGCTTGCGGGCACCATCGGCTAGGTGCGTCGTCCTCACTATATGAATGACCCATCAATCATCTCCCTCTTTGTAAATAATTTCGATCTCTACGCCGTTTTCACTTATCGTGACCGTGCATTTTTCGATTTCTTGCTTGAGTAACGGAATCGGACTCTCCGCACTCAGCAACCCCGCGAGAACCAGTAGTTCCGTCTCCTCGTGCGTCAGCTGAACTTTCATGCGTTTCCCCAAGTATTCTTTTGTGCAGACGCTCGTACTTCGCTTCACCGGGCACACCGAGAAGCCTGATGCGTCGTTGTTCCCACGGGACGTCGGCAAACTTAGCTTTACGGTCAGGACAGTCGTGACACATCGAGCATAAGCACCAGCCAACAGATTGTGTGACCCTGGTAGGGAACGGCACCCACCAGCACTGACACTTGTGGCAAAACTTTGCGAGCGGGTGCGGCCTGCGTATTTCTTCAGCGAACCCCACGACGTTCCATGCGCTTCGGCATCAGCTTCGCCATCACGCCACGCAACTGTTCCATAGCAACCTGATCCATCGGCTTGCCGAGTTCGCTCTCACGACGATGTTTCTCCATCGCCTTCTCGACGTTGGTCAGTCGGCGCTGCCGATAAAAACCAAGTCGCACGCGACCGGATCGCGCACCGGCATGCTTGCCACGTTTGTTGCTAACTCGCTTTGACATTCAAGTCGCGTCTCTTTTCGCCTTCATGGCAACGTGCGCCTGAACTCCGCGCTGCATTCCTATCTGCAACAAAACCATCGCGCCTTCGACAGACATCTCTCCACCTTCGTGCAGAGACATTACCTGCTGCGACAGGAACCCAACCAGAGCCATGATCGCATTTGCATTGGTCTCGCCCTCCATGACAAGTCCGTGCTGCTCAAGCATGGCGTGCATCAACATGTCGACGCGCTCGTCATCTATATTGTTGCAGACGTGCATCCACATCGACTCGGTCTCAGCCATCGTCGTGGCAATGTCGTCCATTCGAACTTCATTCATATCGTTCATTCCGCAAGTGTACGAGGATCTTTGCCAGCTTTGAAGTCAGCCATTGCGGCCAGGATCAGATCCAATCGATCCTTAGTTATTGGTGAGTCCGAAATCAAGTCGTTACGCAACTGGGTCAACCACTCTTCCATATTCAAAAAGAAGCTTTTGTCCGCACCGGGTTGCGTCATACGATGATCGATCAGGTTAAACATGTACCGGACCTTGCCGCCATCCTGCATCGGACACATGAACCAGATCTCACCTTCAGGTACTGTCCCGTCATCGATTATCTCAATGCCTTTTATGTGAACCAGCCTCATGACTGCGGCTCGTCGACACGCTGCATTTGTTGCGGCAAATCGTTATAGAGCCTGTGCGCAGCTTCCGGCCAGTCCTGCTTTTCGACAGAACTGCAAACGCGCACGAGTCCGGCAACGGATTCGGCTTGCGCCGCGAAGCCATTTTTCTTCATGGCGTTGATTAGTTTTCGGTAGTGATTCCAGTCCGGTCCTGTTCCCATTAGAAGGGCACCTCGTTGTCGTCGAATAAATCTTTATCTTCTGGCTTATGAGTTTTCTCGACCGCTGCCAGAAATTTCTTGCCAAGCGTTTCGTAACCCACTCCAGCTTGGACCGCCCTGACGTACTCTTCAAACAGAGTTGTCAGGTGCGGGTTCATGACAGACTGTGACGCGTCTTGCTTCGGGTATTGCTGCCTAGCGTTGTCGCGTTTCGGACAGGTATCCCAGTGCGAACTGTGCTTGTCCCGGTCGTAAAGTATGTCGCCTTCATCGATGCCAATCGGATCTAACGGCATGTTTTTACCGTTCTTGGTTTTGATCCACTTGATGGACTGACCGCAGAACTTACAAAGCGATCCCTTCACGTCGAAAACTCGTCAATCGCGGCATCACATCGCAGCAACGCGTTGTTGATCTGCTGATGCGCTCGCTGAGTATCTTCGCGATCACCTAGCTTTAACTCGTTGGATTTTTCCATGGCATCACGTAAAGCCCGTGCAGCGACTTCGAGATCCTCCCGTATCGGATCGAGACGGTTCTGGGTCACCACTGGCTTAGTGGTTTTCGCGCCCTTCGGCCTGCCCTTCTTCGCTACCTTTTTCTTCGCCTTCTTTTTCGCCGCCATCTCCGTCTCCGTTGTTTGCTGCTTTATGCTCGTCCCACGCTGTCTTGGATGCTTTCAAAGTGTTCACGGCAAGCAGCGCAATTGCCATTACACAGAAATTCGGATGTACGTTTTCGCCCTCGTCGTCCGGCGATTTTCCGAATTTTACCGCGTTCGACAACTGGTCGCCAACATAAGCCATCATCATGGCAATTGCACAAACACCTACGGCAGTTGAGCAACCGACGAGACATTCGTCTACTTTCGGCGCTAACTCTTCCCAAACTTCGAGAATTTCGCCATTTGTCGCCGCATCGGAAATCTGCTTCGCAATTTCTTCCGGCACGTCTATATCCGCCATCATTTGTTCAAATTCACTCATTCGTCATCCTCAAATTTTCCGCAATGCGGACATTCTGCAGGCAGTTTTAACTGATCTGCAAAATCAAAAATACCGGCCTTACATGTGGGACAAAAAGTCACTGGCAGCATACCAATAAATCCTTCGCTGCCGCCCTCGGTTTCGATATTGAAAGGACCGTCGCAAATCTTGCAGGTCCGCTCCCCGTTGTCTTCGCTCATGGAACCGCCCTGTCACGCCAGATCTGCAGGTCTTCGCGATACATTTCGCACAGGTTAAACGCAATTTGCTCCCGACCTTCGTACATCGCGGTCCACGGCTTTCCGTCAGGGTAATGACTGCGATTCAGGTGCAACATTTGAGTCGTGCAATCGAGATCCCAGGTTCTGATCATCTGCGGCCATGCAGTGCTGATTTCGTCCAGTCGCATGATGTACGTGTCGCCTGACCAGCCCCTGCATTCGCGAAACTGATCTGCTTGCGGTCTGAGGTGTGGATCTGGATTGTCATGCTGAATAAAGAGCAGATGCTCGCAAAATTCCTCGAACGTCATGCCCTTTGTGAATCCATGTGCGTGAAACGACGTGTACCACGTTTCGCGCATTAACTTGTTCCAAACCGACGCCACTCTCGCCAGAGGATGCCGGAAAAACGCGATAGTCACGATTGGCTCGTCCCAGGTCTTCGCTTTCTTGTAATCACCGATTTGAGAGATGTCCTGAAGCGAACTCGGACCCCGGTGCGGTTTTTCGCCGACAGCTGCTGTGAACGAGTTGATGATACTGGCGTGACCGCATTTGTTGAACGCAACGATCCTGACACTATGCCTCTGAATGCAATGACCCAAATCTTTTCTCCGCTACGCGCAAGGATCTCAATCCACGCGTCGTCAAGTAAATGGTTCTGCTCCAAACGTCGTCGCGTGATTCTATGCGAATCCATTGTCTTGCGATGCACTGATTTTCCAGATGTGCGCGTTTTTTCTTAGTACCAATGCTTAGTCTAACCGCAAGACACCCAAGTTGAATATCGTCTAGCTCTTTTACGTCTGACAAAAATCGGTACTGCCCTGCAGTCATGCTAGGCATCACAACTCACGGCTTGTGCCCAAATCGCGTTTCAGGATGCTTTCCCTCGGCGTGATTTTCGTGGTCTTGCCGAATCGCTGGCGACATCCTGGCGAACAAAAAACCTATTGCTCGTGTCAGCGCGTACGCATGTCCGCCATGATTTGCAGAAAATTCTTTCTCGTCGGGTTTGCCGAAACTGCCTTCAATTTTGATTGTTATCTTACCCATCAATATCCACCTCCTCGAATCCGTAGTCTTGCAGAACAAGACGATATGCTGCTGCCAGTTCTTTATCGAACTCTTCGAAATCTTCTGTCAACCTCAGAGAATGGCGTAGAGAAGCGACGATCAACGCATTAACGACATCTTCTTCTTCAACAACCATTTTTATTTCTACAGACATCATTCACTCCGAGGCAATTCAAAAAACTGGCGCGCACACGTCATTACTTTGACGCGATCGTCACGACTTAGCTTTGCAAGCGCATCAAGTATCCCAACAAGCGCATCGCGCAATTCCGCGTGCATTTCCTCGTCGACCATGTCTTCAGCGTCATCCCTTGAGGACATCGACTTGCTTCTCCAATTCAGTGATTCGGTCGTGCGCGGCCTGGAACCGGTTTGCAATCGAGTTCATGAGCAGACACTTCAGGATGTTGTTCTGCTTATCCGCGTTTTCTGCTGCTTCGCGCATTGCCTGTACAAGTTCCGGCAGCGAGCAGGTGCTGATGTCAGACATCGTTGACAATCACAGTTTCTTGACTGATTTTTGTCATAAACATTTTCTCGTCAGTGAACGAAAAAGAAAGGATGACCTGACCGCCAGAATCTTCGATGAAAACCGGGTTCGGCGCATTTAATCTCGCGAGTTTCATCGCTTCTGTTTTCGCGTCTTCGACGAGTTCGAACGCGCCTCTCGCAGTTCCAATCACTACCGTAAATTCAGCCAATGTCATCTCCTCATTCAATTTTACCGATCCTGTCGGGGCGTACATCTCGAAAATCCAGCGACCTGAACTATCGTAAAAACCTAGCCCAGCTTTTTCTGGCTTGGACTGATGCAAGGCTTCGCGAACTTTTGTTTCGAGTTTGGTGCGTGACGCGCTCATGTCTCTAATCCTCCGTGCGGTCCCGCCCTGCCGCAGTAGCCCTTGGGACCGGGTTCACTCCGATACGAATCGGGTCCGGCGAAGACAGGTTCTGACCAGCGCCAGCCCATGCAGTCTGAGCCAATGCAAAAATGCGGCACGTTTCCGCGCAGGGACTGGATCTTTGCCTGTGAATATTCGGAACCCGGCACGCCGCATTGATGGACGCAGCACCTGTTGAGATACGCTTCTTTTTCGGTGTACATCATTCCCTCTCGTAAGAAAAAACGGTGTCAGACCTGATCAGCACGCCCCCAGGCTTCCTTAAAGGCTGGACCCCGTCTCGTGCGTACATCTCCACACTAAACTTTCCAGCTGCTGGACGTTCCTTTCTTCGTGCAACTCCCCGGTTTTCAGGCATTGGATGATGATTTCCGGGTATACATTGGTCTGACACCGCAACTTTAGTGACCTTTTTTACTCCAAAACGGGCCTGTACGCAAGCAATACCGCGCATTTTTCATATGGACGCGTTCGTGTCAGTTTTCATGGATTATTCGCTTCAAATTCCAGATTCTGAGCGCACCAAGGCGTGCGAGTTGGTATCTTTCCTTGTCTGTGGCCTTTCTCGCGCTTTTTTGACGCTCCGGTGCCCTGATTCGCTTGCATCGCGGCCCGTAACCGTCTTTTCGATCCGGTTCGACTGAAATAACCCCGGCGCGCTCTGGAATAAACTCGATTGCCGGTTCCAGGTAGGTGGGAATGGCAAAATACAGGTACTTGATCCTGATGTTGCGATGACCATGCGCCTTGAACCGGTCCTTTCTCAGATCCTGGCGAGTGACCTTAATCTCGATTTCCGTCACGTACCCGGCTCGCGACAGCATTACTAAATCGCATTCGTGCATGTCGGGTCCGAATCCCCAATACACATTGGGCACAATCAGGTTCTGCCGATAGTTAAGCCAACAAGCGAGCGCAATTTCCATCTCTGGCGTCGTGATCTTAGGTTTTTTCACGGCTTGGCTTCGATCACAGCGTGCAGTTTGCGAAGCGCGGTCTGCAAGTAATCCTCGGTCGCATACACGGCGACAAACCACAGTCCCTCGTCTTCGGCCTGTGCATCTATGAACCGCTGAATACTGTTCAACTTTTCATCCTTGAGTTTGCCCTCAGCAGACTGGGTATCTAGTTTATTCGCGGCGCGCCTTAACGCTTTATGGCATGGCACAACATCACCGCCTTGCTCAAGATCGTCGGCAATGTGCCTAAGCCACGGGGCATAGTCAGTCATGATTTTGATCTACCTGGACAGAATCTTTTGTGCAGCGGTAAGTTATCCAATCTTCTCGGGCGCTATCCAATGCTTCCTGTTGCGTATAAAAGTTCAAATTAGATGCCCGAATATAACCCGCTATATATGCGTCCTTTCGTTGATCGGCTTTCACGATAGCGTCGGTTAGCGACGAATACCCATTAGCCTTTGCCACAGACTCCATGTGGTGGTAGAGATTCGCGTCCTTAACTATTGAGTCAATTTCTTTCTGGCTTAAATCAGCCATGCAATTCCCCTTGCGCAACCTGAGTTTCCTTAATGATTCGCGAAATATCATAGTTTTTTGGCTCCGCTATTTTGGTGAAAGAACATACAACACACCAGTTGAAGGATCAAATAAGGAAGCTCGCGGGACTCCATCCATGGCATACCCCCCCAGCCCTTGGGACTCCTAGCCTCTGGCCTCATCTATATGCGCCCCGTGGCAGGGACACGTCCTCAACAGCTGGAGGAGGAGGGCAGGAGGGGGGAGGGGTCACTGCGTATAATGTCCATTATGTAGGGATGGGGCTGAAACCCGCATGGTTAAGCCATTCTTTCACAGCTGAGAGATGAAATCGTGGGCTACTGGCCGGACAGGGTCTAATATATAGGTGTGTTCGCCAAATCTCAGAGAGCATGAGCGAACACAGCCGAACCAGCCCATATTCACCTGTATCAGTGGCTCTCATAGGCATGGTGTGGATGCGCCTGTGATGCACTGGGTGCAGCAGGCAGCAGCTGATGCGTGAGTGATGCGAATGCATGAGCGGTCGCATGCCGAGGTAACTGTGGTTGCCTCAGTGGTACACGTACGGGGCAGTGTCATAGGCCCAGTCTTTTGATGCGTGCGCGGTTGGTCTTGTCGAGCCTGTCGGTGTAGTGGTCATCGCTCTCACCGGGGTTGCGCTTCACGCCCAGCAGGTCAGCAATGGACATCAACTCCTGCTCCTTTGTTTGCGTGCTGGGATTCGGATCGCGAGGATTCCATGGAGTGTCCACACCCACATCCGATTTGTTTTCGGCTTGTGCGTATTCGGCCTGCCAGAATTCCTTTTGTGGATTGAGAAAACTTTCTTTGCGCATGACAAATTGTTTGTCGTCGACATTGGTATCGCAGTGCGTTTTATATCGTCGCAGTCCTGCCATGATGTCGGACCATTGCGCGCCGGTCTTCAGACATCTTTCTGCTTTTGCTCTTGCACTCTTATTCGGGTCTGGTCCGTTTCGTTTTGGGTAGAGGTCGCAGAACTTTTTCCACATCACATCCGACACTGGCGACGGTTTGTTTTTGGTTTTTGATTTGGGTTTATTTATGGATGTGGATGTGGGTGTGGATAGCATAGGTTTACGCATCGTTTGCGCATGGTCGTTTGCATCACCGTTTGGATATGCGTTTGCATCTGCGTTTGCATGTGCAGTTGCATCTCCATTCGCATCATTCATGTCGCTGTGTTCGCTGTCAGGATCACGCCCCCATCTTCTCAGTGCCGCGTCTCGGTTCTTCGCACTGCGCTCCATCATGTCGTCGCGTATTTCTTCCAGTCTCACATTCTTTCCACCGGGAAACTTTCGTTGCAGTTTTGTTTTCCAGTGCTTGGGAATATCGGGATGTATGCGCGCCAGTTCGCGTTCATCTTGCGGCACGTCTTCGTTGATCCATTGCTCGATTAACAAGAGCATGTAGCAACCAATTTCTTCTGCGTCCCAGCGTCGTACCGTTGATGCAAAGTCGCTTGCAAAAAACGGGAACCAAGGACGATGTCTGCTGCCTTTTTCCGGCATGACTTTCCCCAGTTTGATTTACGACAGTCGCTTGTTCATTGGTATGCGGTTGTCCGGGACTTGCACCTCGTCGAGCAGTTGCTCTTTCGTTACATCGAAACTTTGTTTGCGCGCTTCGAACGAAAGAATTCTTGCGTACAGGTCAGCACTCGTGAACGGCAGCGCGCCGTTGTTGTACCACTTCGTAATTGCCTGTCGAGTGATTCGAAAACCGACACGACTCGTGATCAGTGCCGCGACTTCGGTACGCGTTCCCAGTTGATCGATGACGCGTTGCGTGAGTGTTCGCACGTCTACTGTGTCCTGCTCCATTTTTCTCGCTCCGGGACCGGGTTTGTGGACCCGGAAATCTGGGCCAAAATCCGCGCAAATGCAACTATACTTTCGCCCTGTCCGAGGATTCGGACCTGCTGGGAACCAGTGCCTGTGCGGATCTGCGCAACCACAGTGACGACGGGCTGGTAACCCTTGCCGGACAGGGTCAAAATCGGGTCTAGTCCGGCGACCGGCTGGGCCAAAACTGGAGACCAAGATGGCAACACTCAAACACTTTGTTCACGACTGCACCGCATGCGATTTTCTCGGCACGTTCGACGGGCACGACTTGTACGTGCATCGCATCGCAAATGAAAAATGGGATGACCTCGTCGTTCGTTTCGGTGACGACGGTCCCGACTACAAATCAATTTCGAATCGTGTGCCGACGAGTGACCCGCATTTTGTGCAAGCAAAAAAATGGGCACGCAACGGCAGCATCGAGGAATTGAAAACAAGCGGCAACGACTGTGTCGACTTGCCGGAACTGGACGCATTTTTTAGATGAGATTGCACCCGGTCGCGCATTCGATTTTGAGTGCGCTTCCGAGTGTCACTTCCGACACTAAATTGGAGACCATGATGGCAACAATAAAACTGAGAAACGAAAACACCGGATGGTGCGCGCAGTTTGTGAACGACGCGAACATCGTAGAACTATTCGGCACCGACACATTGCCAACGGCATTCACTGCGGCGGCACCTTTCGAACTCGTGAGAAGTGAGATTCAAAAATTGAATCCGAATCACGATGTAATTGGAGAAGCATGATGCAAAACGAAAAAGCAAAGTTCACGCAAGTCACGCCGGACACATTGCTCGGTTGCCTTCGGGTAGTCACCGACATACTGCGTCCGATTTTCATCTGGGGTCATCCCGGAATTGGCAAGTCCGCAATTACGAATCAACTTGCAGCACCCGACGACGTCGCGATGATCGATGTCAGGGCATCGCAACTCGATGCAGTCGACACTCGCGGCGTGCCGTTCACTTACAACGTCACTGGAAAGAGTGAACGCGAAAAGAGAACTGGCTGGGCAATTCCTGATCTGTTTCCTACTGAAGAATTCGCGGCGCAATTCAAAATCGTTTACCTGTTCTTCGACGAGTTGAACAACGCTCCTCCGAGTGTGCAAGCTGCTCTCTATCAGTTGGTGCTGGATCGCAGATTGGGCGACTACACTTTGCCTGAGAATGTCGTGATCGTTGCGGCTGGTAATTTGGAAACTGATCGCGGTGCGACACACAGGATGGCAACGCCGCTCGCAGATCGTTTCTTCCACGTCGAGTTGTTGGTCGATGCCAAGGCATGGGAAAAGTGGGCACTGTCGAACGACGTTCACATCGCAGTCATTGCATACAATCGATGGAGACCCGAACACCTCCACGACTGGCAGGCGAAGTCACCGTCGAAAGCACAGGCAACGCCACGGGGTTGGGAGTACGTTTCGGACGCGTTGAAGTCTTGCGAGACGCAGGGCATCAACGGACAGGTCGAGTCCGCACTCATCACTGGCAAGCTGGGCGAAGCAGTCGGCGCAGAGTTCGTTGGCTTCCTTCCTATCTACAGGAACCTGCAAGATCCAGACGCAGTGATCATGGCACCCGATGCCGCGAAGATCGACAAAGATCCTGCGACCAACTACGCACTGTGTGGCGCACTCGCAGCACGCGCAACCGAGTCGAACATCGACCGCATTTTGCAGTACGCGGAACGTCTCGGAAATGATCGCGGAGCCGGTCCTGAATTCATGACGCTACTGGTCCGCCAGTGCGCCGTGAAGAATCCGGCAATCCAAACTACTCGTGGCTTTATCAAGTGGGCATCGTCGAACCCGGACGTACTCATTAGCTGATTAGTTTGCACTGACTGGGAACACACGGACGCGTTCCCATCACAGTGTGAATTGTTCGCACTCAACAGGAGACCAAGATGGAAAACGAAACGAAAAACATCACAGACCGGATCATGATTGTCCGGCTCGGCATACACCAGTGGTATCCGAAAAAGCACGACAAGAAAGCGACCAGAGGTTTGGCCGATCTTCACAATGTCGATCCCGATAGACTCGGCAAAGTGATTAAGAATCTTGTCGACCTTGAAACGATCAGACCATTGCAGCAGGCATGCAGAAAACTTCGCGAAGAAGTTCATGCGATGACTGCTCCATGGGAAGACGGTGGACTTCGCGCATTGCCTGCAGAACTTTATTACAACTTCTGCAACGAAGTGCGAGACAACATTCAAAACATCGACCGACTCGCAGACGAGTACGAGAAAGAGTACGAGTCCGAACGCGAAAAAGCGCGGCGCGAATTGAATGGTCTGTTCAATGAAGACGACTATCCGGCTGCACATGTAATGCGTGCCCGGTTCAGTGTCGACTACGACTTCAAGCCGGTCACCAATGTCGACGACGTGCGGGTCTGGGGGCTGGCAGCAGCGGACCAGAAAGAGATAGAAGACACGGTGCGTCAGAGTGTCACCGCACAGATTGAGCAGGCACAGTCCCATGTGTTCAATCAGGTCGTGGAACGCGCACAGGAGTTCATCGACAAGGTAACGAAGTTCGACGACGCGGCAGCTGCCAGTCAGGACGACGGCAAGGGACTTCGACTTTATGACTCGGCAATCGGCAACTTGCGCGACGTGATCCTGCTAGTCCTTGAAGGTATGAACTTCACGGGCGATCAGGAGATCGAAAAACTCTGCAAGGAATTGAAAAAGTCTTTGAGCAAAGTGAACACCGGCAAGTTGAAAGTTAGCCCGGACCTTCGCAAGAAAAGCATCGCAGATGTCGAGAAAGTTTTGAACAAATTTTCGGGAGCATACGGATCATGAATGCCGAACAGAAAATCAAAACTGCACTGGCAAATGCGGAGCGACGTTTTCGCAATGCACGCGCACAGGTTGTGCAGGGCGCACCGTTCTTCGGTTCGATTCTGCTCAAGCAGAAAGTCGTAGCGACTCGCGACGTTGAGACCATGGCAACGAACGGGAAAGAATTATTTTATAACCCGGACTACGTCGACCAGCAGCGTCCAGAGTATCTGCAATTTGACTGCGGACATGAAGCATTGCATCCCGCACTTTGCCACCATGTTCGACGCGGAAACCGTGACTGGAAAACTTGGAACGAAGCATGCGATTACGCAATCAATCCGATACTGGTCGAAGCTGGTTTTCACATCATGCCGGACGCGTTGTTGCGCGACGACATGCGCGGCAAGTCTGCGGAGCAGTGCTTCAAAATCCTGAAGGGCGAACAGGCGGAAGGCGACGACGGCGAAGACGGCGACGACGGCGAAGGTGAGCAGGACATGTCCCAGCCACCTCCCACACCGAGACCGATTGAGAGCGATCAGGACGACAGCGACGACGGCGAGGGTGAGGGTGACGGGCAGGACGACAGCGGCGACTCTGGCGACTCTGGCGAAGGCGACGGCGACGACAGCAACGGTGACTCCGATGCAGGCGGCGACGACGGTGATGCCGGTGGAGCAGGTGCCGGTGAGTCTGGCGACGGGCAGCAACAACAGGTGCCCAGCTTCGGCGGATGCGGTGCGATTCTCGATGCACCTGTTGCCGACGAGGCCGAACGCGCCGCCGAAGAAAACGAGTGGAAAGTTGCACTGACGCAGGCCGCGAATCTTGCGGCTGCAAGTGAAGGTGCTGGAAATTTGCCGGGTGACTTGATCCGACAGATTGAAGAGATGCTAGATCCGAAAGCGAACTGGCGCGAGTTGCTGCGACGGTTCATGGATCAATTCGCGAAGTCCGATTACACATGGGCATCACCGAATCGTCGACACATCAGCGACGGGATGTACCTGCCCAGCATGCAGTCGGAACAGCTTCCTCCTTTCTTGTTTGTCATGGACTGCAGTGGCTCGATGTCGCAACGCGCACTCGCAGAGGCGCAGTCGGAATTGCAATCAATCGTCGACACTCTTAATCCTGAATTCGTTGACGTGATTTATTTCGACACACGAGTTACGAATCACCAACGGTTCGAAGCTGGCGACGATGTTGTCATGGACCCTCGTGGCGGCGGCGGCACAAAGTTCGCGCCGGTCTGCGAATGGATCAACGACAGCGACGACGACTACTCAGTTGTTGTGTGGTTCACCGACATGGAAGCATGGGACTGGGAC
>Ga0255040_10000144_pt1 | contig 16271 bp, 10 predicted proteins | sample BC1_12_2_MG_FD_181711 | JGI IMG/M metagenome (GOLD analysis project Ga0255040, IMG submission 181711) | Seawater microbial communities from Strait of Georgia, British Columbia, Canada - BC1_12_2 | ecosystem: Environmental > Aquatic > Marine > Strait | place: Canada: British Columbia | collected... | reverse complement strand
TTACGATGCCATTCAGGCGGTACCGGTGATTCCCGTTATTGTCCTGCAACAAGTTTCTGACGCGATACCCGTTGCTGAGGCACTGATTGAGGGCGGTATCTCCATTTTTGAGATAACCATGCGAACGGAAGCAGCCCTGCCTGCGATTGAAAAAATAGCAGCGCAGTTTCCTGATGCCTTAACCGGTGTTGGCACAGTGCTCAACAGGGAACAGGCGCAGCAGGCAGTCGACGCCGGTGCTCAATTTATCGTCTCACCCGGAACTGATACACCGACGGTCGAGTTCGCACTAGCTTCGGCTGTTCCCATTGTTCCTGGTGTGTCAACGGCGAGCGAAGTGCAGCTTGCGAGAAATCTCGGGCTGCGCATCCTGAAATTTTTTCCCGCCGGCGCGGCCGGGGGCATCGCGATGCTCAAAGCGCTTTCCTCCGTTTTTGCAGATGTTCAGTTTGTACCCACGGGTGGCGTTACTGCATCTAATTTGGCGGATTATCTGGCAGTACCGAATGTCGTTGCCTGCGGCGGAAGCTGGCTGGCGCCCGCCAAGCTTGTCGCCGATGGACAGTTCAATGAAATAAGCAGGCTGACAGCGGAGGCGATAGAAATTTCCAGGGGAACAGAATCATGAGCAGAATTGTGACTTTCGGCGAGATCATGCTGCGTCTGAAGAGCCCGGGGCACGAGCGCCTGTTTCAATCGAGCTCTCTGGAGGCAACATTTGGCGGCGGTGAGGCGAATGTAGCGGTTGCTCTCTGCAACTTTGGTATGGAGGCAGCCTTTGTATCAGCGCTGCCGGACAATGACATCGGCACTTCCGCAGTTCGTGAGTTGCGCAGTTTCGGTGTGAACACTGACTACGTTCGTCGAGCCGGGGACAGAGTCGGTATTTACTATCTGGAGTCCGGTGCGAATCAGCGACCGTCCAACGTCATCTACGATCGAGCCGGCTCATCGATTTCGGCAGCACAGAGCGGCGACTTCGACTGGCAGGAAATTTTCGCCGGCGCCGACTGGTTTCATATTACCGGTATCACGCCGGCCCTGAGTGAGTCGGCTGCGGAGTTGAGCCTGGAGGCCGTCAAGGCCGCAAAAGTGGCGGGTGTCACCGTGTCATGTGACTTCAACTTCCGCGGCAAGTTGTGGAAGTACGGCAAGAGCGCGCCTGAGGTAATGAGCGAACTCGTAAAATTCGTCGACGTGGGCATTGCTAACGAAGAGGACTGTCAAAAGTCACTTGGCATTTCAGCAGGAGTCGATGTCGAAAGTGGCTCTCTCGAAACGGACAAGTATGAGGCACTGAGTAGTGCGGTAATGGCCGCATACCCGAACCTCTCATCGATCGCCATTACATTGCGCGAGTCGCGTAGTGCTGACACCAATGGATGGTCCGCATGCCTGCGTGATAAAGACTCATTTATGCTCTCACGGAAATACGAGATCACCGATATTGTCGATCGTGTCGGTGGTGGTGACAGTTTTGCCTCAGCGCTCATTTATGGGCTGAACGCCTGCGACAGTAGTCAGCAAGCGCTTGAATTCGCCGTCGCAGCGAGCTGTCTCAAGCATTCCATCTCAGGTGACTTCAACCGCGTCTCCGTGGCGGAAGTTGAAAAACTGTTGTCCGGTGATGGATCCGGTCGTGTCCAGCGATAACGCAACGGTTGTTTAGGCCAGTGGGGTGATGCAACGCCTGTCGCCGACAACGCAGCACCTGCTCAATGAGTCTGTTGCCAGGCCGCAATACGATCCTTCGAAGCAAGGCGTCGGTATCGTGCATCTCGGCGTTGGCGCATTTCATCGCGCACATCAGGCCGTCTACACGGACAGTGCACTCGCCATGCATGGTGGAGACTGGCGCATTGCCGGGGTGTCTCTTCGAAATCCGACAGCCGCGGAGCAACTGAATCCGCAGGGCGGCTTGTACACCGTTGCCAGCATCGATGACCAGTCCTGTGATTATCGAGTTATTGGTTCTATCGAACGGGTGATTGCAGGCGCTCAGGATTCGCATGAAGCCATCGATCTAATGGCGGCTCCGCAGACAAAAGTCGTGTCGCTCACAATTACGGAAAAAGGCTATTGTCACAACGCGTCGACGGGAGGTCTTGCGGCTGATCACCCGGACATCGTTGCCGATCTAAATGATCCGCAGAGTCCGCGAACTGCAGCTGGTTACATAGTCGAGGCGCTCAGGAAACGTCGCGAATGCGATCTCGCAGGGTTTACTGTTTTGAGTTGTGACAACCTGCCAAACAATGGGGCAGTCGCGCGTCAGGTAATCGTCGAATACTCAGCCTTGCTCGACAAGGACCTGTCACGGTGGATTGAACACAACGTGACGTTTCCATCTTCGATGGTCGACCGAATCTGCCCCGCAACCACAACGGCCGATCGTGAGAAAGCCGCCAATGTGCTCGGACTGATCGACCACGGCCTGGTCGTCGCCGAACCATTCAGTCAATGGGTCATAGAGGATCAGTTTTGCAATGGCCGACCTCGGTGGGACGATGTTGGTGCCGAGATGGTTGCGGACGTCGCTCCCTATGAAACCGCAAAACTCCGCCTTCTGAACGCCAGCCACTCTGCGCTGGCTTTCATCGGGTGTCTGGAGGGCCATGAATTTATTCATGACGTGATAAGAGACGACAACATGGCTGCCTTTGTCAAACATCTCATGGAAGAAGAAGTCAGAACAACGCTGCAGGAGCCCGATGGATTCGATGTCGGCCGATACATAGAAAGCATTGTCGAAAGATTCGGGAATTCGGCATTGCCTTACCGGACCGCACAGGTCGCTACAGACGCGTCACAAAAACTGCCGCAGCGCTTGGTTGGTACAGCCATGGATCGACTGGACGCAAATGAAAAAGTCGATGCAATATCGCTCGCGATTGCAGCGTGGATTCGTAGTGTTACCGCTGAGGATGAGCGTGGCAGGCGGAGTGTGATCGACGATCCGCTCAACGAGCAGTTGGCCAGTCTGCCTCCATCAACGACAAACAATGCGAGCGATGTGGTCGATGCTGTGCTCGGCCTCGCTGATATTTTTGCACCGAGAGCAGCAGGCAGTGCCGTCTTCCGCAACAGCCTCGTCGCGTCGCTGGACGCAATCGCGCGCCATGGTGCCAGCGGTGCAGTCAGGCGACTGGTGCAAAAATTCCGCTAAACGGCAGGGTCCCAGCCGGGCGCATATTCGCGACCCCAGAACTTATCAGCCGCATCGTTGGTTGGTCTGCCGGTTTCCGGACGGCAGTACAGCGTCTGGCCCGTTCGGTACGCAATGTTGGCCAGGTGGCACATCAGCGTACTCTTATGACCGTCGTCCACCGGCGAATGCAGATCGTTGCCCGTGCCGCGAATGACACCGAGTAGATTGCTGACGTGCAGGGTGTTCAGCGGCCCCCCGCCACGTGTGTCGGTTGTTGCGCTGGCGGAAGCAGCTTTGACCTCGTGCTGCATCTTGCCGCCCAGGTCATAGATCTCGTAACCGTTGCGATCAACAATCGCCCAACCTTTGGTACCATAAATCAGTGTCCCTCTTCCCCGGCCGAATTTGTTGACCAGGTTGCAGCTGTGCCCTTCCCAAATGACCGTGGCATCGGCAAATTTGTAGGTTGCCTCTATTGTGTCGTACATCTCCCAGTCGTCATCCGTGTAGTGGCGCCTTGCGCCGCTGACCTCGACCTTGTCCGGGTAGTCGGCGCCGATGGCCCAGCGGGCGATATCGAGTTCGTGCATGGCGTTATTGCAGGTCTCGCCTGTGCCCCAGTTCCAGAACCAGTGCCAGTTGTAGTGCACGACGTTGTCCTGGTAATCCCTGCGCGGCGCGGGCCCTTGCCATAGGTCCCAGTCCAGCCAGTCCGGTGCTGGTACGACCTTTCCGTTGCCGATGGTGCCGCGGTTGTTCGCATACCACGTATAAACCTTGTAGATATCGCCCAGCTCCCCTTGCCGGATCCTGTTGATTAGCTCAATGGTCTCCAGTGCCGAGCGCTGCTGATTACCGATCTGCACGACTTTGCCATATTGCTCTTGTGCCTTGATCAGGAGCTCACCCTCGGCAGGGTTATGGCTGACCGGTTTCTCGAGATACACATGTTTGCCGGCCTGCAGGCCCATGATTGCACCGGGCGTGTGCCAGTGATCCGGTGCTGCGATTACCATCACGTCCGTATCTGACGATTCGAGGGCTTTGCGAAAATCCGCATGCACACGTGCTTTGGCGAAGCCGCCCTCTGCAAGTGTTGCGTTGGCCGCATCGCATCTGCGGAGATCCGGATCGCAAAGATCTGTAACCATTGCATTGTTTGCGCTGGCGAAATCCTGTGCCAGGACTGCCCCCCGGCCACCCACGCCCATGACGACAGCATTAATGCGGTCGTTGGCGCCGATAATTCTTGCGTAGCTGGCTGCGCTATTCGACAGGGTCGAAACGGCCAGCGACGCACCTGCCGCGTGCTTCAGGAATTGTCTGCGTGATGTCATTTTCTTCTCCAAATGAATTCTATTGTCACCTGACCGAGCGTCGGCGGCGGCTAACGTTCAGGCGCAGGTCCCGTCGACTCCCTGGGAACAAACCGGGGAGAGACCATCGTCTCGACGGCCCCTGCGGCTTCCGTATCCTCATTGATCTGCGCCAGTAATTTCTGCGTTGCTAATCGTGCAACTTCATCGGACTGCCTGATATTGGTCGACAGGGACGGCACAACGAATGTCGAGAATGGCGAACCGTCGAATCCGACCACCGACAAATCGTCCGGGATCTTCAGGCCCAAATGAGCGGCGACATTCATGACCGCAAACGCCATTTCGTCGTTGGCGGCGAAAATGGCGGTAGGGCGCCGTTCGTGCGACAAAAGTGACTTAGCTGCCTGAAAACCGGAGTCGTACGTGTATGCGCCCTCAGCCACCATTGCATCTGCCAGTTCGAGACCGTGATTTTCCAGCGACTGTACGAAGGCGTCATGTCGTTTACGCGAAGACAGGGAGGCGCTCGGCCCCGAAATGAAACCGAAATCGCGATGGTCCAGGTCCACAAGGTGCCGAACCATGTCCGCAATGGATGAGAGATAGTCGGTTACGACCAGCCGGGAGGCTACGTCGCTGAAGTCCGAAGTAACCCGCACGTAGCGGCAGCCGACCTCTTCGAGTTTATCCACCAAGCCCGCGATTTCCGAAACCGGGGGGAGAATGATGACGCCATCCAGATTGGCACGATTCACAAATCGCGTGATATTTTCGACCGCACGTTCACTTTCAAAACTGCAGACGTGGACAACTAGTTCGTATCCCTCATCCTCGACTGTATGCAACATGCCTTGCTGCACTTCATTGACGAACAGCGTCGGCAGATCGTAGATCAGGCCAAGCAGAAACGAGCGCTGCGCCGCGAGTCCACGAGCCTGCCGGTTGGGCGAAAAGTTGAGTTCCCTGATGGCTTGTTCGACCTTGGACCGCGTGGCCACCCTAACTTTTTCGGAGCCATTCAAAACGCGCGTCACAGTACGTTTGTGGACGCCGGCCAGCGCGGCCACATCGTTAATAGTCGGCGTTTTTGTCCTGACAACCATTAGTTCATTCCGAAGTCTGGCTCAGTCATCAATCTATGAGTCCAAAGAATCGCGGCAGCGCCTCGCTCAGCGCTGGCACGTAGGCCACTAACATCAGTGCCAAAATCATGGCAACGTACATGGGAATCATCGGGCGCACGATTTTGCTTATGCTTGTTTTCGCAATCGCGCAGCCGACAAAAAGAATACTGCCAACAGGGGGTGTGCACAGGCCGATACAAAGGTTTAGCACCATCATGATACCGAAGTGCAACGGTGACATGCCCAGTTCGACAGCTACCGGCAGGAAGATCGGCGTAAAGATCAGAACGGCCGGCGTTATATCCATGAAAATGCCAACCGCCAACAACACCAGGTTGATCAACAACAGGATGATGATCGGGTTGTCGCTTAACGCCACCATGGCATTGGCTACGATGGCCGGGATATTTTCGTAGGCAAGTATCCAGGACATTGCCATAGAAGTGCCGATCAGGAACATCACGATCGCAGTCGTTTCCACCGATTTTAACAACAGGGTCTTCAGGTCCGACAGGTTGATTTCCCGGTAGATGAAGATGGAAAGCAGTCCGGCGTACAAAACGGCAATCGCACCAGCCTCGGTTGCTGTGAAGATCCCGGCAAGTATCCCGCCGATAATCAGCACAATCAGGAACAGGCTGGGCAAAGCGGATACTGTGCACCTGACCAACACACGGAAAGGCACGCGCACACCGGCCGGGAAATTGTGCTGTCTCGCGTACACGGCGCACACTGTCATGAGGCCAAGGCCGACAAGGATGCCCGGAATGTAACCTGCAAGAAAAAGTGCCGAGATCGATACGCCGCCGCTGGCGACGGCATAGACGATAAGTATGTTACTCGGCGGAATTAACATACCGGTTGTTGCCGACGTTACGGTGACGGCTGCATTAAAATTCTTGTCATAGCCGGCCTTGTTCATCTCCGGGATCATGAAGCCGCCGATCGCCGATGTTGCCGCTACTGCCGAACCCGAAATCGAACCGAACAGCATGCAGGAAATAATGTTGACGAAGGCGAGCCCGCCTGGCACCGAACCAATCAAGGCTTTCGAGAAGTCGATCAACCGTCGGGCTATCCCGCCGCGGGCCATCAACTGGCCGGATACGACAAACAGGGGGATGGCTAACAGTGCAAAGCTGTTGAGCCCGCCGGCCATACGTTGTGCAACGGTGGTAACGGCCGGGTCGAAGTCCATCGTCGTCAGCATCATTGCCAGCGTAGACAAGCCCAGGCTAAATGCGATGGGCACGCCCAGCGCAAACAGAATGACAAAGACGAGAATCAGGATTGCGGTAGCCATATCAGACTCCCGACTCCGTGAAACCATCCAGTTCCGTTGTACTCTCATCCGTTGCAGCCGCGATCGCGTAGACACAGATCAACGCACCCGTTGCCGGAATGACCGCATAAACAAATGCGATGGGCAGTCCCAGCACCGCCGAGTATTGTTTCAATTCCCAGGTGAGGACGACGAGGTTGCTGCCCCCGATTACCAGGACCGTTACGGAAAACAGAATGACGGCACCGAGGGTGAACAGTTTAAGAATCTGCGCAGGCCGACCCGACAGCTTGTTCGGCAACAGGTCAAACCCTAAATGTACGCCGGATCGAAAGGCGTAGGCAGCGCCGAGCAATCCAACCCAGATCATCAGGAACCGGGCCACTTCCTCGGTCCATGAACTGGGTGAAGCAAAAACGTAACGCGATATGACCTGCCAACTGACGGCAGCCACCAGGGCCACCATCAACGTGATCAATACATTGTTCAATACGGCGTCGAGGACACGAGCAATTCGGTGCATAGCTTTACTCCACCGCTTCGATTGCCTTTAACAGGCGGCCAATTTCCGTGCCATCGTAAGAAGCTTTCATTTCCTGCACGGCTGCGACGAACGGCTGCTTGTCTGGATACGTAACGGTTACCCCGGCTTCCCTCACGGCTGCGAGCGCCTCCTCGGTCGACGCCTGCCACAGCTTGCGCTGGTAGGCGACCGAATCGTCTACAGCTAATTGCAGCCATTCCTGCTGCTGTTTATTGAGCAAATCCCACACGTGACTGCTCATCAGAATCATGTCCGGCACGGATGTATGCTCATTCAACGCGTAGTATTTGCAGACCTCGTAGTGGCCCGACAGGTAGAAGCTCGGCGGATTGTTCTCGGCGCCATCCACCACACCTTGCTGCAGTGCGGTGTACAACTCGCCCCAGTCGATTGGGGTTGCGCTGCCGCCCATCGCAGTAATCATCTTGACCGCGGTCTGGCTCTTCTGGACTCGGATTTTCATCCCACCGACATCTGCCGGCGATTCAACTGGCGTATCGACCATGTAAAAGCTGCGGCTACCGGAATCGTAGTACCCCATACCCTTGAGGCGCGCGACGTCGACTGAACCAAGCAATTCCCGGCCGATCTCCGAATCGAGTGCCGTAAAGTAATGCTCGCGGTCGCGGAATACGTACGGGATGCTGAAGACCTGCATGGCGGGCACGAATGCTTCCAGCGGGGAGGCCGAAACCTTGGTCATGGCCAGCGAGCCGATCTGTACCAATTCGACAAGGTCCCGCTCTGCACCGAGCTGGCCGCTTGGGTAAATGTCGATGCGCATCGTGCCGTTGGAATAATGGTCGAGCCGCTCCGCCATGTACACCATGCCCTGATGTACCGAGTGGCCGGTATCCAGTCCGTGGGCGAGTTTCAAAACAAGGGTGTCCTCGTTCCGGGAGCACGAGCTGAGCATCGCGTACAGGACCACCAGTCCAATCATCCTGACGAAGATTTTTGTCATTGGCTTTTCTCGACCCTTGTCTTCTCCGGGCACATTAGATCATAATGCTACCGGTAGCAACAGGTATAAACCTAGCCAGCGGCGGCAAGAATACAGCGATGACGAGAACTACAACAAAACGTTCAGAACGGCTGTTTCCCGCAGACGCCACGTTGCGTCGAATCGCAATCGAGCTGTACGAGTCTGTTCGACACTTGCCGATCGTGAGCCCGCACGGCCATACGGATCCAGCCTGGTTCGCACTGAATGAGCAGTTCCCGGATGCCGTGGAACTGCTGATAAAGCCGGATCATTACCTGGTTCGGATGCTGTACAGCCAGGGTATTTCAATGGAGTCGCTCGGCATCACGCCCCTTGACGGGAGCGATGCAAATACAGATTCACGAGAAATATGGCGGCTCTTTGCACAAAATTTTCACCTGTTTGCAGGCACCCCGTCCCGTATCTGGCTGGATCACGTATTCAATGAGGTTTTCGGCCTGGACGATTCGCTCAACGACGCGACCGCCGACCGGTTTTTCGATCACATTAACGAGTGCCTTGGTCGCCCTGAATACCGACCACGAGCATTGTTCGACCGCTTCAATGTCGAGGTTCTCGCAACCACCGAATCACCACTGGATTCCCTGGAGTACCACCAGGCGATCAGGGACAGCGACTGGAATGGCAGGGTAATCACTACTTACCGCCCCGACCCTGTGGTGGACCCGGACTATGAGAACTTTCGTGCAAACATCGAACGTTTCGGCGAGATCGCTGGCGAGGACGTTTCCAGCTACTCCGGTTACCTGGCTGCGCATCGCAATCAGCGACTCGTTTTCCAGGCAATGGGCGCGACCGCTACCGATCACGGGCACCCGTCGGCAGCCACGGCCGATCTGGACGAACAGTCGTGCGAAGTACTTTACCGCAAGGCTCTCGACGGAAACTGTACGATTGAAGAGGCAGAGTTATTCCGCGCACAGATGCTCACCGAGATGGCCGGGATGAGTCTTGACGACGGCCTGGTCATGCAAATCCACCCTGGCAGCTACCGTAATCACAACTCGCTGCTATTTGACAGGTTCGGCCGTGACAAGGGCGCGGACATTCCGCAACGCACCGATTATGTGCATGCCCTGAAGCCCCTGTTGAATCGATTCGGCAACGAACCCGGACTCACAGTCATTCTTTTTACCCTTGATGAAACGAACTACAGCAGGGAATTGGCGCCGCTGGCAGGTCACTACCCCTGCCTGCGCCTCGGCCCACCCTGGTGGTTTGGCGACAGCGCCGAAGGCATGCTGCGTTTTCGTAAACAAACGACTGAAACCGCCGGGTTTTACAATACTGTCGGTTTCAACGACGACACCCGGGCGTTTCTCTCTATTCCAGCTCGCCACGATGTGGCCCGGCGTATGGACTGCTCATTCCTGGCAACCCTGGTTGCCGAGCATCAGATCGGCAAAGCCGAGGCTGAATGTATCGCCGGCGAACTTGCCTACGGTCTGGCCAAGTCAGCTTATCGACTTTGAGAAGCTGCAAGCGAAGCCAAAGCGACATACCGAAACGTTCGACTGTGCGAACGCGACAATGGCAACTTTCCCAAGCCTGCTACGGAATAGTAATTCAATAGCGCATTCAATAGACGTAGGCAACGGCACGTTCGAATGTGGCGAAGAAGCAGTTGGACATCAAATTATTGGAGGATATTCTCGACTCTACGAAGAACGAAACTTCTCAAGAGCGGCGCAACGGAAAAAGCGCTGGATTGCCTTGAGGAGGACATGCATGACCTGAATTGGGTCGAGAACGACTCGGGCCTGGATTCGATTCGCGATCAACCACGTAACGCGCAGCTCATCAGTGAGCGATGCGCGATAGCCAAGTTGAAATACGTAGACAAAACGTAGCGGCTAGACGGACCTTGGCGGTTTTCAGCGTTACGTAACGGCAAGATAGGTGAGGACGGACCATCTAACTTGCTGTTTCTATTACGTGTATTTTCTACTGGTACTTCTACGAACCAGGCGGTCGGAAGTCCTTACGTGACCCAAGTAAAACGTCTACAGCAATCTCGTTCTTTCACTAACTCAAACGATGCGTGAGATTTGCGTAGATCAGCTGTGCATCGTTATGCATTGTGATACAAATTGGGCAACGGACGCCCCGGTAACTTATTGAAAAATATAGCCAGATAGCATCCACCTGCGTTCTGAAAATCCGCGTGTCCCGCACGTAGAATTAATTACTCAGCATCCAGACCGCAGTCATTCCATGCTCGGTTCGATTCCGCCCCTGGCCACCATTTTGACGCCAAACACCCCTGATTATGCGAGTATCTGTGCTCGATCCAGTCCAGGGTACATATGTCGCTTATTCAAGAGCTTAAACGTCGCAACGTTATCCGCGTAGGCGTCCTTTATTTAGTGGCCGCGTGGTTGCTGTTGCAGCTAACCGATGTGCTGTCGTCATTGTTGTCGGTGCCTGAGTCGGTAGGGTCAATCGTTGTCATGTTGTTGGTGCTGGGTTTCTTTCCCGTCTTGATTTTCGCTTGGGTCTACGAAATGACCCCGGAAGGTCTCAAACGTGAAGTCGACATCGATCGGTCGCAATCGATTACGCCCGACACCGGAAAGAAGATAAACACGCTGATTATTGTTTTGTTGGTTTTGGCCATTACCGGTTTGGTCGCTGACCGTCTGATTCCGGAGTCCCCGGTCGACGCTGATGTTGCAGCCATTGACGCTGACGAGGCACCGTTACCCGCCGATGACCGATCGATTGCTGTCTTACCGTTTGCTGACCTGAGTCAGGATCAGGATCAACAGTATTTCACAGACGGTCTGTCGGAGGAACTACTGAACCTGCTGGTTCGCGTTGACGATCTGCGGGTTGCCTCGCGCACGTCTTCATTTGCGTACCGCGGTTCGACGCTGAGTATCCCTGAGATATCGCAAGCGCTGAACGTAGCCCACATTCTCGAGGGCAGTGTGCGAAAGGACGGCGATCGCATTCGCATCACGGCACAGCTCATCGAATCTCGAAGTGACCGTCATTTGTGGTCTGATAATTTCGACCGGGAACTCATCGATATTTTTGCCATTCAAGACGAGATCGCCAACGCGATTGTGCAAGCGTTGACGGGCGAGCTGGGTATGGACGGTGGCAAGCTCGTCACTGTTGAATCGGCAACGGAGAACTTTGATGCATACGAGATGTATCTTACGGCAAGAGAACTGTTCATCAATCGCGAGCAATTGTCAGAGAGTATTCGTTTGTTCCGTAAGGCGATAGAGCTGGATCCGGATTTCGCACGTGCCTGGGAAGGTCTCGCCGCGGCTGAATCCGTAGCAGAGGCCTGGATCTTCGATGATGACGTTGACCACGAACCACTGGCGAAAGTGGCGGCCGAAAAAGCGCTTTCGCTGAACCCTGATTTATCAATGCCGTTGGCAGTGTTGGGCAATCTCGCATCCTGGGCCGACGGCGACCTTGTCAGCTCAAAGAAATACTACGACGACGCCATACAGAAGGATCCCAAGAACACGTCTGCGCATTTATGGCGGGGATTGGAATTGCGCAATGCCGGATTTTTCGACGAGGCGATGGAGTCGTTCCGACAATGTCTTGCGATCGATCCCGGATATCTGAATTGTAAACATCACGTGGCCGTTAATTATTTAACGCTGGGCGATACCGATACAGCGCTCAAAATCTACAACGAGCTTGTGGAGGACCTGTTCTATACCACCCCCGCTGTATTCGTGTCTGCGTACGTTCGCAGTGGAAATCGGGAGCTCGCGCTTGTTCTCGCGGATAAAGCATTTGGTAATGATGGTGCGCCTGTCGTCGAGTGGATACGTGCGATCGAAAACCCGGAGGACGACCACAGCGTCGGGTTGGCCCGCCTCAAAGATTGGGAACGTCGCACGAACACCGGGATACGGCTGACATTGATTCCGCAGGTGCTGATGACATTTGGCGCTTATGACGACTATGTGGAGGATGGCGCCGAAGGCGCGCTCTGGCACCCCGACGGCGACGAGTTTCGCAAAACGCAGCGATTCAAGGAGCTCATACGCGAGAGCGGCGTATTTGAATATTGGCAGCAGCGCGGGTTCCCAGCCCATTGCCGGCCAGTCGGCGATGACGACTTCGAGTGTGGCCGCCCATGATTCCAGAGATCATGGCGACCTTAGTAAAGTTCGTAAATTGCCAGCCAGTTGAAATAAAGAGCCTGTGTCAGATAAGGATTCGAACCGTTTTTCCACGTTTTTCTGTACCCACTTTGGTGCCCAAACCAGGATCGCCTACCGGCATTCAAGGTAACTAACCGCATCCAAGAACTGTCGGAAATCGTGCTCTTAAGTTATCTCAGGTCACGCGGACTTGTGAAATCTGTTCACTGAAAATCCGCGTGTCGGTGGTTCGATGCACTCGGGTCGTTATACTGGCCGCTGGTTTCCGCGCAGGTCGAGGACATACCATGCGGTACGTGAAAATCCTGACGATAGTGGCGTTGCTAGGTACCGTATCTGTTCTTGCTTCGGACAAGGATCCATTGCCACAAATCAAATCGCTGCGCTTGGAAGGTCGCTTGGAACAGGCGAAATCGCTGGCTGAGGAAACACTCGTTGCGGAGCAAGCTCCGTCTCGACAGGTCGAGCTACATCTGGAACTGTCCCGCATACATGACAGAATCGGTTTGCATCAGAATACACGGCCCGTTGCTGAGGCCCTCAATCATATTGAGTTGGCCGCCGGGGCAGCGGAAGCCGGCCACAAACGTTCCCGGGCGCAAATCGAACTCGCCAGGGCCGACTATTTCTATCGTGCTGAAATGCAGGCGCGCGATTTTCCATCTGCGAGCCAACATGCTCAAAGTGCTATCGAAAGTTTTGGTGAGATCGGAGACAAGCATGGCGAGGCTGATGCTGTGCACAGACTCGGTCTGATCGAAATGCAGCGCCGAAATCTCGATCTGGCTCATGAGCTGTTCGATCGTTCTCTCAGGCTCGACCGCGCTGCAGGCGAACGAACGTTCTTCCGCGGGGAATACGAGAGGCACGTTGGTTTCGTAGTATTGCTCCAGGGGGACACCGAAAGTGCGATTCCTTTTTTCGAGCGCTCCCTTGCTTTTCGACGTGAGGCTGGCGCGATTGATGCGAGTCTGTTTGCAGCTAGAACTCTCGCGTCGGCGCTCGTCGATATCGGTCGACTGGGGGATGCCAAGCCGCACCTGCTGTACGCGATGATGGTTGCCGAAAAAATCAGCTCTCCAGTAGGCATGGCGCGGACCGGCCTGGTCCTGGGTCGACTTCATGCACGGGAGGGAGATAGTCTCGCGGCGCGCCTTGCGTACGAGATGACGTTAAGTACTGCTGAGTCGATCGGCTACGCGTCCATGGCGGAACAGGCCAAACAAGAGCTGGATGCTTTGTAGGCTGCTTTTTTGTAAGTCCGAGTCATTTAATGACTAAAGGTAGCGATTTTATATTATGAAATAAGGGGTCGGGTCCAAACCCTTATCGCGCTACAGTTGGGACAATGCCGGATATACACAAGGGCGAGGCAGGAAGTTAAGAAGCAAATAGATCGTTTCTTTATCGGGGCACTCGTGGTGGGTGTTTGGTCGCTGGTTGCGCTTCAGATGACGGCAACTACTTATGCTCAAGAAGCGTTAACTCAGCCTATACTCTGATTTTTCCACAACAGGAGAGTGCCTTGAACCTGGCAAATCAACCCCCTGAATACGAATACGAAAGGAAAAAACAAGTTTCTGTCCTCACCATGAACACCTTGGCCTTTACGGTCAACTTTGCTGTGTGGACCATGTTTTCCGTCATTGGAATCAAGATCAAGGAAGAGCTGGGTCTAAGTGAAACCGAGTTTGGCCTGCTGATTGCCACACCCATCCTTACGGGTTCTTTGGTGCGTCTGCCGCTTGGCTTTCTCACAGACCGCTATGGCGGGCGTATCGTTTACTTTATTCAAATGATTCTGGTGGCCATTGCAACCTATGGCTTGCACTTTGCCGACCAACTCTGGCAATACCTTGTCATTGGTCTTTGCATTGGTTTGGCAGGTGGCTCGTTTGCCATCGGCATCGCATACACTTCCGCCTGGTTTGGGAAAAAGCAACAAGGTTTTGCGATGGGTATATTCGGTGCCGGCAACGCCGGTGCGGCACTGAATATTTTTGTTGCGCCGATAATCGTAGTGGCTATGGGCTGGCGTTCGGTGCCGGTATTTTACTCCGTCACTATGGTGGTGATGGCCATTGTCTTCTGGTTTTTTACCTATGATGATCCCCAGCATGAAGAGCGCCGCCGGAACCAAAGTTTTCCCACTCTGGGTGAACAATTCAAGGCACTCACCGAGACCCGGGTATGGCGGTACGGCCTTGCTTACTATTTTGTTTTTGGCGGGTTCGTAGCGCTTTCCCTGTGGCTACCGAAATATTATATGTCGGAATACGGCCTCAACCTGCAACAGGCCGCGTTGATCTCCTTGTGCTTTGTTCTGCCTTCGGGTGTTATCCGTGCCCTGGGCGGATGGTTCTCGGATAAATGGGGTGGTGACAACGTTACCTGGTGGGTGTTTTGGGTCAGTGTCATCTGTTTGTTCTTTTTGTCCTACCCACAGACATCCGTAACCATTCACAGGGTCAGCGAAGACGTCACCTTCAACGTCGCCATGGGTATTGTGGCCTTTACGGCACTCGTGTTTATCGTCGGCATTGCCCAGGGTATCGGCAAAGCCAGCGTCTATCGGTCTCTGGCCGACCACTACAGCCATAACATGGGTCCCGTGGGCGGTCTGGTTGGGGTCATCGGCGGGTTGGGCGGTTTCAGTCTGCCGATACTGTTTGGTGTCGCCCTGGATGCAACCGGAGTTCGCACCACCACTTTCATGCTGATGTTCGCTGTGTTGGTGGGTGTAATGATCTGGACCTGGACAGCGGCCAGGGGCGAGCGTGAGGAAGTCCTGGAACGCCGACCGGGCCTGCGAGAACAGTTGGTCCAGGAAGAGTTGGCGCGGCCGTTGGTAACCGCCGGCCACTGGTTGAGTCACTGGCATCCGGACGATCGGGAGTTTTGGACGAAATCGGGCCGTGTGATCGCCATGCGCAACCTGCTCTTTTCCATGCCACCGTTATTTTTGTCCTTTGCAGTTTGGGTTGTCTGGAGCGTAGTGGTGATCGAACTTCCACGGATCGGCTTTCGATTCACCACCGGTGAGCTCTTCTGGCTGGCCGCAACCCCGGGACTTTCGGGCGCGATGTTCAGGCTCCTTTACTCATTCGTCGTGCCCATTTTCGGGGGACGAAATTTTACGATATTCAGCACCTTGACTCTGCTGATTCCAACGTTGTGGATGGCGCTGGCGGTGCAGAATCCCGACACGAGCTATATAGTATTCGTTGTCATCGCGCTCCTGTGCGGGCTTGGCGGCGGAAATTTTTCCGCCAGCATGGCCCATATCAGCTTTTTCTTTCCCAAGAAAAAATTGGGTACCGCCCTGGGTTGGAATGCCGGGATCGGCAACCTTGGTGTGGGTGTCATGCAAGCCGTGGTGCCTTTGGTAATCTTCAGCGGCGCGCTGGCTGTTAAGGGCGGATTTCCCCAGACCCACGAGGTGGGGGGCGTGACGAGTCAGGTCTGGCTGCAAAACGCCGGTTACATCTGGATACCGTTCATTCTGCTCGCGGCCATTGCCGCCGCATTTGGGCAGAATAATTTACGTGGGGTTCAGGAGACCTACAGCGAGCAGGCTTCAATCTTCGGGCGCAAGCACGCCTGGATACTTGGTTGGCTTTATACAGGAACTTTCGGTTCCTTTATCGGATTCGCAGCCGCTTTCCCCATCCTTTTGGCCGTGCTTTTTCCAGAATCCGGGGCACTCAAG
>Ga0255040_10000143_pt1 | contig 16307 bp, 6 predicted proteins | sample BC1_12_2_MG_FD_181711 | JGI IMG/M metagenome (GOLD analysis project Ga0255040, IMG submission 181711) | Seawater microbial communities from Strait of Georgia, British Columbia, Canada - BC1_12_2 | ecosystem: Environmental > Aquatic > Marine > Strait | place: Canada: British Columbia | collected... | reverse complement strand
ATTCCTCTTCCAAAGTTAACAGGCATGTTCATAGAGAATTCTCTTAATCCTCCTAACAAACCTCTTTTACCATAAAACTGCATCATATCAGATCCTGCTCCATTTGGACCCATTATAGGCATTCCTGCCATCATAGGACTAACTCCTGGAGGAAAAGCAATATTATCATAAACACTTCTCATAGCTCTGTCTGCTTGACGCATTGCTCTTCTACCTTGTCTATCAGCACGTCTAGCTTGTCTAAGTGCTCTCCCTCTACCAAATCTAGCCATTTCTAATCCATCGCTAGAATATTGTCCACCAAATTGCATATTAGGATTTTCTTCAACATAAGCACCTGAGTAACCAGCACCACCAGGTGTTCTAGCTTCTATATTTTCTCTGTTATAACCTGGTAAATTTGTTCGATTATAGATTTCACCACAATTAGTTGTATAAAGGCCATTTTCATCATAGGGTAGGTTACTAGCCCATTCTACAAAAGTTTGCCCTGAAGTTCCTTCTTGCCATTCTTCACATGGCTGCCCATCCTCTCCTAATATTGGATTACCATCTTCACCAAGTTGCATATAACCATCCTCAGATTCAAACTCATCTACTTCATGAGGCATGATAGTTTTACCTGTAGCATCTGCATCAAATGTAACATCATCTTCGCCATAGACTTTTTTTCTAATGGCTCTACCTGCATTACTTTCAGAATCTACTTTTGTCCAATCAGCAGCACCTTTCTTTCTAGTATAGATAATTCCATTTTCATTTTTATAATCATAAGCATTATCAAAGTCAGTAATAACATTTGGTTCTGTTGATGTTTCTTCTACCATTTCTTCAGCTGGCATGTCTTCTTCTACAGAAGGTTGCATCCCCCAGTCTCTACCTGGTATCATTGTTTGATCAAAAGATCCCGCATCTACTTCAGGATAACCTGGTTTGCTATTAGGCTGAGGATTAAATACATCCACACCTCTATAAACATCATACTTATCAAATTCGCCAGATTCTAATCCTTCTCTTAAAGCTCTTTTGTCAGCTCTAGAATATACATCAGGCATTTCTCTAACAGCTCGTCTTGCTAGCTGTCTAGATCTCATACCTTGATTTTTTGCAAAGTTGTCACCTTGGTCTGCAGTTCTAGCATCTCTTCTGTCCTGTCTTCTAGCTTTACCCATACCGTATCTAGCTTGCTCTAAATTACCACCAGTATACATTTGATCATATTCTTGACCAAACTGATTAGCTGCTACATTATCTTGTGTAAATTTTAACAGATCATTTTTCTGCATGTTTTTATCAGCAATAAGATTTGTAGCAGAACCAAATGCAGCCTCTTGATCTACAGACATTCCTGCACGAGCTTTCATTTGTTTCTTAATATAACCTGCTCTAGCCATAGGAGGTTGTTGAGTAGCAGCTTGCTGTTGTTGCATAGCTATCATTTCTTCTTCAGAAGGTTGAGCTTGTTGCTGTTCACCTTCAGAAGCCATTACCATCTGAGCAACTGCTTGCATTTCAGATTCATCAACAACACCTTGTTGAACTAACATTTCAAAAGCTTGACCTATAGCTTGTGGTGGAATGTTTGTTTGTAATAGCTCTTGAGCAACAGTTTCGGCATCTTTTCCTTTTTGTATAACAGCAGATACTTGTTGAGCTAATTGTATAACTTGCTTTTGAGGATCTTGTTGAGCAGGAGCTTGTTGCTGTTGAGCTTGTTGCTGTTGCATCATCATCATCTCCTCTTGAGATGGTTGTTGCATGCCCATTTGACCATATGCCATATTGTTACGGCTAATTCTATATTTTTTCATAATCTAGATACTTATGTATAATATACTAATTTTTAGTTTATTGTTTAAACTTTATTTATTTACTTTATTTCTTCTACAGTATAGCCTCCAAGCCTATATTGCTCTACCTCTTTATCAGTTAGTTCAACCTCCATATATTGATCAGCATTTAAATAAGGAGGAAGTGAAACTCCATCTATAGAACCTCCTTCTTCTAACCATCTAGGATGTCTTGCCCATTCATTAACCTCTATAGGCTTAGGTTCTTTTATAGGTTTAGGTTCTTTTACAGGCTTAGGTTTTTTTTCTTTTACTGATATCTCTTCATCTAATTCATCAGGTGTTCTACCTCTTCTTCTATTAAACTTAATATCACCTAAGGGAACTCTTACACCTAATTTAACATTAAATTTATGTTGAGGCTTGAATGTATTTTCTAGTTCAGATGCAATGACAGTACCTGTACCATCATTAATACCCGTCTCTTGATTTACACCACTCTGATATGAATAAGTATTTCCAGTTTCTTGAGAAATGGAACCTGTATTACGACCAAGTAAATCTGCATTATAAGCAGCTTCTCCAAAAACAGTTCCTGGAAACCATTTTGCTTTTGGTTTCCACTCACCTCTTGCAGAAGCACCATATCCCCAGTCCATCTCAAAATTATTTCTAGCGGGTTTAAAATCAATATTTTCCGAAGCTATAGAAGTACCTGCAGTAGTATTTGACATAACATTACTTCCATCATAACTTTGATTTGTTATACTTTGAGGATCCCATCCAGCACCAATTCTAAGATTAAAAGGTTGAACATCAAATCTTGCCCTTCCTCTTTTTAGTTCTCTATCAGGTTTAGAACCAAAATGAAAGTTTGGACCCGCTGAAAGATTTAATCCAGTATAACCTTTATCATAAAAAAGATCACCATCAATTCTTGCATCAAATCGTGCACCGCTACTAGTTTTGTTCATATAAGGAGAAAAATATCTAGCATTTAAACCTCCTGTAAAACCTTCTTTATCTCCTCCAGCTTCTATAGCTGCATCTAAAAATCCTTTTTTAGGACTTCCCGTAACTGTATTAAATGTAAACTTAGGCGTCCAACTTTTAGCTGTTGGATTTAATTTACTATATGGTTGAAAACCTATGGAGGTGTTATCAAAGTTTCTTAAAAATCTTCTTAAACCATCACCTGGTCCATAAGCACCACCAGGAGCATATTTAGGTACAGCTTCTTCATCAGTTAAATATTCATCTTTCCAAGAACCTTCGCCAAATGCTATTGCAGCATCCTTATCTTCTCCAAAGTAATATACCTCACCTCTTTTTTTAGCTTCTTCATATATTGAACCCCAGCCATTGTCTCCAGACATTTGAACCCAATTGTCTTGATCATTTGCATAAGGTTTATCATCTTGAAATAAACTAGGAAATCCTACCCAACCTACAGGTTTACCTGTTGATGGATCAATATCATCATCATACTCAGCCATCATTAAATGTGATGATTCACTTGTGGGAAACTGAAGACCTGAAGGAGTCCATGTTTTATTATCATAGTTTTTTCTAGATCCTCTTCTTTGTTTTACTTTAGGTCCTCCATCTCCATACCAACCAGTCCAATCTCCAAAGCTATCTATACCACTTGATGTTTTTTTACCAACATATTCAAGTCCATCACCAACATATTGTATACCTTCCGCTACAGGTTCAAGCACAGGGTCTATTATAGGTGAAAGTGCAGGCGCAGCTGCCTCAAAACCTGTATAACCAATTAGACTTGGAACACTTGAGACAAAAAAGGGCATAGTTCCAAAAAACCAATCAGAATTACCAGCACCCTGTGGCTTTGAATAATCAAGCATTCCATTCTGATGGGTCATAAAATTTGCAGGATTTTTAGGATCATTTTTCCATTCTAACTCTTGAAAAGCTGTACTTTCAAAACCACCAAGACCTGTTTCTGTTTGAAGATTTGGATTCCAAGAGTACTCTCCAGATTCTTCTTGCTTCATTATAGTTTTTATTTCAGCATCTGAATAACCTTGTTTTTTATAATCTTTAAATCTTTCATACTGCAACTCTCTATTAACCTCATCCATTGAAACAGATTCGTCAAACAAATTTTCAGATGGCTTATAATCTTCTGATATATTAAACTTTTTTTTCAACCAACCATCAGGCTCATCTTTTTGAAGCTCATACTCTTCCCTAGTAACATTACCATCTAAATAGTTAGTATATAAATCTTTTTTATATACAGGATTAGATTCTGAGGGTTCAACATATCGCCATGCTTCTTTTCTTCTAGGAGTTTCAGATTTGGGTTGAGATGTTTTTTCTCTTGTATAAGATGCAGTAGCTTCTTTTACTTTATCAGAGACGGGTATCTCTTTAAACACAATAGATTTAATAGATTCCTCTGGAAGACCTGTAGCAGTTATCCAGTTATCACTACCTCTTTTTCTAGTAAGATATTTATCACCATCTTTTTTATATTCCCAAGGATCTCCAGCTGGCCTAACAATACCACCTTCATCAAACATTTGTTGACCAAACAATAAAGCTTGATCTTCTGCAGGTATTGTTGAAAGTAAATCATAAGGTAATTCATTATTATAAACTTTTGGTTGCTCAACAGGTTGTTGAATAACTTCTTCTTCTTGTTCATATTCCCACCAATTAGGAGTCATTTTAGGTGCTGTTGTTTCTACAACTTGCTCTTCTATAACTTCTTCTTCTTCTTCGGGTAATTGTATTCCTGATTGAGTATCTGAAAGTTTAACCTTATATCCTTTTTTATCTAAGTTATTTAAATAAACTTTTTCATTTTTATAAGTATCAGATATATTTCCGCCACCAAGTATTACATACTTACCCTTTTCATCTTCTCCTCTGTCTACTATAATGTCTCCATGACTTTTATAGCCAGCACCAGCTTTAGCAAAATCTTCATATTTCCAATTCTTAGTATCTGATCTACCTTTTACAAGTATATCTCCTATATTATAATTAGATTCATCAGGTTTTTGCGCAATGTATCTATTATATCTATAGTCAGGATTAGCATTAGTCCTAAAAGCATCTCTAACATATCCTGAATGACTTTTAGTTGGATTAAATCCAAGAGCTCTAGCAGAAGATTTATCTTCAGCTCCTATGTTAGTCATAACAGCATTAGATATTGTTATAGCACTCCATGCATCTGTAGGGTTATATTTAACACCCATTCGTGAATTATAGTCTCTAAGAATAGATTCACCTTTTTCATCTGATTCTTTTATGCCAGACCAACTATCTTGTTGAGTTAATGCCCATTCTGTAAGTGCGCTTTTTGCCATTATCTAGGTGAATTTTGATTTTTAGTATTTAATATTCTAAAGAGCATGTTAGCATCTTGAGGGTTCTTCTTACTTAACTTAACAAAGTTATTATAATGTCTGAACTTTTTTCTTTGTAATTGCGGCTTATTATAATTTAAGTTATTTGGATTTAAAGTTTGTATATATCCATTTGCTTGAGTATTCCAAATCTGTTCTTCTGTATAGTTACCAAGTAGTCGAGTAGTACCAGGAATTAATTGACCTGTTGGAGGATAACCTGAACCATCAGGAAATTCACCTCTATTATTAGTGATATCCCAAAATTGATTAAATCTGTATTTCTGTTCTTCTTTAGATACAAGTATATCTATAGAAGATGGATTTATTTTAGGATACTCTTGAGCAAGTACTATATTATTCTTAGGAAATATATTTAAATTTAAATATCCAGATACTTGTTCAGAATTAAAAATTACTGCTTCATCAAAGTTATAATCTAAGACATGATATTGATCTACACAAAATTGAGAATCCCTTCTAAAACACTCTAGTAAATATTCTACACTCCTTACTGTAGTTACATTTTGACCTGTAGGAAAAGGAATACCAATTTCAAAAGGATATTGAACATTATAAAAATTACAATAATCATTACAACCTGCATTATGCTCCCATATAGATCCCATCTTTGTAGTGTAATGCTTATTTCTACCTGATAAGTATAAGTTAGGATGCCAATCATGAAATGATATCCATTGTTTATTTTTTGGATCAAAACTTATTGTCCAAGAAGCATCTTCAAAAATTCTAGCATCACCAAGTTTAACTATTATTTTATTTTGTCTTGTGGAATCTGAATCTAATAATACAGAAAAGTTATCTTCTCCTATATATGAGACATTACCTTTATATTCAGGTTTTAAGAAATAATCTTTTTTAGAAAAATATATAATACTATTACCACTATCAAAACCTGCTGAACAACCTACACCTGCTACTGGATTATCTACATGTGGAAAATCTGGAAAGTCTTCTGTAAGTTTATAAGGAAGAAATTCTTCAAACCACCATTTCATATTTATAGCAGAAATATCTTGAAGACTATCACCAAATGCAAATATCTTACCTTGTTGTTGACTAATAAAATACATTCCAACAGGAGTAGATATGACACCTAATCTATCTTGAGCAGATCCGTATTCATATTTAGCATCTGCAGCAGTTACATTTTTAGGAGTAGCAGAAAATAATAACCCATCTCCTACAGTAGCTTTAACACCTATATAATCTTCTCTCTGATCTACACCTGAATACATTAATGGGCTACCATCTTCAAATGTTACAATCATACCAGTCTTAGCATAACTCTTAACAGAATTTACATTATTCTTAAATGCAACCCTATTAAGTGGTAAAAAGGTTCTCCAAGACTCTATAAGACTTTCTTGAGTTTCAGGTAATGAATAATTAATTACATTCGGTTGAGATATAAAACAAAGTTCTGCAACAGTAGGATCGTAATTAGTTGCTTGCAGCGCACCTAATGTAAAAAATTGATTTATAAAAAACTGAGATATACTTAAAGAGTAGTCATAGTTATAGAAATTACCAGCAGTAAGTACTTGAGGATTAGCATCAAATAATGAAAGCAAATCTGTGTACCTGTATTTATCATAATGATATTGTCTTTGCATATCACCTCTTCTACGGAAATCTACAAGAACATCACTTTCTACAAAGAAGTCTCTAATGCCACATGCAGCTAAATAAAAATATGAATTTTTAGGTGTAATAACTCCAGGATAATCAATAGTATTATTGTTTGAAGCATTATATTTTTCATTATCTAGATTATAATAACTGCTTGGCAATAATCCATCTCCATTATTACCACCTATAATAGAAGCTATTATATCATCAGGATTAATATCTTGGATATCCCAAGGAAAACTGTTAGCCCAAAATTTTGGAAATGGAACTGAAGGAACTAAAAAGTAATTAAACTCAGAACCTCTAGGTGTATTATATAACCAAGTGGTAAAGAAAGGCATTATATTCTTTTCAGTAAATCTATTTATATAAGTATCACCACCAAAAAATACAGAACTCTGTTGTATTTTATTAATTATTAAAGGATTTGGACAATCTTGAACAGACGTAACTGTTTGAGATAAATTATCAAAATCTATTTTTTGTTCACAAGGTGTAGCAATTACTTGAGGAACAGTATTTAATTGACCATATTGATTTTTAATATTAAATTTTAAACCTGCATAATAGCTTGCTATATTATTTGTAAAAGGTTTTTCTTTACCTTCTTCTTTATAATTAACTGGGCTATCACCACTACCAAAAGTTTCATTTGCATAATCTAATGTCATCAAAGACTGATCTACAAACTGAGATCCTTCTTGAATGTAATCAGGACCTTGTTGTGTACCATTTGGTGTAGTAACTCTTAGTACAGGTTTGTTAGGTCTATTAATATTATTTATTCTGTAACTTCTTGAATTGCCTCCTGAATCTAAATACTCTGGAAAATCTTGATTTTCTTTAAATACATATATACCATCTTCAATAGAGTATCTATATACATCTAGATTAGAAGGTCTAAATTCATTATAATCACCATGACCTATTTGCTCTAAAGCATACTGTCTAAAAGGTGCAATAGATTTTAATAAGTTTATAACAGCATCAAGTCCCTCAAAGAAATTTATTGTTAGTTCAGCTAGACCACTAACTGGACTACCTTGCAAACTTGAAGGTAATACATCTGTCGAGGTATAACTTCTGTTTATAGTAGGTGTAGTTAAATACTTACCGTTCTTATAGATTTCTTGATTAATCTCTGTTAACTTATCATCTATAGTACCACCGTTAGCAAATACTTGTAAGTAAGCATTCCAAGTTTTAATTTCATCTTCTATACCTTCTGGATCTACATTATTTGCATTAGGACCAGTGCCAATAGTAGCAGATTCTAAGTCATCATAATCAAGTTGATTTCCTAAGATTTCTTGAGGATCTCCTGAAACAGGATCAGGCTCATTTGTAATAACATGAGTATCTATATTAGCAGCTGGAGTCTCATCGCCAGGAAAGCCTGGAGGTACAGGTCCTGTTCCTCCTATAGTATTTATAGTACTACCCCCTGGTGTAACAACAATGTTTTCAACAAGTCTCCACTTATAAGCAGGTTTGTTATTCTTATCTCCACCTGTTACATTAGGAACCCATTGTGGTTCCCATTTACCTGCAGGATAGTTTATCTTAATATCACCTGTAGCAGCGAATATAGCTTTTACTACACCGCCAATTACTCCTGCTAATACAATAAAATCAGCAAGTAATTTAAACTCTGGATGACCAAGAGGTTCTGTAAATCTTTGTTCTGCTTGTCCCTTTAAATAACCGTACACTTTTAATTCAGACATCTGCAAATAAGGAGTCTTAAAAGATGTATCAGGAGAATGAAAGCTTAACATATCTGTAGGAATATTTTGATTTATATGTGTTAAATCAGAATCTTCCCCTATCAAAGGTTGTTCACCAGTTCTACTTAATATAAAAGGATCATTAAAGTTATAATTAAAATCATTAACATTATCAGTATTTTGATCAGGTTTAATACAATTAAAAGGATAGTTGGCATATAAACCTATCTTACTAGGGTTATCCGCATTAGTTCCTTGAAGTTGATAGTCTCTAAAGTTGTTTACCATACCTTTAGCTACTAAAGATTTATTACCTTGTCTAGATCCTCTTAGTATTTCATAACCTACAATACCAGGTATATCATTACCATCATTATCTTTTGGAAGAGGTATATTTTTAAATCGTACTCCCATAAGTCTAATACAAAAAGTACCATCAGCTTTTTTTACAAAATGATAAGCATTTTCAGCTACATCATTATCAGGAAATCTATGATGTCTTATATGTTTACCACATAAATCATAATCTGGATTTGTTTCATAAGTCCAACAGTAATAACTAGAATTCCATATTTCAGGTTTATCTGAAGGATATTTTTCAGTAGACTGCCAGTATCCCATATTACCTTTAGCTACAATTTGTCCACCATCACCATTGTCAATTGGAGATCCTTGTGGTATTACAGTTGCTGTATTAATAGTTTCAAAAAGTCTAGTATCACCATCAAATGAATTTGCATCTGTGTAACCGCTAGTTTCAATACCTAAACCATTATAGTCAACTGCAGGTCTTCCTGGTATATGATAAGAAGAAGATTTATCTCCTGTGTCATACACCCATCTAATAAAAAATGCATATACTTCATCTCTAAGATATCCTGCATTTTTACCACCGTCTACATAATATCTTTCAGGATATTCTACAGAGACCCATTCGGATTTAATTAAGTTTGCTAACGGTTGATAATTAAAATCAAATTTACTTTTAGGACCTATTTTAAGAAGGTATCTGTTTGCCTGAGTAATTTGTTTAGACGTTTCTATTACAGGATTTTGTTTAAATATTTCAGAAGGAGAACTATCCTCTAATGAATCAGGTATTTGATCTAAAGTAATTTTATTAGTATTAATACTATAAAATCCTAGTATCTTATATTTTTCTACAGAATTAGATATGTAAGCTATACAAAGTTGATATTGATCAAAGTTTTCGGTATCTAAATCTTTAATATTAATCTCTAAAGATCCCTGACCATCTAACTCATTAAATATAGGTTGAACATACGATAGTGAAAAAAAGTTAGTTACACTTTGATCATTGATGCTGTAGGACAACCCTACAGTATAAGAACCATTTAACAGTGTACCATTTTGAGGACTTATAGATAAATCAACACAAGGTGTTTGAACTAAACTTGCTAATCTTATTTTATCACAATTTAGTTTATTTACATCTGTGCAAATTATACAATCAGTATTCTCAGTACATTCCTCTTGCCATGCTACACCAGGCCATAGAAGTTTATCTGTACCATTAGTATAATAATTTACAGTTAAAGAACCATCTAATCCACCTAGCCAAGTAAAGTCAGAAGAAGGCCATAATTTAGGATCACATATATTAATATATCTATCAGGGTTATTTCCGTCTGCCCAATATATTTGCCAAGAACAATCTTCTTTTTCTCTTGAAGCTCCTGATATTAAATGAAATTTACTAAACTCTAAACAGTTATCTCTAACTATTGGTCTGTATCTTAAAAGATCTTCTTCAAATAAACCAATTTCACAAGTTAATACATTATTACTTTGTCCTTGATATATGACAGAATAGATAACCCACTTGCCTTCAAATAATGGAATAGCGCCAATTACAACAGATGTATGATTTACAGTAATATCTTGGCCTACAATTCCAGCTAAAGCATTTGATTCTTCATTTGATAAAGTTCCTATGTCTCCTTCTCTAGTATTATTTACAGCATTTCTTGCATATATCCACATACCATCTTGAATAAAAGATGGATCTGTATCTCTAGTCAAACCTTTTATTACAGTTCTAGTTTGATTAATGTTAGTACTGGGTTGTTGTGTTCTTTTTGCCATGATTAAACTACTCTTAACCTATCGTGAAATTTATAAAAACTACTATTAGGAGAATGTGATTTAAACATGTTGTAATATTTACCATACATTGCTTTTCTATTAGCTGACCAGATTTGTTTTATCTCTGCAAAGTTAGGAGTATTAACTACACTTAAAGCATTGTTTCTAGCTCCTCTAAGCCTTTGTTCAATTAGCTGCATTCTTTGAGCTACATCTTCTCCATTAATATATAAGTTTTCAAGTATTCTTGACTTAAATGCATATTCATAATATTCATTTATAAGATCATGATCTGGTACTAGTAAATTTCCTTCATCATCCTCCATTTGCCCTTGATAGTTTAAATACACTTTACCTGTTTTAAAAGTAGTAAATAAAAATCCATGCTTTATCCAACCTTCGTTATGTGTATTATAATAAAGATTCGGACATTCACATTCTATATTCTGACTAGGTTTCATTTTTAAAGGAAGCAGTTCCTTATATACAAATGTTTCTCCTGTATTTATAGTTTGAATTAATTCATAAGATTCACCTTTACAGTTCATAAAAACTCTAGGTTTAGTTAACTCGTTACCATAAGGTTGCTGTGGATTATGTACTAAACAAGTTCCTACATTACCTTTGTTATCACAACAGCATGTAGGTTGAGAAGTATCACAAGGATCTGGAACTTGTGCAGGAAAGTCACTATAAGTTTCTGGAATTCTACCATCAGTTATTTTAACTTCTTGCATTGTAGTTCCACCAGCAAAACCATCATAACCTAAGTTTATAGCAGACTCTCTATCCCCACATATATATGCAAAGTTAAATGTATAAAAATCATCTGGCAGTTTTACTTTACCATGTGTTATATCTAAGATTACTTCTTTTTGCTGATTGATTCTAAGTCCTAAATCATAATTTAGTTTTTTAGCAAGTTTAATTAACTGTTGTGGTTCAATCATATTTTCAAGAGCAAATGTATTTAAATCTACAGTTACATCTTCTAACAATTGATCAAAGGTTCTATATTTTAATGTATAATTATAATCCATTATCTAAGTGTATTTTGTCCATCGTCAGGTCCATCTGTTGGAACCTGAATTGTCATGCTCAATTCTTTTACTACATATTGTTCTATTTCAGAAAATAAGTAGTCGGGCATATTTAGTGATTGTTCTTGTTTTATAAGACATTTATCAGAGTCACAACTTTCTGTATCATTTTCAAATATTGCCTCTACCTTTACAGCATCCCAAGCTAAATTTGGAAAATATAAGTATCCATCTATATACCAAAAGTATTGGCGCTTGTTATACTTAAAAGTTGTTGTTTTAGTCATAGAAACAAAAGTACCAGGATCAGTTCTAAATAACTCTATAGAACCATCAATAGAGGATACAGTCCTAAATATAGGGCCCTGTATTCCTGTTAGAAGATCTGGAATACGTTCTTTGGTTCTTTTAAAATAACATCCTGAGTATACTCCTACACATGCAGCATCTACTTTATCTACTTCTATAAGTTCAACATAAGGCATTACTTTAAAGATATTACTAATCTTCATAAGCCTTAATTGATTGTCTTCTCTCTTCATAAGAGATTGACCATATTTAATAATAGAAAAATAGATTGTTCTGTCTGTTAGAAATGGATCTTCCTTAACAGCTTTAAGTGTATTTCTTACTCTTGATATTGCTTCGCCAACTGTTGTGCTCATAAGTCAAATTCATTATAGTCTTTTAAAGCATTGTCTTGCTTTTTAAGTCTTATTTCGTTAGCTATCTTTTTAGAGTATGCTAACTTTAATTTTTGTCTTGGATCAACTACTATGTAGTTATTCCAATTTTCTGGATATGTTTTAGCAACAGCTCTTTTAAATTCTCTACAACCTGTAAAACCCCAAAACTCTCTATTCTTAATTTTGTGTTTTAATGTTCCATTAGTAAAGAATATCTTAGCTAGCTTACCATCACTATCCCAGTTTTTGTTGGCAACCTTAACACCATATTTTCTAGATTTAGCAAAATCAATATTTTTCTTTTTACTAGCTTGACAAGTTCCTATGAATAACCATCCTAATGACTCAGGAAGTTCTACTCCATTTCTTTTATCAATTACAGTTTCATAAACTCTTTTATTAAAAGACTTTATAATTGATCTTAGTTCTTTATCCTTTAAGTTTTTATACTTTGGATACTTTTTTCTAAATCTGTCAAAGAACTCTTTGTTTAAAACTTCATAAGTGTCTGCTCTAAACCTCGGAGCTTGTAAGTTTGGTGTTTTAAATGCTTCCATACTACTTAAATAATATACTAAAAATTAATGAGATTAACAAGTTAAACAAATATACTGAAAAAAGAAAACCCCCACTAGTGTGAGGGCTTTCCCGTTGTTAGCCACAGAAACCAACAAACTGCGACAATTTTATTATGCGCCTATTACAATAACTCTAACATTACCTGTAAAAGTTCTACTTGTAATAGTATAGTTATCTATACTACCCATTGTAATTGCAAAATCAGAAGTTATATCTTGATTAGCTACTATAGCTACACCATTTATAGTTCCTGCAGTTACTGTATTTGCAATTACTCTAATCTGTGCATATTGAACACCCACAGCATGAGTTAAAGCAACAGCTACTCCCGTTGATGCGATATCTTGAGATGTTACAGTATCGTCTAATATAGCATTTGCTCTTGTAGAAACAATAGGGTTTTGAGGATCTGCATTATCAACTGTAATGTTTGATCCAGCTGATACAGTAAGTACACCATCATTTACAATAGTAAGTACATTACCACCAGGGCCAGTAGTACCAACAGTATTGATACCATCTCCACCTAAAATATCTAACTGATCTACAATTCCATCTGCTGTTAACACAGGACCTGTATCTCCTACAATACTTGCATAAACCTGATCAACTAAATTATCAATTGTAATAGTATTAGATACTGGATCTACACTAAGATCACAGCCATCTCCACCAACTAAGTTTAAAGCTTGTCCGTTAGAGGTAGCACCACATGTACCAGGAGTACCACCTCCTGAAGTATTTGAACAAACAAAATCAGTATATGTAGATTGAGCAGAACCTAAGTCAGTATTTGTAATAGTAAAAGTTCCTTCATTAGCACCAGGACCTGAAGCTAAAGCTACAGTAGCACCAGTACCAGAAACAATTCTTATTTTATCATTAGGTGAAGCTGCAACAATATCAAGTACACCATCACTAATAGTTTTCCACTGATATGGAACTCCAATTGATTCACCAATAGTAATTGTATGTGTAAGTTGATCATAACCAACTGTGATAGCACTAGCTGGATCAGCAATAATACCACCTTGAGCAAGAATTCCTGCTGCAGTATCCATAACATAGTCACCCATTTCAGCTTCATTAATATCTACTGTAAATGTTCTTTCAAATGGTGCAACACCACCAGCAGCAGTATTAACAACATCAATTTTAGCATCAACACTAGTTATAGTAACCTCATCAACTTCTAATCTATAAGTTGTATCTCCTGCGTTTGGAGTATTTGGAATTGGTGTAATTAAAATATGCCCAAAAGATGTTTCAAGTTCAGTAACTGGTAAAAGTGATGCATCAATGCCAATAGTATAAGTAGTCTCATATGGACCTGGTGTGTCAGCATCTGCAATTACAGACAATGCAGTACCAGGTGCAACAGCTACTATACTTCCTTGAGCATTTACTACATAAGGATCAGTTGTAGGTGTACCGTCTCCAGTAACCGTAACATTAACTCCTCCAGTAACTTCTGAAGCTTGAGGAAGATTAGTAGGATCTAGACTAATTGTGTAAGTAGTTTGAGCACCTACAACATCAGATGAAACTAGAATAAATGCATCTCCTGAGTCTACTACAGTAGTTGGGTGAATCTGAGTATTAAATCTTGAACACACATAATTTACAATTGCTGTGAGTGCAGTGTCTAAATAATCATTTCTGTGAACTATAGTAGTTGGTATAGCGGGAGATACCGTTGTATCATTACAGATTATGTCTACACCTGTGTAGACAATGCATGCTGAGTTAAAAACTTCAGAACATGCTGGTGGACAAGTCTGGGAAACCACGTAGGTTCCAGAGCATCCACAGTTTTGGGTATTACAATTTGAACAAGCCATTTTTTTATTTTGTTTTATATATATATTTAATTTTCATTTTTAATAACAAGATCTAGGTGGTGTTTCAGAATCACATGCTACATGAGCAACTAAGTTATCTATAGTTGCATAAAATCCTCCTAATTGATCTTCTTCAGCTGCATCACAATCAAACAAGTAATAGTTACCAGTTCTTGCAACAGAATCTCCTGGATAAGCATCAGCTGTTACATTATTAGTAGTTGCAGGAAATGAATGAATATTAGAACCTGCACCATTAAATTGAGGAACTAATTCACCATTTCTAACATTACTAGTTATGTATCTTAAAGCAGAGTTACCTAATAAATTAACACCTGTAGCTGATGGAAATTCTTGGTCTTTAAGTGTTGCAAAATAAAATGAACCATTTTGCTGAAGACCTAATCTTCCTGCAGCTGATAAAATTACACCTTCACCTGTACTATAAGGACTTCCACTTACATTAGGTCCCACGCCAACTGCTCTAGACATAACTGCAGGATATTGAAACCTTGTAGGTCCGTCTATAGATTCAGTTACACTAAGTATTGTAGAGGGAATCATATTTTGATTATTATTCCAATATATTACTCCTCCTGCACTAAGATTTACTCCTCCCGCACCAGATGTAGCAGGTGCTGTTGTAAGATATGGAGATGTAGGATTACCAGGATTATAGTATTGTTCAATACTTGTCATTGGAATAGGATTTCCAGTAGTAGTACCGTTATCAGATAAGGGTACATATATTAAACCTCTAAAATAAATTACATTTCCAATTCTTCTGCATTCAGGTAATACACCTGTATTTAACATAGAACCACTATACCATTCAAAACCAAGCAAAGGTTGCCATCCTGTATCTTGCACCTTAGCCGTTAATTCATTACCTGCAGATAATTCTAAATCTACAGTATTAGTATCTGCTACTGTAATAGTAGTAGGTGTAAGTAATGAAGTATATAAATCACACAGTACTAACCATATGTTTGTAATTGAATCAGCCACCGTTGCAGGATCATCCACCCATGTAGGATATTCTGTTCCATATGCAACGCCTTTACTTATACTAGGTGAAGTTTCAGTTATACAAGGTTCTTGACTAACAACGGCACTAATAAGATCAGCAGGTAATCCTGTTGCATTAGTTAGAGCACAGTATCCATAAGTACTATCATTTATTAATGTACCAAGTAAAACATCTACATCATAGCTTCCTGGTGCTGTTATTGTAGCACTTAAATTACATTCTGTTAATGCAACTTGTGGAATAGTAAATGTAGGTTCTGGTGCATTTTCTAGTATAGTTACTCTGTTTACTATATCTGTAATTTGAGCACTTATCAAACCAATCTCATCAATTAAACTACAAATCCGTTGACCAATAAGCTGAACATAGTCTACTAACTGCATAGTAGTTTGATTACCTGTAACAAAGCATTCTGCTACTGATACTACACAATCAGGACAAGTAGGTACATCTTTAGTTTCTGGAGTAAGTC
>Ga0255040_10000142_pt1 | contig 16392 bp, 6 predicted proteins | sample BC1_12_2_MG_FD_181711 | JGI IMG/M metagenome (GOLD analysis project Ga0255040, IMG submission 181711) | Seawater microbial communities from Strait of Georgia, British Columbia, Canada - BC1_12_2 | ecosystem: Environmental > Aquatic > Marine > Strait | place: Canada: British Columbia | collected... | reverse complement strand
TTTAAAGCACCTTGGATATCAGTTGTTATTGTTCCAACAGCCCAGTCTTCAGAGGGTTTTAAGTAATCTTGACCTCTGTTTATAGCTATTATCTTATCAGCAAAATCTTTAAGCTTAGCATTGTTTTCTGTGTAATTACTCAAAAACGTAACATCATTCTTAGATATGCCAGGAACTTTATAACCTTGCTTATTCCAAATATAAACCCTAATTGCTTGTTCTTGATTAAAGTCTTCACCTTTTATTTTCTTTTTTAAATCTCTAGGAACTATACCTAAGTCTTTCTTGACAGCTCTAAAAGCCGCACTAGTGTACACCCTGTCTTTTGAAACTTTATCCACACCTATGGCAAATGGATCAAGTAGATTTTTTTTATACCAAGCCATCTGAGCGTCACCTTTTTTGCCTTTACCTAAAGTATCATACAGTAAGCCTACGAAGTCTTCAGCTGAAGAAGGTATAAAGAACTTATATTTACCTTTATTTTGACCTATTATGCTAGCTTTAATATTATCGTACTTCTTAAAAGAAGCTATACCTGTTTTGTTTTCTATAATTTCGTTAAACTCTTTGCTTAAGTCTTTACTAAACATGCCTGGATTTCCATCAGCATCAAATATCTCATCTTTATATTTCTGCGCAGCGTCTAAATACTCTTTAGTTTTATAGCCTTCAGCGTTTTTATATTCTGGGTTTTTTGCTTTTTCGCTTACAAAGTTTGGTAACTTACTCGCTAAAGATTTAGGCATTATATTAACAAGAGCTTCTTTCTCTAGAATATCTAAAACTTGTTCTCTTGTTTTTACCTCGCCCTGTCCATAAGAGTATAACAAATCCCTTATCTCTTCCGCTGACATTTTGTGCTCTAAGTAAAGTGAAGTAGGCTTGTACTTTCCTGCTTTTATTTCACTATTTGGTTTAGACATTTTTCTAATTAAACCTCTTTGATCTAACTTTATTAAACTTAGATAAGAATCTAACATGATATCGAACTGACTCTTGGTTATTTCTTTTTTATTAAGTCTATATTTAAGTCTATCTACTTTATTTAAAGCTAGCTCTCTAGCTTTGTCAGCTTCTCTTGTTACTCTTTCGGCATACTCTTTAATACCTTTTGTTTTGAACTCTGTAATATCTAGAAAACCCTCTAGACCTTTTCCATCGTATTTAACAAAAGTAACTGTTCTTCCGTCCCTTACAGATTCTCCAACTGTAAACTTAGAATTTTTACCTAAAAGATCCTGTAGTACGTTTTCGACGATTTTCTTATTAGTAGAAACATACAATAGGTTTTCACCACTACTAGACCTCGCTGATCTAGAAACTGACAACAACCAGTCTTTAACTAATTGATCTTTATCTACTTGGTTTTTTACGTTTTTTAGTTTTTCTTTTAAGTCAGCAGTTTCCATTTCGAAACCTATAGTCTCGTATTCATACTTAAATATTTTTCTAACATCTTTAAGGTTTGAAGCTAGAATAGCTCCAAAGTCTTTTCCTTCAGCTTTTGTTAAATCACTTATAAGTTTTACACCAAAACTTCTTTTAGCTGTGATACTTAAATCTTTTGTAGCTATATCACTTATAGCTTGAAAAACTTCTTTAGGCTGAACGTCGCCCCTGCTAATTAATTTTTCAATATTTTCTTTAATATCTTCAGGTAGTTTTATTTTTAGTATCTTTTTAAGTTCTTCTCTAGACTTAACCTCAAAAGATTTCATACCTTCTTCGTATTTTTTTCTACCTGCTAAGTCTATTGAAAACATACCAGCGGCTTTACCACCGCCGATGTCCGCTAAAGCTTGGTCAATAGTTTTCGTGTCTGGTTTTATACCTTGTTCAACTATTTTCTTTCTAACTATGGTATTAGCTACGTTTGCGGCGTAGATTTTAGTTAAACCTTGTAAAGCAGTACCAAACTCAGCTCTTTTTTTACCAATTATTGGTATATAAGCTTCACCAGCAGGAGTTATACCTATTCTCTGCTGCAAATCTTGAACCGTTGACTTAGATATGTTACCTCTGTACTCTGGTTTTAATCGATACACTGTAGCTACCTGTGATGTTTTGGCTTTACCTCTACCTGAAGGACTAGTAATTGCTTGTGCTTTTATATCAGCATCAGTGCTTTTGGATTTAGGATCAATATAAGGTTCATAGAATTGCTTAAGTATTTTATTTGAAACCCCAATAGCATAACCTTTAGCGTCATCAGTTAGATCAATAGACTTACCTTGTTTGTCTACTGTGGTTTCTCTTGGAGCAATATTATACTCAGGCATTGTTTTTATAAACTTAACAACATCGCTGTAGCTTTTAAATAGATTTTGCATAGCTTTCACCTCCACTTCACCTGCGTTACCTTTTTTACCGTAGTTCAAGGTTCTAGTACCCATTATTCTTTCAGCTAAATTTTTATTTAGGCCTTCTGCAGATTTATTATGCACACCTAATATTATAGCACCCACATCACCGGCAAAACTATTTTGAACATCCTTATATGTTAAATTTTCAATATCTAAACCATCTATATTTACAGCGTCTCTTATTTCAGCTTCTTTATCTTTTACCCTTGGAAACTCTGTTACATCTATAAGTTTTCCAGCTGGTCTACCAGAATCAATATTATCACCGTATAAACTTGTGTTAGCGTCTCCAGAAACTTCACTTACAGCACCTGCTGCTCCAGCTTCCGTGTCTAAGCTTTTAGAACCTTGTACTTTACCTTGCAGAGCTTTGTCAAGAATTTGACCATACCTTAAAGGCAAGTTTTTCGCCATGTAAGCACCAAAAGGTACTTTCTTTCCGTCAACATCTGTCTTGTATGATTTTATTAATGCTGATAGTTCCTCACTAAAACCAGAAAAGAACTCACTGTAATCAACTCTTGAAATATCATCTATCCCTAGGTTTTTACCTGCTGCAGCAGCTTTTTTAGCTAAGTTAGTTACAGCGCCCACATTGTTTCTACCTAATCTATCTATTATTTGCTTACGCTTTATAGGATCTTTTATGTCTGAAACTTTATTAGCGCCAAGCTCTATCATTTCATTAACGATATCTTCGTTTATTTTTGCTGTTTTCTTGTTAGCATTGGAAATAGAAACTTCTTCAGACGCTTCTTTTTCAAATTCTTCAACAGACTGCTCAACCTCTTTAGATACTTTTTTAATAGGTTTTACCGTTGTTGGGACTGGTTCTTTAACCTCTCCTTTTATTAAAGAAGCTATCTGATCATCAATCGCGTTTTTTCTTTGCTCAGCTGTATCTACGTCAATTTCTTGATTTGCTAACTGCTCGTCAATTTCGTCATATTTATCCTCTAATTCTTTTATTTTTTTCTCTACCGTAAGATCTTTAGAACTTGAAGCTTCAGCAACAACCTTTTCACCAGTCTTATAATTAAGTAGCTCTTTATTGTCTATAACTATATCTTCAAATCTTTTGTTCATTTTTACAGCACCGCCACCTTTGTTTATGCTTCTGCCATATCTAGCTAGAAACTTTATTACTGACTCAGGTGTATTTAATTTTGGTAAAAGACCTCGCATCGAATCTGGTAATGTTTTTTCAAAATAGCTGTATATATCTTGCTGTATTTGGTAAAATATATTTTTAGATATTATTTGGTTGTAATTCTCTGGCCTTGATAGCACATCTACTAAGTTAGCGTTGAATTCCTCTGCTCTTTCGTTTTCAGACTTTGAAATATAAACCTCATCTACTACGCTCTTTAAGTCTTTAGTTTTAGATCCTTTACCTAAATCAAACTCTAGTCCTTTAACTTTTTCAGCTAAATTTCTTTGAAAAGCTTTTTGGATACCTGCGTCTGCTTCAAAATCAAGTTTAGATAATAAATGGTACACTTCATGGGGAATAGTACCTTTAGTCATTTTGTTTACGTTAACAATAATTTTAGGCTTTTTCCCTTTTGGGTAAATAACTTTAGCTATGTTACCGTCTAGAATATTGTTATCACTAGTTCTAATTTCAAAATCAAAAGCGTCGTCACCTGTTTCAGATTTATAATCTTTGTTTATTTTAATAAGTGTGTCAGAAGTATTTTTTGCTAATACTGTTTTGTCTTCAAAAGACAATTGATCATTTAAAACATCAAGCTGCTGATCTAACTGACCTTTTAACTCGCTCCATTTAGCAATTTCTGAATTATTGCCATTATTCATGGCTTCGAGTAATTTTTTGTTAGCTTTGTTTCTGAGGTTTGTTTTACCTCTAACAGACATGGTTAAATCTGCTTTATTCATGTGGGTGAAACCAATAAGACCGAACTGAATAGTTTCTATAAGAGCGTGTTTTGCCCACTCCTCCATGTTTCCATATTTTTCGTCTACGAATTCATTCCAGCTTTTATCTCCTTGAAAGTGATCTATAAGCGCTTCTACAGGAGCCGCTGTTTGAGCAGCAACTGCACCTCCAACACCACCTACTAAGTTCTTTTGAATAACAGGATTAAAAACCGCACCGTAGTTATCTTTAAGTAAAAACTTTCCTTTACTAGCGAATCTATTAAAAATTTTCCCACCTATTACAAAACCAGTTCCAGCACCAGTAGGCATATCGACGCCAAATATAGGATCTAGTAATGCCATTTTACCTTCTTCTTCAAGAGATCTTAAAACTAAAGCTTGAGCTTGCTTAAATGAATTACCTGTAACTTTAGTAAAACCCTTAGACTTAGCATAAGCGTTTACGGTCATTTTAGCTCTTTTAGCTCTTGCGGCTATTGTAGCTGCGTCTAAGGCAGTTTTAGAATTTTTACCAGACTTAGCCAGCCAAGTGACTTTTTCTAAACCTAAAAGGTACTTTTCATAATTGAACACAGCGCCTGCTCCTTTGAGTATACCACCAGTAAAGTATAACTCAGGTATCATAGGTAAAAAGCTACCAGTACCATACGTTAACTGCTCTCCAAATTGTTGCTCAAAAGCTTCTTCTTGCTCTGACGTTAACTCAAAAGGTGTTTCTCCTTCGCTAAGGGTTGAGTTTATATTTTGTATTATAGATTGAATACCGTCTTTGACATCTCTTTCTGTGGTGAATGTTTTTTTAGCCGTCTCATTACCAACTCCAGGGGTAGCATCTAAGACACCTCTAAAAAAGGTTTCAACGACATCTCCAAAAGAATCAAACTTTATAGAACCTGGATCTATATTTAATAGGTACAAGTTCTTCCAAGCTTCATGCTCCATAGTTAACCTACGACTAGTTTCTTTTTGATTAGCAACCCAGTTATCGAAATCAAACTCTTTATAAGAGCCTTTTTTTGGCCCACCCTCTAGTCTTAACTTACCTCTGAACTTAGCAGAACCTCTACCAGATGACACGTCCATTAAAACGTTTAGAGGCACGTTCTTGTAGACCCCATCTTTGTTTCTTTTGTAACCAAACTTATTCATCTTTATTTCAAGATTCTCTCTTCCAGCATCATCAAAGTCAACCATAGAATAGTCACCTTCATATATGTTATATATTTTATTTGCTTCTTTTTGAAACTCATTAAACTCCGCAAGATGTAAATTATAATTACTCTTTAGTGTTTCAGGTTCTGATTTTATCTTCTTAGCTATTTCAGTTTTAATCAAGGCATAATCTTCGCTTAAATCTTCTATACCTCCTTTGTCAGGACCTTCTTCATCTCCTTGGCTTATAGCAGCTACAGGGTTTACTCTTTTTCCGTCTAAACCTAAAAGAAAAGTTGTATCATCTCCAAAAACGTCTTGTGCTAAAGCGCTATTCTCTTTTTTAAGTTTTTCTAATTTATATGTTAGATTACTAACGTCTTCACCTGTTTTAGCGTTTTTTAATTGATTTTCTATTTGCATTACATCTGCTCTACCTCTAGCATAGTCCCTTTTTTCAGGATCTTCTATAGAGTTTATATGAGCAGACTTCCATAAGTCGTATCTAACAGCAAATTCATTTTCAAGACCTTCTTTCTCACCGTACTTGTTTGCTAATTCGGTTTTAGCGTTAACCATCTCTTTAGAAGCTAAGCTATTAATGGTTTGTTGAACAGCTTTGTTTATTGAAAAATAAGATACCTCTGGATCACCACCTTCTTCCATAGGTTTACGTCTAGAATAGTCTGATTTTCTATTAGCTTCGTAGTTGTCTTTCTCTATATCTGATACGTACTTTATAAAGCTAGGATCACTAGCAAGTGAGTTTATTTCTCTGGTTGTATCAAGAGCAATGTCATTTTCATTAGCATAGTCGTATATGTATCTGTATATATTACGCTGAACAGATTTCATTCTGCCACTAATTATTGATAGTTTAGCGTTTCCAAGGTTTTTATAATACCTGGTTCCAGATTCTTTATCTCGTTTTTCATATTCTTCTATAAAATCGTTGATCTTAGCTTCAGCTGTAACCTCTTGTTCTGCAGTGGTACTTCGCGTATACCCAGAAAGCATGTTTAATTGACCAAAACCACTAAGAAAAGAATCTTCTTTTTTTTGTTTTTTAGCTATTCTAACTTCAATAGATTCTCCGTCAGGACCAACAACTTTTACGCTGTTATTGTAGCTTTTAAACTCAAAGCCACCTTGATTCCATTTGGAGTACTTGTTAGAGTAGGCGTCACTTATTTGTTGAGGTGTTTTTTTATAAAAATCCTTTATTAAAGGAGCTTTAGTTTCTTTAGGTTTTGGAAACCTAGGAACATCCACTGTTGGTACAATGTCTTTCTTCGCTAAAAGCTTTTCAGTTAATTTCTCCTTAGGGTCAAAGTTATTTTCTAGTAACTCCGAAGAAGTATTTACCGATTGTAAATCCGTATCTTCTGTTTGCGTGTTTGCTGTTGTCGATGTTATATTTTGTTTTACTTCCGGCGCTACAACTACATCTTTCTTTGCAGCACCTTCTGTCTTTGCTGATTCAACTCCAATCAATTTTTTAAACATATCTTCATCGCCTTCATAACCATCTGTGGAGAATAAAGAATACGAGTAATCCAAAGCTTCTTTGTTTGTTTTTATTAACTCTTTATAATCTTCTATATTTCCTTTATAACCGTCTTTAGAAAATAATTCAAATGAATATAGTAATGCTTCTTCGTTCATATTTTATTTTTTTGGATTTGTGTTAAAACGAGAGGCATTTCCTTTTCCTCCTCCTTGATCTTTATTCTTTTTAGCTTGTTCGTTTTCATAGACATCTCTACCATAAGCTGCTCTTAAGATTAGTTTTCTAACTTCTTCGTTTTTAGCCCCGTTTCTTATTACAAACTCTTGATTAGGATTATTTAGACTTTTTATAAAAATTCTTGATATTTTACCATCATCGTTCGTCTCTGCAATTGTTTTTATACCACCAGCATTTGAAGCAAAAGTAGATATTTTACTAAACTGAGCCTCATAGTCCATACCTGTTCTGCCAAAACTTAAATCATCGTTATATTTATCTAAAAAGCTCTTAGTATCATTATACTTTCTAAGAGCATTTTGAGTTTCTTCTTGTCTATTTATTTGACCTACTGTTAGTTCTTTAGGTTTAATCGTCCCTAAAACCTTTTGCGATGGAATACGGTCAGCTTGGTACTGTATATAGTTCTTTAAAACTAAAGCGTCGTTTGCTTTGTTAACCTCTTCGTCATCGCCGTATGATGGAATGTAAAATTCAGGTGAATCTTTTTCTAAAAGAATTTCTTTTTTCGGTGCGAATATACCATTATTCAATGCTTCTCTATCATCAGGATCAAGGCCAGCGATATATGCTCTTGCCGCTTGGATAACCTGAGGGTTGTTTATAAACTTGTTTTTATCAACTCTTTGCAGTCTAATTTTTCCACCTTTACCATTTGGGTCATCTATAGTCTCTTCTTTCTGCAAATAACTTTTGTTTAATACCTCCTCTTCCTTTCCGTCTTCTCCACGAATTTTTGTGTATAATCCAGAAGCTTTTAGCGCTGCTTTTTGATTTTCTGTAGGATCTGGTATAATAGCAACTAATTCTTTAGCCCCAACTTCACCAGCTCTTAAGTCTCTTGAGTTTATAGATATAGGTTCACCTCCTTTTGGAGTATTTATATAATTTATATCGTAAGAACCTTTATCATCATTCCATTGCGTTAAAACGTCTCTAGCACCTTCCAGGTTATCAACTAACACTTCCATATATTCAAAGCCTTGTGCTTTACCACCAAGATAGTAACCTCCAAAGGTACCAGCAGCGTTCATTTTCTCACCCATACCTTCTGAGTAAGAGCCAATAACGCCTAAGTCTGTTTTCATTGAACCAGGTAAGCCTTCTATTTCAGCCATTCTATGTTTTCTACGAGCTATTTCCTTAGGATCGTCAATAGTCTTATAGATTAAAGACGTAGCGTACTCGTCGTATATTTCTAACTCGTTTTCAAATGTTTTAGAAAAATTATAAGGACTGTTATTTGCTTTTAAACCTGCGAAACCTTTTTTAAGAGTAAGTTTCTTAGCTTCTAGATCAGTTATTAATTTTGTTCTTCTAGCTGTTTCTTTCTTTATGATTGCAGCAGCCTCTTTTTGACGCTTAGCATATGACTCTCCAAAAGATCTAAAACTACTCGTTATAGTATTTTGCAGTTGTTGCACATCTTTTCCTAAAGATCTATCTATGTATTGTGTTGGATTTCTATAGCTCATGTTTATTCAAATTTGGGTAGTTGGTAAGCTGGGACGTTAATTCCTGTTCCAAAAGAAGACAAGTCGTAACTACCCATTGACGTGGTTGAAGGTGCTACCGAAGGTGTTCCATATTGCATGTAACCACTAGCAGCGTTTGCTACTCCGCCAAAAGCACTCATTATTGAGCTTCTAGCGTCTGCTCTTGACTGTATTTCTTGTCCAGCAGCGCCAGACATTTGAGTGGATAACCTATCAAGCTTAGCTATATCTCTATTTTCTTGTGATTGAAATTTAAACTTTTCTCCTTCACCTTGCAATCGTTGAACCCTAGCCTCTTCAGACATTTGAAGTTGTTGTTGCCGCTGTTCTCCTTGAGCTTTAAGCTGTTCGTTTTTAGCTTCTTGCTGTTCTATATTTGCTGAAATACCTTTTTTAGATTGTAAAGCAGCTTGAGCTAAAGCAGTTGCACCACCTGCACTAGCGCCTGTAGCGGCTATAGTGTCTAAAGTGTTTGCTAAAGCTATATCTGCTTGCTCTGCCTGCATCTCTGCTGCTTGAGTAGCTACTCCTAAATTCTCAAAAGGATTAGTTATCATGCTAGATAAAGACTCAACATTCGCATAAGGGTTTATTACAGCTTGCCTGCTGTTCTCTAGAGATTTTATTTCTCCAGCTAATCTTTTCTTTTCTCTAGCGGCTCTTCTAGCAGCTGCATTTGCTGATGCGTTTCCAAATATACCGCTTATAAGAGAACCTGCGCCGGATATTACCCCAGCTACTACCATTGACATAAGCTATTTTTTTAATTGTTTATAATGTGTATATGTTTCGCAAGTTAATATTTCTTCTAACTTGTCTGTGTCTTTTATATTATCTGGGTTAGGATGCACGTTAACGAAGACAGAGTCTTCTAAAGCTATTATCACTCGTTTTGCTCCAGATTTAGCATTTACGTAAGTTGGAGCTGAGTATATCGCAACACCGTCTTCATTTGCTATTTTTAATTTACCTTTCATTAGAAACCACGTATGAGTTCTATTGTGTATTTTACCTATAACTATACCTCCTTTAAGCATAGACATTTCTCTAATATAAACACCATCAGAGAAAGAGTGTGTTAATGGAAAAGCGTCAGAATTACCTTTTACCACTAAAGGGTCCTCAGAATTTAATAACTGCTGCTCTAAAGACATTACTTTGTCTCTGAATAAGTTAATACTTAAAGAATTTTCTTTCATTAATAAGATGATTCAACATAGTTAGATGAAACCGCAAAGAGCTCTTTAGATCCACCCGGATTCGTAGTTTCGTCTGTAGATACTTTTACTGTCGCAAAGTAACCCTTGACACCTGTCATGTCACTACCCCATAAAACTTCTCCAGCTTTTACACCAGAGCTATTAACTAGGTTAGCGTGGTACTTATTTTCTTTTTTATCAAAACCTACTCTATAAGTTACACCGCCTTCTATATAAGATCCTTCATCATAACTGTAAACGATATTAGTAGTATCTCCAGTATCCATAGCGAAACTATCTACTTTCCAACCATTACTACCTTCGTAGTTTATAGTTTTAAACACTTTAGAGGAGCTAACGTTTGGGTTAAAGATAAATTCAATATAACTTTTAGTTTTATCATAATTTGTTTCTCCATAAAAGCTACCTCTATTAACAGTACTGTCGTAGTGTTTCCATATTTCACCATCCTTCAAGCTGTAAAAAGAACCTCTAATACTAAAAAGTTGATCTGGCTTGTATGAGTAAAAGCTAGGAAAACCCTTGACGCTTTCATCAAATGACAATGTTTTATAATAGTCAGAATTATACACTGCAGAAAGTTGAGTTGACAAAGTGTATTGCTTATTATAAGTGTCCCATCCTCCAATCACCGCTCCGCTTATGTTATTTATGTCTATATCTGAGAACTCATCTCTAAAATAGTCATTCATACCGTAGTTAGATATCTCAGTCAAACCATCCATTGATAATCTTAATACTGCGTTTCTGTCTCTATCTGTAAAGTATTTTCTATAGCCGTAAGCAGCAAAGCTACCTGGGTCTCTACTTATACCAAAATTACCAGCGTAAGGTTGTATTGTACCTATCGTCGTATTTATGTTAGTTACGCTACCGCCTCCTTCAGCAGTATATATAGCGTCTTTATCTATTAAAGCTCTAGAAACTTTAGCTTCTTGAAAAACAACTAAATTAGTATCTTCAGCATATAGCTTTTGTATACTACCATTAGCAGGATCTGCTGACTTAGTTATCTCTTCAGCTACAGAAAAAACATTTGTATTGTTTATACCTGTTCTGGAATTAAATATACCTGAGTATATTAACGAGTTAGATCTACGGAAGCCATTAGGTTCATCTTCAGCTATGTATGCTCTAACACCGTAATCAACGTTTGTATTGTTATAACCACCTCTTATTCTTGATTCTTCTACAACCCAGTTATTACCAGTGTCAGAGATATCACTACTTGGAATTACAGGGTAACCACCACCTACAGATGAAGGCACGCCAAACGAGCCGTTCCAAGCCGGTGTTTGATCAGGATCTGCTATTACTTCGTTTGTCTTTCTTAACAAAAAAGTATTAAAATATTTTACTTCTATAACTGCTCCCATATAATTATTACTTATTTTTAGTTTTTATTACACTATATCAAAAGTATAACCAGTTGTCTCTTTAATCAAAAAACTGACCGAGCCTTGGTATCCTGCTAGTAAACACTCTTTGGCTTGATTTATGGCTGTACTTTCAGAGGCTTTAAATATCCATTTATTAGGCGACATAGGACATCCTGTTTTTGCGCTATTTGTGTAATCTAAATCTACATGAACTGATGGTCCGGTTAAATTATCCCAAGTGTCAAGATAAGCGTAGTAACCAGATTTGTTTGGATCTGTAGAGTCAACAGCGTTTATTAGAGTAAAGTAATATGTTGTTCCGGTAACTGTAAAATTATATTGTCTAACATAGTTAACTCGTATGGAGCTATTTATTGTTATAACGATTTCATCAAAAAGGCCACCAGCGTCTTCAGCTCTTAAAACAACCGTGTAAACATCTGGTGGTAGAATACCAACAAGATCGTTTAATAGGTTACATCTAGATAATATTTCAGTATTTGAAAAGTCTACACTAAAGTATTCGGCATCGTTATCATTCGCGCCTGACTGTGACTGTATAAACCAATTTATTTCCTCACCTCTATGAGCATTATCTGCGCTAGCTCCATTAGTAGCTGTCAATGTTGTCAATGTAGAATCAAACCCATCTGTGTCTATGGATAGCGGTTCTGTTGGTGCCATCAATGGTACTACATTACTTAAGTTTATTTGTTTTTCTATTATGTTAACAACACCGTTTATAACAGCTGTAAACGTGAAATCCCAAACTCTTAAACCTTGATCGCTACCATAAAAAACATTGTCAACAAAATCGCTGGTTACTTTTATGTTGTAAAAACCAGGTAAAAGAACAGGATCTACTTCGTATAATTCAAAATAACTAGAAACGTCTAACGGTGTTGTCTGTGTTGTGAAAACAGAATCTAAATTAAAGCTATCTATTTTTGCTTCTGGTATATTCGCACCACCAGAATCTACTAATGTAAAGCTAGCGCTCGACACGTTGTCGTCAATGATTAAAGACTCATCGAAACCAGAATCATTGTAAGAAGTAGAAAACCCAGCAACTAAGTTCCCACTACCAGCAGCTAAAACGTTTATATCGTTTATAACTCCAGAGGTAGATGTCTCCCAAAATATATCTAATCTAGATTCTTCTGGAGCAGTTTCTAAAACAACTAAGTTGGTCATTGATCCATTGCTAACACTTCCGGTACTTAGTATTCCAAACTGTAAATCAGGGTCTTGTGAAGTTACAATTGAAGACAAGAGTGGGTTAGAAGTGCTATTCTGAAATATAAATAATTCAGATATGTTTGGCGCCGCGGGATATCCAGGCCAAGTTGATTCGTCAGATCTATCTATACCGAAAGTTTCGTACATGTCCTGTATTTTTGGGGACGTGAAAAAAGTTTTACCAGGATAAAATTGACTATTATCTCCTCCTTCGTTTAAGGCTATCCTATTGTCTATATTAACTCTACCATATAATTTTACAGAACTTCTAAATTGCTTCTGCAGTGGACCTACTTCAGATAAATCTCTAGGAACCTTGTTTATATTGTCACTCTGCAGAGATATATAAGTATAGTTAAGATCTTTACTGCTGTCAAAAGGATCACCCTTAACAGCTCCACAAGCGTATACGTTGTAGTAATCTTGTTGAGTTTGTTTAACAACCACTTTATAAGAATACCATCCGTTTGGATTGTAATCAATAGAGCTCGTGTCATTGTTATACAATCCTGTTGAACCACCTGGTATTGGGTCGTTTAGTAAAATCTTTATAGAGTTTCCTTTCCACGAGTCTATATTAACGCCTATCTCTTCGTTTATGTATGGTGAGTATAATGTGGAGCCAGTATATGTGGTTGTTCCAACCGTTATAGATCTTTCGTTGTTTGAAAGTATAACAGAAGATTGTCTACCAAATCTGTCAGCTAATACAAACCCTGCTTGATAGTTTCTATTTGTTTTTAAACTACTGCTAGGATACTCAACAACACTAGTTCTATTTTTGTTTTCAGTTATATCGAAATCAAATTTTTCTGTAGCGGTAACGTTGTAGTTTATAAACTGTGGTGGAGTAGGCTTGTTTAAATAGTTTCCATAAACAATTCTATTACTTATAACTTCTTGAGAAAAAGCTTTTACCGGAACCTTGTCATATACTCTAGTTATTTCTTTTCCAGGTAAAGTTTTATAAGGTTTTTTTGCTTGATAATCATAATCTAAAACTGTACTTGTTCCTGTGAAGTTTTGATCTACTTTTATTGTTTCTATAACCTGAAGAGCTAGTCCATCAGATTCTTTATATATTATATCTATTTCGTCTACGTGAAGACTACTTTTTAAAGTTCCTTTAGAGTAAGGTAGTGGCACTTGTAAGTGGATATTATTAACTTTGTTTTCCATAAAAGCCACAACAGTAGATGATATTGCTTCGTTTTCATCTCCAGAAACACCCGCTCCAGGACCAGTTTCAACCACATCAGTATTTAAAAAGTATCCATCTTGCTTAGGTATAAAACAAGGTTGCGTAAATGGAGCTATTAAAGAGTACTCTCCATCATCAAACTTAAATCTGTAGCTAAATCTAATAAACTTGTCTTCTAAAAAAGCAATATCACCAGAATAATCAGATTCGTAGTATGGATTAATGTTGAAAACCAATTCAGTAGATGAACCAACCAAGGGTATGTCTACGTTCCCAGTAAGAGTTAATGTAGGGTCATTATAAGTGTCGACAGTTTGATTTGTATCTATTATTGCTCCTTGTTGATCAATGTACCCTACAGTAAAGCCACTTTTTAACTCATTAGGAAATGTAGGTATAGAAAGGTTTTGTATATCAAAAGAAGATGAATTTGTCACGGCAGAGCTCACACTAGCAGATCCTCCATTAGGTAAGCTTTTACTAACAACATCCTTCATTGTTGTTTCATATTCTCCAGTAGCTATATCGCTTTCCTTAAACAACTCTATGCTTTGGAAAGGATAGTATTTAGCTACAGATATTTGATCTTCGTTAGTGTAGTAACCAAGAGTTTTTTGTACATTTATTTTTCTTGGCTGATTTCTATTATCTGTCCAAAACAACAAGTCCTCTAAAAGGTTTACACCAAAAATAAGGTTTGATTTACTAAAGTTTAAAAAAGCGCCTTCAACTAATTTAGTCGCTGTGTTAGTGGCAATGTTGTATCTATATATAAAGTGATTTGAACCAGCACCTGTAGGTATATAACTATCACCAGTGTTGTCCGTTAAAAACACATAAACCGTGCTACTTGAATCATCTGCAAAATAACCTATAGAAGAAACATTTGGAATATCCTGTGTTAAATCTGCTATTTTAATGTTACCTAATATGTTCTCTAAAGAGCCAACATCTGATCCTTCTGATTTACTAACCTGAGCGTTTTGCGCATGCCTATATTCTCCAGACGGTAATAATCTACCGTCGAGATCTTTATTCATTTTGGATCTTATGAACGCGTTTTTAACTTCTGCCATTTATTTTAGTGTTTTAACCATTTAGACTTACCTCTCATAACTTGAACAAACTCGTTAAGTTTAATGTTAGATAGTCTTAATTTAGCATTTCTAAGCTTAGCGCTTTTTTCTCTTTTTAATCTATTTACAACGTATTCAGGTTGGTTTATTCTAGAAGCTATAATAGCGTGGCTTATATAAGCATACATTGCTTCTTCAGCTAGCTTTGGTACTCTAGTATCCATTCCTGTAGAAAGCCCGTCAGATATGTACTCTAGTATTATTATTCTATTCACCAAGTCAGAAGAAAAAGAAAACTTACCCTCTCTATCGTTTATAGTGAAATAACCGTTAATATTTGCGTTCTGTGGATCAAGACCATATAATTGGCCAACGCCATAAGATTGCTCTCCGTATAATAAGTCCCAGCTAAAGTCACCGTTATCTATAACGTCTCTTCTGTTTTTTAAAGCATTGTTACTCCATCTGTCTTCTGTTATAGACGTACCGTCAACGTTGTCTCCAAAGTTGTCTTGCATCGGTTGTCCGTTATCTGACTGTAATGGTATAGCTCCAGGGTTCGTAGTCATAGACGTAGGTGTCATAACGTGTTTAACACCTTGATCATCAATCCAATGCATACTAACGTAGTTAACGTAGTCTTGTGGAATAGGTAGACTAAGACTGTGAGGTATTGTGAGTTCTTGAGAGTTTACACTTCGCAATGTATCATAACTAAACTCTTGCATTGCTCTCTTAGCGTGAAAAATAATATCTGTACGTTTAGCGCTTGGAATTAATTTACCAGCACCAACGTAAGCAACTATAAAGTTATTTATAATATCATTTAGTTTTGTGTAAGCGTATGAGCCATAATTCTTTTCAACGGTTTCACCAACAGCTTTTTCAGCGTATGTGTTTCCATAATTACCTCCATCCAGTCTCTTTAGTTGAGCTACTATGTAAAGGTTGTTAACTGGAGCATCTGTATATGTTATAGTATTTCCAGAAACAGTGTAACCTGTAGTGACCTCACTCCAGCTTCCTGGAAGACCATTAGAGCTACTGTATAGTTTAAAGTTGTTATTTGTGTAGTTTATATCAGAATCTGAAGCAGCGTACCACTCTAGATCAGTATTGAAAGTTGTAGTAAAAGAAACTGTAGTACCGTCACCTCTAAAACCTTGAGCACCTTCGTAGTATTGTCTATTGTTTTCAGTTATTAATGACATCTATTAGCTTTTTTTATTGTTTTCGTTTTGTTGTATTTCAGAAGCAGCAACTTGTATAACCTGTGGGTCTCTAATAATAACTCCAGAGTAAAATAAAATTCTAGTTATAACGTTAACTTGCTCGCCGGTGTTCAACTCAAAGTTTTGAGAATCTGCAGGAGAATAAACATATTGACCTAAGTTACCTGGGTTGTAACCCCAAATTACATTCTTTGGTTTTCTTAAGAAACTAATGCTAACTTCTGATTGTATAGAAGAAGGGCTAACTGTTAGTTTACCACTCTCGTATAAGTATGTTGGAAAGTCTTTTGTTGATGCCGTTAAAGGAGATTGCTGTATGTTGTAGAATTCGTTACGAGCTAATCTTTGTATTTCTGTTGGAAACCCTGTCAAAGGCGTGTAT